>Ga0182746_1001065_pt1 | contig 28392 bp, 32 predicted proteins | sample eDN3rd30CBELigOP_FD_128881 | JGI IMG/M metagenome (GOLD analysis project Ga0182746, IMG submission 128881) | Enriched Organic Plus compost microbial communities from Emeryville, California, USA - eDNA 3rd pass 30_C BE-Lig OP (version 2) (version 2) ... | reverse complement strand
GTGGCCGTTCTCGCCCACCCCGGCCCATCGCGCCTGCGTGACGATGCCGTCAAAGGGCTGGGTGCCCTCACGGCCCTCGATCTCGACCGTGGCATGGGTGCCGATGAGCGCGTCGAAGTCGAGATCATCGCGGGTGGCCAGCGCCTCGACACGGTATTCGAACAGGTCGTTGAGATGGTCCGTGCCGTCAAAGCGCAGAAGCGCCAGCGTGTCAGCGCCAAGCGCGGTCGTCAGACGGCCAAGACGCTCGGTCTGGCGAAGGGGGGCGTTCATAAACAAGCCTCGTCGGGAGGAAACAGGTCAAACTAAGCTGCTGAAAGTGTGCATGACCAAGCCGGAAATGCCAAGACTGCAATATTACCAAGCACGCGAGATGGGCGCGGTCACCATTCGGTCACCAGCCTCGGATTCGACCGGATTGCACGATCTTCGACGCCTTTGCACCTTCGCGCTACCCGGAGCCCCGCGTCCCCCGACGCCTCGGATCCCGCACTTTCGTGCCGTCTCGTGCCATCTGCTGCAATGGAGTGACAAAGCAATTTCTGGCTTCACATCGAAGATGTCAGCGGTTCAAATCCGTTATCTCCCACCATTATTTTCAACGACTTAGACCAGAACATGCGAAGTGCGCCTAAGTCGATTGAACCTTCCCTGCGGACGCAATCACCGAACTCGCGCAATTAAGCGAGCGACTCTGCGCGCCCCACCACAGGGGGCTGACAGCATGAGCGGTACCACTGATAAAATCGCCAAAGCCCGGATCGATACGCTGATCCTGACCGCTCGCACAAACGCTATAAAAACCGGGGGCGATCCAGCAGACGCCGTGTTCGAGCTGCCAGTTGCGGCGGCAGAAATTTGCGATCAGCATCAGATTCGAAATGGCGTGGCAGAGGCGTTTAGCCGCGTCGTCCCCAGCGCTATCGCTTGTGCAGCCAACTCAACCTGCCAAGCGCCACTGACCCACCCCCGCGACGAGAAGGAGAGGACATGAGCGAGCTAGGCTGGGGCGATGTTTTATGCGCCGCGATCGATGCCTGGCTGCGCAGCATGGCCGAACAAACCGGTCTCGGCCAGAGATCTGCCGACGTTGATTTCATAAATACTGTCGTTACGGGGCGATATGGAATCTGCGTATTCACCCCTGCCCTCGCCACCGGAGAACGCGCGATGAGTGACGATCTGATTGACCGATTGCGGCACCATTACAAGCAGCGGATATAATCCATACTCGGCGTGCCACGAAGCCGCTTCGGAACAGCATGCGTTTTTCGGACAGGTTCGACTGCCCGAAAATCCGGATGATCTCAAGCTTTTCGGATGCGGGATATCCGCCCGGGAAACCAAATTATCCGTGGCTTTCTGCGCGAAAACGGATCTCTCCCTGCGATCTTGCGTGCAAAGGGGCTCTGTCAGGCAAATCACCCGAGTGCCCCGGCAGGCGGAGGCACAGCCCGCGCTCCTTGCGGTCAGACCGGAATCTGCCGCAAGATCAGGAACAGAAGCGCCGACAGAAGCGCCGCGGCTGGAACAGTGACGACCCAAGCCGCCCCGATGGTCAGCACATGCAGCCTGCGGACCAATTTACGGCGACGGCGCTCTTCGGCGGGGATGCTGTCTTCGCCTGGGATGGCCATGCGGGCCTGTTTCAGGCGTCGCTCGGCGTCCCATTCGCGGAAAAAACCCACACCAAAGATCGCGCCAACCGCGATATGGGTCGAGCTGACCGGCAGCCCCAGCGCACTGGCGAGGATCACCGTGACCGCTGCCGACAGCGCGACACAATAGGCGCGCATCGGGTTCAGCTTGGTGATCTCACTCCCGACCATGCGGATCAGTTTGGGTCCGAACAGGCTAAGGCCAAAGGAAATCCCAAAGGCACCGATCAGCATCACCCACAGCGGGATGGTCACATCGTCGTTCAGATTGCCGGTCTGCACGGTCTGCACGATAGCTGCCAGCGGACCGACCGCATTGGCAACGTCGTTCGCGCCATGGGCAAAGCTCAGCAGAGCTGCCGACGCGACCAGAGGAATGCCGAACAGCACCTTCAGGGATTTGTTGCGATTCTCCAGTCCCTCGGACTGACGACGGGTGACCGGGATCATCAGCAGCCAGCTTGCGGCGCCCACAATGAGGCCAAGCAGCAAAGCCGGCCCCATCGAGATGTGGATGATCTGCTTAAGCCCCTTCATCACCAGATAGGCGGCGAAAGTGCCCGACATGACGCCGACCAGAACCGGAACCCAGACCCGGGCGGCCGCGATCTTGTCATCGCGATAGATGATGCGGCTCTTGATGAACCACAGAACGCCTGCTGCCACCAACCCACCCAGCAGTGGCGACACCACCCAGCTTGCCGCGATTGCAGCCATCTGATTCCATTGCACCGCACCGATACCGGCACCGACAAAGCCCGCGCCGACGACCCCGCCGACCACGGCATGGGTGGTCGATACCGGCGCCCCGATCCAGGTCGCCAGGTTTACCCACAGAGCCGAGGAAAGCAGTGCTGCCATCATCGCCCAGACAAAGGTTGCAGGTGTGTCCAGCGCCTCGGGCGCGACGATGCCCCTTGAGATGGTCGAGACGACGTCGGCACCGGCGATCAGCGCGCCCGCGCTTTCAAAGATCACCGCAATGACGATGGCCCCGCCCATGCTAAGCGCATTGGCCCCCACCGCCGGCCCCATGTTGTTTGCGACATCGTTGGCACCGATGTTCAGAGCCATATAGGCGCCAAACACGGCGGCGGTGACAACGACCAGCATCCTGCTGCTCTGTCCCAGCATCATTACCGCAGCCAACCCGGCCAGAATGATGAAGACAAGCGCGATGCCGGGCGCCACCAGAGGCCGCGAGACATAGGCGGCTGCCGCCTCCAGATTTGCGAAACGACCCAGATCGCGGTCCAGTGTTTCCAGGTGCCGAGGCTCAAGATCCTTGTCAGACATGTTCCGCCTTTCTTTTCGCCGGGTGCTAGGCAGGATTCATCAATCTGGCAAGGCGGATCAGATAAAAGAAGCTGCATAGTTGCCTTACCCGCATCACGCCATCGGCGGTCGCTGGTGAAATCGCCGCGATCATGCCGGTCAGTGGGAGTCGAGCCGTCCCGTATGCTATCATCTCACCGGAGCCGGCCTTCGACGCCCGTCGGCATATCTTGAGTTATGAGGATTTACCTTCCCCCTGGTAGCCAGACCCCTGGAAACGAGAAGGCAAGGATATCCGCCCTGACCGCTTGATCATGGCAGGTGCCTGGAGATTGGTGATTGGTCCGTTAGCGCAGCTCACCCACCCCGACGCGAAAACAGTCTGCGCCCCACGGCAAGGATCAGCTCTGCGCAAAGCCCAAGCAGCCCCGCGATCACCAGCAAGCCCGAGATCAGCCCCAGCCAGCCGATGACCGTCATCGTGTAAAGCACCCCGCCGATATCACGCCCCCACACCATGCAGACATGGGCTGAACCTTCATCCAGCCTGCACCCGTTTATCGAGGCAATGAGACCCGCCAGCAGGACCGAGAGCACAGGCAAGGCCCCGATGAAAATCATCGCGAGATATTGCCAGATCCGCATTCTTAGCCTGCTCAATTTCCCGGTCTCCGGCTTGCGCACTCTATCCCGGCAGAATGGCTTGCGTCAGAGGTGCAGGACAAGGCCCGACAACGGCGCTGAAAAACGCTCGCAACTCATACCGGTGAAAGCGTGTGCCCCAACCGGATCCGCGCACCTTATAGCTGGACGAGATAGTCCCTGAACCTTCGACCGAGCTGCAACGGAAATGTCTCGCCCGTCTCAATGGCGCTGGTAATGCGATCCAGCCGGAAATTACGAAAATCCTCGCGCAGTTCGCACCAGCCGGTCAAAAGCCACGCCTCGTCAAAGATCGTCAAGCCCAGCGGATGGACCCGGCGCAAGCTCTCACGCTCATCAAGGTTACGGTAATTCAGTTGGATGATCCGCCGCTGCCGTATCGCACGGCGCAAAAGGTCAGCCCATCTTGCCGCCAGTTCATCACCGGCGCGCTGGCGGGTGACCGCAAGCATTGGCAAAGCACGAAACAGCTCACCCCGATCCGCGCCCATAGTCCCGGCCAGTTTGCCCGAAACACGTTCGGCCGCGTCCTTTAGCCCTGCCCCGTCGCGCGCGCTGATAAGACGCAGGCCTAACATGATCGCCTCCATCTCATCTGGGTCGAATTGAAGGGGCGGCAGGAAATAACCCTTTTCAAGCTGATAGCCCATGCCAGATTCGCCCCGGATCGGCGCCCCCATAGCCAAAAGGCTGGCGATGTCGCGATAGATGGTGCGCTGGGACACGCCAAGACGCCCGGCCAGCACCTCGGATGAGACCGGGCGATGCGCCAGGCGCAACTGATCAAGCAGCGCAAAGAGCCGGAGCGTTTTCATCTCGCCGTCTCTAACACCCCTGACAACAGGTGTCAGGGGGGATCGCTAGAAACGGTCGGGATGACAACTGATAGTAAAAGGAGCCAAAGGCCCATGACCGGACAATGTATCGAGATCGTCACCTACAAGGTCAGCAATCCCGATGAGGCAGACCATCAGCGCGACGGCGCGCAGGAAAAGGCGGCGCGCCTGCCGGGATTTTCTGGGTGGCTCGCCCTCAGCGGCTGCAAAGACCGGGGCATGCGGACCGATCTGGTGATCTGGGAAAATGCGCAATTCGCCGAGGCCGCAGCAGAAGTGGTGGGCAAGGGCAAAGATTTTTCCGGATTCCGTGCCTCGATCACCGAATTTGGCGGCATCGGCCATTACGCGCCTCCACGCGGAGGGCTGGCCCTGCTGCAACCGGGAAGCGGCATCGAGATCGGCCAGTTTCGCCTGCGCCCCGGCGTAAACGAAGCGGATCTGCGCATGGCTCATGACAGGATGATCGCGGATCATCTTTGTCGTCAGCCGGGGTGGCGCGGACAGCGGCTGATCCGGCTGCAGGACGGGACCTACATGGACATCGCCTTTGCCGGAACGCAAGCGCAGGCACAGGCCATCTGCGCCAGCTGGACAGGAATCCCGGCCTGCGAAGCCTTCCTTGCCCTGATCGAGCCGATCAGCATGGAGTTCGGCTCGATCCTTTGAAGCAGGCTGAAGCCCGGGTTACTTGGTGGTATAGCCGCCGTTGACCAGAATGGTCTGGCCGGTCATCCACCAGCCTTCCGAAACCATGAAACGGATGTAGGGCACGATATCCTCGATATCCGTCAGCCCGGTTTTCGAGAATTTCGACAGCGCCGCCGCCGTCCGGTGATAGGCGACGGCGTCCTCACCCTCGGCCGGATAGAAGAAGGGCGTGTCCATCGGTCCCGGACCGATCGCAGTCACCGAAATGCCGCGTTCACCAAACTCTTTGGCGGCTGCGCGGGTGAAGTGCTCAACCGGGGCCTTGGTGCCCGCATAGCTGGCGTAGAAGGGCGTAAAGGCCCCCAGCAGCGAGGTGACCAGCGTGCAGATCTTGCCATTGTCATTCAGGTGCCGGCCCGCCTCTTTGATAAAGAAAAAGGCCGATTTGGCGTTGACCGCGCTCATCTCATCATATTCGGCCTCAGTGATTTCCAGGATAGGCTTTTTCAGCACTTTGCCGACGGTGTTGATGGCGATGTCAGGCCTGCCGATAGCAGCAGTGACATCAGAGAACAGTTTTTCCATCGCCGCGGCGGTGGACAGATCGGCCTGAAACGCGACGGCTTCGGCCCCGGCCGCCTTGATCGCGGCAACCGTCGCCTCGGCGTCTGCTTTGGTCGAGGCACTGTTGTAATGAATGGCCACCGCCCTTGCCCCATGCGCGGCCAGATCGCGTGCGATCAGCCCGCCCAGGTTTTTGGCCCCGCCCGCAATAACGACAGTCTTACCCTTGATGCTGTGATCAGTCATATCTCGGCTCCGCTTTTGATATGCGGAAAACCTATCGTCTGGATTTTGACGATAAAGGCGGCCATTCTGACATCACTTGTCAGTATACCAGAACAATTGGGCAAACTATTTGGATCGTATAGACCTGTTTCGGGTTTTTACCCGCGTTGTCGATTGCGCAAGCTTTACCCGCGCGGCGGACCTGCTTGGTATGCCGCGATCCTCGGTCTCGGCCGCAGTGCAAGAACTTGAACAAAGGGTCGGGGCGCGGTTGCTGCATCGCACCACGCGCAAGGTCGCGCCGACGCAGGATGGCTTGGCGTTTTATGAGCGATGCCAGCGCCTGATTGCGGATGTCGATGAGGCCGAGAACCTGTTCAGGCAATCCCTGATCCAACCTTCGGGGCGGCTGCGGATCGACGTTCCGGGCCGGATCGGGCGGTTGATCATTGCCCCTGCCCTGCCTGAATTTCTGGATCGCTACCCGGGCATTGATGTCGATCTGGGCGTCACCGACCGGGCGGTCGATCTGGTCGAGGCCGGAGTTGATTGTGCCCTGCGGGTCGGAGAGCTGGAGGATTCCAGCCTGATCGCCCGGCCAATCGGGAAACTTGCCCTGATCAACGTCGCAAGCCCCGCCTATCTTGAACGATATGGTGTACCGGAAACACCCGCCGATCTGACCCACCATTACGCGGTCAACTATGCCTCGCCCTCAAGCGGACGGATCGAGGATTGGGAATGGATCGAAACCGGCACGACGCACCGGCTTGCCATGCGTGGCCGGGTCACGGTCAACAATGCCGAGGCCTATATCGCCTGTTGCCTTGCTGGTCTGGGCCTGATCCAGATCCCGGCCTATGACGTCAGACCGCATCTTGAGGCAGGCGAGCTGATCGAGGTGATGCCGGCGCATCGGGCCGCGCCCATGCCGATGACGCTGCTTTATCCTCACCGTCAGCATCTCTCGCGTCGGATGCAGGTTTTTGCCGACTGGCTGGACAGTATTTTACAGGCGCAGATTATATTCTAAGACCTTGGAATGATGGGCCTTTGATATTGCTGCGCAATCAGGATGCGGCCCGTTTCAGCCTGGGATGATCTTACCAGTCAGGGCTGGGCGAGCGGATTTTCTTTGCTGTGGCCTTCCCGAATTTAGAATGGCCTCGGGATCAGGCGCCCTCTTAATGTCGACCAAACATGCCGTGTTTCCTGCGGGCGGGAAGCAAATGGCGATTGGTGTGACAGGACGGCGATGACAGAGGAAAGATCGGGTCATGGACCGCCGCATGGCGCCGCCTTGGCCGTGGAAAAGATCAGGTTGCAATCCGGCGGCCTTACCGTGCTGGATAAGGTCGGCTTTCAGGTCCAGCCAGAAGAGGTCCGCTCGGTCATCGGGCCGAACGGGGCGGGGAAATCCTCGCTCGTGAACGTGATCTGCGGGCTCTGTCGCCCGCAATCCGGCCATGTGATCATCGACGGGCAGCGCCTGCGCCATGTCCGGCCGCGTGTGCTGTTGCTGGATGAGCCGATGGCCGGGATGGCCCGCACGGAAAAGGCCGCCATGGCCCAGCAGATCGAGCGGGCCCGCGCGCATCTGCGTCTGGCCATCGTGTTGGTCGAACATGACATCTGCGTCGTTATGCGGCTGTCGGACCGGATTGCGGTGCTGGATCATGGGGTGCTGATCGCGGACGGCACACCGGCCGAGGTCCGGCACGACCCCGAGGTCATCCGCGCCTGTCTGGGGGCGGAGGCCGCGTGATGGGGTACGCTTTCCCCTTTTTCCTCGAAGTCACCATCGGCGGCCTGCTGTCTGGCGTCATGTATGCCATGGCCGCCATAGGTTTCGTGCTGATCTGCAAAACCTCGGGTGTGCTGAATTTTGCCCAGGGCGCGATGGTGCTGTTCGCGGCGCCGACCTTTGTCAGCCCTGTCAAACATGGATTTCCCTTTCCCCTCGCCATCGCGGCAACGCTGATCGTGATGACGGTGCTGGGTTTTGTGATCGATCGCACGGCGCTACGCCCGCTTGCCAACCGCTCGCCCATGGTGCTGTTCATGGCGGCATCGGGGCTTTCTTACGTGATCGAGGGGCTTGCCCAGCCGATCTGGGGCACGCAGGTCCACCGGCTGGCCCTTGGCATCTCAAACACATCTTTTGAGATCGGCGGCATCTTTATCCCGACCTTCGATCTGGTCGCGGCGGCGATGTTTGCGGTGCTGACGATTTTCTTTCGCTTCACCCGCACGGGCCCTGGATTTCGCGCAGTTGCCGACGACCAGTTCGCCGGGCTCGCTGTCGGTCTAAGGCTTGACCGCACCTGGGCGACGGTCTGGACAGCGGCCGGATTTGTCGCGCTGGCCGCCGGGCTTTTGTGGGGCGCACGGCTGGGCGCGCAGTTCAGCCTGTCGCTGATCGTGCTGAAGGCCCTGCCCGTTCTGGTTCTGGGCGGCTTTGGCTCCATCCTCGCCGGCCTGCCGGTCGGCACCCCAAAGAAACTTGCAGAGCCCTATCTGGGCGGCGCGCAAGAGATTCACCCCAGTTGATACGGAGAAGACAATGACTGTTCATCAACGTAGCGGCGCCGAGCGCAATCCTGTTCCTCCGGTTTCCCGTCCCGCAACCCCGGCCAATATCATCCGGACCGCCGATGAGGCGATCGAGGTCGCCAAAACCCTTGCCGCCGAGTTCGAAAAGGGCGCGTCCGAGCGCGACCGTGACCGCATCTGGCCGGTCTCCGAGCTTGACGCATTCTCTCAGTCCGGGCTGTGGGCAATCAATGTGCCAAAGGAGTTCGGCGGTGCCGACCTGTCCTGGGTCGCGATCAACCGGGTTATTACGATCATATCCGAGGCCGATCCCTCGCTTGGTCAGATCCCTCAGAACCACCTGGGCGTCGTCTCTGCGATACGGACCGTCTCGGAACGCCCCCAGCAAGAACTGCTTTTTAGCGAGGTGCTGAAGGGCGCGCGTTTTGGCAATGCTTTTTCCGAGTTCGGCACCAAACGAGCTGCCGAGTTCAATACCAAATTCACTGACAAAGGCGACCATGTGCTGGTCAACGGGCGCAAGTTCTATGCCTCGGGCGCGCTGCTTGCCCATTTCGTGCCTATCGTTGCGCTGGATGATGAGGGCCGCGCCTGGTACGCGATTGCCGAGCGTGGGGCCGAGGGGCTGTCCGTCATCGACGACTGGTCGGCCATGGGTCAGCGCACGACACTGTCGGGCACGGTAACGCTGGAAAACGTCAAAGTGCCCAAAACCCATCTGGTTCCCGGCTACAAAGGCTATGAACGTCCAACTGCGGATGGCGCAATCTTTCAGGTCATTCAGGCTGCTGTCGACCTTGGCATTGCCCGGGCCGCGATCAAGGACACGATTGATTTCGTGCGCAACCGATCGCGCCCGTGGGTGGATAGCGGCCTTGAGCATGCCTATGAGGACCCCTATAGCATTCAGGCCGTCGGGGATCTGGTCCTGCGCGCCAATGCTGCCGAGGCAGTGCTGGATCGGGCCGGTCTGACCATAGACGCAGCCGTCGCCGCCCCCGATGCCACGAGCGTGGCGAAAGCCCAGATTGCGACCGCCGAGGCCAAGGTGCTGACGACCGAAATCGCCATTCAGGCCACGAACAAGTTGTTCGAACTGGCCGGGACGCGCTCGACCCTGGCCGAGCACAATCTGGATCGCCACTGGCGCAATGCCCGCACCCATACATTGCATGATCCGGTGCGCTGGAAATACGCGATTCTTGGCAATTACTACCTGAACGGCATCAATCCGCCCCTGCACGCCTGGAGCTGACCGGCAAGACCCGCAAGGATGGCCCTTGCGGGGCTTTCACATCCTAGCTTCGCAACGCTTTGAGCTTTTGCAACAACCACGCCCGGCTTGCCTGCTCGGGGTCGCTGCCGCATTGGATCAGATAGGGCTTGCCCGACACGCTGCTTTTGCTGGCCGCAAGATCGATGAACTGCTCGGTCGAGGTCAGCTTGCCGCGCTTGGCGATGTAATCGAGCTTGGTCTGCAAATGGGGCCGCACCTTCTCGGCCGCATACCATGTTCCATTGCGATTAAAACGGCAGCCCGAGCTTTCGATACTGTCCAGCAGCGCCTCGATCTCTTGCGCAACCACCGGGGGCGGGGCTTCTGCCTGCGCGGGATGTGCAAGGGCGACAAGCAGGGCAAGGGCGGCAGGTTTCATTGCGGACATGACACTGGTACCTCGGTATCACCCCACGCATGAGGCGGAAAACTGCAGCAGTCATTGCGTAAACGACCGGGAAACTCAACCCCTGACCTTCACGATCCTGTTCCTTCAACTCTGGCAAGACAAGGTATTCATTTGAGTTTATGCAGGGTCGTGCAGATAGGTCGGACGATCCGGCATCAGTATCAGGAAAGGGTATCTACGTGGAAGAAATGACCTCAAGCCCGCGCGAGCGGTTGATCCTGCCGTTCATGGCCCCGTTCTACCACAAGGTAGCCCAGCCGATCGGATGGCTTTTGTTCCGCATCATCATCGGCGGTCTGCTGATGGTCGAAGGCTGGCCCAAGATCCTGGACCCCATGGGACAGATCGGCTTTCTCGAGAACGTCGCAGGCATACCGGCGGGCTGGTTCTTTTCGCCGCTTCTCGCGGTCATGCAATTCGTTGGCGGCTTCATGATCGCTGTCGGTCTGTTGACCCGCCCGGCCGCTCTGGCCAATGCAGTGATGCTGGCGATGACATTAAGATTCCACATCGAAAACCCTTATGGGAACGCCCTGCTCACGCCCGAAGGGATCGAGTTTCTGAAAGCCAACCTGCAATACCTGACCGAAAACGGCCAAGCCCGCCTCCTGTCTGACGGCGGGACCGCATTCCTGCATCAAGTGCAGGCCAAGGCCGAGTTCAACTCGACCTTCTGGTGTGCGGGTGCCGCCATCATCGCAGCTTTCGGAGGCGGCAAGCTGTCAATCGACCGCGTATTGGGCAAAGAGTTCTGAGGCGATTCGTCAGACCGGTCACGATCTGGCAGAGATGTTTCAGATGCCGAGTTGCGTGCACCTCGGCATCTGAATACGGAGCATGAGGAAAGCTCCGCAGCGCCGGGGCTACTCTGTGTTCTTACGCAGTCGGTTGAAAAAAATACGCTCTCCGCGCGAAATCTCACTCAGACTCTGCGACCAGGATACACGTGTCCGAACGACTTTTGCCGGAACACCCGCAGCGATACAGGCAGGTGGGACATCCTTGGTCACAATAGCTCCAGAAGCGACCACGGAACCCTGCCCGATCGTGACATTTTTCATGACAGAACTGCGCCGCCCCAGCCAAACCCGACGACCGATATCGATCTTGGCCGGGCCCCAGTTGATGATCGACATCGTGTCGAGGTCGACAATCCCGTGGCTGTCCGAGCCTTGCAGCAAGACCTCGTCCGACCACAGCCCACCGGCAGCAACAGTGGCGGTTGTCTCCAGCAGCACGACCCTGGCCCCTCCAATGTAGGTGTTCTCGCCGATGATCAGGCTGCAATCCTTGTGAACCATCTTTACAGTGATGTTCATTCGCCGCCGCGAGAAAAATATGCCTTTATGCCCCTGCCCCTTTAAAGACATCAGAATATTCGATCTCTTATCAGGCAGGTGAAAGAATATCAGCTGGCAATCTTTCAAATCCTCATAGACTGCCAGCCGCACGACCTTTTTCAACAGGTTCAAGCTACCTTTTGGCGCCCAGATATAGCACCCATCAGTTCTATGTGTCTCAGCGATTTTCGGATTTAGAAGAGACAGGCTGACGCGCTCATATTCTCCTTCAGGAAGAGACGTAAGCAGGAATTTGTTCTTGGCGGATTCAGTATCGGGGAAATGCCGCTCAAAGAGTTGAGCCGCTGTTGCGTGTTCCATTTCCCGATTCCCTCTCCATCAACGTTGCAGAGATTGCTACACCGGTCGAGGATTGGCCTCAAGGAGTGGGCGTAAGACCTGACCACCATCCGCCCGCTCACGCTGATCGACAGCCTTCGGGATGGGCTTGTCAGGTTGCCGGGCCGCGGCGCAAGATGATGGGCCGATGTAGCTGCGACACCCTTACACCTCTGGCGTGTTTTCATCAAAATTCATTGCAGAAAAAATATTAAGGGAAAGTAAAAGCAGCTCTGTCATAGTTACCCGGTGGAAAAGCGTAATCCCTGCCGGGGGTAAGATACACGAAACAGCGCCATTCACTTCGCTAAACCCTGAGGCGAATTATACCAAGGTGTCTGCTCTCTTCAAAAGAAAATCCCTCATGACCTTAGCAGGGACTTCAGCTGAATTAAGCTTAGAATGCAGAGTTATAAATACTGCACAGTTCTTGATGAGCATCCGTCTGCGCGCAGTGCAAGTCAGACTGGACTACACTCTCAACAAAAAAAGGCCCGTCCAAGGGCGGGCCTTTTGCTGAAATTACCGCAATCCTGCCTTATTCCATGAAGAAGGCAAAGCGGATCACGAACAGCGCCGCCACGATCCAGGTTGCGGCATGCACCTCACGCGCGCGACCGGTCGCCAGCTTGATCGCAGCATAGCTGACAAAGCCGAAAGCCAGACCGTTGGCGATCGAGTAGGTAAAGGGCATCATCAGCGCCGTCAGCACCGCAGGTGCGCTTTCGGTGACATCGCTCCACTGGATTTCCTCGAACTCGCGCACCATCAGACAGGCGACATACAACAGCGCAGGGGCCGTGGCATAGGCCGGAACCGACCCGGCGAGCGGTGCAAAGAACACCGCAAGCAGGAACAGTACCGCAACGACCAGAGCGGTCAGCCCGGTGCGCCCGCCCGCCTGCACGCCCGAGGCGCTTTCGACATAGGCGGTGGTCGAGCTGGTGCCCAGCATCGAGCCGGCAAGGATCGCGGTCGAATCCGCCATCAGCGCCCGGCTGAGGCCCTTGTTTGTATGGGCTGGTCCCTCGGTCAGCAGGCCAGCGCGCTTGGCGACGCCGATCAGGGTACCGGTCGCGTCAAAGACCTCGACCAGAACCATGACAAGAATGACGTGAAAAATCCCTACGGTCAGCGCGCCTGCAATGTCGAGTTGTAGGAAGGTCGGCATGATCGACGGCGGCATCGACACTACCCCGCCAAAGGTGCTGGCACCCAATGCAATCGACGCAACGGTGATGACCAGAATGCCGATCAGGATCGCCCCGCGCACCTTCAGGGTGTCAAGCGCCGCGATAATGAAAAACCCGGCGATGGCAAGCAGCGTCCCGGTCTGGGTCAAATCGCCCAGACTGACCAGCGTCACAGAGTTGCCAACCACAACACCCGAGCTTTTAAGCGCGATGAGCCCCAGAAACATCCCGATCCCGGCAGCAATGGCACTGCGCATCGAACTGGGGATACCGGCGATCAGCCAGCGCCGGATGCCGGTCACCGACAAGAACAGAAAGACGATGCCCGAGATAAAAACGGCACCCAAAGCCTGCTGCCATGTGAACCCAAGGGTCCCGGCGACGGTAAAGGCGAAAAACGCGTTCAGCCCCATCCCCGGGGCCATACCGATGGGCCAGTTTGCCCAAAGCGCCATGATGGCCGAGCCAAGCGCCGCCGCGAGGCAGGTTGCGACAAAGACCGCATTCCGATCCATGCCGGTCGAAGACAGGATCTCAGGATTGACGAAAATGATATAGGCCATCGTCAGGAAGGTGGTGATCCCCGCGATCACCTCTGTCCTTACGCTGGTGCCATTGGCCGTAAGGCCGAACTGCTTGTCTAGCACGCTACCTTCCCCTGGACTGATACTGGCGCCACTGGCCGTCAGGCCGGATTGCTTGTCTGGCATGGTTCCTCCCATTCGGCGGTTGGCCCGCCGTGCTGGCCAGATTATGCCCCGGCATCTTCAACGAGAATACTGGGTATAGCGACAGAGTTTCAATGGGATGTTGATAAACCCAGATTTTCAAGAAATAATTGGTTCTGTTTTTAGAAAATTAGGGTTGCCTGAAAGGCCGGCAGGGTGATCAGTGCCAAGCAGCCAGAAAACAGGAAAGGAAGCAAGCGATGCGTTACAGCCGCGACATGATCGGTTATGGCGAGCACACGCCTGATGCGAAGTGGCCCGGGAATGCACGGATCGCAGTGCAGATCGTCATCAACTACGAAGAAGGCGGCGAAAACAGCATCGAGCACGGCGACGCGGCCTCTGAAGCTTTCCTGTCCGAAATCATCGGCGCCCAGCCCTGGCCGGGCAAGCGCCACTGGAACATGGAATCCATCTATGACTATGGCGCGCGAGCAGGTTTCTGGCGCCTTCACCGCCTGCTCAAGGACGTGCCGGTAACGGTCTACGGCGTGGCGACCGCGCTGGAGCGCGCCCCCGAGCAGGTCGCGGCCATGCAGGATGCCGGCTGGGAGATCGCGACCCACGGTTACAAATGGATCGATTACAAGGACATCCCGCGCGAGATCGAGGCCGAGCATATCGCCAAGGCGATCGAGCTGCACACCCAGGTAACGGGTGAACGTCCGCGCGGCTTCTATCAGGGTCGGACCTCGATGAACACGGTCGGGCTGGGCTGTGAGGAAGGCGGTTTCGAATACCTTGCCGATACCATAGCCGACGATCTGCCCTATTGGCATGTGCACAAGGGCAAGCCGCAGCTCATGGTGCCCTATACGATGGACGCCAATGACATGCGCTTCTCGTCCGGTCAGGGCTTTGGCACCGGCGTCGAGTTCTTTGACTATCTGCGCGACAGCTTTGACATCCTCTATGCCGAGGGCGTGGCCGGCGCGCCCAAGATGATGTCGATCGGGCTGCATTGCCGTCTGGCGGGCCGGCCGGGCCGCGCCATGGCGATCAAGCAGTTCCTTGAACATGCGCGGGGCCATGAGGGCGTGTGGTTCGCAACCCGGCTCGACATCGCACGCCATTGGGCCAAAACCCATCCTTATCGGGCCAAACTGCGCCCCTCGCAAATGGGCCGTGAAGAATTCATCGAGCAGTTCGGCGGCGTCTATGAACATTCGCCCTGGATCGCCGAACGGGTGTGGGACACCGAGATGGGCGCGATCCATGACACCCCCGCAGGCCTTGCCGCGCGTATGGCGCAGATCTTTCGTGCCGCAAGCGACGAAGAGCGGCTGGGCGTACTGCTGGCGCACCCGGATCTTGCCGGCAAGCTGGCCGCGGCCAGGCGTCTGACCGAGAGCAGCACCGCCGAACAGGCCAGTGCCGGTCTGGACAGCCTGACCGACGAAGAACGTGCCGAATTCGACCGGCTGAACAGCGCCTATATGGAGAAGCACAGGTTCCCCTTTATCATTGCCGTGCGCGATCATGACAAGCCGGGGATCATGGCCGCAATGCGCCAGCGCATCTACAATGACACGGCGACCGAGCGCGGCGAGGCCGAGCGCCAGGTCTCTCGCATCGCCACGTTGCGCTTGCAGCAGCTGCTGGGCGACAACTGAGTCCATGCCGCCCGCGGGTCAGCCGCGGGCGATCACCGACCCCAACGGGGCACGACCCCCGGCGCAACGGAGAGCCATATGACCGCCAAGACCCCGACCTATGCCGGGCCCTTTGCCGGCCTGCCGCCGCAGACCGATCTGACCACCGATACCGCCGTCTTTACCGATGCCTATGCCGTCATTCCGGCAAGCACGATGCGCGATATTGTCACCAGCTTTCTGCCGGGCTGGACTGGCATGCGGATGTGGATGATCGCCCGGCCGCTTTCGGGCTTTGCCGAGACCTTCAGCCAATATATCGTCGAATTGCAGCCGCAAGGCGGGTCAGACCGCCCCGAAGATGACGAAGGGGTTCAGTCCGCGATTTTTGTCACCGATGGCACCATTACCCTGACCATCGACGGCAAGACGCATGAACTGACCCCGGGCGGTTTTGCCTATATTCCCGCCGGCATGGCCTGGTCGGTAAAAAGCGGTGCCGGGACCTCGCGCTTTCACTGGTGGCGCAAGCGCTGGCAGGTGGTCGAGGGCCTCTCGAAACCCGATGCGATCATCGCCAATGAGCGCGACATCGCCCCGATCCCGATGCCCGACACCGGCGGCAGCTGGGCGACCACCCGGTTTATGGACCCCGAGGATATGCGTCACGATATGCATATCACCATCGTGACCTTCAAACCCGGCGGCTCGATCCCCTTTGCCGAAACCCATGTCATGGAACATGGTCTGTTTGTGATTGAAGGGAAAGCTGTCTATCGCCTGAACCGCGATTGGGTCGAGGTCGGGCCCGGGGACTTTATGTGGTTACGCGCCTTCTGCCCGCAATGCTGCTATGCCGGGGGGCCGGGAAATTTCCGCTATCTGCTTTATAAAGACGTAAACCGTCACGCGCCGATCTGGAAGTAAGGGGGGCTCTGCCCCCACGCCTTGCCTGCCCTCAACGGGCCGGCAAGGCGTTCCCCCGGGATATTTGGGACACGAAAGAATCTGGCATCAGCTTAGCCAGCGCGCCGGAAAGTCAGGTTGATGCGGGCCGCGCCGGTCAGCGGGTGACTGCCCGGGCGCAAGGTCAGGATACCGTGCCAGTTCAGCCGCGCCACACCACCCCAGACAACGACATCACCGTGATGAAGAGTATGTCTTGCCACCGGATCGCGACGCTCAGGCCCACCGAATTGGAATATCGCGGGCAGACCTAATGAGACCGAGACGATAGGGGCGGTCAGATCCGCTTCATCCCGGTCCTGGTGCAAGCCCATCTTGATCCCCGGAACATAGCGGTTGATCAGGCAGGCATCAGGGTGAAAGTCTGGAAAGCCGGCTTCGGCGGCGGCGGTTTCTGCCAGATTTTGCAGGCTCGGCGGCATTGGAGGCCAAGGTTTTCCGGTCAGCGGGTCCTCGGGTTCATAACGATAGCCACGCCGGTCGCTGATCCACCCCAGAGCACCACAGTTCGTCATCTCGACCCCGATCTGCTTGCCACCCGGGGTCTGCATGTGGCGGAAGGGTGAGATTTCGGCGATCCGCAGCACCTCATGATGAATAGCAGGATCAGCCGCGATGCCGCGCAAAATCATCGCATCAGGCGCGATTGGTTCGTTGCGGCGGGTTCCGAACAGATCTGGCTGCATCTCACGCTTTCACGGGGTTGTGGCTTGGCGCTTGACCTGCTCCCCTTGCGGTGGCTTTCAGATAAGGGTCACTGATAGGACTTATTACCATGTTGCGCCCCATTGCCGCAATCGCACTTGCACTGTTCTGCGCCCTGCCCCTGACGCCCGTGCAGGCGCAGGACCATGATGCAGCCGAAGTCGCGCAGATCAAGGACGCCGTGTTCAACGGCCCGGGACTGCCGATGATGGGAAATCCGCAAGGCGATGCGGTGCTTGTCGAGTTTTCGGATTACAATTGCGGTTTCTGCCGCAAGAACGCCCCACAGGTAGCAGCGTTGCTGAAGGCCGAACCCAAACTGAAACTGGTGGTGCATGAGATCCCGATCTTTGGCGAGGGTTCGCGTTTTGCGGCCAAGGCCGCGCTGGCCGCGCAAGCCCAGGGCAAATACCCCGAGTTTCACCGCGCACTAATGGCGATGCGTGGACGGGCCGAAACCGCCTCGGTTCTGCGTGTGGCGCGCGAGATCGGGCTGGATGTCGAGAGGTTGCAGCGCGACATGCGCGCACCCGAGATCACCGAGAGAATCGAACGTTCGCTGGCGCTGGCCGATGAGATCGGATTAGTCGGCACGCCCAGCTTTATCGCCGGTGACCGGGCAATCTTTGGTTATCTGTCCAAGGACGAACTGGCCGGGCTGGTCGCCGAGGCGCGCGCCGGGAAATAGCGCGCGCCCTTTGGCCTTAGGTGCGGATATCGACGCCAAGATGTTTGGCGACGGTAAAGATATCCTTGTCGCCCCGCCCCGAGAGGTTCACCACCATGATGTGATCCTTGGGCAGGCCGGGCGCAATCTTGATGGCATGGGCGAGCGCATGGCTGGGCTCAAGCGCCGGGATGATACCTTCGAGTCGGCACATGGTCTGGAACGCCTCAAGCGCCTCGTCATCAGTGACGCTGACATATTCGGCACGGCCCTTTTCCTTGAGCCAGGCGTGCTCGGGCCCGATGCCAGGATAGTCGAGACCGGCGCTGATCGAATGACCTTCGAGGATCTGGCCTTCGTCGTCCTGCAAAAGATAGGTCCGGTTGCCATGCAGCACGCCAGGGCGACCACCGGTCAGGCTGGCGCAATGCTGCATGCGCTCATCGACGCCCTTGCCGCCGGCCTCGACCCCGATGATGCGGACCGAATCGTCGTCGAGGAATGGGTGAAACAGCCCCATCGCGTTCGAACCGCCGCCGATTGCCGCCACGAGACTGTCTGGCAAGCGCCCCTCGCCCTCTTGCTCGGCAAGCTGCCAGCGGGTTTCGCGGCCGATGATGCATTGGAAGTCGCGCACCATGCCCGGATAGGGATGCGGACCGGCAACCGTGCCAATGCAATAGAACGTGTCGCGCACATTGGTCACCCAATCGCGCAGCGCATCGTTCATTGCGTCCTTGAGCGTCCCGCGTCCCGAGGTCACCGGCACCACCTCTGCTCCGAGAAGTCTCATCCGGAATACGTTCGGCGCCTGACGCTCAACGTCATGCGCCCCCATGTAAACGATACATTTCAGGCCAAAGCGCGCGCAGACCGTCGCGGTCGCAACACCGTGCTGGCCCGCTCCGGTTTCGGCAATGATCCGGGTCTTGCCCATACGACGCGCAAGCAGGATCTGACCCAGAACGTTGTTGATCTTGTGGCTGCCGGTGTGGTTCAGTTCTTCGCGCTTGAGATAGATCCTAGCACCACCCAGCTCTTCGGTCAGCCGGGGGGCGAAGTAAAGCGGGCTCGGGCGACCGACATAATGCTTCCACAGATCGTCCATCTCGGCCCAAAAGGCGGGATCATCCTTGGCACGCTTGTATTCGGCCTCAAGGTCGAGGATCAGCGGCATCAGGGTTTCGCTGACGAAGCGACCGCCGAAGATGCCAAAGCGGCCCTGTTCGTCCGGGCCGTTCATGAAGCTGTTGATGAGATCTTCGGCCATGGCTCTCCTCGGGCGTGGTCGGTGAATAGGCGGGCAAAAGAAAATCCCGTCAAAGGGATTTCTTATATCCGATATGAGAGGGGGTAAAGCCGAGCCCGTCATAGAAGCGATGAGCATCGCTGCGGCGGCGGTTCGTGGTGAACTGCAAAAGCGTACAGCCCGCCACCCGCGCGCGGCTTTCGGCATCGCCGATCAGGGCCGCGCCGATTCCCTGCCCACGCAGAGCCGAACTCACCCGCACACCCTCGATCTGAGCGCGGCGGGCAGCGGAAAGCGATAGACCCGAGATAAAGGTAATCTGGTAGCAGGCGACCACCTCGCCGCCATACACCCCAACGATCAGTTGATTCGCGCCCTCAGCCCGCATCGCCTCCCATGCTGTGAAATAGGGGGTAAGATCGGTGCTTTCACGGTCCCTGCCCAGCATGTCATCGCGCAAAAGCGCGACCACTGCGGGAACATCTTCGCGGTGTGCCTCACGGAAGGTGACTCCGCCGCTCATAGGATCGGCGCTGTGGCGCGGGCGATAAAGCGGCGAATGCGATCGGGGTCCTTGACGCCCGGCGCGCTTTCAACGCCTGAAGAAACATCGACACCCTGGGCGCGGGTCAGCCTGATCGCCTCGGTCACATTCTCGGGCGTCAGGCCGCCAGCAAGCAGCCAGGGCTTAAGCATCTGGCGTCCGACCAGCAACCGCCAATCAAAAGCAAGACCATTCCCGCCCGGCAGCACCGCATCCTCGGGCGCCTTGGCGTCGATCAGCAGCATGTCCGAAACCAGACCATAGTCCCAGATCCGGTCAAGGTCCTGCGGCCCCGAAACACCAATCGCCTTCATCACTGGCAGACCGGTGCGGGACCTGATCCCGGCCACGCGGTCAGGGGATTCGCTACCATGCAACTGGATCAGGTCCAGCGGCACATGAGCAAGCACCCGATCAAGCGCCGCATCATCGGGATCGACGAACAGCCCGACTTTGGCCACCCCCATCGGCACCTGTACGGCCAAAGCGGCGGCCGCCTCGGGCGTTACATGGCGCGGGGATTTCTCAAAAAAGACAAAGCCGACATAGCGCGCGCCAGCCTCAATGGCGGCGGCGAGTCCCTCGGCTTCGGTCAGGCCGCAGATCTTGACGGATACGCCCATCGGATCAGCGCGGCGTGGGCAGGGTCGTTGCGGCTGCGGCCGGTGTGGCGGGCTGGTGCGACGGCTCATCAAGGATCGCCAGCACCTCATCGCGCGGCGCGGCATGGGTGCGGCGCAGATCGCCTACCTCACGCTGCAACTGCGCCAGATTCTGCGCGCGGCGGTTCGATTCGGCCCGCAAACGCGCCTCGCGCAGCCACTCCCAGACAAGGCCAACCAGCACGCCAAAGACCATGGCAAGGAACAGCGCCACAAAGGCCGGCATGGTCAACGACCAGGTGCCACCGGTAAAGCGGGCGAATTGCGCGGGCAGCAGGCTGACAGTCACCGGCTCGCGGTTGGCTGCAGCAAGCAGCATCAACACGAGGGCCAGTACGACGAAAAAGGAAATCCGGATCACGCGCATGCCTTGAACCCCCGAAAAGATTGTCGCCGGCAATCTGGCCTATTCGGAGGAGCCGTTCAACCGTTCGCGCAGCAGTTTGCCAGTCTTGAAGAAGGGGACATGCTTTTCATCGACGCTGACCGCCTCTCCGGTACGGGGGTTACGGCCCTGACGCGCCTCGCGTTTTTTCACGGAGAATGCGCCAAACCCACGCAGTTCGACCCGGTCGCCACGCGCCATCGCCTCGATGATCTCCTCGAAGACCGTGTTGACGATCCGTTCAACGTCGCGCTGGAACAGATGGGGGTTTTCTTCTGAGATTTTCTGGATCAGTTCGGATCGGATCATTGCGGTTCCTGAATCTGGTGTTCCAACAGCTTCCTGCCGCCTGTGCCTGGATCAGACATCACGGCATTCAATCTCAGAACGCCTGGCGGCCGGTTTGGTTGCGTCCTTTCAAGACTTTATCGTTCATTCGGCAGATATGCGCAATGAAAAGCGCCCCCGGAGCGATCCGGGGGCGCAATGAATGGCCATCTATGGCCTGTATCGGTCTTAGTTGCGGCCTTTGAGGGCGGCACCCAGGATATCGCCCAGCGAAGCGCCCGAATCCGAGCTGCCATACTGTTCGACGGCTTCTTTTTCTTCGGCGATTTCGCGCGCCTTGATCGACAGGCCCAGACGGCGGGTCTTGGTGTCGATGTTGGTGACGCGGACATCAACCTTGTCGCCAACCTGGAAGCGTTCGGGGCGCTGGTCCTGACGGTCGCGGGCGAGGTCCGAACGACGGATGAAGGACTTCATGCCGTTGTATTCGACCTCGATGCCGCCATCTTCGATCGCCGTCACGGCGACGGTGATGACCGAGCCACGCTTGACGCCTTCGACAGCCTCGGCCATCGCGTCGTTTTCAAGCGCTTTGATCGAGAGCGAGATGCGCTCTTTCTCGATGTCAACTTCCTGAACGACGGCTTTCACCACATCGCCCTTGCGGAAGTCCTGGATGGCTTCCTCGCCGCGGGTATCCCAGCTGATGTCCGAAAGGTGGACCATGCCGTCGATATCGCCTTCGAGGCCAACGAACAGACCGAATTCGGTGATGTTCTTGACTTCGCCTTCGATGACAGTGCCGACCGGATGGGTCTCGGCAAAGACTTCCCACGGGTTGCGCATGGTCTGCTTGAGACCCAGGCTGACGCGGCGCTTGGCTTCGTCGATCTCCAGCACCATGACGTCGACTTCTTGCGAGGTCGAGACGATCTTGCCGGGATGGACGTTTTTCTTGGTCCAGCTCATTTCCGAAACGTGGACCAGGCCCTCGACACCGGCTTCCAGCTCGACGAAGGCGCCGTAGTCGGTGATATTGGTCACACGGCCAGTGTGAACCGAACCGATCGGGAATTTGTCGGCAACGGTATCCCACGGGTCGGCCTGAAGCTGTTTCATGCCCAGGCTGATGCGGTGGGTTTCCTTGTTGATCTTGACGACCTGGACCTTGACGGTCTCGCCGATCGACAGGATCTCGGACGGGTGGTTGACGCGGCGCCAGGCCATGTCGGTAACATGCAGCAGGCCGTCAACACCGCCCAGATCAACAAAGGCACCATATTCGGTGATGTTCTTGACAACACCCTCGACGGTCTGACCTTCGCTGAGGTTGGCGATGACCTCGGCGCGCTGTTCGGCGCGGCTTTCTTCCAGAATGGCGCGGCGCGACACGACGATGTTGCCACGGCGGCGATCCATTTTCAGGATCTGGAAGGGCTGCTTCAGACCCATCAGCGGGCCGGCGTCACGCACCGGGCGCACATCGACCTGGCTGCCCGGCAGGAAGGCCACGGCACCGCCCAGATCAACAGTGAAGCCACCCTTGACGCGACCAAAGATAGCGCCTTCGACGCGCTCTTCCGCAGCATAGGCTTTTTCCAGACGATCCCAGGCTTCTTCGCGGCGAGCTTTCTCGCGGCTGATGCTGGCTTCGCCACGGGCGTTCTCGACGCGATCCAGGTAGACCTCGACTTCGTCGCCGACGGCAATGCTCGGCGCTTCGCCGGGATTTGCAAATTCTTTCAGATCGACGCGGCCTTCCATCTTGTAGCCGACATCGATGATGGCCTGGCCCGCCTCGATGGCGATGACCTTGCCTTTGACGACCGAGCCCTCTTCGGGCGTGTCGATGGTGAGGCTTTCGTTCAGGAGGGCCTCGAATTCCTCCATGGTCGCTTTAGCGCACATATATGATACAGTTTCCTTTACGATCATTGCTGGCCATGCGGTTGGCTCCGCCGGTCTTTTTGTAGACGCCGGGATAAGCGCAAAGGGTCGCGGCATACGCCCGACCCTGTTGAAGCAGCCTGTTCTGGCCCCATCACTTATCCTGACGGGCGCGATATAGCCTTCATTCGGCTTTGTGGCAAGCGTCGAGGCCCTTAAAACTCGCGCGAATTTCCCTATCAAGCAGCGCAACCAGCTCTGCTGCAGGCATCGCACGGGCACGGAAAGCGCCCGTTCCGGCCCATTGAGCGGCATAATCCGACCCGCCCGCCAGCGCATGCAACCGCTTTGACGCATCATAGACGATCGGATAGTCAGGCAGCGTCGGCGCCGCTGCCTTGCGCCCCAATTCGGTCAGCCGGTTGGCAATCCCGCGCGCCGGACGGCCTGAAATCGCCCGTGTCATTACCGTATCGCCGGGTTTCGCCGAACCCAGCCGGGCACGATAGGCGTCATTCGCGGCCGCTTCCGGACAGGCCACGAAAGCCGTGCCCATCTGCACTGCAACTGCCCCGGCTGCTAGGAAACGCGCAGCCTCATGCCCGTCCATGATCCCGCCTGCGGCAATGACCGGCAAGCCAAGGTCTAGCAGGTCATGCAGTAATGCCTGGGTGGTCTGCTGCGCGTCAGGCCCATCAGGGTCAAAGATACCGCGGTGGCCCCCTGCCTCATATCCCTGAGCGACGATCAGATCGAGCCCGGCTGTACGGATCGCCAGCGCCTCGGCACGCGAGGTTGCGGTCGCGGCAAGCGTCGCGCCGCTGTCGCGCAATGCGGTGATGCGGTCGGCCGAGGGCAGACCAAAATGAAAGCTGACTACAGCCGGACGCGCCTCAAGCACCGCGCCCAGCATCTCATCATCCTCAAGAAAGCTGCGATAGATCTCTTCGATCCGGGCCGGTGGCTCTGCCCCGAAACGGCGAAACTCGGGCGCAAGATAGTCAAGCCATGCTGTCTCTCGTGCCGGATCGGCCTTGGCGGGACGGTGGCAAAACAGATTGACACCGTACCGGTTCGAGCCCAGCCGTTCACACGTTTCAGCCATCATCGCAGCAGCCTGCCCGGCATTCGAGGCCCCCAGCCCCAGCGAACCCAGCCCCCCTGCCCGGCTGACCTCAGCGGCAAGGTGCGGCGTGGCAGTGCCTGCCATCGGTGCCTGAATGACCGGAACGGTCAGGTCAGGCAGCTGAAAACGCGCGCTCACGCGCCAGCCTCTTTCGCGCAGGTGATGGCGCGGGTCACGGCGTCGTCAATGCTCATTTCGCTGGTATCCAGCAACACCGCATCTGGTGCCGGGCGCATTGGCGCCACGGCGCGGGCGACGTCGCGGGCGTCACGTTCGCGCAGCTCACGCAGCATCTGCGCCTCATCCGCGCCCAGCTCCTTTGCCCGGCGGCGGGCACGGATCTCATCATTTGCGGTTACGTACAGCTTTAGCTCGGCATCCGGGCAAATCACCGTGCCAATATCGCGGCCATCCAGCACCGCGCCGGGCTCACTGCGGGCAAAGCGGCGCTGGAATTCCACCAACGCGGCGCGCACCTCGGGGATCGCAGCAACACGGCTTGCAGCCTGCCCGGCCCTGGCACTGCGCAGATCATCGCGCGCCAGATCATCGGGCGTCAGACTGCGGGCGGCAGCGACCGGATCGCCACCTTTCGCCCCAACCGCGCGATAAAGCAGCCCGGTATCAAGATGGGCAAAGCCGAAATGATGCGCAAGAGCGCGCGCAATAGTCCCCTTGCCCGAGGCGGCAGGTCCGTCAATGGCGATGGTAAAGGGCATCTGTCCTCGGCGTCTGACAGCGGAAGAGGTGACCCGGCCCTGCCTCGCACCCGGCCCTATAAGGCCAGAGAACCGCCGCTCCATACCGTCGCGACCGAAGCAACCGCCGGACGGCTGCCCGTCCGCAACTGGATCTTGGTGCCGGTTACGAGATCGAACAGGCGGCCTTCTGACCAGAGAACCAGCAGACAGGACGCTAACTCGGCGCAACCGGCAGGTTTTTCCTGCAGACGAAACGTAAACGAATCGTGAGCTCGGAGCGGCAGATTATCACCCCGGACTATCCCCGCAAGATCGCGCCGGGACGTGTCCGCCCGAGAGGCAGTCTCGATCCCAGGGAATGTTGCTGTTTTCAGCGCAGGATCCCGGCTGGCTGCGCCTGTTCAGGTCAGGAAAGAAAATAACGGCAGCGCGAGGGTTAAGATTTGCAGTCACCGCCCAGGCACATCATCCTAAAGTATGAGTTGTATAAATTGTGCAAAACTGACCAAATGCAATCTGTAGTTAAATGGTAGTATGTTATTCCCTTGCACGGGCGGTCCTTCGGGACCGCCCGTTACGGTTTCGGGCAGATCCCTTTCCATTTGAAAGGAGCGGTCACTGGCAGCTTTCCGCCATCGCTCGGATTCGTGATGCAACCGATCGCGACTTTGAAAGTATATCCTCCACAAGCTCCCATGGAGGACCAAGATGAAGCTGGCACCTATCCTTATCAGCGCCCTGACTATTGCCGTGTTCAGCACCACCCCCGTCACTGCAGACCCCGGCCGCGGGCACGGTAAAGGCCGGCACACCCATCATCACAAGCATGACGAGCATAAGGGCGGACACCGCACGCATGCCCGCTATGTTGCCGACTGCCCCCCCGGTCTGGCCAAGAAAAGCCCGGCCTGCATTCCTCCGGGGCAGGTTGGCAAACGCTATGGTACCCGCATTGGCGATACGCTGCGTGTCCGTGATTACATGCTGATCCGCGACCTTGATCGCTACGGTTTGGAGCAGCGCAGAGGCTGGAACTACTACCGCGACGATGGCCGGATCTATCGCGTCGACAGCGGTACGCGGAAAATCCTCGCAGTGCTGAATCTGATCGACGCCTTTGCGAACTGATCCGGAGCGCCACGCCCTGCAACCGACATCGCCCCGCCGCAAACGCGGGGCATGAAAACAACATATGGCGACACCATCTTCACCATAAGCGGCGAGGAAACCCTTTGGGTCAGCGACGTGACTGGCGTGGGACAGGCTGGTGGCGTCGGTCTACCGCCGAGGTTCCATGCCCGCGACTAGTTCTGCGCCTGTGTCCGGGGCTGATAACTTACAGTTGGTGAAGGCCGCGATCGAACGTTTCGACGGTGCGCCGATAGTGAGCGCCACCGGTGGTCGGATGAGTTCAAGGCGCAAGCAGTCGCGGCGACACTGGGGCCGGGTATGAACGTTTCGGCGCTGGCGCGCCGTCTGGGAATTTCGCCGCAGCAGCTGTTCGGCTGGCGCAAGACCTTTCTGAAGAAGCAGGAAGCAGACATCACGGCTGGCACACCAACACCGCTGGTGGAGATCGTGGTGGGCGAGGTGTTGATCCGAGTCGGTGCCGAGCTTCGCCGTATCCTGCTTGCGTTACGTTCGACATGACGCTGTCGGGCGTGCAGGTCTATCTGGCCAGCGGACCTGTGAACTTTCGGAGAGGACCGGACAGCCTGCTGTCGCTGATGCGCGATGAAGGCCGCGACCCGTTCAGTCGCGCACTTTACGTGTTCCGTACGAAGCGGGCGGGTCGGGTCAAGATCGGCTGGTGGGATGGCAGCGGCCTGTACCTGTTTGCGAAGCGGCTGGAGAAGTCCCCGTTCCGCTGGCCGCGGACAGGGCCTGTCCGGGGGCGGCTCAACCACGCCCGGCTGATGGCACTGCTCGACGGGCTGGACAGGAAGAGGATGCGGCCCGTGCCGGTGAAAACGCCTGTATTTGCTGGCTGATCAGTCCGCGGCAAAGTGAATCACGCCGACCGGGAAGGTCTATCAACAGAGGCATGGCGCGGCGGGGTGTGCTATCTCCTCTGCGGCATGCGCGCTGATGATCTTTCCCTGCCCGATAACATGGACCTTCTCAAGGCCATGGTCCGCACCATGGCGGAGAAGACGTCCGTGCCGGAGAAAGAGAATGCGGCGCTTAAAGCGCGCAGCCTCGATGCCGACGCGCGGATCACGCGGTTGATGCAGATCCTGAAGGCCTATACCCGGTCCCGGTTCGGGCGCCGTTCAGAGAAGCTGGGCGCTGCGGGCGACGGAGCCGGCGAGGAGGCGCCGCAATCCGTCGTCTTCCAGGAGACCGAAACCGGCATCGCCGCCCCGCAGGCGCAGACGGGGCACGGGCGAGAAGCGGGCACCGCGACCGCGCAAGGGCTTCCCGCCCCATCTTGAGCGGATCGAAGTGGTGATCGAGCCCGAGGACCTGCCCGAACATGTAAACCGAGAGAAGGTGCTGATCGGCAAAGACATCTCGGAGCGGCTGGATATTATCCCGGCAAAGTTCCGTGTCATCGTGACCCGCCGCCTGAAATATGCGTTCAAGGGGTGGGACGGTGTCATCCAGGCGCGCTTGCGCCGGCCCACATCATCGAAAGCGGCTTGCCGACCGAGGTGCTGCTGGCCCAGATCGCAATCTCCAAATATGCCGACGACCTGCCACTGTTCCTGCAGGAGGGGATTTATGCCCGCGACCGGGTGGAGATCGACAGGCGGCAAATGGCGCAGTGGATGGGCCGGGTCAGCTTCGAACTGGAGATCCTTGCCGCGCATGTGATGGGCGAGGCTCTGAAGGGCCCGCGCGTCTTTTCCGATGAGACGAGCCTTCCGACCCTTGCACCCGGAACAGGTGCCGTGAAGAAGGCTGGCTCTGGGCCTATGCCCGCGACGACAGCACCTTTGGCGGTAGCGGGCCGCCCATGGTTGCCCACCGCTTCGAGGACAGCCGATCCGGAGAATGCGTTCGCCGACATCTCGGCGGTTACGGCGGCATTCTGCAGGTGGACGGATATGCTGCCTGCAATCAGCTCGTCCGCAAGGATGGATGGAGGCAATGATGGCCCGCGCCTCGCTGGATGTTGGGCCGGCGCTTCTATAAGCTCCACACCGCCGGGGACAGCCAGGTCGCCACCACCACGATCGGATGCATGGCTGATCTGTGGAAGCTCGAGGCCGAAGTGCGCGGCCAACGTACCAAAGCGCGTGCGGCGTCGCGGCCAGGCCATATCCGCTCCCATCGTCACCGGGCTGTTCACCCTCTGGCAGCAGACCCTGCCGCGTATCTCGGGCAAGTCGAAGCTGGCCGAGCCCATCCGCTACGCAATTGCAAGGCGTGAGATCTTCGAGCGCTTCCTGACCGACAGCCTCATCGAACCCGACTCCAACATAGTCGAGCGAGCAATCAGGCCACAGACCATCATCCACAAGAACATCCTCTTCGCCGGATCGGACGGCGACGGCCGGACATGGGCCATCATCGCCACCCTTCTGCAGACGAGCAGGATGAACAATGTCGACCCAGCGGCGTGGCTCACCCAGACCCTTGGGCGCATCGCCAACCAATGGTCAAGCGCCGAAATCGACGCCCTCATGCCGTGGAACCATAGGCCCTGAACGGCCCCAACTCCCCGCTTACCAAAAAGGAATCGGCGAGATCTGATCCAGCACCTACCCGCCAGAAGCCCTCCCCAGATAGATGAGCTGGTATCGCAGCCGCAAAGTGCGATTCCCCGGCACCGGGAACGACTGCGATGCCACAATTGCGGCGCCGAAGGCCCTGGCGGCCGAGTTGGAGGTTGAGGCTTCCGAGAAGTGACGGGCACGGCCTCATTGCTGACCAACCAGTCCAGAATCACTCGCCGACCAAGGTC
>Ga0182746_1001064_pt1 | contig 28418 bp, 33 predicted proteins | sample eDN3rd30CBELigOP_FD_128881 | JGI IMG/M metagenome (GOLD analysis project Ga0182746, IMG submission 128881) | Enriched Organic Plus compost microbial communities from Emeryville, California, USA - eDNA 3rd pass 30_C BE-Lig OP (version 2) (version 2) ... | reverse complement strand
GCTCGCTCCAAGCGCCCTGCCACTCGGGCCGCGCGGAGTTAACTCAGTAGAGATGGCTAAGCATGTAGAACCGATAGCGGAGAGCTGGCGGACGGGGGTTCAAATCCCCCCGGCTCCACCAAAAACACATCTAAAGACGTCCTCGGACGTCTTTTTTTGTGCCTGAAACCCAGTAAATACGGGGCTTTCAGCGTCATCACGATCCGATAGCGTCCAGCAACATCTACGTCTTCGTGTATTCCACGTGGTATTCCAAGCGCTCTGCTGATATTTTTTGGAATACACAAACAGCTCTGGAATACATCATGGGTGCCCAAGCCACGCGCCTTTCAGACCTCAAAGTCAAAGCTGCCAAGCCTAAGGAAAAGGACTATACGTTGACTGACGGCAACGGCCTTCAGATGCGAGTGAGAATCAATGGCTCTAAACTGTGGAACTTCAACTATATCCATCCCGTAACGAAGAAGCGGATCAACATGGGGCTAGGTACCTTCCCAGAGGTGAGCCTGGCTCAAGCACGCAAGCGAACCGTGGAAGCAAGGGAGCTTGTCGCTCAAGGGATAGATCCAAAGGAACAGCGCAACGCTGAACGGCAGGCGAAAAAAGCAGCCACCGAGCACACCTTCCAAAATATCGCGACGGCTTGGTATGAGTTGAAAAAGGACTCGGTGACGCAGGCCTACGCCGAGGACATCTGGCGCTCCCTAACCCTGCACATATTCCCGGACCTAGGCACCGCGCCGATCTCCGCCATCAATGCCCCTCAAGTCATCAACCTGCTCCGGCCCCTTGAAACCAAGGGCAGTCTTGAGACAGTGAAGCGACTGACACAGCGGCTCAACGAGATCATGACCTACGGGGTTAATTCGGGACTGATTCACGCGAACCCGCTCAGTGGGATCCGCTCCGTCTTCAAGAAACCAAAGAAAAAGAACATGGCAGCGCTTCCCCCTGATGAGCTGAAGGAGCTCATGGTGGCGATCGCCAATGCCAGTATCAAAAGAACGACCCGCTGCCTCATCGAATGGCAGCTCCACACCATGACCCGGCCAGCCGAGGCTGCGACCGCCCGCTGGGTGGACATCGACATCGAGAAGAATATCTGGACGATCCCTGCGGAACGCATGAAAAAACGCCGGACGCATATCGTCCCGCTCACGGAACAGGCCCTCGCACTTCTGGAGGCGATCAAGCCGTACAGCGGACACCGAGAGTACGTGTTCCCCGCAGACCGGAACCCTCGTACTCACTGCAATAGCCAGACTGCCAATATGGCGCTTAAACGGATGGGTTTCGAAGGGCGCCTGGTCAGCCACGGCATGCGCTCGATGGCGAGCACCATCCTCAACGAGCATGGCTGGGATCCTGAACTGATCGAGGTAGCGCTTGCCCACGTCGACAAGGACGAGGTTCGCAGCGCCTACAACCGGGCGGACTACATCGAACGCAGGCGTCCGATGATGGCCTGGTGGAGCGAGCACATTCAGGAAGCGGCTACCGGCAATCTTTCGATGTCAGCGATTAAGGAAAATCGGAACAGAAAGATCGTTTCGATCCGCTGATCAGTAGACCACTACCAGCCCAGGCCGTGTAAAAACGTGCCTGGGCGGCGAACACAAGCACGATCTACTGCAAACGATATTTACCTTGCCTGTTTTTGAAGGCCGGCTCAGTGCCTTCAAGGATCTCCACGACCTTTGCCTTGATGCCCGGATGCTCTATCGCACCAGCTTCGTAATCAAAGCGGTTACCGGCCTTGTCACAGGTGGCATGAATGATTTGCTCCGCATCGCACACGACAGCAAGGTTCGGATTGTGGGTAACCATGATGACTTGGCGACGCTCTTTCGCCCGTTTGATACAGCGCACCAGCACGCGGAATATTGTCTGGTTATCTAGGTTCTCTTCAGGCTGATCAATCACGATTGGAATATCGTCTTCGTCGACGAGCAAGTAGAACACCAGAAGCAGCAAGCCCCGTTCTCCCGGTGACAATTGACCGATTTCTTGACCCTCATAAGTTAGCGAGTACTTGGGGGCAAGGTAGTCTAGGGAGTAGAGGTAGTTCAGCAACTCTTCCGCAGATACACCCCTAGCCAACTGGTCTGTGAGACGAGTCGGCTTGTCCGATTGCCCATCTCTACGGTCGTAATGGAGCAGGTCGTCTATCTGTTCAACGAAAGTGACCGCTTCTTCAGGGGTCTCGAAGCTTGCCGCCATCAACAGCGAACGGAGCCTCTGCGCACTTTCCTCGACCCCCATGAACGAACCTTTTACGCCTTTATTGATGCGCTTGAGCAACTGTTCTGCGAAGCCTGTCTCTTCGATCCGGACCTGGAAATCGAGAGGAAGGCCGATTTGCCTTTGCTCGTCGGAGTTAACGAAGCGCTGGACGGGGAGATAAAGGCGACTGAACTCGTTCACCATCGCCTGGATTAGCCCATGCATCTCATGCGTTAGCCCTGCTCGTTCAGTGCGAAGAGCTTGAAGTTGATCCGGCAAGCCGTCCAATGCGGCAATCTCGGCGTCGAGCTGAGCGATGCTACCTGGCTTGTCAGGCGAGCCGATGATTACGGATTTGGAGCTTTCCCAGCGAGCCAGATTTTCCTTGTAAAGTACGAATTGGCGCTCAGCCTCTCCTAGCATTCCCTTTTGTTGGGTGAGTTGCGCCATGGCCTGATTCATCCGCTGCGAGATGCTGCCGTCGACTTGGCTGGTGATTTGTGCATCGACGTGGGCTGCTTCTGCATGAGCTTGCGAAGCTATAGCAGCAAGAGGGGCGGTGTTTACGGTCATGGTGACCAAAGTCTCTGCAGCGATCTCCGTTCCTAGCTCACTCAACAGCTCTTCTAACTCAGCGATGAAGCTTGCGTGCTGCCTCTGATGATTCGTCAGCGCCGTTGCAATGCGTTTGGCAACGGCCTCTCTTTTCAACGCTGCCGCTTTAGCAGCTTGGCTGGCGTCCAGCTCTGACTGAATCTTTCTCACTTCCGCTTCAAGCGCTTCGATGCGACCAGCGGCTTGCTTAGAGTCTTCAAGCGCCTCCGGCGCGACGCTTGGATCCTGAACCTCAAGAGGCTTGGCTTGCTCCAGAGCCTTGAGCTCAGCGTGTTTTGCTGTCAGAGCCTCCTGCAATGACCTACGAAACTCAGGGGTAGACCGACGCTCAGCCTCAACGACCGCTGAGTTAATTTTCGCTATCGCATCCTTGAGTGCTCTACGGGCTTGCTCGATCTCGGCGACCTTGAACTCAAGCAGCTCATCCATGGACGCTTTACCAAGCCGCTCTTCCTCCGGAACGTGGGAGTAGATGATCTTGCGAAGCTCGGCATCGAAGGTGGAGGAACCGCCATCCCCGAGTTCATTGCAGAGATCCTCAAGGTAGCTTTGAGGGAGGTACTTAACCCGTTCGACTCCGGCTGGATCCGGATCCTCATGCAACGAGCGCTCAGTCTCTGTCCCATCAAGCCATTTAAGAGTCCCTTTAAAGTGCTCGGCGAACCTACGCTTGGGGCTTCGAAACCGTGTTTCCTTCAAGAAAGAGAACTTCTGATGATGCCGCGTGTTACCGACCAAAGCGATGATGTCGGAAAGGGCGCTCTTGCCACTGCCTTTGTTACCAATAATCGCAACCAAATCGGGGTTCAGGGCAATATCGAGGTCGAACCAGGGCTCCGGCAAGGGGGAGCCAAAGTTCTTTTTCACCTTGATGGCGTGAATGAACTTCGTCTTTTTCTGATTGACCTTGTGACGCTTAGGCGGGATGTCGCCTACAAAAACTCGATCGTCGAACTCATGGATGGCTTGGACGAGGCCCTGAAAGGTGGGATCTGCCTTGATCCAAGTGAAGCAGTTACCAATGCGATCCTTGTCATTTGCGGTACTAAGCGCGTGAGAGTCTGAGCAGTCGAGCAGGCGGTGGTTCACCTCTGCTTCTTTCAGTTTGTCTCTAGCCCTTGCATAAGCCTCAGGGTTTGCAGCGGCGGTGAAAACCAGATCAGCCTCATTGATCACGGTCTTCTTTTCAGCAATCGTATGATCGTTCCAGCGCAGACTTTCCCACTCGCTCTTGCCGATTGCGATCAGGTACTTGCCATCGAAATGAGGGGAGCTCAACGCTTTCCGTACCGCGTCGAAACTGACATTCAGATTGTTGAAGCCAACCTGAATAGGAGAGGGCATTGCCGCACGCATAGGCTCAGGCATTGAGCCAATGACCTGCTCGCCGAGTTCAATCAGGTTGTTTCTTGTAATCACACCGCCCCAACGACCACCTTTTGAACCAGGAACCAGTGAGTAGTTTTGGGATATAACGGGCATGAATTGCTCACGTATGAGCTGTGCTTCAACTTCGTCGAAGATGACGTGGAGGTTGATCCTGCTCCAACTTGACGGAGCGTACCCGTCCTCGCCCTTCTCCAGAATGGCACCGAACTTGTCGAGCCGTAGTTCGACGACGGGAAGCACCAGGTCAATGTTGGCGAGACGTCCCTTTCGGCGCTCTGCCTGCACTCGCTCATAGCCATCGACGAACAAGTAGTCATTGATCCCTAGAACCTTGAACTCTGCAGGCAGCTTTTCGAGGTCATCAAGGAAAGCCGCCCAAGCCGCTTCCTTTTCTCCAGGGTAACGGTGAACAAGCGACTCAGGTGTATGCACATGTAGATCCCATTTCTTCCATGTGGATCCGGGGAGGTTTATAGGCATCGCACGTCCTTGATATCCAAGCCAAACACTCAAAATTATCGGCGGGCAGTAGTGCATCGTACGAGCTGCATAAAGCCACGCTCAAGTCCCGACCGCAAGCCCATTGCTGCCATGCTATTTGGCAGCGGCCATTTCGGCCGGCTCCTACCTGTCACAACTGACCTATAGGGTCGACTGCAGCACATCGCGGCCATGATGAGCCGGTCACAACACAGCCATTCGATTCAAAAAAATCTCAGCCCTACATAACTGCCATGACATCACCACCAATGAGGTTCACCCCATGTCATTGCAGTGCCCTCGCTGTCACTCCCCCAAAGTCGCTTCCTTCAACCACGCCATGAAAGTCGGCGCAGCCATCGGTACCGTGGGCGGTGTGGCACGTGGCGTCAGCGCGGCCCTCGCGGGTGGTCAGGCTGGCGCTGCGCTCGGCGCTATTGCTGGGCCAGTCGGCGTCACCCTCGGCTCCGTATCTGGTGCCATCCTCGGCGGCTTGGCTGGCGGGGTTGGCGGTTGCGCACTCGGCGCGCAGCTCGGCGAGTCACTCGACCGCCACGTTCTCGCCCACAACCTCTGTCTGCTCTGCGGTCATCGCTTCAACCTGCCGGCCTGATCGACGCTTACCCACCTCTCATTTCAATCGCCGGTCGGTGCTGCGCCTCGCGCAGCGCTTTATGCCGGCCTGCACCCAAAGGAATCGCTCACATGGCGCATCTCGTCGAAACCATGGCCTACGCTGGCGCTACCCCGTGGCACGGCCTGGGCAATCAGCTTACTCAGAAACAGCCCATCGAAGTCTGGCAACGCGAAGCCGGGATGGACTGGCAGATCCTGGAAAGCCCCGTGCACTTCAAGTCGGATGCCGTCGGCCACCTAGGCACGATCCACTCCTTCCCCGAGCAGAAGGTGCTCTACCGCTCCGATACCAAGGCTCCGCTGTCGGTGGTCTCCAATCGCTACCACACGGTGCAACCTCGCGAGGTGCTGGAGTTTTATCGGGATCTCACCGAGGTCTCCGGTTACGAGCTGGAAACGGCTGGCGTGCTCAAAGGTGGGCGCAAGTTCTGGGCGCTGGCGCGTACCGGGCAAGGGGCTGCACTGAAGGGCAACGATCAGGTCAACGGCTACTTGCTGCTAGCCACCTCCTGCGACGGCACCCTGGCCACCACGGCAACGCCGACCACCGTGCGCGTGGTCTGCAACAACACCCTGACCATAGCCCTGGACGGTACCAGTCGCGCGATCAAGGTGCCGCACAACACCCGCTTCGATCCGAAGGCAGTGAAGAAGCAACTCGGCATTGCTGTCTCGCAATGGGACGACTTCATGTATCGCATGCGCGCGTTGGCCGAGCGCAAGGTGCAGTGGCACGAGGCACTGGGCTTCTTCATGAATGTGCTGTGCGAGACCAGCCCGACCGGCGCGCTGCCAGAGCAACTGCCCAACGAACGCGCCTTGCGCAAAGTCCAGGAGCTGTACGAGGGCCGAGGACGGGGCAGTCAGCTGGACTCGGCACGCGGCACGACCTGGGGGTTGCTCAATGCCGTTACCGAGTACGTCGACCACGAGCGTCGCGCCCGCAGCAACGAGTACCGCATGGACTCGGCCTGGTTCGGCCAGGGGGCGCAGATCAAGCAACGTGCCCTGGATGCCGCGCTGCAGCTCGCAGCTTAACCCTCACTCACATCACCCCTCGCGCCCGGTCAGCCTTGCGCTGGTCGGGCATTTTTATGTCTGCAGGTGAATACCATGAAAGCAACGTCATTGAACGGCAGTACCGGCAAGAAGCGCCCTGCCCTGCGCCTGGTCGGCACCAAGGACTTGTCCCGCGACGACTGGCTGGCGGTACGCAAACACGGTATCGGCAGCTCAGATGCCGCCGCCGCGGTCGGTCTTAATCCCTACAAATCGCAGCTGGAGCTGTGGCTGGAGAAGACGGGGCGCGATGCCGGACTGCCCAAGAGCGATCCGAACGACGAGGAAAGCCCGACCTACTGGGGCAACATCCTCGAGCCCATCGTCGCCAACCACTATGCCCGGCGCACCGGTAACCGGGTACGGCGGATCAATGCAGTGCTGCAGCATCCGGATCCGAAGCTGGACTGGATGCTGGCCAACATCGACCGCGAGGTGATCGGCGCCAACGACGTACAGATCCTGGAATGCAAGACCGCCGGCATCAACGGTGCCCGCCTGTGGAAGGAAGGCATGCCGGTGTACGTGCAGTTGCAGGTGATGCACCAGTTGGCGGTCACCGGCAAGCAGGCGGCTGACGTGGCCGTGCTGCTCGGTGGCCAGCACCTGGAGATCCATCGCATCGAGCGCGACGAGGAACTCATTGGTCGGTTGATCGAGCTGGAGCGTGACTTCTGGAGCTACGTGCAACGCGATACGCCACCGCCAGCGGATGGCTCCGACTCGGCGGAGCAGGCCCTGCGCTGCCTGTACCCGGAGGACCAGGGTCACACCCTGGACTTTACCCAGGATCCGCTGCTGTCGGCCACCTTCGATGAGCTGCAGACGGTACGCGCCAACTTGGAGATTCAGGGCAAGCGCGAAGCCGAACTGAAGCAACAACTGCAGCAGGCCATGGGTGATGCCAGCCGGGCCCTGTTCGCCAACGGCGCGGTGTCCTGGCGCAAGGCCAAGGACAGCGTGGTGCTCGATGTGCAGCGGCTGCTCAAGGAAAAGCCCTACCTGCTGGCGCGCTACCCCACCATCAAGGTCGGCAGCCGGCGCTTCCTGATTACCTGATTTCGATTCCCCCCTTGATCACCTCGGCGTCTCCCCCTGCGCCGAGGTGGTCTTTTTTATTCATCCACTGGAGAACCACCATGCTCAAAGGCTTGGCCATTACCCCGCCGGTGCTCGGGCGGATTTCCATCGGCAAGGTCGTCGAGAAGAACGGCAAGCGCCTGCCGGAGAAGGACGATCAATTCACCCTCACCTCTCAGGTCCAGCTCCGCGATGGCTGGCTGGCGCATCCCCTGGACGAGGAGCTGCGCAAGGCCCAGGGCGGCAAGATCCGCAGCATTCCGATACGCCTGCTGTTCAACGCGCCGGAGCTGAACTTCCGCGCCGAGTACTGCCTGTTCGATCGACAGACTGGACGACCGGTCTGCGTCGGCAATGGGGAGACCTGCAAGCGTCGGGGTCAGGATGGTATCGCCTCGCTGCCCTGCCCTTCGCCGGATGGCTGCCCGTTGGCCAAGGGCGGTGCGTGCAAACCCTACGGGCGCCTCAACGTCGCCATCGGCGATGAGGATCCGCTGGGCAGCTTCGTGTTTCGCACCACCGGATTCAACAGCATTCGCACCCTAGCAGCGCGGCTGCAGTACCTGCAGGCGATTTCCGGCAACCGCCTGGCGTGCCTGCCGCTGGAACTGCGCCTACGAGGGAAGTCCACCCGTCAAAGCCACGGCTCGCCGATCTTCTACGTCGACATCACGGTGCGCAGTGGGCTGTCGATGGAAGAAGCGCTGCTGCAGGCCCGAGAGCTCGATGAAGCACGTCAGGCCTCAGGCTTCGACCAGGTGGCACTGGATGCCACCGCACGGCTGGGCTTCGCCAATGGTGCCTTCGAAGACAGCGACGAGGAAACGGGGGCCATCACCGAGGAGTTCTTCCCGGAGCCGACTCTTGAATCGCCCCCTGCAACTACTCCTACAGCAGAGCCACCGGCTACGCCGAAACCCACCTTGTCGACGCTGCTGAAAGCCCGCGCCGAAGCTCGTGCTCAACACGCCGCGGACTGATGTCCGCGGCATCCCCCACCACTCAACCTACGAGGAGGATCGCGCCATGAACCTGGTGCGCTTCATTGGTTTGCTGTTCGTGTTCATCGGCGTGCTGGTCAGCTGTGCGGTGGCCGTTGTACTGCTGGTACTCATGCTGCGCCTCTGGCCACTACTGCTGATTATCGTGCTGGCATGCGCAGTGTTTGGACGACTGCTAAACAAACAGAATTAAAGCCCAGCATCAATCAGCAGGTCAGATGGCTTGCATCGGATAGCTGCCGCTATCCGACAAATGTTCAGGAAGGTGACGTTCCTTTCACCCATCTCGATTTTCCCCATATGGGAACGATCTATCGAAGCCGCGTCAGCTAGCGCCTCTTGGGACAGATCAAGAGCCAGGCGACGGGCACGTACGGCGGCGCCCAGCTTCACGAGGTCACGGTCTTTATCTTGGATAGCGGAGATTCTTGCCATGGCAAAAATCGTCAAGCTATGATGGCAAAACGACCACGGCATTTACGACCCATTTGATAACGGACCGGCATGCCCAGAGCGCATTCGCTTACTACATCCCCATCAGGAAAAGGAAAAAATCAAATGCTCAGAAAGATTCTCTTGGTCTCATTACTAGGATGGGGCGCCAACCTCTATTCCATAAACGCCGCTGCTTGGCAGGCGGCAGATGTACAGGAATGCCCTGTAAGCAAACAAAATGCAAAGTGGTTGGACTGCACTCCGGAAGATATGCCAGCTAAACTTCCCTACAAGATGGATGATGGCAGCGTCAAAGTTCTTGACACTCGACTGACTGCATTCTGCAAACAAGGTACTTGTGCGTATTACTACCAATTACCTAATGGTTTCTGGGACTCCAATGGTGATTATGCTGGGCAAATCCAGCAACAGGACCTAAGCATCATTGCCCTTCCGAGGGGCTACTATCTGGGTAATGCCAAAGATGGGCGTATCGTAGCCTACCTAAGAGGCACCGGCCCCGAAAATGGCGGCGGCATGGCTCCCGCCTTACAAATGCCGAAAGAAGAAGCCAGCAACAATCCTGAAATTGATGCATGTGTCGATCAGTGGGCAGCCGACTTCCGGAAAAAGAACGGCAATGAAGCTCCAATAATGTTCGATTTCTTTGATGAGTGGGGAAACATGTGCAAGGAAGGGAAACATCCATAACAAAAATCCGGTAGCAGGGCGTATCGCCCTGCCACCGAAACCTTTTTATTTTTCCTTTAACAAGACAAATCACAGTATCACAAGGATGCACCATGGACGTTAACGTCTACAACCTTAATGAAATTTCAAACGAACTAGTTCTGGAAAAAATCAAAAAGAAAGAAAGCTTCACTCTACAAAAAATCGATCCAATGAGATTCCACTCGGCTGTTGAAACTCTGGAACGACTCATTGAATCGCAAGGGCTTAAATGTCGAATATATACACTGGGGCGAATTGCAGCTGCAGGAGCAACAGTTGCAGGCGGAGCTACCGGGCTCCTAGGCGCCCTCTCGGGTATTGCAATCGCCGCTCACAACATAGCCACCTGGAATCCAGATTACGAAATTGCAAAAAACATTTTCGGATCTAGCATCCACGTCACATATAAAAAATAAAAGTCAAATACCAAGTTAGCCGCTCTTAACCAAGGTTCGTCTTAGAAAGACGAACCTTGGTTAGCTATCGACCCAAACCGTGTAAAAACGTGGCCAGTGCTTCCACACCATACAACCCGGTACTGCTGGCCCGTACCTGAGGCTGGTAATTCAGCATCCCTCCTCAACAACAGCCCGCTTCAAGGCGCCACCGAGCAACAGTCGATCCCGTGCGATCGGGTTCATTTTCGGACTAAAGAAAAGGTATCCGCCGCCACCCGCATCCTTGATACCAGACATGACCCGTTTAGCACTTTTGAATAGGGTTTCCTGATCTATTACCCTCGGGGCACCGATCGGTTCAACCGCAGAGCGATGAACGAGGCCCTAGCGGCGCTGCCGGCCGCGCGTTGCCCGTTCTCTTTCATTGTGCTGGATATCGACTACTTCAAGAAAACGATACCCACGGCCATGATATTGGCGACCGGGCCTTGGCCCCCTGGCCAAGGTGCTCAGTAAATGCGCCCGGATCGGTAGCAAAGAATTCGTCCTGCTATTGCCTGACACATCCCTCGCGGCGGCGGCAAGGCTAGAGAGCACAATAAAAAACCCGACACAAAGGCCGGGCTATTCGATGCAGTTCGCTGCGCCTGAGACCGAGCGATACCTGCACAACGGCGCAATACTTCTCAGCCCGTCGTACTTGCTAGACTTGCAGCCAAGATTCAACCACGTCGTTACCGTGCTCAGCCTTCCAAGCTTTCAGCACCTTATGGTTTCCACCCTTGGTTTCTACCACTTCGCCGGTATGCGGGTTCTTGTAGACCTTCACGGTGCGCTCCCGGCGTTTGGGGTGAGATGTACGGGCTCCTCGAGCACTCACAGCGCCAGCTACCGATGGATCAAGGATCGCTACGATGTCACGAAGGGACTTGCCATACTCGCCCATCAGAGCTTTCAGCTTTTCCTCAAACTCGATTTCCTTTTTGAGGGAATTATCGTTTTTCAGAGACTCGAGATAGGCCAGTTGATCAGCAAGCGCTCTCTCTGCAGCACGGAACTCAGCAAGCTTCGACATTAAAATACTCTCAGTCAAAATGGATGACCTGTAGAGCATATCTGACTTAGCAGATTATCCCAACTAGCATGCCTTGATATCCGACTAGTGCTGTGAACCTTGATGCCAGCCTTTCGTAATTTTCTAGCGATACAGTGATCCGCCACTGAAGTACATCCCGCAAACTTGTTGAGCAAATGGCTCGGTACAAAAGGAAACCTGGCCAAGGCCGAGTCCCTAAAGGGAGAATCCATCATTGGGAAGTCTCAACAGGTCAGACCGGAGAGGTGCGCCAGCGAGCCCTGAATGCTCGACACGCTGACCGCCCGGGGTATCTCCGAGCGCTTGAGCACCAGAAGCCGCCGTTGGGTCAGAAAGATCGGCGCGAAGAAGCTCATCTCGAGGTCTCGTGCAACATGCTCGGCAAGGTTTCGCTGGGTTGCCTGGGCGCTGGCGTGCCACCGTCGGGACTGTCGAGCAGGAGCCCGTGTTGTTGATCAGGATGTCCAGCTTGCCGTGGGCCGCTTCGATTAACTCGTAGGCTGCGTTTCGTCATCCTCGTTCGTGACATCTGCAGTGCCGATGCCTCGCCGGCCACGAGGGCGACGTGCACATCACCTACACCAACGCCGGCTCCAGCGAATGCTCGGCTGGACGGAAGATGAAGTTCGCAGCTGCAATCCGCTGTAATCCCCCAGCTAGACGCAAGAAACATCGACCAGCTCAAGCTTTCTATTCTCATGCTCACTCTCTGCACAGGAACTAGAATCTTGGCTTACCGCTTTGACTAGATAATCTAGAGAAGGCTCCATAGCTCCGGCATGTACGGCCCCTGCGTAGCCGACCGCCCCAATGCATTACCGTCCGAGTGCTAGCAGATCTCTTGCCACAGCTCATCGGACTCGACAACAGCCATGAATCGGCCAGCAGTAAACCCGCCAGGGAACAATGAGTCCCGACCGTCCTCCTCAAATTGATCCACCGACCGGAGGAGCTGCTTCTCGTCACGCAGAATGACCTCCAGTGTCTCACGAGATACTACTCTGAACCCATCGACTGATTGCCCATCGAGCTCAATAGAAGTATCGACGATCCAGGCCCGTAGAACGGCCTCAGGACACTGGCCGTTGTAGCCCAATCTGAAGCGTAAATCTTGATCAGTCACCAACGCTCTTGCCACCGCGATACGCTTGCGCCGCAGCTGCCAGGCAGCCTTACGCAAGGTGTTGGTGCGATGCAGCCAGATCTCATGGGTGGTCGAGCGGATATACCCAGACTTGACCTCCATGAGCAGCAGCACGCCATCCCGCTGGCAAATCAAATCCACTTCTCCGGCATCGTCTTCTTCTGTCGCAGGCGGCCGATAACCCACCTCAACGGCAAAGCCTCGTTGCCGAAGGCTCTCGGCCAGCGCCCGCTCCACTCGCTGGGTTTCTGCCAGCACATCGGCTCTGCGGGCATTCACGCGGCGCAGGTTATTGATGACTGCCGTCAGGTTGTTTTGCTGCGCCCCGACCCAGGGGAATTGAAAGCTGTAGCGGCCAACTTTGTAGAAGGGCTGCTCGTACAGGCGAGGTGCAGACATCCCCGGCTGCTGCTTCAATTGCTGAGATAGCGCCTTGAGATCGTTGGACCAGAACTTGAGAATTGCCTTAGCTGAATCGGCGCTGCCTAGCGGATGTTCCTCGCTGACCGTCCAGCCTTTGATCCTGCGGATTTTTTCTTCCTCTTCGGACCAGGTCATGGGGAACCTGTTTTCCCCTGACTGCACGCCACCCATGGCCAACTGGCCAAGGGCATGGGCAAGCACGCCCGACTCACGAAGGTAGTCCTGGAATGGCCGGATGAACTGGCTCTGAAAGAAAACCGAGGTCAGCTCGCTCGCCAGCAAGACGTGGTGAAGCTGAACCTGAGTACCATCACTGAGAGCGAGTCGATCACCCAGGCCGTAAATCTGCTGCAATTGCAGCTCGCTGCGCATTGCCTTGATATAGGCCAACTGATTCAGCTCATGGTTCTCAGGCGAGCCGATTAGTTGCTCAGCCATGCCGGAGTCAACGAATGCCTGCACGGCACGGTTCATCCAGTAGTGCCAAAGCAGGTCGCTCTTACGCCCGGTTCGCTGCCACCGCTCAGTTCCCGCCTCCGACTGGTTATAGATAACCGACTCGCCCGGTTTTAGCTGGTAACGGCATTCAGGGTTGAAGCAGAACCAGTCAATCGAACCCTCGTAGTCGATCCGCTCTTGGGTGGCGGCAATCAGAACGGCTAGCCATTCGAGGTTTTCACGACATCTAGCGGCATCAGCATCAGCTGTGGAGGAACCGGGGAAAATAATCGGGGACAGATGACGTTTCAGCGACTCCCCGAGCCGTACCTCGTTCAGACGAAAATCCTCTTCAGGGCAAGCCAGGAGCTTCCTCAAGATGATGCGGTTGTAGACCTGCCACTGCTGGCCGGAGCGATCATCGGGGGCGTCTTCGGCAAATGCCTGATAAGCCAGCACGCTGAGGTAGGAAAACAGCTCCAGCAGGGATAAGCGCTCAAGGTGTTTTTCAGCGTTGGCAATCAACTCATCAAAGGGCTTGAGCTGATCAAGCAATCGGGCACAGACACCGAAGAATACCTGCCACTCTTCCCCTGCGAGCGCCGCCCGAAGCGCAAGCCATAGCGGCGAATCAGTACGCTCAAACAGCTTCGAGTAGCGGATCGCCCATCTGAAGGTATCTGGGGTATGGCTGGCGAGGTGCAGCAGTAGGTCGACACTGACTGCATTATCGAAGTGCAGCACCCTACTGAGGGCAAGGCTTGCCAGCTCGGATTGGGCGACTGCATCCCCATCACGCCAAAACGGTGCTAAAGCCAAGCCTGCCGCGCGGTCAAATGCAGAGAGGCTTTTACCTGCAGGCCGTTGATCCAGGAAATGATGCAGGCTTTCATCAAGAGCACGACCCTTGCTGAGTTCAGGCTGATTCCTTTCATAAACCGACTGGTAATGCTGCCGGCATCGCTCCCCCTTCTGTGTCATCCCACTGCACTCACGCCAGTCTTAGATTTCTGGCCAGAGCCTAAACCATCGACCGGCCAGGACTCCACAAGCACCGTGCTAGCACCCGGCACGCTGGCAACCCATCGGATCACCAGCGCGAGCCTGAGCTACCAGCCCTACCTACGTGATGAATTACGCTTGCCTGGGAATGGACCGATTAGTCGTCCCGGAATCCTTCCTTGCCTGCCCCTTACGCAAGCAACGAGCCCCTACGGGCTTGAGCCGCAGATGCTGATCATTCTTAACCAGGTAACGCATGGTGTAATGCACGTCACCCCGCGCACTTAAGTCCCGGCGGTGGATCAGGCCGAGCCCCAGCCTGTCGTGGTATTTATCTTTGTCGATGTTGCAGTTGTTGTAGCAGCCCTGACCACGGGTAATGCGCTCCCATAGCTTACCGATCCGCTGCCCCCTGTAGATATCGGCACTCACTTGAGCGCCGTTGAAGAAGAACGCAGCATGGATGTGATAGCCCCGATCCTCGCCTTGCTCAACGCTGCAGATGTAGCCAGTTTCATGGTCGAAAATCAGGTTACGCTCACGCTGAGCGATCAATCGATTCAGGTCGTCGAATACGTGCTCCACACGTAGTCTCGCTTGGACCTCCGTGCGGTAATACAGATCAACCCTGACCACGCAGGTACGGGCGTAGCGATCCAGCACGGCATCCACGTAGCGGCAAACCTCGATCTCTTGCTGCATCGCCTGGTAGCGCTGGTCATGCTCCCGGCGCGTATATCGCTTTTGGGTGAGGCGAGCTCGGATGTTCCTGGTCAGCTCGTTCAGCGTTTCGCTGGTGCTCAGATAGCGCGTTTCACCCTTGTTCAAGCAGGTAATGCCAATGGGGCTGAGCTCAACCCCAATGGCCTGACAGGTTTCCTGGAAAAGGCTCAAGTGCCAGCTGTGCTGATACTCCACATCACCCTCGAACAGCGCGACCATCTGCATGATCCCATCGAAGTATTTTGACAGCCGGGTTTCACTGACCCGCTCATCGCCATGCTTCGAGTATGTGATTCGGTAGGCTTGGCTATCTGTACGCTGGATGGCGTTGACGAGGCGCTCAATCCGGATAGCGGTATCGGACTGGGATTGAAGGGTGTTGGCGTTTCGTTCGGTCATGGTTGTGTACCTGGTTGGTGGTTTCGCACACCAGGTACGTGTTGTGTACTTTTTAACCGACGGCCTAACCCATAGGCTGGGTTGTAGGGGTCGTGTAGATATCAGCGACCAGGCTATTGAATGGCTAGAGATTGATAGTCTAGAGCTATATAACTAGATCCCCCTCAACTCCCAGCGAGCCATCCCAGCAGGGCAGGACATATGTGGAGCAACATTGCCTGCCTGCCGAGAGATTTGCCGAATAGCATCCTGGGAGAGTTAGCTGAGAACACAGGACCTTCCCAAGCGGCATAAACGCCATGACCAGCCTGAGCCGGTCATGGTGCAGATGGTCAGTTCTAGCTGGCCACACTCAGGTGGCCGGTGGAGCGCACCGCTGTACCCTCTGCAAGGTCACGTTCCTCTATCCTAGCCAGGATCCAGTCGTGCACCTCGGTATCGACCCAGCCGACACTGCGGTCGCCTAGTGATACGGGTTTTGGGAAGGTCCCCTCCCCGATGTATTTGTAGATGGTCGACCGAGCCAGACCGGTCGAATCGATGACTTCCTTCAGACGAATAATCCTCATGAACAGGGCTCCTCAGCGTTCGTTCAGAGGATTGGTGCGAGTGGTAAAAAATGACCGGGCAGCACTTAACTCCCAGCACAGGGAGCGCCCTCGTGACTCTCATCAACCACGTTCAACCAGAGAACGTACTGGAAGCCCCCATCCAAGGGCACAAGGCACACCTCATCAAACCTGTAGTCGATATCAACCACGCGCCTGAAGTCCCGGGCAACCCGGAAAGCTAACTGGTAAAAATGATCAACAACTTGCGCCCAGTCGCGATCAAAAGACACGTCCCCTACTTTCCACCCTGCAGGCCGCTGAAAATCAGCGGCAATTTTTTCGCGTAACGATTGACAGTCGAAAGAAGATTCATAACCTAACTTTTCACGGTGATGGGACAACAAGTACGAGGCATATCGAAGGATCATTGGCCGTAGAACGCTAAAAGCCGCCCCTCCCTTCAGAAAGCATCTTACCGGATGGTCCTTCGCTCCAAAGTTCCTATCGAGATCCGGCCTTAGAACTTGATCGAGCGTTGGGCTTGATATTTCCGGATCAAAGGTCCTGCACCAAACCGCACCATTCCCCCCACCCAATCTCGGGTGCGTGACATTAAGAAAGTACGTGCTATTAACTCTAGCCCCTGGAAAGAGCTTACTAGAGAGACCCGGTACCTTAGCAAGGATTAGCCCCAAGCTCTTCAGCCTCCCCAGCCGATGCGTCAAGCTGAATTCATCAAGTCCCGTCAGCCGGCATAACGTGCCCCTACTAACACTTTTCACCATTCCGAGCGGATCGGCATGCGCCAGGAGAGTCGCCAACAGCAGCCGGTTGCAGGCACTTAAATAGTTAGCCGCTCCTGGCGGAGCTAGTCTCCCTTCCTTAGTGACCCGTCGATCTTTTCCAACCTGCTCGGCAGATCCGCGCGCAGCCATAGAGACAGCTGCTGAGAAAAGACGCACAAGAAGGTCAGCGTGTACCCCATACGCGCCATCTCTCTTTGGTAACGCGCTCAGGACCGTCGAGGCCAATTCATACCGAATCGCAGGCCTTCCTCTTCGCACCGAGCTCGCATCGTCAACGACCACCAGCCGAGCGCTCGTGAGCTCCGCCATTGCATCTCTAATGAGTTTCTCTGCGAGACCCAGCTGCTTTGCGAGCAGCTTCGCACTCATTGCTACCGCCTCAGCGCTAGTCCGCTGCTCCAGGAGCACCATAGCCTCCAGCAGGAACCTCGCCTCGGGACTACAGCCGCTCAACTCCTTGCTCAGCTCAAAGATGTGAAGGCCCACTCTACCCCCTATAAAAATCGGTTTCTTATAGGGTATAAAAATTGATCTAAAAAAGCATTCTCGTTATGCGCTATGAAACTGATAACGTAACGCATAACGGCAATAGCAAATGAAAATTTATGTCATTTAATCAAGCAAATCAATTGAAAATACATATCAAATAGGAATCGAGCATGGGAAAGAAAAAGGACGTATCTGAATGGTTAACCGATGAGAACTGCGAATGGGCAATGCAATACATCAGGGATAAAGCAAAGAATGACGTGAAGAAAATCATCTCTCTCTATACTGAGAATCCGCTAGCGGTTGAATTATTTCCAAAACCAGCTAATTTAAAATCTGTCAAACTAAAATCATCCAGCAGCAATCTAAAAACAATTACAAATATCATCCGCGAATTAGAGAACAGCCTCCAAGGCAGAGAAATTATCAGCGGAATAAAAAGCGCCTTGCGACAAAGAAAGTATCGCTCACCAAAAAATGGGAAAACCCCAAAGACCTTCACACTACCTAACTCAACATTCAGAAAACTTCAAAATCTCGCCAAAGAGAACGGAAAAACACACACAGAAATAATTACAGCACTCCTAGACAAAACGGAAATCATCAATGAAAATCTTCACAAACAAGTCAAAGACCTGAAGCACGCATTAAGAAATGAGAGAGAAATTCGAGAATCCAATGCAGCAGCCCATCAATCGAAGATTGATGCGGCCATGAGGCAACTTGAGATCAGCCTACAGCGCCTCGCAGCTTGGGAGACGGCATATGGAGATGAATTACCCACTAATCCTGACATCGCAACTATCAAACAGTTGGTAGAGAAGAAAATTAAGCAGGCTAAACTTGTCATTCGATATGCAGGCCAAGAAGGACTTTTTAATGAAGAACCTTCCCTGCAAGAAAGTCAGCAAAATCATGTCCAGGGCCGCCCCGAGTGGTAAGACGCTCCACTACGTTGGACTAGCCCTGATGGTGAACGAGCTCCTTGAAACACAGGGCACCGTTTCCCCCTTACCATAAGGGATAGACAAACGACTGTGCTTATGAGTGCCAGCAAAGACCATCAAGTACTCGGCCAAGAGCGGCGGCGCCGCTAAGGCGCCCAGGAGACACTGGCCATGGTGCGCGAGAGCCTGGAGCCCAAGCAAAGCATCTGGATGGTGGCCCGGCGCTATGGCATCAATCCCAACCAACTATCCCACTGGTGCAAACTCTACTAGGAAGGCGGCCCGCCGACGATCAGTGCCGGTGAAGCGGTGGCGCCGCCTTCCGAGTTGAGACATCAACTTAACAGGATGCCGGTCTCCGGTTTGATCGGGGCAAGACCAGCCTGAGCCAAGCCTCGCTCGATATCTCCAGTTCAAATCCGGCCAAGCGGTATTCCAAATGGTATTCCACCTGATTCTTTAACCGAATTTTCTATTTATTTTTCAGATAGATAGGAAGTCATTTCAGATTACCCCGGCCCACCAAACGTAAACGATAAGCCCCTGATTTTCCTAGTGAATTTCAGGGTTTTTTTCTTTTCCGCTCCGAAGTGTCGAAAAAACGTCGAAAGGAGCATTGACACCAAATAGTGGCACCGTGATAACTTCCTACCTGGGAGCTTACAGGCAGATTTTTTTGCCACGGTTCGTGGCATTTGGGAATGTCGTGTGGGAGATTGCTTCTACACGAGTCACAAGTTGTGCGCTAAAAGTGTGTCTGACGGACGCATATGAGTGCCTGTAAGCCTCCCTTCTCTATTTTCAAGGAAGGAAAATGCTAAGTCTAAGCGCACTCCAAAAAGCTCAAACCCTCCATGACTTAGCGCACATCTTAAATTACGAACCAAAGTTCCTTTCTTACATACTTTACAAAAAGCCAGTCAAATACAGCCACTTCACCATACCGAAGAGCTCTGGCGGCCCACGAAGTATTGCTGAGCCTTGCGACGAACTAAAAGCACTGCAACGAAAAGTAAAAGAGCTTTTAGAGGTCTGTCTAAAAACCATAAAAACCAAGAATCCCCAGTATGGATCGCTGTCGCACGGCTTCAAAAAAGATCACTCTATAGTTACAAACGCATACCCACACCGAAAAAAGCGCTTTGTATTTAACGTAGATATATCCGACTTCTTCGGATCAATCCACATCGGTCGCCTTAGAGGTTTTTTCATAACAAATAAAGACTTCAACCTCTCACCAAAAGTGGCAACCATCTTGGCGCAAATAATTTGCCATGATGACGCTCTCCCACAAGGCGCACCTACATCTCCAATTGCATCTGATCTTATTGGACATCTAATCGACATTAGATTGGTATCTATTGCTGAGCGCTACAAATGCGTTTACTCCAGATATGCGGATGACATTACATTCTCTACTAACGAGAAAAGTTTTCCATCTGCCATCGCCTTTCTAGTAGAAGGGACTTTCGACTGGATTCCTGGGCGCGCACTGCTAAAAGCCATACATAAATGTGGATTCGGATTAAACTACAACAAAACGCGAATGCTATATCGCGAGAGCCAGCAGACAGTCACAGGCTTGGTGGTGAATCAAAAAGTCAATCCTCCCGCAGCATATAGGCGACAAATTAGAGCAGCATTGCACAAATTATTTCTTGACGGACACTATTTCCTAAAGGAAACGCCCAAGCACAAAAAAACATCCAAGGAGGTAAACTTCGGAATAAACAAATTAGAAAAGATCGAGGGCATGCTTAGCTACGTCTACATGGTAGACAAATTCAATAGAAAGCTTGCTGTCGACACTAGCAAAAGCAAAAAAGAGGAAGATATCCAGAAGACCTCCCTGGAAAAACTTCACGGAGATTTTCTATTTTATAAGTATTTTTACGCCAACAGCAAGCCAACAATAATTTGCGAAGGAAAGACCGACAACGTTTACCTTACCTGCGCAATAAAATCCCTATATAAAAGCTACCCAGAACTCGCGAAAATTTCTGATGGAGAGCTTAAGCTCAATGTAAATTTTATAAATTACTCAGAGCTAACACACCGAGTACTGGGATTAAACGGTGGAACAGGCGATATAGCAAACCTAATTAGAAGCTACGCCAAACAGTGCGGAAAATATAAAGCACACCCACCATTACACCCAACCATAGTCGTATTAGATAACGACAGTGGATCACAACAAATTCTCAATGCAGTAAAAGACCTCACAACACCTCGCTATGACATCCCCAATGGGAAGGGAAAAAAGCTCGACACAACAAAAGACTTCTACAAAATTGCACAAAATTTATATATGGTACTAACACCTCTGGCAGGCGGAAAAAGCACTATGATGGAAGACTTTTTCCCCCAAAGCGTGCTTAACACCATATACAAAGGAAAGACATTCGAAATACTTAAGAAAAGCCCGCCAGACAAAACCTACAGCAAGCATATTTTCGCACAACATATCGTAAAAGCCGGTCAAAAGAAAATAGACTTTAAAAATTTCTCCACCATACTCGATAATATTACAAAATCAATAAAGGACTATCCTCCTATCACCTTCCCTAAATCTAGCAAACCATAAAATTCTTAGATTGCAGGGGCCCGAAACTAATTGCCTCATTGAGGTGATCTGGCGAGAGATGCGCGTAGCGCATGGTCATCGCCAGCGTCGAATGCCCAAGAATTTTCTGAAGCGTGAGGATGTTCCCGCCATTCATCATGAAGTGACTGGCGAAGGAATGTCGGAGCGCGTGGCTAGCCTGCCCTTGCGGAAGTTGAATCGTGGTGCGTTCCAGAGCGCGGCGGAAGGAGGTGATGCAGGACGTGAACGGGCCATGTATCCGCCAGTGCGCTCTCACCCGATCAGCCAGCTCTGCATGAATCGGCACGTGCCGTACCTTCCCTGACTTGGTTCCAGCATAGGTCACGACGTTGCCCTGGAGTCGGTGCGCGGGGAGCTTCTCGGCCTCGGACCATCGAGCACCGGTAGCCAAGCACAGCAGGGTCACCATCTCCGTATGCGGGTTGTCGCAGCGATTGCGGATGGAGTCGAGAAGCTCGCCGATCTGCTCAGTCGTCAGCCACGACAACTCCCGCTCTTGCAACTTGAGCAACTTCACCCCGGCCAGCGGGTTATCGTAGTCGATCTGACCCAGGTCCTTCAGCTCATTGAACACAGCGCGGACGTAGCCGAGCTCATTATTCAGGGTCTTCCCGGATATCCCTTCCTCCAGCCTTTTGCGCCGCAAGCTCGCATACGAAGACGCATCCAGGGCCGTCGCTACCGGGTCAGACAGCCGAACAGACAATTGCAGCAGCTTGGATAGTCGCCGAGGCGCGTCACGCAGTGAGTGGCCGTGCAGGTCATACCAGAGCTGTACCAGCTCGGAGAGCCTACGGCGATCCTTCGGCTTGATGCTCCACACGGGGCTCTCCGCGCACTTCTGTCGCACCGTTGCCTCGAAGCGCTGGGCCTCGCCCTTGGTCTTGAACCGCTTGCGAAAGCGCTTGCCCTTGATCGGCTCGACGTCGACGAACCAGAGGCCATCCGGGAGCTTGGTGATGCTCATCAGACAGCATAGCCTCGCCTGAGGTAGCGATCGGAGATCAGGTCTTTGATGTGCTGCTCGAGGTCGCGGCGAGTCCACCCCTTGGCCAGATAGTGGTCTTCGATGACGTGCCAGAATTCCAGTCGGTGGGCGGACTCAATCGCCTTTTTTGCGGGGATGCGCTCCCGTGCGATCAGGCTGATGAACTGGCCCAGGAACATCTCGCAGTTCTTGCCGGAGAAGCCCTGAGCCGTCTTGTGATAGCGCCGGTACTCGACGCGTTCGATCAACGGGTCGCACTCCACCTGGACCTGCACGTCCTGCATGATCAGCGACCAGAACGGGTCGTACACGGCATCGCGGGCAAGCAGCTTGTAAGCCTCGCAGGCGTAGCCGAACAGGCCTTGCAGATGCGGGCAGATACCGGCGTAGGTCTGCGTGGAGATCACAGCGCCTGAGGGCAAACAGGTGCCTTGCGCGAACTGTTCGACCACGGAGTGATGGAAGCGAAACTCGATGCGCCAGACCGTTTTCTTCGGATCATAGGCGGCTTCCCCTGCGCCGAAGGGGTCACCATTGAGGCCCGACCAGACAGCGTTCCAGTAGTCGAGCTTGTCCGTCGCGCTGGCTTGCAGGGTCTTGTTGTAGATGCACAGCTGGATGGCGTTGGCGGAGCCGAACATGAAGGTTTCACCGCGTCCATACACCGAGGCGTTGCCGTCGAACTCGATGCGCTCGATACCGCTGATCTGGCGGACCCGGTTGGACCGGCAATGCATGCGATCCACGATGTCAGCCGGTGGCTGCCAGCCCTGAACATCCAGGGCGATGTGTACGGCGCACTGGTTGGCTTCTCGATGCGTGAGTACCGCGGCGGCGGGGTCATCAAGCACTGTTTGCAGGGCCGCCGGATCGGTGCCGTCGATGGCGTGCGGGGACACTTCGATCTTCAGGTGCGAGCCGATGCTGTCGACTTTGATGTTGTGGTTCTTGATCAACAGGATCAGGCCGAGGTCCGCGTTCTGTAGCCGGAACTGGTAGCCGGAGTCGCGGCCGATGCGCCCCTTCGACCACTGATGCCCGGCGAATTCGGCGGTGGGCTCCTTGTCGTCGAACAGCGCCATCACCTCGGGCCGGATCATGCCGTTGTATAGCTGCCGGACCGTATTGATGCTGCACCGCAGCACGCGCACGCCGGAGAGGTCGGTGAAGCTGCCGGGCCACGCATCGACAAACAGGCGGCCGCGCGGGGAATCAATGATCTGGCCGTCCGGCTGAACGATCAGGCGGTGCTGGTGGGTTACTTTTCTCATAGGGATTCACCTAACAATGTCCAATAACCAACGTTCAAGAAATGGGTTGTCCGACGTGTTACAGGGCCGTCGGCCGCGCCCACCGGCGGGGCGCTCGTGCCTAACGCTACCGTCCGGTGGGCGAGTCCAACGTCCCGCAGGCGAGACGCCCAGGGTCCATCCAGCAGTCGGGGTAATCGGGGCAATGCGGTTCCCAGAGGCCGAACAGGTAGGCGGTGAGCAGGAAGAGGATGGTTCTGAGAAAGAGGCTCTCCGACATGACGCGCTCCAGATGCGAAGGGAAGGCGATGGGGGGACGGAGGAGAAGAGGCGGGGCGCTGCTGCGGCGGCTATCGGCAAGGCCTGTGCGCGCAGGGAAGGAGATCAACACCAAGGGCGCTGCCCTTGTCATCCCGCTCTCGCCGCCGAGGGCTCGGGAGCGCGGGGCGGAAGAGCTGCCCCACACTCCCAGGCCGAGGCTGTTGGCGGGCGCGCGGTCAAGGGTGCGCTGCGCCCCTGCTTCCGTTCGCCGGAACGGTGGAGCTGTTCCGACGAGCCGGGAGCGCGGCCCCTGACTGGGATGTTTCAGGGTGGGCGATGCGGTCCAGTACGTTGCCGGAGCCATGCCGGTCGCGGTGCCGCATTACCCTGATAGTGCGAATGGTGTCCCAGAAGGTCTCGTTCGCGAATTCGTCAGTTACGCCCAGGCCCACGGTGAGGAAATGCGGTTCATCGCGGATGCCTTCGGTGGGGATCACCACGCCGATGACACGCAGGCAGCACCACACCGATTCGGGATCGTCTTCCCAGCCTATTTCGATCAGGACGGTCTGGCCCAGGTAGCGCAGCGCGCTTTGAGCATCCAGGATCACGCGGTCGCTATGCATGGCGGTAGTCCCCGGCGTCGAAGGTGGCTTTGCCCTTGTTGAGGTCCGACCGGAAACGGGCCAGGTTGACCATGCGGAAGGTACCCATGTCGAGGCTGGGGATGGTGCCGTCTTCCGCCCATTGGGCCGCTTCGTCGTACGACACGCCGCACATCTCCGCGAAGGCCGCGATGGTGCAGAGTTCGGGGGCTACTTGGGGTTTGCTCACAGTCGATTCTCCTTTTCCATCAGTTGGCTGGTCAGCAGCGCCACATTGACCATCATGTGTTTGCCGACCTTGTGGGACGGGATGTAACCGTTGCGGATCCAGCCCCAGACGATGTCGTGGCTTTCCCCCATGCGTATCCAGTCGGCGAAGTTGCGCCACGGCATCAAGGGCGGTGGGGCAAGCAGGTCTTTCAGGGTGAGGCTCGTTTCTTCCACATCAATGGGCTTTCCTGCACTATGTTGGGCTTTATCTTCCGGCCTTGAGCAAAGTCCAGGTCAATAATTACCTTGAGGCAATTGTTGATTTGCTGGATTTCCCGCATCAATAGTTACCTTGTAGGAAAGGCTGAATTCTGGATATGGAAAGCTCCGCAGATAGGGCTCGGTTGTTGATCAAACGGGGCGGCCCGAAAAAGCTGAGCCAGCTAAGTGGTACTGACCACAGTCGCTGGCTGAACGTGAGCAAGGGAGCTGTGCGAGTTAGCACTGAAGAAATCGACGTATTGGTGAAGGCTTATCCGCAGTACGCACTTTGGTTAGCTAGCGGAGAAATCCTTCCGGAAAGCGGGCAGACAAGCCCCGACTATGACGCGGCAAATCAAAATTTGAGCAATCAAGACGCGGGATAATTCTCACCGCCAAAGTCGCCAAACGCTGGTACGCACGGCGCATTCCCGAAGGGGAGGCAGCGGAAGAAGAAGGCAGGGCTGACCATCCAGCGATCAACCCTGCTGCAGATGCAGACCCCATCGAGTGATCACGTCCAGGACGTAACCAGTTCCGCCCGGAGTATCTTCATCGACTCCGGAGCACTGATCCCAATACTCGCAATCCTGGAGCCGGTACGCGCAACGTGCACCGCAATCCCCTGCTCCCTGATCTGCCGAACCAGCCCCTCATCACTCACATCCGGATCGGCAGTCAGCAGAATCTGCTCGTTCGCGTAACGCTGAAGTACGAGATAGCTCATGGCTCCGTTCCCTGCGCGGCTACTGATTGCGGCAACATGGCAGAGCGCGGAGGGGCTAAGAGGCTGAGCTGCGCGATTCAGCGCTGTCGTCCTTTCAAGATGCCACCATCCTACATGCTGGTTAGAATCAACCCACGTATACCTTGAGTCCGCCAGAAAGCTTAACCTATGCACCAGCTGTGAATGGGCTGCCGGATTTTCCGATGCGTGCCCGCTCTCTCTTTTTTATTAGAGAAGACTCATAGTCCGCATAATTTTTCGTAGTCAAATTGGTTCTGGCTTGAAACAAACATCTAAAGTGACGCTCAAAGTCGCGCTCAAAAGTTTCGGGACTCACAACCAGGTCGTGAACTGCATCCGCCATATAGCTTATTAGCTGGTATTTGAAGCCGAGCGACTGAATATTCTCTTGGTTTATGAGTAGGTATTTTTCGTTCTCGACTGCGGTTCCCTCGCTATTGAACGGATACACCCACTGCCCGTGCGCAAGCTTGTTCCTTATTTCAATAATAATTCGAAGTTGATTCGACAGAACATCATGCAGTGCAGCTCTTCTAGCAGCATGAGCGACACCTAAACTTCGCTCGTCTAGAGGTGCCTTCGGGACTTTGTGGTGCTTTCTGAATGCCAAGTCAATGGTTTCTTGCCATTGCTCTAGCTGCGTCCCCTTTTTCTCAATTACTTCCCTTTCGGCACTACTAAATCCGGACTCCTCATGGAGCAGCTTCTTTAGTCGAGTCTCTGCCCAAGCGCCAATCAGAAAAGAGTTAAGTCGAAGAAGGGAGCGCAAGCTCTGCTGCGGATCTTTCGAGGCAATTTCAGAGCGAGCCAGTCGCGCAGATTGAGTGATAGCTTTCTCCAGCTCCCGGAGATTAGCCACGTGGTGCAGATATATTTTTGAAGGCTTTTTAGACACTGAATCTCTACCGCCAAAAATCACTCATTGAATGACCTTTGGCGGTGAGGACTCGAACCTCACAATACTCTCCAAAGGAGTGTGTTTCCATTACACCATCGCCCACGCCGAATTTATGCCCAAGCCAAGGTCGATGTCAATAGGCCATGACAGAGAGCTACCCTACGTCAGTTGTGTCGAAAAATTGTCGAAATGACTTGCTGATGCTTACCACCAATGTCCCAATGGGCATAGATGAAAGGCTCGGGATCACTGGCGTTGACCAAAAAAGACCCTCAATGGCCGTCGACAGAAATGGGTTCAAATCCCCCGGCTCCACCAAACAGTCCTACAGATCAGGCACTTACGCTTAACGCTAAGTGCCTTTTTTGTGCCCGCTCGATCGCTGGCAGCCTTTCCCTCCTTCGTCCCTGCGTCTCCCCCCTATTTCTCACACGCCGAAACGCCTTCCCTGCCGCGAAGCCGCGCAGCGAAAAGCCTCCGCAGATCGACCAGGCAGATACCGGCAATGCTCCGACTCGGCAACGCGCCAGCCTCGATCCACTCGGCTACCACCTCGTCAGGTAAAACGCACATCCGACCAAACGCTTCGATGGTGCACAGGTCGAGATTCAGGTCTGGTTGGTTCATAACACCCACTCCATTAATGGCTTTCTTCCACACCCATAGCCTTTGCTGCACTATGGCGGCTTATGGACGACTTATTTCATGAACTATGTTCATGCACATAGTCAAAATACCTTCCAGGCCTATGCTTTGTACATAGTCCAAAACAATCAGTTACCAATTGAATGAGCATCACCGAGAGAGCACTTCGACTGATAAGCCAGAGCAACCTGAGCGAACTGACGCGCGCAGGCGACACGGACTACAACCGCTGGGTCAGCATCAAACGCGGGAGGGCGCGGGTCGGCGCCGATGAGGTGGAAATCCTCGGCAAGGTCTACCCGCACTACCGCTGGTGGCTGAGCACCGGCGAGGTGCTGCCGGAGATCGGGCAGACAAGCCCTGATCACGACCAGGCCAACACTGCGGGCTAGGGATATCCACAAGGTTCGATCACAGGAAGTGCGGCAAGGAACGCGGCAGGTATGGCAAAGCGCGAAATCGACGAGCAACTGAAAAGCCTCAGCCTCGACATGGACGAGGAAATAGACGATCGCAACGAACGTCTCGGCCGCAGGCTGGCCCCTACCCGCCGCGCCCATCAGCCGATGGACCCCAGCCATGCCATCATCCTGGCCGCCTTCATCATCGTGGGCGGTATCTGGGGCGGAAAGCTGCTTTACGACTACATCCAGGAGCAGCGCATCAAGGCCGCGCTCAATGACGCCGGCCTCTACCTGCAGCAAGCCATGCGCCAGGCCGAACGGGACTCGCAAAAAGCCCAGGCCGAGTTGCGCCGACGAGTAGCGCAGGAAGAAGAAGCTCTGCGACAGCAGAAAGCCGAGCAACTCGCCCAGGCTCAGGCGGAACAGGACAGGGTGGCGCAGGAGAAACGCTTCGCGTCAGCGCAGTGTCAATTCTGGTGGCAGCAGCATGAGCAGCATCCAACCGAGAGAACTGCGCAGAAAAAGGCTGAGGCGTGCGCAGGTGGTAATTGAAAGCGGACGTACTTCGGCATCGAGTTCGGTCCACATGAATCGACCACCTCCTTTTCCTCTTCCGCTTTCGCGCCCCTTCCAAGCGAAGTATCCGAACCGATACCAAGCCGCTAACAAACCCCACTAAAGGTTTCCCTGCGAAGGCCGCCATGCCGGGTATCCATCACGATCCGGAGCCTTCCGATGTCCAGCATCTCGTCCGTCAGCAACATGAATCTCCGCTTCACTTCCACCTCAAGTTCATCCACCGCCACCGAGTCGGCGAGTGACGACAGCAGCACCACCTCCAGTGCAACGAGCACCACCCAAACCAATGCAAGCAGTTCGGCGCAAGGTGCCGGCGGAGCCGGTGGCGCCGGGGGAAGTGGCAGCAGTTCCAGCAGCACCTCGGACAGCACACTGGAGAAGCTCAAGGAAGCCGTGGAACAGGCGCAAAAGGAGCTGCAGGAAGCCGAACAGGAACTAGCCAAGGTCAGCCAGAGCGGCGGCAACCAGACCGAGGAGGAGAAGCAGGCCCGCCAGGTTCAGGAGCAAGCTGCCCGGGCGCGGGTTGCGACCGCCAGCGCTGCGGTGGCGACGGCCTATGCGGCGTACTCCGAGGCGCTGACGGACTCCGGCAGCAGCACCAGCGGGACCGGGGTGAATACCACGGCTTGAAAGCGAAAAAGGGGGAGTATTCCCTTCTGGCACAGCCTGGGGCAGCGACACCGCCGCCAGCTCTGGCATAATCCCCCCCATTCAGCCGATGGACTCGGCGCTCGCTTTCATCAACGACACGGAGGTCGCCATGCGCGCCATCAAAACCGTTCTGTTCCACCTGCTCTACACCTTCCGCGGCCTGGTACGGCTGGTCTGCAAGCTCCTTTCCGGGCTGTTCCTGTTCGGCTTCATCTTCGGCCTGTTCGCCATCGCCGACCGCGACGGC
>Ga0182746_1001060_pt1 | contig 28465 bp, 29 predicted proteins | sample eDN3rd30CBELigOP_FD_128881 | JGI IMG/M metagenome (GOLD analysis project Ga0182746, IMG submission 128881) | Enriched Organic Plus compost microbial communities from Emeryville, California, USA - eDNA 3rd pass 30_C BE-Lig OP (version 2) (version 2) ... | reverse complement strand
TGCAGGGCCTTGAGGGTGAATTCGTGGGCGGCCTCGGCGTCCATGGCGAACAGCGCCGCGCGGGCCAGGGGATAGGTCTGGAAGAGGATCGGCATGCGCGCGATTTTAGGGTAGTTCCCTAGGCTTCGCGCCACTGCCCGTCCAGCAGCAGCTGCGACGGCCGGAAGCGCACCTTGTAGGCCATCTTGCGGCTGTCGCGTATCCAGTAGCCCAGGTACAGCCAGGGCAGGCCCAGGGTGCGGCATTGCTCGGCCTGCCAGAGCACGCTGTAGGTGCCCAGGCTGCCGGCCGCGTCCGGGTCGTAGAAGGTGTAGACCGAGGACATGCCCTCGTCCAGCACGTCGATGAGGGACACCATGCGCAGCCCGCCCTGCGGGTCGCGGAATTCCACCAGCCGGGTGTTGACGCGGCTGGTCAGCAGGAATTGCGCGTACTGGGTGCGGCTGTCGTCGTCCATGCCGCCGCCGGGGTGGCGGCCCTGCTGGTAGCGGCAGTACAGGTCGTAGTGCTCGGGCGACCAGGCCAGCTCGGCGACCAGCGGCTGCAGGTCGGCGTGGCGCTTCCAGGCGCGGCGCTGGCTGCGGTCGGGGTGGAAGCGCGCCACGTCCACGCGGATCGGCACGCAGGCGCGGCAGGCGTCGCAGTGCGGGCGGTAGGTGAACAGGCCGCTGCGCCGGAAGCCCTGCTCGACCAGCTGGGAATAGGTGTCGGCGTTGATCAGGTGGCCGGGGGCGGCGACCTGCGAGCGCGCCTGGCGCCCCGGCAGGTAGCTGCACGGATAGGGCGCCGTGGCATAGAACTGCAGGGCGGTGAAGGGGAGTTCCTTGAGACGGCTCATGCTGACCTTGGGGCGTTCGCTGAAGGGCTCAGCCGGAGCGCCGCGCGGGGCTCAGCCGGGGGACGATACATATTACACCCAGCCTGGCGGCGGATATTGCCCGAAAAGGGGGATTGCCTCGTTCCGGCCGGAGGGGCCGGATCAGCTTATGGGCTGTGGCGGGATGGGGTGCAGGACGCCTTCGGCGTCAAGTCTTCCCGCCTGCCAGCGCGGCCCCGGCAGGCCCACGCGCGCCTGCACGGCGGCCACGAATTCCGCGCGCGGCACCGGGCGGGCGCCCAGGCTGGCCAGGTGGCCGGTCTGCTGCTGGCAGTCGATGCGGTCCACGCCGTGGCGCAGCAGGAAGCGCACCAGGTAGGCCAGGGCGATCTTGGACGCATCCGTGCGGCGCGAGAACATCGATTCGCCGAAGAACATCGCGCCCAGGTTGACGCCGTACAGGCCGCCGGCCAGCTCCCCGTCCATCCAGGTTTCCACGCTGTGCACCTGGCCGGCGCGGTGCCAGGCCAGGTAGGCGCGCTGCACGTCGGCGGTGATCCAGGTGCCGGGCCGGCCCTCGCGCGGCGCGGCGCAGGCCTGCATGACCTGCCCGCAGGCGGTGTCCACGCGCACTTCGACCGAGGCCGCGCCGTCCTCCGCTTCGCGGGCGATCCGGCGCAGCAGCTTGCGCAGGCTGTGCGAGGGCGCGAAGTCGCGGCAGTCCAGCACCATGCGCGGGTCGGGGCTCCACCAGAGTATCGGCTCGCCTTCCGAATACCAGGGGAAGATGCCGCTGGAATAGGCCGCGCGCAGCCGCGCCAGCGACAGGTCGCCGCCGGCGGCCAGCAGGCCGTCGGGGTCGTCCAGCGCGTTGTGCACGGGCGGGAAGGGCGCGTCGCGGTGCAGCCAGGGCAGCTTCACGGTCGGGCCGTCGGTTGGGTGCGCCGCCGGCCGCGGTCAGTGTGCGGCCAGCGAGTAGTGGTGGGGGCCGTAGCCGCCGCCGCGCCGCCGGTCGTCCAGGAAGTGGCGCAGCGTGGTCGAGACCGTGCGGAAGGACAGCTCTTCCCAGGGGATGTCGGCCTCGTCGTAGTAGCGCGCTTCCAGGCTTTCCGGGCCGGGGTCCAGCTCGGGGCCGAGCGCCTCGGCCAGGAAGTAGAGGTGCACCTGCTCGACCTGGGGCACTTCGATGACGGTGAACAGCGGGCCGATGCGGATGCGCGCGCCGGCCTCTTCCATGGTTTCGCGCTCGGCGCCCTGCGAGGTGGTCTCGCCCAGTTCCATGAAGCCGGCCGGCAGCGTCCAGGTGTCGTAGCGCGGCTCGATGGCGCGCCGGCACAGCAGGATGCGGCCCTGCCAGACGGGGATGGTGCCCACCACCATGCGCGGGTTCTGGTAGTGGATGGCGCCGCAGTTGTCGCACAGGTCGCGCTCGCGCGTGTCGCCTTCGGGCGCGCGGCGGGCCAGCGGCGCGCCGCACTGGCTGCAGAAGCGCTGGGCTCGCGGGGCGGGGAAGTAGAACTCGGGCGGGTGGGGGGCTGTCATGGTGGCGATTCTAACCAACGGCCAGGACGCGGTCGGAAGCCCAGCCGGGCGGGGACATCGGCGGCGGCAATGTGGACGAGCGGCGCCTCGCCCAGCGCGGGGTGGGCCAGCCGCGGCGGCGGCGCATCGTCCAGCGTATCGATCAGCGGCGTGCCGGCCGGGTCGCGCAACTGCGCCAGCAGCGCGGGCAGGTCGCGGTCGTCGATGCCGCCGGGGCCGGGATCGCTGCGGGCGTAGAGGCGGCCGGCGTCGTCCAGCAGCCATTCGGACACGGTGCGCACGGGCAGGCCGGTGTGCGTTTCCAGCCGGGCGCCCGATGCGTCCAGGCGCAGGACGAAGGGGGCGGCCTCGAGCCGCACGTAGACGCGCTGCGGGCCGTTCTGGAAGTACCAGCGGCCTTGCTCGTCGCCGGCGTAGTTGCGGCCGATGAAGCGCAGGATCTGTTCGTTGGAGATGGTTTCCCCGGGGCCGGCGTCCGGCGCGTCGCCGCCGCCCTGCGGATACAGCCGCCAGCGGCCGCGCGCGTCCAGCGCCAGCCAGCCGTGGACGGCCGGGACGTCGGGCCAGCGTTGCATGGCTTGCAGGACTTCGGCGTCCATGGTGGCTCCGGGGAGGTGTATGGCGGGTTCGGCCGGCGAGGGGGGCCGGGGAAATTATAGGCAGGGCGCATGGGCCGCGACGTGCCGGCGACGCCCGGGCGGCAGGCACAGGCCGGGCAATGGACGGGTAGTGGATGAGTAACGGGCGTGCGCCGTGCTGCCGGACGCTACAGTCGGCAAGCGTCCGGTACTGTCCCGGGCGGGGCCGGTAATCGCCGGTAACCCGGCGTTGACGCGCGCGAGCGGCGGTTGCTAGGGTGGACCATCGCCATGCGGAGCAGCCGCGCGCTGCCCGCTATTTCCGCACACCGGACCAAGGAGCAACAGCCATGAGCAAGACCGACAAGCCCTACGTCGCCATCCTGGCCGTCGACGGCTTCGAGCAGGCCGAGCTGGCCGAGCCGCGCAAGGCGCTGCACGAGGCGGGCGTGCGCACCGCCATCGTCGGGGCCACCCACCAGCCGATCCAGGGCATGAAGCACCACGACAAGGCCGACCGCTTCGACGTGGACCTGACCTTCGCCGAGGCCGACCCGACCCATTTCGCCGCGGTGGTGCTGCCCGGCGGCGTCATCAACGCCGACGAGATCCGCATGCATCCCAAGGCGCGCGACTTCGTGCAGGCCATCGACGGGGCGGGCAAGCCGGTGGCGGTGATCTGCCACGGCCCCTGGCTGCTGGTATCGGCCGGGCTGGCCAACGGGCGCACGCTGACCAGCTGGCCGTCGCTGCAGGACGACTTGCGCAACGCGGGGGCGCAGTGGGTCGACAAGGAAGTGGTGGTGGACCGCAACTGGATCAGCAGCCGCAAGCCGGACGATTTGCCGGCCTTCAACCGCGAACTGCTGGCGGCGCTGCGGCATTCGGCCGGCTCGGCGGGAGCGGCCGCCGCGGCTTGAGCGCCGACGCGGCGGCATCGCCGGAGCGGAGTTGGACCCGCCGCTGCGTCCCTGTGTACGCAGCCGCCGCGCCGCTACAGCCGCCTGCGCGCCTCGGCGTATTCCGTGGCCAGCTCGGCGACGATGCCGGCCGCGGGCAGCACCCGCGAGATCGCCCCCAGCCCCTGGCCGCAGCCCCAGATGTCCTTCCAGCGCCGCGGCCCGCCGAAATCGGCCGGCACGGCGGCCGGCAGGTCGTCGGGGTCCAGGCCGGCCGCGCGTATGCTGGGCTTGAGGTAGTTGCCCGGCACGCCGGTGAAGGCCGGCGTGTAGACGATGTCGGCGGCCTGGCCGTCGACGATCATCTGCTTGTAGGCGGGCGCGGCGGCCGATTCTTCCGAGGCGATGAAGCGCGTGCCCATGTAGGCCAGGTCGCAGCCCAGGGCGCGCGCGGCCAGCACGCCGGCGCCGGTGGAGATCGCGCCGGCCAGCACCAGCAGGCCGTCGAAGAAGGCGCGCGCCTCGGCCGCCAGGGCGAAGGGGCTGAGCGCGCCGGCATGGCCGCCGGCGCCCGCGCACACCAGGATCAGGCCGTCCACGCCGGCGGCCGCGGCGCGCCGGGCGTGGCGCAGCGTGGTGACGTCGTGCAGCACGATGCCGCCGTAGCCGTGCACGGTCTCCACCACGGCGTCGGGCGCCTGCAGCGAGGTGATGACGATGGGCACGCGGTGGCGCGCGCAGGTGGCCAGGTCTTCCTGCAGGCGCTGGTTGCTGGGGTGGACGATGAGGTTGACCGCGTAGGGCGCGGGCGGGCGCGGCGGCCGGTCGGCGTCGCGCGGGCGCAGGGCCTCGCCGATCTGCATCAGCCAGGCGTCCAGCGCCTGCGGCGGGCGGGCGTTGAGCGCGGGGAAGGCGCCGACGATGCCGGCGCGGCACTGGGCGATGACCAGCTCCGGATTGGACACCAGGAACATGGGCGAGCCGATCACCGGCACGCGCAGGCGCCCGGGCAGTTCGGCCGGGTCGGCGAGCAGCATTTCTTTCATGTCTACCTACTTCTTGCCGCCGAAGGCGGCGATGCGCTCCTGCACGTCCGGCCCCTTGCCGGCGTTGCGGAAGATTTCGTGGGCCAGGCCGGCCGCCAGCGGCAGGCCGTCGGTCTCGGCCAGCAGGCGCTTGGTGGCGCGGTGGGTGAACCACGATCCGGCCAGCAGCTCGCGTGCCAGGGCGGCCGTTTCGGCCTCGAAACGGTCGTCGGGGACGCAGAAGTTCGCCAGGCCGAAGGCCTGCGCCTCGCGGCCGGTGTAGCTGCGCCCGAGCAGCATGATCTCGCGCGCCTTGCCGGCGCCGACGCGGCGCGGCAGGCGCTGGCTCATGCCCCATAGCGGCGTCAGCGCCCACTTGGCGTGGGTGTCGGCGAAGCGCGCCGATTCGGCCGCCAGGATCAGGTCGCCGGCCAGCGCCAGTTCCAGCGCGCCGGTGTAGCAGTGGCCGTGGACGGCGACGACGACGGGCTGAGGCAGGTTGGCCAGCCGGTCTATGGTGCGGGCCTGCAGGTGGGGCACGGGCAGCGGCCGGCCGGCGGCAAGGTCGCGCAGATCGTTGCCGGCCGAGAAGCAGCGGCCGGCGCCGCGCAGCACCACGGCGCCCACGGTGCCGGTCTCGGTTTCCAGGCGGGCGATGTGTTCGTCCAGCTCGACGAACATCTGCACGGTCAGGGCGTTGAGTTTTTCCGGGCGGTTCAGCGTCAGGGTGGCCAGGCCGTCGGCGTCGCTGCGGGTGACCAGCGCCGTCATGGCCGCACCGCCTGCGGCTGGCCGCGTTTCTGCGCCTGTTCTTCCTCCTGCTGCCGAGCGCCCGCGCGGGTCAGGACCAGCACGTCGCTTTCGCCTTCCTGCACCACCGTGCCGTCCTGGCGGATCAGGCGGAAGCGCCGGCCGATCTTGCCGCTGCGGCCGCTGCGGCCGGGCTCGGCCGAGGTGATTTCCAGTTCCAGGCGCACGGTGTCGCCCACCAGGATGGGCGCCAGGAAGTTCCAGTTGCGCAGGCCCAGCATGGCGATCACGGATTTCTCGAAGATGCCCAGCTGGTGCAGCATGCCGGTGCAGACGGCGATGCCCAGCGCGCCGTGCACCAGGCGCTGGCCGAAGCGCGTGCCGCGCGCGAACTCCGCGTCGGCGTGGATGGGGTTCCAGTCGCCCGACAGCATGGAGAACATCGTCAGGTCGGCTTCGGTGATGGTGCGCCCGCCGGCGGCGAAGGCCTGGCCGGGGGAGAAGTCTTCAAAGTACAGGGAGTGCATGGCGGACCTCGGCTGCGATGGGTGCCAGGACGGCGTGGCGGAGTGGCGCGGTGGCGGCCGGCATGCGCTCAGGCCGTCTCGGCCAGGCGCTGCAGCGCCATGTCGCGCAGCTTGCCGCGCTGGATCTTGGTGCCGTTGGAGCTTTGCGTGATGGGGAACTCGTCGACCAGCCAGGCGTGCGCCGGCACCTTGAAGGGCGCCAGCACCGCCGCGGCGGCGGCCAGCATGTCGGCCTCGCGCGGCTGCGCGCCGGGCTCGGGGATGACGAAGGCGACAGGCCGCGCGCGGCCGTCGATGTCCACGGCCACCACCTGCACGTCCAGCACGCCGGGCACGGTCTTGACGACTTCCTCGATCTCCAGCGGGCTGACCAGGTAGCCGCCCAGCCGCATGGCGTCGCCCTGGCGGGTCTCGTAGACGAAGCTGCCGTCCTCGCGCAGGTAGCCGACGTCGCCGGTGCGGAACCAGCCGTCGCCGTCGATGGCCTTGGCGGTGGCCTCGGGGTTGTTCAGGTAGCCGGTGAAGTTGGTGTCGGCGCGGATCTCCAGCGCGCCGCTGCGGCCCGGCGGCAGCGTTTCGCCGGTTTCCACGTCGCGCACGCGCAGCTCGGCGCCGTCGGCCAGGCTGACGGGCAGGCCGCCGCCCTTGACGCGTTCCTCCAGCGACAGCTCGCGCGCCTGCAGCGAGAACAGCGCCTGCACTTCGCTGGAGCCGTACAGGCCTATCATCGGGATGCCGCGCGCCCAGGCCGCGCGCGTGTATTCCAGCACGCCCGGGTGGAAGGAGGCGAAGCCGAACACCCGGGCCGACGGGAAGGGGCGCTCGCCCTGGCCGTTCTCGATGATGCGGTGGAACATCTCGTCGCTGCCGAAGACGTGCGTGACGCGGTGCTCGTTGATCAGCCGCGCGGCGGCCGGGCCGTCGAAGGTGTCCATCAGCACGATGGGGCGGCCGGCCGCGAAGGCGGCCATGGCGGCGTCGAAGCCGAACACGCCGCACAGCGGCAGGGCCGCCAGCAGCCGGGCGTCCGCCTCGCCGAAGCCGAAGTGCGCGGCGGCGCCCACGCGCTGGACGTGCAGGGCGATGGAGCGCTGGGTGTGCACGACCAGCTTGGGGCCGCTGGTGGTGCCGGAAGTGGTGAACAGGATGCTGGGCGAGCCGGGCGCGGCGGCGTCGGCGCCCTGCGCATCCGGCAGCCGGTCCAGCTCGAAGGCCGTGGTGGGCCGGCCCAGCACGGTTTCGGGCAGATTGCCCTGCGCGTCCAGCACCGCCACCTTGCGCAGCGCCGCCGCCGATTCCGGCGCCACGCCGCGCAGCACGGCGGGGAAGTCGATCTTGCGGAAGTTCAGCTGCAGCACCAGCAGGCTGGCCTGCGAGCGTTCCAGGATGTAGGCCAGCTCGTGCGAGCGGTAGCGCGTGTTGACCGTCATCATGGCCGCGCCGACCCGCGCCAGGCCGAAGTACAGCGCCAGCCACTCGATCCGGTTGACCAGCCAGACCGCCACGCGGTCGCCCGGGCCCACGTCCTCGGCGGCCAGCCAGGCGGCGGTGCGGTCCACCAGCCGCGCGAACTCGCGGTAGGTGATCTCGCGGCCGCCGTCGATGAAGGCCACGGCGTCGCCGCGCTCGGCGACGTGGCGCGCGAGCAGCGCCGGTATGGTTTGCAGCAGGGACATCTCAGTTGCTCCAGCGCGCGTCGCGCGTCCCATGACGTTTCATTTCAATAGAGCTCCATCAGTTTGGCGTTGTCGTCCAGTTCCGCCGGCAGGGCCTCGCGGATGATGGCCCCCGACTTCATGACGATGACGCGGTCGGATATCTTCAGCGCCTGCCGCACGTTCTGCTCGACCAGCAGGATGGCCATGCCGGTGTCCTGCTGCAGCTGGCGGATGGGCTGCAGCAGGTCCTGGAACAGCTTGGGCGCCAGGCCGATCGAGGGCTCGTCCATCAGCAGGCAGCGCGGCCGGCTGAGCAGGGCGCGGCCGATCGACACCATCTGCTGCTGCCCGCCCGACAGCGTGCCGGCGCGGCGGCGGTAGAACTGGCCCAGCGCGGGCAGCACCGACATCACCCAGTCCAGCCGCGCCGTGCGCTCGCCCGGCGCGACGCCGGCCGACCACAGGCCCAGGCGGAAGGTCTCGGCCACCGTCAGGCCGGGGAAGATGCCGCGGCCTTCCGGCACCAGCGACACGCCGGCCTCGGTGAGCCGCCGCGGCTCGACCGCATCGAGGGCGTCGCCGTCCAGCAGGATGTCGCCGCCCTGGCGCGGCACCAGGCCGAAGAGCGTCTTGAGCAGGGTGGACTTGCCTGCGCCGTTGTGGCCGATCAGGCACAGCACCTCGCCGCGGCGCAGGCCGAAGTCGAAGTCGCGCAGGACCGGCCGGCCGCCGTAGCCGACCACCAGGCCGCGGCCCTGCAGCACGTGGCCGGCGGCCGCGGCGGCAGTGGCGGTAGCAGCAGCAGTGGCGGCAGCGCCGCTTGCGGCGTCCGGCGTGCCGATGTCTGGCGTGTTCATGCCTGGTCTCCGAAGTAGATGGCCGCCAGGTGCGGGTCCTTGAGCACCTCGTCGGGCGCGCCGTCGGCCAGCAGCCGGCCCTGGTCCAGGAAGGCGATGCGGTCGGAGATGCCGACCACGATGTCCAGGTTGTGCTCGATGATGCACACCGTGACGCCGCCCGCCACGTGGCTGCGCAGCAGCTCCAGGAAGTGCTCGTAGGAGCCGCGGTCCAGGCCCGAGGCCGGCTCGTCGAGCAGCCAGATGCGGGCGTCGGTGGCCATGATGCGCGCCATGCTCAGGAACTTGCGCTCGGCGTAGGCCAGGTCGATGGCGCGGGTGCGCGCCTTGGCCGCCAGGCCGGTGCGCTCCAGGATGCCGTGCGCGCGCTCGCGCCGCGCCGCCTGCGCCGCGCGCCCGCCCGGCTGCCACAGCCAGGAGGCCGGCTCCATCACCGTCAGGACGTTTTCCTCGACCGTCATGTGGTCGAACAGGCGCAGGTCCTGGAAGGTGCGCGCCACGCCCAGCCGGGCGATGCGGAAGTGGCGCTGGCCGACGATGGAGCGGCCGTTCCACAGGATGTCGCCGGAGTCGGGCAGCAGGTGGCCGGTGATCAGGTTGAAGAGCGTGGTCTTGCCGGCGCCGTTGGGGCCGACCAGCGTCGTGACCATGCCGGCGCGCAGGTCCAGCGAGACGTCGTTGGTGACCTTCAGGCCGCCGAAGCTGCGGTGCAGGTGGTCGATGCGCAGCAGCACGGGATGCGGGTCGCCGGCCGCCTGCGCGGCCGGGGCTGGGGCGGGGACGGCGGCGTTCATGCGGCCCCCTTGCTGCGCGCGCCGACGATGCCGCCCGGCCGGTAGATCATCAGCAGCACCATGGCCAGGCCGTAGGCGATCTGCTGGATCGAGCCGATCTCGGTCTGCGGCAGGAAGGACATGTAGCTGAACAGGCCCGGCAGCGCCATCAGCAGCACCGTGCCGACCAGCGGCCCGAGCAGGGTGCCGGTGCCGCCGATGATGACCATGGCCATCAGCAGCACCGAGGTGTCGAGCATGAAGCTTTCCACGTTGATGAAGCCCATGTAGAAGGCGTACAGGGCGCCGGCGATGCCCGCCAGCGAGGACGAGAACACCACCGACAGCGTCTTGATGGCGGCCACGTTCTTGCCGCTGGCGTGGGCGGCCGATTCGCTGTCGCGGATGGCCTTGAGGCTGCGGCCGAAGCTGCTGCGCAGCAGCACCGTGGTGACCAGGATCACGGGCACCAGGCAGGCCAGCGCCAGCAGCAGGAATTCCACCGGGTCGGACACGGCATGGCCGAACAGGTCGGCCGGCGGGATGCCGATGGTGCCGCCCAGGCCGCCGGTGACGGACTTCCATTCCGAGAACACCGTGACTGCCAGCACCTGCAGGCCCAGCGAGGCGGCGACGAAATATTCGCCGCGCACGCGCAGGGCCGGCAGGGCCAGGACGAGCGAGAGCAGGCCGGTGACCAGCATGGCCGCAGGGATCGCCAGGAACAGCGAGGCGCTGGCGTGCATGGCCACGTAGGCGGCCGTGTAGGCGCCCACGCCGAAGAAGGCGGCGTGCGCCAGCGAGAAGATGCCGGCGTAGCCCATGATGAAGTTCAGCGTGATCGCCAGCACCGCGTTGATGCAGATCAGCGTGGCCAGGTTGAGCAGGTAGGCGAGCATGTGGGCCTCAGGATACGGTCGTCCGGCCGAAGAAACCGGCGGGGCGGAACAGGATGAAGAGGAACAGCACGATGAAGGTGACGGCCTCGCTCCACTGCGGCTCGAACCAATTGAGCGCCAGGTTCTCGGCCAGGCCGAGCAGCAGGCCGGCGCAGGCCGCGCCGCGCAGGCTGCCGACCCCGCCGACGATGGTGGCCGCCAGGCTGATCAGCATGATGTGGTGGCCCAGCGCCGGCTGCAGGCCGGAGCTGGCCGCCAGCAGCACGGCGGCCGGCACCACCAGCAGCGAGCCCAGCGCGAACACCGCCATCGACAGCCGCTGCGGGCTCAGGCCGTAGGCGCGCACCAGCCCGGGGTTGTCCGACAGCGCGCGCAGCGCCATGCCGGTGTGGGTGCGCATCAGGAAGGCCTGCAGGCCGGCGAAGAAGGCCAGGGCGATGACGATGGCGATGCCCGACAGCGGCGAGACGTACAGGTCGGGCAGCAGCTCGACGCTGCGGCTCAGCGGCGTGTCCACCGACACGAAGGCCCGGCCGAACAGCATGCCGCAGACGTTCTGCGCGATGATGCCCACGCCGAAGGAGGCGACGAAGACGGTGAAGAAGGAGCCCTCGTGCTTCTGGATGGGCGTGTAGACCAGGCGGTTGACGGCCAGGCCGAAGGCCACCGCCGCCACCGTCGCCGCCAGCACGGCCGCCAGCCAGTGCAGCTGGAGCAGCGAGTAGACGTAATAGAACACGTAGGCCGCGATGGTGAACGTGGCGCCGTGGGCGAAGTGGAAGATCCGCGTCGACCCGAAGATCAGCGAGAAGCCCACGGCGATCAGGGCGTACAGGGCGCCCGCCTGCACGCCGTTGATCAGGAGCTGTAGCAGCAGCATATGGCCATCCCCCTTTGCGTGTCCGCGCTCAGCCGGCCTCGGCCGCGCTGACCACCTTGCCGCCTTGGCCGTCGATCTCGTTGATCTGCATGGGCATGGACACGGTGCCGTTCTCGTCTATGGTGATCTTGCCGCCGACCATGTCGAAGGTCTTGGTCTCGACGCGCTGCTTGAGCAGGTTCTCGCCGGTCACGGGCAGGCCCTTGCTTTCCAGGTCGTGGGCGAGCAGGGCGAACAGGCGCACCGCGTTGTAGTAGTTGGCGATGTAGGCGGTGGGCAGCTTGCCGTGACGGGCCCGGTAGTCGTCGACGAAGCGCTTGGTGACCGGGTCCTGCGAGTTCCAGTCCATGCGCTGCGAGGTGTAGAGCGAGCCCTTGGCCTCGGGCAGCGCGTTGATCTCCGGGATGGAGAAGGCCGTGTAGCTGGCGAATTGCTGCTTGATGCCGTTGTCGCGGAACTGCTTGACGATCTGCGACTGCTGCGAGCCGTAGGACGCGATGTAGACGACGTCCGGGTTGGCCGAGCGCACGCGCGCGGCCACGCCGCTGAACTGCTGCGCGGTCACCGGCACCGACAGCGCCTGCACCAGCTCGCCGCCGGCGCCCGGCAGCGTGGTTTCCATTTCCTTGCGGATGGCCTGGCCCAGCGGGTCGTCCACGTAGACCAGCACGAAGCGCTTCAGGCCGCGCTCCTTGACCAGGTAGGGGATGATGGAACGGACTTCCACGTTGGCCAGCGGGATGACGTTCCAGAAGTAGGGCCCCAGCTCGGCCAGGTCCGGACCCACGCCGCCGCCGTTGACGGCCACCGTGCGGGTGCGCGACGAGATGGTGGAGATCGCCTTGGACACGCCGGTGAAGGCCGACAGCACGTAGGGCACCTTCTGGACGTTGACCAGCTTGTTCATGCCGATCAGCCCCGCCTGGGGCAGGGCCTGGCTGTCCTCGTACTGGATGGACAGCTTGCCCGAGAGCAGCTTGTCGGCGTTGGCGTGCTCGGCCGCCAGGTTGGCGCCCGAGCCGAAGATGTCGCCGTAGGAGGCGTTCGGCCCGCTCATGGGGAAGAGCGCGCCGATGGTGACGTCGGCCGCGCCCGCGGCGGACGCGCCCAGCAGCCCGCAGGCCAGCAGCGCTGCTTTCAGGATGGTGGTGATTCGTGACATGGTCATCTCCTTTGGTCGGGCGGGCATGCCGGGGCGGCTGCCTGCCTGTCGTCGTTGCCGGCGGGGGCGGTTCGCCGCCCGTCCGGTGCTGCCGGTCGCAGCCCGCGCGCCGCGCGGTCAGCGTCCCGTGAAAACCGGTGCGCGCTTCTCCCGGAAGGCGGCCGTGCCTTCCTGGTAGTCCTGCGTGTAGCCCAGCGCCCGCTGGCCCTCCTTTTCCAGGTCCAGCTGCTGCGCCAGCGTATTGCCCGGGCCGGCGTAGATGGCCTGCTTGGTGCGCGCCAGCGCCTGCGTGGCCGAGGCCGCCAGCCGGCCGACCAGCTCGGCGCAGGCGGCGTCGAAGTCCGCATCGTCCACGCAGCGCCAGATCAGGCCCCACTGCTCGGCGCGCTCGGCGTCCAGCCGGTCGTTGAGCATGCACAGGCCGATGGCGCGCGCCGCGCCGATGCGCTGTGGCAGGAACTGCGTGGCGCCGCCGTCGGGCATCAGGCCCAGCCTGGTGAAGCCCTGGACGAAGTAGGCCGACTTGCGCGCGACGACGATGTCGCAGGCCAGCGCAAGCGACGCGCCGACCCCGGCGGCCAGGCCGTTCATCGCGCACACCACCGGCACGGGCAGCGCCCGCAGGCGCAGCAGCAGCGGCTTGTAGTGGCGCTCCAGCGACTGGCCGAGGTCGCGCCGCTCGCCGTCGGGCAGGGGCTTCCTGTCGCCCTGGTCCTGGCCGGCGCAGAAGGCGCGGCCGGTGCCGGTTAGCACCAGCACGCGCAGGCCGGGATCGGCCTCGGCGCGGTCCAGGAAGGCGGCGATCTGCCCGTGCATGGCGTCGTTCAGGCTGTTCAGCCGGTCCGGCCGGTTCAGCGCGATCGTGGCGACGCCGTCGGCGTGCGAGAAGAGGACGGCAGGCTGGTCGTTCATGGCGAGGTCTCCGCGGGGCCTGTTGGCGGGCCTCAGGCGCGCAGGTGGGCGCTGGCCTGGGCCTCGATGTCGTGCCAGATGCGGTGCGACATGGGCGCGGTCGATTCCTCCAGGATGTGGCCGACCAGGCCGATGGCGCGCGCCATCACGCCGAAGCCGCGCACGATGGTCCAGGGAAAGCCGAACTCGCAGCAGATCGCGCCCAGCGCGCCGGTGGCGTTGATCGGCAGGCTCTTGCCGGCGGCGCGCTCGGCCTCGGCGCCGATGCGCTGCATCAGGTCGATGTACTTGCCGCTCATGCCGGTTTCCTGCGCGATCTGGAACAGGCGCGGCGTGCGCGGGTCGATGGGCTTGTGCACGGGGTGGCCGATGCCCGGGATGATCTGCCGGCGCGCGCGGAACCGGGCCACGGTGCGCTCGGCCAGCTCCTGCGGGTCGGCGTTCTCGCCGGCTTCGTTCCAGGCCTCGTACAGCATCTTCGCCGTGCCCTCGGTGGAGCCGACGAACACCGTGCCCAGCCCGCACAGGCCGGCGGCCACCGCCGCCTGCAGCGATTCCGGCGCGCCCGCGTAGGTCAGGCGCGCGGCCAGAGCGCTGGGGGTGATGCCGTGCTCGACCAGGGTGATCAGCACCGCGTTGAACATGCGCGACTGCTCCGGCGTGGCGGACTTGCCGGTCAGCTGCAGGTAGGCGAAGTCGCCCAGGTTCATCTTGCCGAGGATGTCGTCGGCCAGGTTCTTGCCGCGCACGACGATGCGGTCGGGCGTGCTGTAGGCGATGTCCGAGCGGATTTCGGCGGTCTTGGCGCTCATGCGTGTCTCCAGGGGTATGCGGTCAGATCGGGTCCCAGCTGAACACGTCGGCCGAGCGGTCCAGCGCCACGAAGGACGCCTTCAGCGCCGGCATGGCGTGGCCGGCAACGCTGGCCGGCGTCCAGCCCTCGGCGCGGTGCACCGAGCGCAGGGGGCGCGGCTGGCTCATCAGGAAGATTTCGTTGTTGCGCACGGTGAAGACCTGGCCGTTGACGTCGGCGGCCGCGTCGCTGGCCAGGTAGACGGCCAGCGGCGCGATCTTGTCGGGCGTCATGCGCTTGATCTTCTCGACGCGCGCCTGCTGCTCGGGCGTGTTGGCCGGGATGGAGTCGATCATGCGGCTCCACGCGAAGGGCGCGATGCAGTTCGAGCGCACGTTGAATTTCTGCATGTCCAGCGCGATCGACTTGGACAGGGCGGTCAGGCCCATCTTGGCGGCGGAATAGTTGGCCTGGCCCAGGTTGCCGATCAGGCCGGAGGTGGAGGTCATGTGCACCATGCTGCCGGACTGCTGCTCGCGGAACACCGCCGCGGCGGCGCGGCTGACGTGGTAGGCGCCGTACAGGTGCACCTTGAGCACGGCGTCCCAGGCGTCCTGGCTCATCTTGTGGAAGAGCATGTCACGCAGGATGCCGGCGTTGTTGACCACGCAGTCCAGCCGGCCGAAGCGGGCGACGGCGCAGTCGACGATGCGCTGCCCGCCTTCGGCGTCGGCCACGCTGTCGGTGTTGGCCGCGGCCTTGCCGCCGGCCGCCTGGATCTCGTCGACCACCCGCTGCGCCGGGCCCACGTCGTGCCCTTCGCCCGCCAGCGAGGCGCCGATGTCGTTGACCACCACGCTGGCGCCGTGGCGCGCCAGCAGCAGGGCGATCTCCCTGCCGATGCCGCCGCCCGCGCCGGTCACGACCGCGACCTTGCCTTCCATCATCTTCTGCTCGTCCATGGCTCCCGTATCCGTCCTTTCGTTTCGGTGGCATTGCCCGGCGCGTGCGCGCGCCAGCCGAATGCGGGCGCATTCGCCGGGCCATGCGTTGCGGTGTGTACTGCTGCCAGCCGTCGTGCGGCCTTGCGCGGCGCGCTGTCTCGATCGTTGTGTCGTTATCGGATGCCGGCGCTGCGGCGCACGGTTCCGGTACTGCGTTGGGGCGTATGGTCTGGAAGCGCGCAAGGCGTGTCAAGCAAGCCTCATGCGGTGTTCCGTACATCGGAATTTATGGCGCTTTTCCATTTTGGAAGGCCGGCTTGCGCGCCGCTGCGCTGCGACAAGGGTTGCCCGATCAGAACGCATCCAGATATTTCAATGTACGGAACGACGGATAGAATGCCGTTGACGCGGCCGCGCGGGTATTGCATCGTCCCCCGGCCGAAGGGCCAAGCAGGACGCATGACAAGGGACGCCCGCGCACGCGACGCGGCGCCGCAAGGAGACGCGATGGATGCCGCAAGAAGGCCGGTCAGGCGCACGAAGGACGTGCGCATCGTGCTGCGCGCGCCCAACCCGCCCTATTACGCATCGCTGCAGCGGCCCGAGGCCAAGCAGCCGCCCATCCGGCCGGTCGAGCGCGGCCTGGCCGTGCTCGACGCCTTCCTGGACGACACGCAGTGGCTGGCCAACCAGGACCTGGCCGCGCGCACCCACCTGCCCAAGGCCACGGTGTCGCGCCTGTCGCAGACGCTGGCCTCGCTGGGCTATCTGACCTACTGCCCGCGCCGGCGCAAGTACCGGCTGGCCGTATCGGTGCTCAGCCTGGGCTACGCGGCCATCGCCGACACCGAGGTGGTGCTGCAGGCCCGCCCGGGCATGCAGCGGCTGGCCGACGACAACGGCGTGTTCGTCGCCCTGGCCGGGCGCGACGGGCTGGACATGGTGCTGTTCGCCAATTGCCACAGCGCGTCCAACCCGGCCACGGTGGGCCTGGCGGTGGGCGAGCACATGCCCATCGCCGCCTCGCCGGTGGGCTGGGCGCTGCTGGCCTGCCTGCACCAGAAGGAACGCAGCTACCTGATGGACTACATGCGCCGCTACCACCCGCGCGACGAATGGATGGCGATCCGGCGCCGCATCACCGACGCGCAGGCGCAGATCGCCGAGAAGCGCTATTGCCTGTCCACCGGCGACTGGGGGCCGGACATCACCGTGGCGGCCGCGCCGCTGACTTCGCGCGCGCGCCCGCCCATGGTGCTGCTGTGCGCCGGGCAGTCGCGCACGCTGACCCGCGCGCGCATCGAGCAGAAGGCCGGGCCGCAGCTGCTGGCGCTGGCGCAGCAACTGCAGGACAGGGAGGCGGAAGATGAGCCGGCAGCCTGAGGCCGCGGCAGCCGGGCCCGCCGGCGTCCGGCGCGACGCGGCGCCGGCGCGGCGCGCGCGCGGGGCCGGCGGGGAAGGTTCGCCGGCTCCGTCCGATGCCCAGGCCGGCACGCAGACGCTGGAGCGCGCGCTGCAATTGCTCAAGGTCTTCCACGGCAACCCGTCGCCGCTCACCCACGCCGAGCTGGTGCGGCGCACCGGCTATTCCAAGGCGTCGGTGTCGCGCCTGGTCTCGACGCTGCTGGCCCTGGGCTACCTGGACCGCGCGGCCGACGGCGTGCGCGTGCAGATCGGCGTGCGGGGCCTGCGGCCCGGGCGGCAGTACCTGGCCAACAGCCCGCTGCCGCGCATCGCCCGGCCGGTGATGCAGGCCTTCGCCGACCGCTACGACATGTCGGTAGGCCTGGCCATGGCCGACCAGCTGGACATGATCTACGTGCAGTACTGCAACGGCCGCACCATCGCCACCCTGCGGCTGGGCGTGGGCCGGGCGGTGCCGATGGCGCTGAGCGCGATCGGCCGCGCCTACGTCTGGGCGCAGCCGCCCGAGGCCCGCCAGCGGCTGCTGTTCGGCATCTGGAAGCGCAGCGGCGCGCACGGCCCGCAGGTGGTGGCCAAGATGGAGCGCGCCTTCCACGACCTGGACGCCCACGGCTACTGCGTGGCGGCCGGCGAGTACCAGCGCGACACCTTCGCGATCAGCGTGCCGCTTTCCGTGGGCGACCCGCCGGTGGCCATGGGGCTGAACTGCAGCGCGGTCGGACCGCTGACCGACCGCTCGCGCATCCGCGACGAGCTGGCGCCGGCCCTGGTGAAGACGGCGCGCACGCTGGCGCGCGAGCTGGAAGACGTGGACAGCACGCTGTTCTGAGGCGCGCGGCGCGGGCAGGAGCCCTAGCCGCCCGGCCCGCGCTCCAGTTCCGCGACGATGTCGGCGATCACTTGCGCGGGCTTTTCCCGCCACACGGCACACAGCTGCACGGGCCCGACCGGGTCGTCCAGCGCCAGGAAGGCCACCTCCGGCACGCCGGCCTGGCGCGCCGAGCCCGGGACCAGGGCCACGCCCAGGCCCATCCGCACCATCTGCAGCATGGTCAGGACGTGGCGCGCCGTATGCGTCATGTCGGGGCTGAAGCCGGCGCGCCGGCAGGCGACGATGACGTTGTCGAACAGCACCGGCGACCACTCGCGCGAAAAGCAGACGAAGGGCTCGGCCGCGAAGTCGGCCAGGCGCGCCCGGGCGCGGCGGGCGCGCGCATGGCCGCGCGGCACCGCCAGCACGTAGGGCTCCTCGCTGATCAGCCGCGAGGCCAGCCGGGGCGTATCGACCGGCGCGTGCACCACGCCGATGTCGAGCTGGTCGCGCAGCACGGCCGTCAACTGCTCGGACGAGCCCGCCTCGCACAGCGATATTCGGGCCTGCGGGAAGCGCCGCTTGATGTGCGCGACCAGCGTGGGCGCGGCGCTGAACAGCGCCGAGCCGACCACGCCCATCCGGATCGAGGCCGCGCCGCCGGCGGCCTCGCGCTGCGTGGACAGCACCGCGGCGTCCATCTGCTCCAGTATGGCGCGGCACTTGGCCAGGAAGGTCGCGCCCGGGCCGGTCAGCTTGACTTCGCGCGAGCTGCGCTCCAGCAGCTGCACGCCCAGCTCCGCCTCCAGCTCCTTGATCTGCGTGGACAGGGGCGGCTGCGAAATGGAAAGGCGCCGGGCGGCGCGGCTGAAGTTGAGTTCTTCCGCGACCGCGACGAAGTAGCGGAGCTTGCGTACGTCCACGATTCGCAAATCGAATAGCAGGAAAATGAAATCAGTATTTCACAGGCATGGCGGGCGATGGGAAGATGCCGCGGCATTGAAAACAAGGAGACACGATGCCCGGTTCCGATCGCCGCCCGCTGGATGATATCCGCATCCTCGATCTTTCGCGCATCCTGGCGGGGCCTTGGTGCACGCAGCTGATGGCCGACTTCGGCGCCGAGGTCATCAAGGTGGAGCGGCCGGGCACGGGCGACGACTCGCGCGGCTGGGGCCCGCCCTTCCTGGACCTGAAGCCGGACGAGCGCGTGGCCGCCTACTTCTGCTGCGCCAACCGGGGCAAGAAATCGGTGGCGCTGGACCTGTCCAGCGAGCGGGACCGCGAGGCCATCGTCCGGCTGGCCGGAGAAGTCGACGTGGTGATCGAGAACTTCAAGGCCGGCACGCTGGCGCGCTACGGCCTGGACTACGAAAGCCTGAGCCGGCGCAACCCCGGGCTGATCTATTGCTCCATCACCGGCTACGGCAAGACCGGCCCCTATGCCGACTGGCCCGCCTACGACGCCGTGCTGCAGGGCGTGGGCGGCATCATGAGCGTGACCGGCGAGCGCGACGGCCGGCCGGGCGGCGGGCCGCAGAAGGCCGGCGTGCCGATCACCGATATCCTGACCGGCGTGTACGCGGCCTACGGCATCATGACCGCGCTGTGGGAGCGGCGCCGCAGCGGCCGCGGCCAGCAGGTCGACCTGTCGCTGCTGGACGTGCTGGTGTCTTCCATGGCGACGCTGGCCGCGCCGTACTTCGCCTCGGGCGTGGTGCCGCGGCGCCAGGGCAATACGCATGCCTCGGTGGTGCCCAGCGACGTGTTCGAATGCCGCGACGGGCCGGTGCAGATCACCGCCGGCAACGACGGGCAGTTCCGCAAGCTGTGCCAGGCGCTGGGCGCGCCGGAGCTGGCGGCCGACGAGCGCTTCGCCACCAACGAGGGGCGCGTGCACCACCGCGCCGTGCTGGAGCCCAGGCTGCGCGAGCTGCTGGCCGGGCACGACCGGCGGCCCCTGATCGCGGCCCTGTGCTCGGCGGGCGTGCCGGCCGGCGCGATCAACGACCTGGCCGAGACGCTGGCCGACCCGCAGGTGGTCCAGTCCGGCCTGGTCGTCGATTTCGAGGCGGCCGGCGGGCAGGCCCTGCGGGTGCTGGGCAACCCGCTCAAGCTGTCGGCCACGCCCGCGCAGTACCGCATGCGCCCGCCCGCGCTGGGCGAGCATACCGACGAGATACTGGCCTGCGCCGGCGGGGGAGACGGCCGATGACCGGGCGCGTCGTTTACGAAACGCAGGGCGGCGTGGCGGTCGTCCGCCTGGACCGGCCGGACAAGCGCAACGCCGTCGACACCGCCATGCGCGCGCAGCTGATCGATGCCTGGCGGCGCTTCGACGCCGACCCGGGCCTGCGCGTGGCGGTGCTGTGCGCGGCCGGCGACCGCGCCTTCAGCGCCGGGCGCGACATGAGCGAGCCGCCGGCCATCGGGCACCGCGACTTCCTGCCCATCCTGGGCGACACCGTGCGCGTGTCCAAGCCCGTGATCGCCGCGGTCGAGGGCGACGCCCTGGGCGGCGGCTGGTTCATGGCGCAGATGTGCGACCTGGTGGTGGCCGCCGGGCGCGCGCGCTTCGGCCTGCCGGAGGTCAAGGTCGGGCGCGTGCCCGCCTGGGCCGCGCAGATGCGCGGCATGCTGGGCGAGAAGCACATGCTGCAGGTGATGCTGACCGGCGAGCCCATATCGGCCGCCGAGGCGCACCGCATGGGCCTGGTCAACGCCGTGACAGCCGACGGCGAGGCCCTGGAGACGGCCATGCGCTGGGCCCGGACCATCGCCGCCAACGCGCCGCTCGCCGTGGCCGCCTGCCGGCGCATCGTCTACGAAAGCGCGGGCATGGACCGCGACGCCGCCCTGGCGCACGCCTTCGCCGTCGCCGATCCCGTCCTGCACAGCGAGGACGCCGCCGAAGGCCTGCGCGCCTTCCGCGAGAAGCGCCCGCCCGCCTGGCGCGGCGCGTGACGGGAGACGGGCATGAAAGGGAGACAGGCATGACGGCCGTGGACGATACGACACCTTTCCTGGACGTCCGCATCCAGGACCACATCGCGGTGATCCGGCTGAACCGGCCGCAGCGGCGCAACGCGCTGAGCGAGCCGCGGATGCCCGGCGAGTTCGAGGACCTGGTGGATCGGCTCAACGCCGACCTGCAGGTGCGCGCCGCCGTCCTGACGGGCGAAGGGCCGGCGTTCTCGGCCGGCGGCGACGTCAAGACCATGCTGGCCCGCAACGGCCCGGGCAGCGGTCCCGCCGCGGCGGTGCCGGCGCGCTACGAGCGCGGCATCCAGCGCGTGACGCGGGCCATGATGCGCCTGGACGTGCCGGTGATCGCCGCCATCAACGGGCCGGCCACCGGCGCGGGGCTGGACCTGGCCTGCCTGTGCGACATCCGCATCGCCGCGCGCTCGGCCTGGATGGCCGAAAGCTTCATCAAGCTGGGCCTGGTGCCGGCCGACGGCGGCGCCTGGCTGCTGCCGCGCCTGGTGGGCGACGCCCGGGCGCGCGAAATGGCCTTCACCGGCGACCCGGTCGACGCCGAGACCGCCCTGGCCTGGGGCCTGGTGTCGCAGGTGGCCGACGACGACGCGCTGATGGACGCCGCCCTGGCGCTGGCCGGGCGCATCGCGCGCAACCCCCCTTACCAGCTGCGCTTCGCCAAGCGCCTGCTGCGCGCCTCGCGCGGGCAGGGGCTGGACGCCGCGCTGGACGCGGCCGGCGTCTACCAGGCGCTGGCCCAGCACACCCGCGACCACGTCGAAGGCGTGGAGGCGGCCCTGGCCAAGCGCCGGCCGGAGTTCGACGGCCATTGAGTCCGGCGGCCATCGAGCATGGCCGCCATCCCTCCGGCCGGCAGCGGCCGGGCAGTCCCACACAATACCGTCCAAGCAATACCCGATGAGGAGACAGCAATGAAGAAATCCCTGGCCGCCCTGGCCCTGTGCCTTGCCAGCGCGGCGGCTGCCGCGCAGCAGCCCGCCCCGGTCACCCTGGTGGTCGCGTTCTCGCCCGGCGGGCCGGCCGACCGCATCGCGCGCATACTGGCCCAGCCGCTGGGCGACATCCTGGCGCGCCCGGTGGTGGTGGAGAACCGCCCCGGCGCCAGCGGCATCATCGCCGCCAATTACGTGGCGCGCAGCGAGCACCCCGGCGACACCCTGTTCCTGTCCAACGCCGGCGTGCTGACCATCAACCCGGCGCTGTACCCCGACCTGAAGTACGACCCGGTCAAGGACTTCAAGCCCGTGTCCCTGGTGGCCGACACCACCACGGTGCTGGTGACCTGGGCGCCCACGGAAGTCAAGGACGCGGCCGATCTGGTCGCGCGCATCCGCGCCGGGGGGCGGCAGTGGTCGGGCGGGTCCTCGGGCGTGGGCAGCCAGTCGCACCTGAGCCTGGAGATGTTCGACGAAGGGGCCAAGGTCGATCTGCTGCACATCCCCTACAAGGGCGCCTCGCCGCTCATCACCGACCTGGTCGGCAAGCGGGTCGACCTGTTCATCGGCGACCTGCCGGGCGTGTCCAGCCTGATCTCGGCCGGCAAGCTCAAGGCGCTGGGCGTGGCCGGCGACAAGCCCTCGCCACTGCTGCCGGGCGTGCCGACCCTGGCCGAGCAGGGCATACCGGGCGTGGCGCCCAGCGGCTGGTACGGCATCGTCATGCCTGCCACGGCCGGCGACGCCGAGACCCAGGCGATGGCCGACGCGATCGGCCGGGCGCTGGCCGATCCGGAAATCCGCAAGCAGTACGAGGCGATGGGCGCGATGGCCGCGCCGTCCAGCTCGGCCGCGTTCGGCGAGCTGCTGGCCAAGGACCGCGAGCGCTGGAAGGCGCTGGTCGATCGGCGCGGCATCACCGTCAGCCAGTAGGCGCGGCGCAGGACGAGGCAGGGCATGTTCATGGCACAGGGAAGGACGCAGCGATGATGCAGGGAAAAGTGGTGGTGGTGACGGGCGCGGGCGGCGGCATAGGGCGCGAGATCGCGCTGGCCATGGCGCGCGAAGGCGCGCGGGTGGTGGTCAACGACATCGGCGCCTCCCTGGGCGGCGACGCCTTGGCCGCCGACCCGGCCGCGCAGGTGGTGGGCGAGATCCAGGCCCTGGGCGGGCAGGCGCTGGCCAGCCGCGACAGCGTGGCCGACCCCCAGGGCGCCGAGCGCATCGTGCAGTGCGCGGTCGACGGCTTCGGACGGATCGACGCCATCGTCAACAACGCCGGCATCCTGCGCGACCGCATCTTCCACAGGATGAGCGCGGACGACTGGGACGCCGTGCTCAAGGTCCACCTGTACGGCGCCTACTACGTCAGCCGCGCCGCCGCGCCGCACTTCAAGGCGCAGCAGTCGGGCAGCCTGGTGCACATGACCTCGGCCTCCGGCCTGGTCGGCAACATGGGGCAGGCCAACTACATGGCGGCCAAGCTGGGGATCACGGCGCTGTCCAAGGCCATCGCGCTGGACATGCAGAAGTTCGGCGTGCGCTCGAACTGCATCGCGCCCTTCGCGTGGAGCCGCATGACGGGCTCCATCCCGGCCGACACGCCGCAGGAGCAGGCGCGGGTGGAAAAACTCAAGCGCATGACGCCCGACAAGGTCGCGCCGCTGGCCGTCTACCTGGCCAGCGACGCGGCCGCGGGCGTGACCGGGCAGGTGTTCGCCTCGCGCAACAACGAGATCATGCTGATCAGCCAGCCCCGGCCGGTGCGCTCGGTGCATCGCTCGGAAGGCTGGACCGCGCGCAGCATCGCCGAGCACGGCATGCCGGCGCTGCAGGCGTCCTTCCATGCGCTGGACCGGTCGGCCGACGTGTTCAGCTGGGATCCGGTGTGATGGGGGAGATCGGGCCGGAAAAGGCCTACCACGACGCCCTGGCCGCGGGCACGCTGCAGATCCAGCGCTGCGCGGGCTGCGCCCGCCACGTGTTCTATCCGCGCGTGCTGTGCCCGCACTGCGGCGGCACGGACCTGCGATGGCGGCGCGCCAGCGGCAGGGCGACGGTGTATTCCAGCGTGGTCGTGCGCCGCCGCGGGCAGGACGGCGGCGACCTGAACGTCTGCGTCGTCGATCTGGAGGAAGGCGTGAGGATGATGAGCCGGGTGGTCGACGTGCCGCCGGAGGAAGTGCGCATCGGCATGGCCGTGCGTGCGCGGATCGACGCCGGGCCGGACGGGCCCCTGGTGGTGTTCGTCGTCGACGGGGAGCAGGCATGACGCCGGCGGACCTGCGGGGATCGGTCGCCATCGCCGGCATCGGCCAGGCCGGGCTGGGCGCCGCCCATGGCAGCAGCGAGATCGAGATCCTGGCCCAGGCCGCCTGCCGGGCGGTCGCCGACGCCGGGCTGTCCATGCGCGACATCGACGGCCTGGCCACCGCCAGCGCGGCGGCCACCATGTGGCCGCTGCCGGTGTGCGAATACCTGGGCATACGGCCGCGGTTCGTGGACGGCACCATGATGGGCGGCTCCAGCTTCGTGACCCACATGCTGTCGGGGGCGCTGGCGCTGCTGTCGGGCCAGTGCGACGCCGTGCTGGTCTGCTACGGCAGCACTCAGCGCAGCGCCGCCGTCGGCCGGCGCGAGATCGCGCAGATGCGCAAGCGGGTCGACCCCCAGCCCTACGAATACCCCTACGAGCCGGTGCTGCCGGTGACCGCCTATGCGCTGGCCGCGGCCCGGCACATGCACCAGTTCGGCACGACGCGCCGGCATCTGGCCGAAGTGGCGGTGGCCGCCCGCCGCTGGGCCCAGCTCAACCCCGAGGCGACCGCGCGCGACCCCTTGGGCATCGACGACGTGCTCAACGCCCGCATGGTGGTCGACCCCCTGTCGGTGCGCGATTGCTGCCTGGTCAGCGACGGCGCCGGCGCCTACGTCATGGTGCGCGCCGACCGGGCGCGCGACCTGCCGCAGCGGCCCGTCTACGTCCTGGGCAACGCCTCGGCGACCTGGAACCGGCAGATATCGTCGATGCCGGACTTCACCGAGACGGCCGCGCGCGAGTCGGGCGAGCGCGCCTACGCCATGGCCCGCCTGGGGCCGGCCGACATGGACGTGGTCGGGCTGTACGACGCCTTCACCATCAATACGCTGCTGTTCCTGGAGGACCTGGGCTTCTGCGCCAAGGGCGAGGGCGGCGATTTCGTCATGGACGGGGCCATCGCCCCGGGCGGGCGGCTGCCGGTGAACACCAACGGCGGCGGGCTGTCCTGCGTGCATCCGGGCATGTACAGCATCTTCCTGGTCATCGAGGCGGTGCGCCAGCTGCGCGGGCAGTGCGGCGCGCGCCAGGTGCCCGGCGCGCGCACGGCGCTGGTGCACGGCAACGGCAACACCCTGTCGGCGCAGGCCACGGCGATACTGGGCACGGCCGAGACGCTGTAGGCGGCCGTGTAGAATCGCCACTCCGGCGGCTCCCGCGTCCGATCCTGACCATGCCCCCTCTCGACTCCTCGGCCAACATCGGCTTCGGCCTCAATCCGCTGGACCGCCTGTCCGAAAGGCGCAACGACGAAGCCTTCGTCGCGGCGCGGCGCGGCGACACGGCGGCCCGCTTCTTCGCCTTCGCCGGCGACGTCCCCATCCTGCACGAGCGCGACGGCGGCCACGATCCGCTGTTCGCGGCCGGGGAACTGGCCGCGCTGGGCGAGCCGGTGCGCGAGGTCTTCCTGGGCGAGGACGGGCAGGGCGTGCCGCTGTTCGCCCTGGCCTTCGAGGCCGGGCTGGCGCAGGCCCTGCAGGGCCGCCCCGGGCTGGCGACGGTGGACCTGCGCTCGATCGCCGTGCGCGGCCTGTTCCCGCCCGCGCTGCTGGGCGAGCTGGGCGGGGCCAAGGCCATCCTGCACTGGCACGACCGCCACCGCTTCTGTGCCAACTGCGGCGCGCCCAGCCGGGTGTCGTCGGCCGGCTGGCGGCGCGACTGCGACGCCTGCGGGGCGCAGCACTTCCCGCGCGTCGACCCGGTGGTCATCATGGTGGCGGTGGACGGCGAGCGCTGCCTGCTCGGCCGCCAGCAGCGCTTCGCGCCGGGCATGTATTCGGCGCTGGCCGGCTTCCTGGAGCCGGGCGAGACCATAGAGGACGCGGTGCGCCGCGAGGTGCTGGAGGAGGCCGGCATCGCCTGTGCGCAGGTGCGCTACTTCGCCTCGCAGCCCTGGCCCTTCCCGTCGTCGCTGATGATAGGGTGCTTCGCGCGCGCGGCCGGCACGGACATCGTGGTCGACCGCACGGAGCTGGAGGACGCGCGCTGGTTCTCGCGCGGCGAGGTGGCGGCCATGATCGCCGGCAGCCACCCGGACGGGCTGTCCTCGCCCAAGCCCTACGCCATCGCCTACCACCTGCTCAAGGCCTTCGTGGACGTGGGCGCGGCCGTGCTGGAAGGCGCGGCCGACCCGGCGCCGGCGCAGAGCTTGTCGTAGGGCAGCCGTCTCAAGTTGCCCGGCTATTTCAGCCGGCCAGCCCCTCCGCCCGCACCCGCCGCGTCCAGTCCTCGATCCAGCCGGGCAGCTCGTCGCCCGGCATGGGCCGGGCGATGAAATACCCTTGCCCCATGTGGCAGCCGCTGCGGCGGACCATGTCCCAGTCGATGCGGTCTTCTATGCCTTCGGCCACGGTCTGCATGCCCAGCTGCCGGGCCAGGCCCAGGCTGGCGTCGTAGATGGCCAGCTCGGTGCCGCGGCCGGCCGCGCCGTGCACGAAGCTGCTGTCTATCTTCAGCTCGTCGAAGGGCATGTCGCGCAGCTGCCGCAGCGAGGAATGGCCGGTGCCGAAGTCGTCTATCGACAGCCCGAAGCGCTTCAGGCGCAGCCGCGTCAGGATTTCCAGCGGCGCGCGCAGGTCGCGCGGCAGCCGGCTTTCGGTCACTTCCAGCACCACGCCGTGCGGCGCCACGCCCGCCTCGGCCGCCTGGCCGGCGACGAAGTCGGGGAAGTCCAGCGAGGCCAGGTTGTCCATGGACACGTTGACCGCCACGCGCAGGGCCAGGCCCTGGTCCTGCCAGCGGCTGGCCTGGGCGAAGGCGCCGGCGATGACGGCGCGGGTCAGGTCGTCGATCAGGCCGTGCTCCTCGGCCACGCCGATGAACTGGTCGGGGTAGACCATGCCGTCGCCGGGGTGGCGCCAGCGCGCCAGGCTTTCCACGCCGACCACCCGGCCGCTGGCCAGGTCGACCTGGGGCTGGAAGTGGTTCTCCAGCTCGCCGCGGTCGATGGCCCGGCGCACCGCGCCGGCGTCGTAGACCTTGCGCGCCTGGCGCGGCGCGCGGCGCGGCTGCGCGGGCCAGCGGGCGATCAGCGCGTCCAGGCTGGCGGGCTGGACCGGCTTGGGCAGCGCGCCCAGGACCATCAGGCGGTGCGCCCGCGCGAGCTTCTCGGTGGCCTGCAGGGCGCGCTCGTCCTCGCCGCTGACGAAGACCAGGCCGCCGCCGTACTGCTGCTCGGCGAGCTTGCGCAGGAACTCGATGCCGTCCATCTCCGGCATGTTGATGTCGCACAGGATCAGGCTGTCTTCGCCGTCGCGCTCGGCCACCCAGCGCAGCGCCGCGTGGCCGCTGCCGCAGGTGGTGACCTGAGCGAAGCCCAGCTGGGCCAGGATGCGGCCCATCAGCTTGAGGATGAAGGGCTCGTCGTCGAGCACCAGCACGCCGATCAGGGATCGATCCACCACCGTCCGTCTCCTTGCGCTTTCCGCTTTCCGCTTTCCGTCTTGAGCCTTGCGTCTTGCGCCGGGCCGCTAGCGCACGCGCGCCGCGAGGTAGCCGCCCACGCTGGCGATCTCCGCGTCGAACGCCGGCAGCAGCCCGGCCAGCGCGTCGGCGCGGCCGGCGTTGCCGTGCCTTTCCATCTGCTCGCACAGGTCGCCCAGCGCCAGCGCGCCCACCGAGCGGGCCGAGGCCTTGAGCTTGTGCGCGGCCGCCGCCGCGGCCAGCACGTCGCCGTCGCCGCAGGCCGCGCGGATCTGTCCCGCAGCCAGCTGCGCGGCCGCGCCGAAGTCGTCCAGGAACTCGTCTATGACCGCGGGGTCGTCGCCGACCAGGGCGATGAGCGCGCTCACGTCCACGGGCGGGCGCTGCGGCGATGCAGCGAGCCCATCCGGGATACCGGCCGCATTCGCCGCGGGCGGCAGCCACCTGTCCAGCATCGCGCGCAGCACGGCCAGCTGCACCGGCTTGGCCAGGTAGCCGTCCATGCCCAGGGCCAGGCAGCGCTCTGCCTCGTCCTTGATGGTGTTGGCGCTCAGCGCGACGATGGGCGTGCGGCGCCCGCCGCCGGGAGCGTCGCCTGCTTCTTCGCCGGCCTCGCCGCCTTCCTCGCCGCGTATCGCCGCGGTCAGCTGGTAGCCGTCCATCACCGGCATGTGCAGGTCGGTGACGACCAGCGCGTAATCGCCGCTGCGCCAACGCTCCAGCGCCGCGCGGCCGTCGCCGACGATGTCGGCCGCCACGCCGAGCAGGCCGAACTGGTGCGCGGCGACCTTCTGGTTGGTTTCGTTGTCCTCGGCCACCAGCACCAGGCGGCCCTGTTGCCGCGCCAGCTCGCGCGGCGGCGCACCGGGCGACGCGGCAGGCCGCGCCGGCGCCTGCGTATGAGGATGCGGCGCAGGCGCAGGCGCAGCCACGGGCGCAGGTGTCGGCGCCGCCGTCGGCGCGCGCGCCGCGCGGCCGGCCACGGCCACGCCCGCGGGCGCCGGCTCGCAGGGCAGGGTGGCCACGAAGGTCGAGCCCTGGCCGGGCGCGCTGTTGACGTCGATGCGCCCGCCCATCAGCGTCATCAGGTGGCTGGATATCGCCAGCCCCAGGCCGGTGCCGCCGAAGCGCCGGGTGGTCGAGGCGTCGGCCTGCGTGAAGGAGGTGAACAGCCGCGCCTGGGTCTGCTCGTCCATGCCTATGCCGTTGTCCGCCACGCGCAGCTCCAGCGTGACGCGCGAGCGGCTGCGCGCGACGATGCCGGCGCGCACCGACACGCTGCCCGGCCGGTCCTGGCCGCTGGAGAACTTGATGGCGTTGCCCACCAGGTTGATCAGCACCTGGCGCACCCGCAGCGCGTCGCCCAGCACCGGGTCGGGGATGGCCGGGTCGACCGACACCCGCAGGTCCACGCCCTTCTTGGCCGCCAGGCTGGCGAGCAGGCCGCAGGCCTTCTCCACCACGTCGGCCACCGACATGGGCGCCGACTCGATCTCCAGCTTGCCCGCCTCGATCTTGGAGAAATCCAGGATGTCCTC
>Ga0182746_1001059_pt1 | contig 28473 bp, 24 predicted proteins | sample eDN3rd30CBELigOP_FD_128881 | JGI IMG/M metagenome (GOLD analysis project Ga0182746, IMG submission 128881) | Enriched Organic Plus compost microbial communities from Emeryville, California, USA - eDNA 3rd pass 30_C BE-Lig OP (version 2) (version 2) ... | reverse complement strand
CACCGCCTGCTGGAACGCAGCCGTATCCTTGATGAGATGATCGACCGGCAGTAGCAGAATGAGCGCCTCGGGATCCGTCCGCCTGGCCATCAGTGCCGCAATCGCCGCGGCCGCCGCCGTTCCCCGCCCAGCCGGCTCCAGAATGATGGTCGCATCCGTTGTTCCAAGCGCGCGCAGTTGCTCGGCAATGACGAAGCGATGCTCGGCGTTGGCGATCATCAGCGGCGGCGCGAATGTGGCGCGGTCCGACACGCGCAACATGGTCTGCTGCAACAACGTCTTGTCGCCGACGAGCGACAGCAGCTGCTTGGGATAGCTCTCCCGCGACAATGGCCAAAGCCGCGCTCCGGCACCTCCCGACATCAGCACCGGAACGATTCGGCGTGTCGCCTCCGTCATACTCAACTCCTTGTCCTCAATTGCGCCAGAGCTGCTCACTCGCCGCTGCCCGATATGAACTCGCGCGCCGCGGTACGGGCGATGACCTTGACGTCGAGCCACAATGACCACGTCTCGATGTATTCGAGATCATAGTCGATGCGGGAGATGGCGCTTTCGGCGGTGGCGGTGCTGCCGCGGCAGCCGCTGACCTGTGCGAGCCCGGTGATGCCGGGCCGCACGGAATGACGCTGGAAATAATAGGGAACAAGGTCTTCATAAAGAATGCTGGCCGCCTGCATGCGCGGCACATGCGGCCGGGGTCCGACCAGCGACATGTCGCCCTTGAGGACATTGAGAAGCTGCGGCAGCTCGTCGAAACTCGTCTTCCGCAGGATCCGGCCAAGCGGCGTGATGCGCGGATCGTTGCCGACGGTCTGCCGGGTCCCCGACGCATCAGCGAGATGGGTATACATCGTCCTGAACTTATGGATGCGAAACCGCCGGTTCCTGTAGCCATAGCGATTCTGGCTGAACAGCACCGGACCGGGCGACGTCACCTTGATCGCGACTGCCACACCGATCAGCAGCGGCGCCAGCACCAGCAGCGCCGCACTGGCGCAGGTCACATCCATGACGCGCTTGCCAAGCGACAATGCGGGCTCCCGGGACAGACCGGAATGATGAGCACGGGCTACCGGAACGCGCGCGTGCGCAACTGCCTGCCGCAGGGACCGCTGCTCGCGCCAGAAGGCGGACGTTTCCGAAGGTGACGAGGTTCTAGGCGCCAAACTGCCTGAAATCGAGGCGGGGTGAGACACAACGAGCGACATTGCTAGCTCCCTGTTCGACAGAAACAGTTCACCACTCAGGCGCCGTTCCTCACTGCAGATTACGCTTTCTTATGACCACTCAGAGCGAACGAAATGAATTGAGCAGCTCTCAGGCGTCCTTTTTATCACTCTTTATCGCCTCTCTTCATGGCGTCCAGACGACGAAACAAAGGAGCGCGACGTAAATAAAGTCTGAATAGATCGGATCACCAAGGCAGACGCATCAGATAGCGGTTTGTTTCCTTCGGCAACAAACACGAGCAATGAACATGCCAAATGCCCCCGGCCTTCGCGGGCCTGATATGCAGGACCTTCTCCTCCACCTCCCGATATCGACGCGGCATGATCCTCAACCCGTTGACGAATGCGACGACAATCAGGCCATGGAACTCTCCGGGCCGTTATTCATTTCATTCTTCAAAAATGTCGATGATGCGACCATAGAAAGGAAAAGCCGCGTGAGCCCTTTCCCTGTGACTGCTGCTTGTCACTAGAGCGCTGCCCACCGCGGAATTTGCGTCTGCTGCTTCTGCTCGCCAATGTGGCAATGTGGCTTTTGATCTTCCTTGTGGCCGACCTCGTGATTCATTAAGCAACAAACCCCGGCAATATCTGCACAAGAAAATATCATTGTTCCAAGAGCTATTCCCGCACACACGGAGCTATAGCATTGCTTGATGATCGATATCTTCCAGTTGACGAAAGCTGCGGAAGCCGACAAAGGAAGAGGCCCTCTCAACGGAGCATGGCCGAGATCATGAACCGCCTTGGTTGCGTCTTCGGGTTCCTTAGCCTCATAACCCTCACGGGATGCGACACTGTCGCCTCGCAGCAAGTGCAGACCTCAGGCCCGGTGGAACAACCTTTCACTTTAAGCTCCTATCGCCTGCAGCCGAACGATCAGGTTCGTATCCGGATTTACAACGAACCGGAAATCACCGGCGAATATGAAGTTGATGGAACCGGCTTCATCTCTGTTCCATTGGCTGGCCGCGTGAAGGCAGCCTCACTTACAACCCAGCAGCTGGAACGCGCGGTCGCGTCTCAACTTTCCAAGGGTTTGCTGCGTGACCCGCGCGTCAGCGTGCAGGTCGCGCGCTACGCACCGATCTATATTCATGGTGAGGTGAAACGCGGCGGCGAATATCCGTACCGGCCCGGGCTGACGGCCATGGATGCAGTGGCGGTTGCAGGCGGTTTCACCTACCGAGCGAACGAAGACAAGGTTCTGATCCGTCGTTTCGGAAGCGGCGTAGAAGAAACTTACCCGATCTCCCGCCCGATTGCCGTTTATCCAGGCGATAATATCCGGATTGCCGAACGTCTTTTCTAGCGTTTCTCCGTTCGATGATCGTCTATCAATTTCATGAATGTCGAATTGTTGACTCTTTCGCACTGCATGATTTTATTTCGCACTGCGGGAACAGAACCGTCGCCCGCGCGTTTCTGAGATCGACCAAACTTACGACACTGTGTGTGCAGCAAGTGTACGCCGGTAGGTAAGTCACGTTGTCGTCGTGAGGTCCTGTTCTGTTGCGTCACCGGGATACGCGTAAGTGTGAGGCGTTGTTTACGGTCAGGCTGCACGCCAAGGGTACGTGCTGGGGTCTCGCCATGACGTTGTCGACGATCGGTGCAGTTCCATCCCTGGCGCAGATCAGCACGCCGATCATTCCGCCCATTGGCGCGCCGTGGAACGCACAGCAGGTTTTCGAGACACCGGAATTTCCGCAGGCTTCCGATTTCCGCGATCCTGATGAAACCGCGCCGGAGGATATGCCCGTGAAGACACGGCAGCATCCAGGCTATGAGCCCGTCGGCATCCGCTCAGGCTCCTGGATGTTCAATCCTTCAGTCACCTTCGGCACAATTTATGATAGCAACGTCTTTGCTTCAAACACGAATCCGCGCGGCGACACGTTTGCGCAGGCGCGTGCGAGCCTGGCCGGCCGGTCACTTTGGGAGCGGCACGCCCTCAGCTTTCAGGCCGATGTGCGCACGGATCAGTATCTCAACTATCCCGGGCTTAACCAAACCGACGCCAGCATCAAGGCGCGCGGCCGATACGACATCCGCCACGATATCGCCGTCCTGACGAATTTTCAGGCGGCGTATCTGCATGAAGGTGTCGGCTCGTTGAGCTCGCCAACCGGCGCCGTCCAGCCAACGCCTTACAACTACCTCACGGGCGACATCACATACCGGCAGGAATTCAACCGATGGATCGTATCGCTCGGCGGCCGGATCGATTCATATGACTTCGGCACGACCCGTGCACAGAACGGAACAATCATCCGGCAAGATAGCCGGGACGGTCAGGTCTATACGGCACATGGGCGCGTGGATTATCTGCTGTCACCAAAGCTCGCCATATTCAGCGCGACAGAGGTGAACACACGCGATATCCGCGGCGTTCCCGGCCAGACTCTCGATTCCCATGGATATCGGGCTCTTGCGGGCGTTCATCTGGAGGTCAGCAGACTGGTCAATGCCGAAATCGCAGCCGGGTATGGACAACAGACATTCGACGACCCGCTGATCTCAACAATCGCCGGGCCGACCTACCGCGCGACGATTGTGTGGCGTCCGACGCGGCGCATCGATGTCACCTTCAAGGCCGAGCAGATCGTGACGCAGGCAACGGATACGGACAGCAGCGGCGTGAAGGCCGACGCCGCCCAGCTCGGAATCGACTACGAACTGCTCCGCAACACATTCGTGTCCGTCGCCGGCGTGTATGAGCACGATACGTTCGTCGGCCAGAATCGCCGTGACAATGTTTACGGCAGCCTCGCGGAGCTCAAATACCTGCTCAACCGGTTCAGCTCCATCTCGCTTCAGCACCGATATATCCGGCGCGGCAGCAGCGTTCCTACATCGAACTACGATAAACATGAGGTCGGAATCCGTGTTACAGCGCAGTTCTGACCCCGTTACGCCGGTACAACAGCCCTATGGCCTGCCCGCCCTGGCAGGACAGGCTGAGAATCGCCGGCCTCATCCTCTGGACATTCGCGAGATTCTTCGCGTGCTGCGGCGGCGGTTGTGGATCGTCCTGACGGCTCCGCTTGTCCTGCTTGTCCTGGCGGCTGTGTTTGTGAGCGTGGTCACGCCGCTCTATACGGCGACCTCGACGGTGCTGATCGATCCGCGGCGCACCAATGTGGATATCGGCAGCCAGCAGGTCCTGACGAATTTCGGAACCGACGAAGCCAGCAACGAAAGCCAGGTGCTGCTCATCCAGTCGAGCGCAGTCCTGCGTCGGGTCGTCGATACCTTGAACCTGACGCAAGATCCGGAGTTCGCGCCGGCCCCCGGCTTGCTGGACCGGATCAGATCGCTGCTTGCCCGCCCCGCACCTCCGCCCAGCAACGCCGAGGATGCCAGGATCACCAAAACCATTGCGGCGCTTCGCGCCCAGGTGAAAGTTGCCCGCCAGCGGACAACCTTTCTTGTCGACATCAACGTCCGTTCGCGGGATGCAGCCAAGGCGACGGCCATCGCCAATGCCGTCGCGGACGCATACTTTCTCGAACAGGTCCGCTCCAAATACGAGGCCACCAAGATCGCGGCCAGCTGGCTCAATCAGCAGATCGAGGACGTCAAGAACCGCGTGCTGGCCACCGACAAGGCTGTGGCAGATTTCCGGAATGCCAACAATCTGACGGAATCCCAGGGTGTCACCGTCACCGACCAACAGATCACGGACCTCAACAACAGGCTGATCGAGGCCCGTGTCCAGGCTGCGGAAGCGCGGGCAAAATTCGAGCAGGTGCAGAAGATCGCAAGCGCCGGCGATGATCCGGGCTCGGTGGCGGAAGCACTGTCCTCGGATACGATCGCCCAGCTTCGCACGCGGTATGCGGATCTCGCCAGGAACGAAGCCGATCTCTCGACCCGATATGGCGCACGTCATCCCGCCGTGGCGACAGCGCGCGCCCAGTTGCGGGACACGCAGCGCCTGATCAGCGACGAGGTGCAACGCATCCTGCAGGGCCGCCGTCACATCTACGAAGTCGCGGCAGCACGGGAAGCCTCCCTGCAGGGCAGCTTGAATGCCCTGCAAGGTGTTTCCAACGAGGCCGGCCAGGCCCAGATCCGGCTTCGCGAATTGCAGCGCGAAGCTCAGGCCAACCGGACGCTCTACGAGTCATTTCTCGCGCGGTATAAGGAAATGAGTGCGCAGGAGAGTCTGGAGATGCCGGATTCGCGCATCGTCACCCGCGCCAGCGTTCCGCTTCAGCCCTCCTTCCCGAACACGACCCTCACGCTCGCGCTGGCGCTGCTGGTCGGACTGGGACTCGGCAGTGTGCTCGCCATGGTCTCCGATTATTTCGACCGCCGGGTGAAGACCTTCGAGCAGGTCGAGACGGCATCCGGCCTGACAGGGCTCGCAGCCATTCCGCAGATCGGATCGAAGGACCTCGCACGTCTGGCAAAACAGGGGCGCCATGCCCTTGGCGACTACGATCCGAAGACAACGCGCCTGCTGCCGCCGGCGCTGCAGCCGCCACTGCTGCGCTATGCGATCGAAGAACCGACCTCGATCTTTGCAGAATCGATCCGGGCCATTCGTCTTGCGGTCCAGCGGGCGGGGCGCGCCAAGCCGGCCCAGGTGGTGATGGTGACGTCGGCCATTGACGGTGAGGGAAAGACCGTCGTCGCGGCCAATCTGGCGCTCTCCCTCGCGATCGTCGGCGTGCGCACGCTTCTGGTGGATGGCGACCTGCGAAATCCGGAACTCACCTGTGCGCTTTGCCCCCGCGCTGGCCAGGGGCTGCTGGAGGTGGCGACCGGCGAAATCCCGTTGCATGAGGCGATCCTCACCGAACCGGAGACCCGCCTGTCGATCCTGCCGGCCTCCTTTGTCAGGGATACCTCGCTGTCGACCGAATTCGTCTTCTCGGAAGGCATGGAGAACATCCTCGGCACGCTTCGCCAGCACTTTGACGTCATCATCATCGACTCGCCCCCGCTCCTTCCTTTGGTCGATGGACGCGCCCTTGCCGAATACGCCGATTGCATCCTGTTCACGGTCGGCTGGGATCGCACGACCGAGGATCTGGTGATGCGGTCGGTGGAGTTGCTGGACTCCGTCTATCACCGCATTCTCGGCGCCGTTCTCACCCGTGTCGATCTCGCCAAGCTGCGCTTGTACGACTACAGCAGCCCATCCTACATGACGTCTTACGACTACAGCATTGAAGCGCGGCGGGGCACAGCCGCATGAGTGGACGTGCTGCCCCGCATATTGAGATTTTCGGCCCTGTCCGCGCACATGCCATCATGCTGGCGGCGATCGGACTTGGTCTGGCGGTCTCCTCTGTTCCCGCGGCAGCTGACAATTGCAACACCAGCTATGAATACATCCGTGATTCCGGGGCGGATGATCTGCCTCAGCCGCTGCAGGCCTATCGTTCGCTGGTGCAGGTCTGTACGGAGACGCTCTCGCTGGCGAATGTGAAGGATGCCTTCATTCTCAAAAGCGGAGCGATTGCCGTCGTGCCGCGAACCGGCAGCATCGCCGCGACCGCAGGAACGCTGGCGCAATTCTGCGAACGCTTTCCCCGCGGAACGCTGCATTTCATCGACAGAAAAGAGCTGCCCCAGACAAAAAGAATCGCCCGTGCCGTCGCCTTGTCATCGGCCCATGCCACACCCTGTCGGGAGGTCTCCGGTTAGTGACATCAGATCGTCCGGCTGAGGCCGCCTTATGGAAAGCACCGATATGGTCAAGGTCTTGATGGTCAGCGGATCATGGCCACCGCAGCCCTGTGGGGTCGGAGACTATGCTGACACTTTGTGCGAGCACCTGATGGCAGCCGGCATCGCGATTGAAAAATACGGGCACAGGGATTTCTCACGCCCCTACTCGCCCTCGATCATGCGCCAGATTGCGGCGACGGATAGTGATGTGGTGCATATCCAGTATCCGACTGTTGGCTTTGGCCGATCGCTGACCCCCAGCATGATCGCGCGCGTGGTCCGGACCCGACCGGTCGTTGTGACCCTGCATGAATACGCGGTGTTTCGTCCCTATCGCCGGGCCTGGTTTTCGCCGTTTGCACATCATTGCAGCGCGCGCATTTTCACGGTCCCGCCCGAGCGTGACCTGTTTGCGGCCCGCTTTCCGGCTCGCAACGGCCTGGATGACATCATCGAGATCGCCAGCAATATTCCGGCAGCGCCTGCTCGCGAGCGGACGGCAGACCGGGTGATTTATTTCGGACTGATCGCTCCGAACAAGGGCCTCGAAGATTTTGTCGCGCTTGCGCGCAAGGCCAACTCCGAATCCAGCGGCTTTGCCTTCGAATTGATCGGCGCGGTTTCCGAAAAGGATCGCAACTACGCCGACGCAATTCTGGCGGATGCGAAAAGCGTCGGTGTGGAGCTGTCGTTGAGCCTTCCTCGTGACAGGGTCGCGGAACAGCTGGCGACGGCGACTTATGCCTATCTGCCCTTTCCCGATGGGGCGAGCGCAAAGCGCGGCTCGCTTGCGGCGGCGATGGTGAATGGCGTCGTCACGCTGACACGGCATACGGCCCTGACACCGGACTGGTTGCGCCAAGCGACACGCCATGCGGCCGATACTGAGACGGCTCTGAGCGGCCTGAAGGCTCTGCGAGACAATCAAGCCGATCTGGACAGGATGAAAGCTCAAACAGTGAATGCCGCCACACGGTTCCGCTGGGATTCAATCGCCCGGCGCCACGCCGATCTCTACGCGCAGTTGCTCGCGACCAAGACATCGGACGTCTCCGGCAACGGTCGGCGTTCCGCTGAATCCATGGCCTCCTTGAATGCATGAGTGATCACCGTGCGCATCATCCAGTACGAAGGCCCGAACGGTAACTTCGGTGACGACCTGAACCACGTGTTGTGGAAGGCGCTGCTCCCACCGGCCTGCTTCGAGGCGGACGACGCCGTGCTGCTGGGCATCGGATCGATCTTCCGCGATGACTTCCTGTCGCCAGAGGCAACGGCGGACAAACGAGTCTTTGTGCTGGGAAGCGGCGCCGGGACCGGGCCGCTGCCAACACGCTGGCCGAACCCTGATTGGTCCATTCTCGCCGTCCGCGGCCCCCTGACCGGACAGCTGATCGGCCGACCGGACCTCGCCGTCACCGACAGCGCGGCCCTTCTGACAGTTGCCGACAGCCTGCTTCCGCGCCGCAAGAATACGGGCGAAGTGCTGTTCGTACCGCACTACAATTCCGTCAAGTTTAGCCGGTGGGAAGAAGTCTGCAAACTCACCGGGCTGACGTGGGTGGACCCTCATTGGGGGCCGGAACGAATCCTGTCGATCATGGGCCGCTCACGTCTGATCGTGACCGAGGCAATGCACGGCGCCATCGTGGCCGACACGCTGCGGATCCCCTGGATTCCGGTGGTCTGCTCTCCGGGCGTATTGCCCTTCAAATGGAGCGACTGGACGAAGTCGCTCGGGCTGACATATCAGCCACATGTCCTGCCGCCGAGCTCCGGCTGGGAGGCGCTCAAACACTTCAAGATCCGGGTCAGCGACCGCATGCATGCGCGGCGCGAGATCGCGCCTGATCGCGATGATTTGTTCATCGAGGATTTCTATCGGCGATTTGGCGGCGTGGCTGCGGAAGCGTTGCAGAACAAACGGCCGCTCAAGAAGTCAGCCGTGGATGCCATTCAGAAAGCGACGACGGCCGTTGATCCGATCTTTGTCGATCGCGCCGCCAAGCGGCTTCTGGAGATCAGCCAGAAAACGCCATTGCTGAGCGAGGACAATGTCTTCAAGGACCGTGTCGAACGGCTCCAGACGGCATTGGAGCAGTTGCGCCGCGCCCTCCTGAACTGACGTTCCGGAGGAGCGCGGCGGCGGATGTCCAGATCATATTTCAGCGCATGATGATGCCGACGCCGTACTCATAGCACTCCGGCAGACCCTCCTCCTGGCAGAACCGGCTGTATCCGATCCTCGCCTTCCAGGTCGAACGCTCCTGGCAGTCATCGACCAGAATGACGCCGCCCCGTTCGAGCTTTGGCCAGAAGCGCTTGAGCGCGACATAAGTCGGCTCGGTCAGGTCAACATCCAGGAGGACGGCCGAGCATGTTGAGGGCAGCAGCGTGTCCGGCAGCTTGATGATGTCGCCCTGGATCAATTCGACATTGTCGCACTGATGCTGGCGGAGGATCTTTGCCACCAGGGACTTCGAGTTCCCCGAGAACAGATTCTGATCAGTGACCGGGGTGCCGAGCGCCTCATCCGTCTCGAACTGCTCATCGACAAAGCCATCGAAGGTGTCGATGCAGATGTAAGACTTGTTCGCGCCGATCCGGTCCAGCATGCGCCGGGCGATGACGGCGGTTCCGCCGAGGTTGCAGCCGATTTCCACGACAGGTCCGGGCACGGATTTCGTCAGGATCAGGTGATGAAGAAACAGATACAACCGCTCGGGCTGCAGCGCGAACGGCGGATAGCGATAGAGAAGCGGCGCGAGGGTATTCCGCGCGATGCGCTTCAGCTCGTATTTCACGTCGACCATCTTCTGCTCCTCAGTTTGACACCATACTCACTTGTTCAGAACCCTCACCAGAACGGAGGCTCGCTCCGCCTCTGGTCTATTCTCATCGCTTGTATCCCTGATGGCGACCGCAGCAGCGATGATCAAAATCGCTCCGACGAATTGTGCGGCGACATTTGCCCATAGCACGCCCTCAAAACCCAGCGCCTGCGTGAGCAGGAACACGGAACCCAGGAAGACGAGGCCACCGATCATGCGCGAAAAGAAAGCAATCCTTGTGCGCGTGAGCGTCAGCAATGCCATCGCCGCCCCTTGCCGCGCGGCTTCAAGCATCATCGCAATCGCCAATGGCCATAACAAACGAGTGGCCTGCAGAATTTCCGGCTTGCGATAGATGGCAAGTATCGTGCCGGAATTGAGAAGGATGATCGCGGAATAGATCGCAACAATGCCGGTGAAGGCGAGAGTTCCATAGAATGCGAACGATCGGGCAACAGACAGTCCCTGCATCGCGACCTTGTCCGCAAGGCGCGGCAAGATGGTGAGATTCAAGGCAGCGTTGAACTGGACAATCGGCGTGAACAGATTCTGCAGGGCGCGCACGACACCGGCAGCCTCAAGCCCGCCAAACGCCGCGATCAAGGGAAACACGCCCCAATTGATGAACCAGAAGATGATAGCAGCCCCCACCAGCCATCGGCCGGACTGCCACAGTCTCCGGCCGAGCCAGACCGTGCTTGCAACGCCTACGGCACGGAAGCGGGCAACGCCGTTGAGGAGGATCACGCTGCTCGCCACAGCCGCGCCAACACCCCAGAGAAGAATGGCGGCCGGCACAGACAAAGTGCCGGAGAGGACAAGCCCCACAGCGCCGAGCAGACATGTCGCGCCATAGGCTATGGACGCAGTTGCGGTGACACCCTGCCGGTCCCGGATGTAGCACAGCCGTCGCAGAAACAGATGCAACCGCTGCAGCGGATTGACCAGCGCCAGGCACGCCAGTGGAACAACCAGGCCAGGCGCGATGACCTCCACAACAGGCAGCGTCACCAACAGCAGCAGGCTTGTCACGCCGCCGAACAGCAATACCAGCCACAAAGCCGAGGCATCGATGCGCCGCCGGCCATGGCGCCCATAACGGCTGGCAATGGCCGGCATGGAATCGACAATCAGCGATACCGCGATGCCCTCGATGAACAGGGACACCGTCCAGACCAGAACATAACTGCCGAAATCGTCGAGCCGCAGTGACGACGCATAGATAATCGTCAAAAGAAAATTGACAGCGCTGAACGACCCCTGATCGATCACCGAGGAGAACAGCCTCCCCTTCCAACGATGGGCGATCGCAAGGGCCGCAGTCAGCACGCTTTGATCCTATGACACATCGTTAATTTGATCGTGGACGGCAGATATCCTTCCAGCGGAACGCCGTCAGTCCCAGGCAGGGCCGGAGACCCGCGTTCCAACGCACCATTGACGGGCAACCCGGAGCAAAAAGATCGGCATCTCGACCAGATAGCGACGCCAAAGCCGGCGCGGTTCCATCGCAAGACGGTAGAGCCATTCGACCCGTGCGCTCTGGACCCAGTCAGGGGCGCGCGGAACCGCTTCAGCGACAAAGTCGAATAGCGCGCCCACGCCAAACCCGAGACGGCAGCCGGTCTTGGCGAGATGATTCCGCAGCCACATTTCCTGCTTCGGGTTGCCCATGGCGACCAGGAGAATGTCAGCGCCGGACCGGCGAATGTCAGCCGTCACGGCTTCGGCTCCATCCTCGGAGATGTAGCCATGGCAGCATCCGACGACCTCGTGCTGCGATCCCGCGGGAAGCAGCTTTTCGGCTGCGCGCTCCGCAATGCCAGGCCGGCCGCCGAGAAGAAAGATGCGATAGCCGTTTGTCGTATGCCGCAAGTAGCGCGGAATGAAGTCGGTTCCGTTCAGGTTCTCGGGGAACCGCTTGCCGAACAGCATGCGACTCGCGATATCGACCCCGATCCCGTCGTTGAAGATGATCGCGTCCCGCAACGGCAGTCCGCCGCTGCGCTCGTGGAACGCCGTGTTCAGCGTATGCGCATTCGCGAATATGACGATGCCGGGCTCGTCCCGTCTCGCGCGCTCATCGAGCAGCTTGCAGGCTTCATCAAAGGTGCTGACCTGCACCGGCGCATCGAGGATCGAACGGGTCCGTGTGCCGAGAACCGATTGGTACAACGCCTCATAGGCTTCACCCACCCGCTTCCAGCTGTAGTTGGCGCTCGCCCGCATCGCCGCGTCGCGATAGCGCGCGTAGTCGCTGGCAATCCTGGACCAGGCCTGTGCGAACGCCCCGGCGGCGGCCTTGGTATCATCGAAGTCAACAATCGTACCGACCTCCGTCCGCGACACCAGCCGTTGAAACGGCGGGATATCACTCAGGATCGGATAGAGACCGGCCGACATTCCCTCGATCGGGACAATCCCAAATCCTTCGTATTCGGACGTGCTGGCGATGACCGAGCACTCCGCCAGCAACCGGCGGATATCCTCATCAGATGGTGCGAGTGACACTTGCGCGGCATGGTCAACTTCGGATGTCTTCAGAAGCTGAGCGACATCGTCCCCCGACATATCCGAGGAAACCCCGGCGATCCTGAGTTGCCAGCCCGGATCTTGCTGACGCAAGGCCGCAAAAAACGAAACCAGACGATCCAATCGCTTGTTGAAGGAGAAACGGCCGATCGAGACCATCGTCTTCTTCGGCGTGGGGGACGAGGCGTCGCGGTACTTCTCGATGTTGACGCCGTTCTCAACGAAGGACAGGCCTTTTCTCCGGATGGCGCCGAAGGTCTGGCCGTCCGCGATGCTCACGGCGGCAACGCCAGCATAGCGGCTCAGGCAGAGCCGCGTGATCGTCGCAAAATACAAGCGCTTCAGTCGCGCCGCGAAGGCCGTGTGAAAGAACCCGCCATGAGTGGAGACCACCAGCGTGCGCCGATGAAAGGGCGACATCACCGCGAGATAATCAAAGAAGAAATCGATGCCATGAACATGAACGATATCGGCATCACGGACGTGCCGCAGCACGGAGACGGCAATCGGATAACGCCGCGAGCCAAAATAGCTGATCCGGGTGATCTCGATCCCCTTCAGGGTCTCATGAGCCGGGAGATAGCTGCCGGGAGATCCGAACAGACGGTTGAGCGTCACAACCTTGACTGAATGACCTGATGCAAGCTGGCCAAGCGCGAGTTCCCAAACCACATTCTCCAATCCGCCGACGGACGGGTGGAACTGACGCACAACATGAACAATGCGCATGGAACGCCCTGCATATGTGTTGTGTGATTGTTATGACGCGTCGCGCCGACGATGATCGACATCAGCAGTAGAGTTTGGGCTTTTTGTGATGCAAAAAATCTTTTTGCGCAACGCACAAAAAATGTTTCTCGCTATGCAGGTATTTTGAGAGGGAACCCCGGAACCATCTTGATGGCACCGCGTTGGTTTGCCCCTCGAAAGCTATTTTCGATATTTATCGAAATATCGTAACGGACGGAAAAGCCATAGCCGGCCCCGACAAGTCAGCCCATAGAGCCTTTAACTCTCAAAGGTCCCGAAGCAGGGACGTGCGGCATCAATAAAGAAAGATGAAACACCATCAATTCCAATGATGGCGCCGGAACTTCAACCAATGCGCCCATACCACCGGGCAAGGCCAATCACGGTTGCAACCACCGCCGTGATGGCGAAGCACATCAGCGTCGAGAACGCAGCGAGTTGCGAGAAGCTGCCATTGTCCCAGATCTCGACGATCGCATAGCCGATCACCGGACTGCCGACTCCGGCCAGCAGCGCCGAGGCCGACAGGTCGCCCATCATGTGAACGAACACGATCGACCAGCCGACGGCCAGTCCCAGCACCGCGAGCGGCGCGACGACCTTGCGGACCGTGCGGCCATCTCCCGCTCCGCTGATGTGCGAGGCTTCCCAGAGATCATCACCGACCTGGGAGACCGCGGCGTCCACGGTGATCGAAGCCGACGGCAGGTAGATCACGATGAACGCGAGGGCCAGGATGATCAGCGTTCCCCCCAGATAGAACGGCGGGCCGCTGAACGTGACCAGGAAGCCGATGCTGATCACCAGCGCGGAGATCGTCGCCGGCGCCTTCACCAAACCATCGGCGACCCGTGCAAACCAGGTCTTGTGGCGCGCCGTATAAACCGAGATCGTCAGCGCAATGGCCGTGGTCAGCGTCGCGCCGATCAGCGACAGCTTGAGGCTGTTGGCAAAGGCGGCGCTGGTCAGGCGATTGTCAAACAGGATTGTGTGGAAGTTCTCCCAGGTGAGGAGCGAGAGGTTGATATTCGGCGACCAGAAGGGCTGGAACGCCACCACCACCAGGGCAAGCAGCGGGATGATCGATGCGCAAGCCAGATAACTGACCATGACCACCCGCGCCGGAAAGCGCCACGGGCCAAGCGGCATCAGCCGCGACGCGGAAGCCCGGCCGCCCAGGCTGACGAAACGGCCGCCGGCCGAGAGCTTTCGTTGCAGCAGCCAGATCGTCCCAACCATCACCAGGGTGAGGAGCCCGAGCACGACCGCCTGGTCGAACCGCGGTGGATAGGTGTTGCGCAGCAGCCGGATGGTATGAACCGACAGGATGTCGATACGCGCCGTGGTGGCAAGGATCGCCGGCAGTGAATACAGCGCAAAGCCGCTGATGGCCACCAGCAGCGAAGAGGACAGGAGCGCCGGCCGGATCGCAGGAAACGACACCTTCCGCACGGTCCGGAACAGGCTGGCGCCGTTCATCAGCGAGGCCTCTTCCAGCGACGGATCGAGATTGCGCAGCGCCGCCGATACGATCAGATAAACATAAGGCACGCCGTGAAGCGTATAGACCCACAACAGGCCCGACCACGTATAGATGTTGACGCTGAGATCGAGGCCATCGCGGCCGATCAGCGGCAGTGATGCGAGAAAGCCATTGAGAAATCCGACCCGCGGCGCACCGATGAAGGCCCATCCGATCGCCAGCGCGACGGACGGAATGAGAAACGGCAGGATTGGCAGGACCACACCCGCAATCCCGAGATTGGCGTCTGTCCGCTCATTGAGCCACGCCATGCAAGCGCCGATGACAAGCGACAGCAGCGTGCTGACCACCACCACCGTGATCGTGTTGATCAGCAGATCGGGGACCCACTCCTGCCCCAGTGTCTCGGCCACGACCGCAAAGCTGAAATGGCCGTCAACGGTGAAGGCGCGCAGGATCATGCGGCCGATCGGAAACGCAATCAGTGCGAGAATCAGGATGACCAGCAGACCCGCAAAGATGCTGTAAGGCTGCAACCTCAAACCTGGCAGCTTGGCGCTTTCGTTGGCGGTCGCGTCGGACATCCGGCTAGCCTTCCTGCAACTTGTAGATTGCTCATGCCTGCAGCCGGCAGATGCCGCGTATGCCGGGAGCAAGGGTCAACCAAAGACCTCAATCGGCCGGCAGCAGCCGGACCCAGCGCGGGTCAATCGAGAGGTAGGCCGCGTCGCCCTCGGACAGGTCTTCCGACATGCTGTCCTGCATCGATACGACTCGTGCCGAGATATCGCCGCACTGGACAAAATACTGGGTGAAAGGTCCGGTGAAGGTCCGCGTGGAAACAACGCCCTGAATGCAGTTCGGCCCTTCCGGATGCGGCTTCGCCGACAGCCGGATCTTCTCGGGCCGGATGATAATCTTCTTCCTGGCGCCGGTCGCGAGCGGGGCTGCGACACCATCCGGCGCAGCTTCAGCGGCCAGCATCTCGCCGACCGGCGTGGTGATGCGAACGCCGCCAACACCCTGCCCCGTCACCGTGCCCGGCCAGATATTCGCAGTCCCCAGGAACGTCGCGACATATTCGCTGTTCGGCCGCTCGTAAACGTCGTTGGGCTTGCCGAGCGCGGCGATCCGGCCGGTTTCCAGCACGGCGATCCGGTCGCCGAGTTCCATCGCCTCACTCTGGTCGTGGGTCACATAGAGCCCGGAGAACTGCAACTGGCGCTGCATGCGCTTCATCTCGGTGCGAAGCTGCTCACGCACCCTCGCATCGACATTCGACAACGGCTCGTCAAACAGCACAGCCGTCGCATTGGCCACCAGCGCACGCGCCAGCGCGACACGTTGCTGCTGGCCGCCGCTGATCCGTCCGGGATACTGCCGGCCGAGATCGCCAATGCCGACCATCTGCATGACCTGCTGGACGCGCGGCGCGATCTCCGGCCGCGGCACTTTGCGCGACTCCAGCGGATAGGCGATGTTCTCGAACACGCTCATATGCGGCCACAGCGCAAACGACTGGAAGATCATGCTGAGCTTGCGCTGCGCCGGCGGCACGAAGATCTTCTTCTTCGATGAGAACACCAGCTGACCGTCGAGAACGATCTCGCCGGAATCCGGGCGCTCCAGACCGGCGATACACCGCAGCAGCGTGGTCTTGCCGCAGCCGCTGGGGCCAACCAAGATCACCATCTCCCGTGCACCGACATCGAGGCTGATGTCGTCGACAGGCGTCAGCGGCTCGCCACCCACCCGGCGAAACGTCTTGGTGAGGTTGCGCACTTCGATACGAGGACGGCCTGACAAGCGATCCACTTCAGACATGGACATCGTCATTGCGTCAGGTCCGCCCCGCCATGGCGCTCTCCCACCCACCAACAAAAATCTGCGATATCGCTTTGCCTGCGCGCAGCATCACGACCTGATGCCGAGCAGACCCATGATCTGCTTCTGTTCCGCCTCGGGGATCAGATCCACCGTTCCCACATGGTTCGGCGACAGTTTGGGACATCCCTCGACGTCACCTGGCAGCGTCGGCACCGACGTCGGGCAGAATGTCGACTGCGCCGGCAGCGTCACCATCCACTTGGCAAACAGCATCGCGGCCTTCGGATGCGGCGCTTTCTTCGGGACAGCGAGCGACGACGCGATGCCGACCGCAGGCCCTTCCGGCACAAGGGCTTCGATCGGCGCGCCCTTGCGCTGCACCGGGAAGATGTGGCCGAGCGCCACCGGGAATGCGAGATGGTATGCGCCGGCGGCCACCTGCTGCGCCGCGGTCGCGCCGCTGTCCACAATGCCCGGCTTGTTCGCGGCAATGGCGCGGAGCCAGTCGTCGCCATAGGTCTGCCGCATGGTCCGGTACCAGGACATGTAAACAGTGGACGAGCGCGGATCGACCGTGACGAACTTGCCGCGCCAGAACGGATCGGCCGCGTCCTTCCAGGACTTCAGGTGAGCCTGCACGTCCTGCTTGGACACCAGACCGGTGTTGATCGCGCCCTGGAACGGTCCGACATTCACGTTCAGATAATATTCGTTCTCCGGAGCCACCGACTTCGGAAGATCCACCGCCGTCGGAATTTCATCCTTGGTCAGGCGGTGAAACAGCTCGGGACTCTTCTGATAAAGCGCCGACGAACCGGAAATGAAAACATCCGCCTGATGAATGCCGCTTTCCGCTTCCCCGGCGAAGCGGCTGAACAGCGGCCCCGACGTCAGCTGCAGCGCCCTGGCCTTGATCTGCGGATAGCTTTTCTCGAAGGCCTTGAGAATAGCCTCGGTATGCTGGGACGGCAGGCTCGAATAGAGCGTGAGTTCGCCTTCAACATCCGCGGGCGCGGCCGGCGCCTGTGCATGAGCCGGGCTCATTGCGGACAACATGGCGGCCAGACCGATCCCGATCCAAACAAATATGTCGCGCCGGCGACCCATCGTCTGCGCGCAGCGCGCGAACAAACCTGCGACAAGATTATTCATTGCTCTCCCTCCCGAAGTGTCCCGACACAGCATTCCCGATGACGGTGTTGTCAAGTTATATCACCCAGCCCTTCCGTCTTTGAACGACGATGGCGGTGCGGCATCCTTGCACGTGGCCAGCAAACAATGCGGCGCCACGCGAGTTTGCGTCCTTTGACGAGACCGTGTTCAAGCTGCATCCGGTCCAGCCACGATGATGTTGCGCAGCACACCGATCCCCGCGACTTCCGCCTCGACAATGTCACCTGCCTTCAGCCACCACGGCGTCTCATCCGCCTTGCGCCCTGCAGCAACACCGCTCGGCGTGCCGGTGGTGATGATGTCTCCAGGCTCAAGGCCGATCTGGGACCAGTGAGCCACCAGCTGCTCGACGTTGAAGAGCATGCTGGACAATGTCGCGTCCTGCCGGGTCTCACCGTTCACGCGCAATTGCAGGCGCACATCCGGAAGGCTTCCGATCTCGTCACGGGTCACCAGCACCGGCCCCAGCGGCGCAAAGCCGGGGAAGTTCTTGCCGAGCAGCGGGATGCCGGTTCGGCCTTCCTCGCGATAAACGTCACGGGCGCTGATGTCGTTGAAGATGGTGTAGCCAAAGACATGATCCAGCGCCGCGTCGGCGGAGACGCGCACGGCCGGCTTGCCGATCACCACCGCCACTTCGACCTCATAGTCCAGCGCCTTGGTCTCCGGCGGATGCGGAACAGCGGTGTTGGGGCCGACGATGGTGGTCGACATCTGGGCGAACGCGACAGGCCGCCGCGGGATGGGAATGGTGCCCGACATTTCCGCCATGTGGTCGCGGAAATTCTTGCCGGCGGCGATGAACTTGCGCGGCTGCGGGATGGGCGCGCGCAGCGCAACCTCACTCTGCGAAAACACGATCGGCGCGCCGTCCGGAGCAGACACAGATGATCCGCCGCTGCGCACGGCACGAAGAAAGTCAGCGACCTGCTGTGCCAGCGCAAGACCCGCATCACCCATGGTGATGAAGGCAAGCGCATCATGCAATGCACCCGCGTTCATATCATCGGACGGTTGAGCACCACCCTGCACCGCCCGCATCACGCCATACGCGGCCTGAAGATCCGCAATCGCGCCATCATCCAGAACAAGGCCGAACCGGACGGCGCGCGTCGCCGGATGCTCAAACGAAACGAATTTCATGGCGCTGTCTCCGTCGCGATCATGGCGACTGCACCGTGTGTCGGATCGTCCCAAGATGGTCGGATTCGATCTCGATCTCATCGCCGGGCGAAATCGCAACCAGCGGCGCTGTCGTACGGGCCATGGCCGCGCCCAGCGCAACGATATCTCCCGGCACCAGCGTCGGCAGCGACCACGCAGCGATCGCTTCCTCCGCACTCCACGGGAAGTCCGTGGTGGAGAAGCTCTGGCGCGCCGCGCCGTTGACCTTCATCCGCACGCTGAAAGGTAGTCCAGCGGACGCATCTCTCGAGTGGATCACCCGAGAGATGGCGGACAGGCCGGGATGGTTCTTCGCCAGCAGCCCGTTGTTGGTCCGCGCTTCTTCTTCATATGCATCCACATCGGTGACATCGGCCAGCAGGACATAACCGAAAATCAGGCCAGCGGCGTCCTTCGACGACACACGCGATGCCTCGCGACCGATGACAAAGCCGATGGCGGCATCGATCTCAAAGCGCCCGTCCCGCCGCGGCAACATCAGCGCCGCGTCCGGCTCGGCAAAGGATGTTGGAAACTTCAGGAATGCCGTCGGCTGCCGGGGGCGGTTTGCAGCGTCCGGCTTGCCCTCGCGCCGGCCGCCGATGACCAGCACCTTGGCGTGCGCACCGATCGGCCTTCGCCAGCGTACTGACGCCATATCCCTCTGGCCAAATCTCGTTTCATCCTTGCTTTGCACGTTGCCCGCCCTCAAGCGCTCAAGGCAGGTGACGGCGCGTCATGCTCTCTGCTCGCCCGGTCCGGCGGACGCGACAGCCCGAGATTCTCGCGCAGGGTGCGCCCCTCATATTCGGTGCGGAACAGACCACGGCGGCGAAGCTCCGGCAACACAAATTCAACGAAATCGGTGAGGTCACCGGGCACAGCCGGCGGCAGCAGATTGAAGCCATCGCATGCGCCGCTGGTGAACCACAGTTCGAGCTGATCGGCGACCTCCGTTGGCGATCCCTTGAGCACCCAATGGGACTTGGACGCCGCGGCACGCAACGCCGTCTGCAACAGGGTCAGGTTCTCCTGCCTGGCGAAGGCCAGCCACTTCATCGGATTGGCGCGGCTGAGCGTCGATTGCACCTCCGGCATCGGGCCGTCCAGCGGATAGCCCGACAGGTCGACGCCCCCAAGCTGCACGCTCAACTGATGCACCGCATATTCTTTCGGGATCAATGACTGCATGAGTTCGAACTTCTCGTCGGCCTCTTCCGCGGTGCGTCCGACATACAGATTCACGCCGGGGAGGATCATCAGGCTGTCAGGTGAGCGGCCGAATTTCGCCAGCCGGCCTTTGACGTCTGCATAGAATGTTTTCGCGGACTCAAGGCTCAGCTGGGCGGTGAACATCGCATCGGCTGTGCGCGCAGCAAGTTCACGTGCCGCCTCGGAGTCACCGGCCTGGATCACCACGGGATGCCCCTGCGGCGGACGCGAGACGCTCAGCGGGCCTTTGACCGAGAAATGCGAGCCCTTGTGATGCAGCAGGTGCACTTTCTTCGGGTCGAAGAAGCGCCCGTTTTTCTTGTCGTGAAGCAACGCATCGTCGTCATAGCTGTCCCACAGGCCAAACACGACGTCGATGAATTCCTCCGCCCGCGCGTAGCGGTCGTCATAGGTGAAGTGCGAGTCGCGGCCGAAGTTCTTCGCGTCCTCGGCGTTGCGTCCGGTCACGAGATTCCATCCCGCGCGGCCGGAACTCAGATGATCGAGCGAGGCCATCATGCGCGCGACGATATAGGGCTCGAACCAGGTGGTCGGCACGGTGGCGGCGAGCCCCAGCCGTTCGGTCACGCTCGACAGTGCCGACAACAATGTCAGCGGTTCGAAGCCGCTGGAGCGCGACGCATGGCTGAGCGAATCGAGATGGTCGACGCCGCTGGGGCTGATGCCATCGGCAATGAACATCATGTCGAATTTGCCGCGCTCGAGGATGCGGGCGTAATCGATCCAGCGCGCAACATTCGTCCCGCCATCGGCATAGGCATTCGGATGACGCCACCCCGCCAAATGATAACTGCCGTCCCGGGAGAGGAACGCAGATAATCTCATCTGCCTGGATTGGGTGGTATTCATCCGGACGTCTCCTCAAAGCATTCTTCGGGGTCGGCGCATGCCCCGCTTTTGTGGCGGTGTAACACATCGCTGATCCGACATGGAATATGCGATCTGATGCGCCACGCTTGCACCGATTGTCTATGCCGCCTGCGAGTTTGAAACACAAAGCAGTTCTGTAATCGCGAAATCGCGCAAGCTTTCGCCTGTGAACAACCGGATATCAGGAGTGCGATAAGCTTGCCGCACAATGCAGGCGCCGCGACGCGAGGTCACAGCAAGACAATCGAACGCAAGCTGCCGACGATTGGGTTTGTATTTGGGTGCTTCATGCTGCTCTGCGGCGGGCGAGCCAGAGCATAGAATGATTAAAACACGACAATCCGCATCTCTGCCGCACATCCTCCCGGTGGTGTGCCGATATCTTCGTGCGGCACCTCGCCGAAAAGTTGCAAAGAATAGTTGGCGAACCTGTCATGGAGCGATTGGCAACAGCATCGTCCTCCGCGCCATGCCCGACGGCTGCACCATCCTGATCAACATGAGCAACGCCATCATCGGTAACACCTGCTTCATGAAGGATGCCGACTACGATCCCCCGACAGCTCCACCATGATCCAGGTTTCTGAAGCCCTGGGCCGGATCCTGACGGCATGCGAGCAGCAGGCGCGCCGCAACGCGTTCACTTGCTGGCGCAGCCACCATGACTTACGCTGACGATTCCGCCCTTGCTTCGCACTCTTCTCTTCCGGAACAACTTCATGATCACGTCCAAGCTGCTCAAGACCTATCGCATCGACCGGCCGGGGAAATTCAAACTCGCCAGTCACGATCCGGCGGATCATGGCGGCCTCGACATTGAGAAGATCGAAGCACGCGACCTGTTGTCCGATGGCGTGCAGCGGCTGGCCGAGATGCAGGAGAAGCTTTACGCACAGGACAGATGGGCCGTGCTGGTTGTTCTGCAGGCGATGGATGCGGCGGGCAAGGACAGCGTGGTCGAACACGTGATGTCCGGAATCAATCCGCAGGGCTGCGAGGTGCACCCGTTCAAACAGCCAAGCTCGGAAGAACTCGACCATGATTTCATGTGGCGCACCACCAAGGTGCTGCCGCCGCGCGGCCACATCGGCATCTTCAATCGCTCCTATTATGAAGAGGTGCTGGTCGCTCGCGTGCATCCGGAGGTGCTGGCCAAACAAAAACTTCCGCCGCAACTGGTGACCAAGAAAATCTGGCAGCAGCGTTTCAAGGCGATCTGCGATTTCGAGGAGATGCTGGCGCGCAACGGCACCGTCATTCTCAAATTCTTCCTCAACGTGTCGAAGGCCGAACAGAAGCGCCGCTTCCTCGACCGCATCGACGACCCTGCCAAGCACTGGAAGTTCAACGAGGGCGATGTGGCGGAGCGCAAACACTGGAAGGACTACATGGCCGCCTATCAGGACATGATCCGCAATACCAGTTGCGGCCATGCGCCATGGTATGTCGTGCCGGCGGACAACAAATGGTACACGCGCCTGGTGGTGGCCGCCGCGATCACCGAGGCAATGGAGAAACTGAACCTCGATTTTCCGACGCTCGACAGCACGGCGCGGGCCGGCCTCGCCCGCGCGCGCAAGGCGCTGATGGCCGAGAAGGGATAAGGGGCGGCACCTCCGCCGCTTGTTGCTCGGTGGCCCGTGCCTCGTCCGCGGCGCCGGGAATGGCGGGTCGGCCGGCGCCGGCATCGGCCGCTTGCCATCCCACCGCGGTTTCCGCTATGACGCCGTTGGCGACAGGGTGCTTCACGCACCATTTACGGTCTTCGGGCATCCTTGATGGCCGGAACGAGGACAAGGCGATGACGATCCGCGGCACACCGTGCGCGATCATCCCGGCGGCCAGCCAGGCCGAATCCGGCGCCATTTCCATTGCAATTTCGCTGCTTCTCCTTACCCGCCCCTGAGGGCCGGCAGGGCATTGTGCCTGGGCGCTCAGGGGTGTTGACCACCGAACCCTGATAGCGCCCCGGAACGGCGCAGCTGAGCGCCAGAGGCGCACCTGGACAACAAGGACTTTTTTCATGACCACGCCCGCACAATCCAACCAGGATCGTGTCGTCATTTTCGACACCACCTTGCGCGACGGCGAGCAATGCCCCGGCGCCACGATGACCCATGAGGAGAAGCTCGAGGTCGCGACCCTGCTCGACGAGATGGGCGTCGACATCATCGAGGCCGGCTTCCCGATCGCCTCGGTGGGCGACTTCGAGGCCGTCTCGGAGATCGCCAAGCTCGCCAAGAGCGCGGTGATCGCCGGCCTCGCCCGCGCCATCCCCGGCGATATCGCCCGCTGCGGCGAGGCGGTGCGCCATGCCAGGCGGCCGCGCATCCACACTTTCGTCTCCACCTCGCCGATCCATCTCGCCCACCAGATGCGCAAGACGGAAGAGGAGGTGCTGGACATCATCGTCGCCACGGTGACCCAGGCGCGCAATCTGGTCGAAGACGTCGAATGGTCGGCGATGGATGCGACCCGCACGCCGCTCGACTATCTGGCCCGCTGTGTGGAGAAGGCGATCGCCTCCGGCGCGACCACCATCAACCTGCCGGACACGGTCGGCTATGCGACGCCGGACGAATACCGCAACATGTTCCGCACGCTGCGCGAGCGCGTGCCGAATGCGGACAAGGCGGTGTTCTCGGTCCACTGCCACAACGATCTCGGCATGGCGGTGGCGAATTCGCTGGCCGGCCTCGACGGCGGCGCGCGGCAGATCGAATGCACCATCAACGGCATCGGCGAGCGCGCGGGCAATGCGGCGCTGGAAGAGGTCGTGATGGCGCTGAAGACCCGCGCCGACGTGCTGCCCTATCGCACCGGGGTCGACACCACGATGCTGACGCGGGCCTCGAAGCTCGTCTCGGTCGCGACCTCGTTCCCGGTGCAGTACAACAAGGCGATCGTCGGCCGGAACGCCTTCGCCCACGAGAGCGGCATCCATCAGGACGGCATGCTCAAGAACAACCAGACCTATGAGATCATGACGCCGGACAGCGTCGGCGTGAAGCAGACCTCGCTGGTGATGGGCAAGCATTCCGGCCGCCATGCCTTCTCGCGCAAGCTGGAAGAACTCGGCTATCAGTTGCACGGCAACCAGCTTGAGGATGTGTTCGCCCGCTTCAAGGCGTTGGCTGACCGCAAGAAGCACGTCTATGACGAGGACATCGAGGCGCTGGTGGACGACCGCATCGCCAATGCCGAGGAGCGGATGAAGATCGTCTCGCTCACCGTCATCGCCGGCACTATGGGGCCGCAGTCGGCGACGCTGACGCTGGACATCGACGGCCGCCACCAGACGGTGCAGTCCGGCGGCAACGGCCCGGTGGATGCGATCTTCAACGCCATCAAGGCACTGGTGCCGCACGAAGCGGTCCTCGAACTGTATCAGGTCCATGCCGTGACCGAGGGGACGGATGCCCAGGCCGAGGTGTCGGTCCGGCTCTCCGAGAACGGCCGGTCGGTGACCTCCCGCGGTGCGGACCCGGATACGCTGGTGGCGTCGGCCAAGGCCTATCTCGGTGCGCTCAACAAGCTGCTGTCGCGGCGGCAATTCGGCGTGCCCGCGGCCTCCAGCGGCCGGCGCATCCATTCCACGGACGTGGGATAGACGACAGCCGCTTCAGCGGCTGAGGAACCGAGGGGCGGAGCGCCTGGCTTCGCCCCGTCATCCGTCCCAGACGACGGCGATCCGTGAGGGACAGGGCACCGATCTGCGTCCGGTCTCACAGGTCTCCACCGCCAAGCGCCTTATCCCAAAAACTTTCCCGCCATTGCTGGACAGCCGTCCCCCACTTTGCTACAGGACCCGCCCGGCCACCGGCCTTGCCTGGACGGACGGGCGCATAGCTCAGTTGGTAGAGCAGCTGACTCTTAATCAGCGGGTCCAAGGTTCGAGCCCTTGTGCGCCCACCACCGCAAAATCAAGCACTTAGCCTTGAACGGAATGAGAACATCGCGAGGCCGTGCGACGCCAGATCGGTGTCGCATGTCGCACGGACTATTTGGGCGGAATGGACCACCGCTCAATGACCCTGATGCGGGGCGGATAGGGCTCGGAGAAGCCGAGGCGCTGTGACTCGACACGCCGCAAGCGGCCGTCCGTGCGCTACACCAGACGACCAAGCCATCCGCCACGCATGGGATCGCCGACATGCGCCGCAAACGTCCAGCATAGGCTCGGCTTTGATCTATCCCTGAAACCCGCCATGCCTGAGGAACTCGACCTCCTCCGGCGTCGTGGTGCGGCCGAGCATGGGATTGCGGTGTGGAAACCGTCCGAAGCGCCGGATGATGTCGCGATGCCCCTCGGCATGCTCCAGCCAGGGCTGGCCGAGCCGGGCATTGAGCTGCACGGAGAGGTCCTGATCGAGGAGTTCCTCCGAATGGGCGAAGGGCAGGCAGAAAAAGAGACGCAACTCCGGATCGACACGTTCCATATGCCCCGCGTCCAGCGCCCGGCGCGCATAGAAGCGTGCGAGCGGATCGGTCGCGTACATGTGACCCGTTCCACGAAAGGCATTGCGGGGAAACTGGTCCGTCAGGACGAGAAGCGCGAGCGCACCGTCAGCCACAGCCGTCCAATCGTCGTGCCCCCGCGCCGCGACCGTCATGTGCAGGTCGAGGAAGCGATCGCGGAAAGCACGATCGAAACTGGCATCCTTGTCGAACCATCGGCCCAGTGCGCCAGCCTCGCGCCAGAATGCGACCACCGCGGCGCTCCCGGGATCGTCCGTCCTGCGCGGGACGATCATGACGATGCTCCCGGCTTCGCCGGGACATCCTTGCGCGGCACATTGCCGTGGATCAGATCGCGGCCGGCGTAGATGCCCTCGGTGATCTCGATGGCGAAGCGCTCACTGTCGCGACGGCGGATATCTTCCATCACGCGCGCGCGTTCCTCCTCGTCGACGTCCATCATCTCCAGCGCCTTGTCACCGAGAGCCAGGGCGGATTCGAGGGTCTCGCGAATCTGCCACTCGACACCGACCTGGATCAGTTCGATGGCGTGCTCGCGGTCGAACGCACGCGCAAGCACGGGCACCAGCGGGAATTCAGCTTTGGCAAGCTCCGCGATCCTCAGGCTCACCTCGCGGTCGTCAACGGCGATGATGATGAGCCGGGCGTCATGGGCGCCGGCGGCATGCAGGATATCGAGACGCCCCCCATCGCCATAATAGACCTTGAACCCGAAGTCCCTCGCGTCGCGGATCGCATCCGTGTTCGTCTCGATGATGGAGATCGAGCAGCCGCTGGCCAGCAGGGGCTGGCTCACAATCTGGCCGAAGCGGCCGAACCCGATCAGAAGCACGCTGGCGGACAGATTCTCTGCGGCTTCGATTCCATCCATTGACGGTGACGGCTTCGGCATCAGCCGGTCGTACAGGATGATCATGAGCGGGGTGAGCGCCATCGAGACGATGATGGTCGCCGTCAGGATGGCGTTGGCCTGCGTGTCGATGATGCCGACCGAGGCGGCCGCGGCATAGAGCACGAACGCGAATTCCCCACCCTGCGCCATCAGCACGGCGCGTTCCATCGCCTCGCGGTTGTCGGCCCGCAACAGGCGGGCGACCGCGTAGATGCCGATCATCTTCAGCACCATGTAGGCGACGACGGCGAGCGCGATCAGGCGCCAGTTGGCGGCAATCACCGCAAGATCGAGCGACATGCCGACGCCGAGGAAGAACAGGCCGAGCAGGACGCCGCGGAACGGCTCGACATCCGCTTCGAGCTGATGGCGGAACGAGGATTCCGACAGGAGAACGCCGGCGAGGAACGCGCCCATGGCCATCGACAGCCCGCCGAGTTGCATGGCGAGCGCCGCGCCGAGCACGACGAACAGCGCCGCCGCCGTCATCACCTCGCGCGCCTTCGCCTTGCCGAGGATGCGGAACAGCGGATCGAGCAGGTAGCGGCCGGCAAGCACCAGCCCGGCGATGGAGGCAAGGCCGATGGCGACGCCTGTCAGCCGGTCCGCGAGGGTCGCGTTCTCCCCGCCGGGCGCGAGGAAGGCGACGAGCGCCAGCAGCGGCACGATGGCGAGGTCTTCCAGCAGCAGGATCGCAACGATCCGGCGGCCCTTGGGCAACCCCATCGCCCGCCGCTCCTCCAGCATCTGCATCACAATGGCGGTCGAGGTCAGCACAAAGCCGGTGCCGGCGACAAAGCTCTGCGCGACCGGATAGCCCAGCGCGAGACCGACGCAGGTGAGCAGGCCGATACACAATCCGACCTGCGCGAGGCCGAGGCCGAAGATCTCGCCGCGCATCGACCAGAGCCGCGAAGGCTGCATCTCCAGGCCGATGATGAACAGGAACATGACGACGCCGAGCTCGGCGACATGCAGGATCGATTGCGGATCGGAAAACAGGCCGATACCGAATGGCCCGATGACCAGCCCGGCGGCGAGATAGCCGAGCACTGAGCCCAAGCCGAGCCGCTTGAACAGCGGCACCGCGATGACTGCGGCTCCAAGCAACACGACGACAGGAACGAGGTCGAAGCCGCCATGAGAGGCGGCCTCGGCAGCGTGGGAGACGGTTTCACCAGCCATCGTCAGCCTCGCGACAGTTGCCAGGCGATACCGGCGATGTCGCCGCCTCGCAGCCGTCCGAACGGCACGAAGACGCCGGGCAGAAGGCAGCCTCCGACAATGACAAGCAGCATGCGCATGAGTGCCCCTTCTCCCGGCAACGGCAAAGCGTGGCCTGTCCCTGCGGACAGACCACGTCCGTTGTCACTTGGTGGTGTAGCCGCCGTTGACGAGAATGGTCTGACCGGTCATCCACCAGCCGTCCGAGACCATGAAGCGGATATAGGGCACGATGTCCTCGATGTCGGTCAACCCGGTCTTCGAGAACTTCGAGAGCGCTGCCGCCGTCTTGTGATAGGCGACCGCGTCCTCCCCCTCGGCCGGATAGAAGAAGGGCGTGTCCATCGGACCCGGGCCGATCGCCGTCACCGAGATACCGCGCTCACCGAACTCCTTGGAAGCGGCTCGCGTGAAGTGCTCGACCGGCGCCTTGGTGCCGGCATAACTGGCATAGAAGGGTGTGAAGGCGCCGAGCAGCGAGGTGACAAGCGTCACGAGCTTGCCATTGTCATTGAGATGTTTGCCGGCTTCCTTGATGAAGAAGAAGGCCGTCTTGGCGTTGACGGCGCTCATCTCGTCATATTCAGCCTCGCTGATCTCGGCGATCGGCTTCTTCAGCACCTTGCCGACGGTGTTGATGGCGATGTCCGGACGACCGATGGCGGCAACCGCATCGGCGAACAGCTTCTCGACGGCGCGGGCCGTCGTCAGGTCGGCCTGGAAGGCGACCGCTTCGGCTCCAGCCGCCTTGACGGCGGCCACCGTCGCATCCGCGTCCGCCTTGGATGGAGAGCTGTTGTAATGAATGGCGATCGCCCTGGCGCCCTGGGCAGCGAGATCGCGCGCGATCAGTCCGCCGAGATTCTTCGTGCCTCCGGCGATGATGACGGTTTTGCCCTTGATGCTGTGCTCGGTCATAGGTGGCCTCCTTGCCGGTTTGCGGCCTGATACAGGGCCGCTTTCGGAAGAGAGACATATCGTCTAGAATTAGATGATAAAGGCGTTCATTCTGACATCACCTGTCAGAAAATTCGCACAATAGAGGGTGCCAAGGCGCTTGGACCGTATCGATCTGTTCCGCATCTTCACGCGTGTGGT
>Ga0182746_1001057_pt1 | contig 28493 bp, 25 predicted proteins | sample eDN3rd30CBELigOP_FD_128881 | JGI IMG/M metagenome (GOLD analysis project Ga0182746, IMG submission 128881) | Enriched Organic Plus compost microbial communities from Emeryville, California, USA - eDNA 3rd pass 30_C BE-Lig OP (version 2) (version 2) ... | reverse complement strand
GCCCGCAACCGGCGCGACTATGACGACATCCCCGAGGAGGCGCGCAACCAGCTTGAATTCATCTGGCTGGAACGCGTGGAAGAGGCAATGGCTGCAGCCCTTGAAGACCCGGTGAAGTCAGCGTGAATATCCGCGTTTCAATTATGTCCTGACCAGCGCAAGCTGATCTCAAGCATTTCTGGAACGGTGGACACCGGCTTTTCCGCAGAAGATGCAATCAAACAGGAATTGAGCGCGCTTCCCGATTCAATCTGACCGGGAAGCGTTCTAGTTGTGCTCGCTCGGCCCCATGATTACGATGCCCTCAGTGGCTTCCACGTGCCGGACAAAGATGTATTTGTCCTCACGGCCGTCGCTGTGTTTGCGCTTGATGTCAGGCTGAACGGTACCGGATACTTTTGCCACAATGAGATACGGCTGTTGTGCGCTCAGTCCCAGGACGCAGTGAGCGTCGAACTCCTCCAGCGTGCGTGCGGTGTGCGCCTGTTCGATACCGGCCCCGCGCGCGATCGCGGCGATATCCACCCGCCCTGATGCGGTGTGAGTAGGTGGACCGCCGATGGACTGGTAGCACTCGTTGTCCCAGACCACGACGAACAGGTTTGCCGGACGCTCATTGCCAAGCGTCGCCAGGATGCCAAGGTTGAACATCATGCCACCGTCGGTATCCAGCGAGACGATCCGCCGGTGCGGCAATCCCACGGCAAGCCCGAAAGCCTCGGGGGTCACGCAGCCGAGCTGTTGCTGGAACAGGCTCGCGTCACGCATATGCGGGGCTGCGTTATACCATTCGTCGACGCTGGCGCCCAGCGACAGGATGACGAGTTCATCCTTCAGCCGGCGGCCAAGTGCGAGCATGCAATCGTAGCGCTTCATCGCACGATACTCCCGCCCAGGGCGACCGCGGAGTGATAATAAGCCGAATAGCTCCATGCATAGGCGTCTTGCACGGCGCGTTCGATATGTTGTTCCTCGGTCACGACCCGATACGGGATTCGCAGCGCGTTCAGCACGGGCTCCATCGTGATGCCGTGTGGTATGGCCCACCAGTTGTTTTCGCCAAGCTCGCCTCGGTAGCTCATCAGCATCACGATCGGGATGCCGGCGCCAAGTCCCATGCGCGCGAGCGGCTCGACCGATGCACGGAGGCCGGAGTTTTCCATCACCAGCGCCGCACGTTTGCCGGATAAAAAGATGCCGCCACAGATCGCCGCGCCTTCTCCCTCATTGGTCACGCGGATGGTGCGGATGTCCGTATCCGCATCCAGAGCGGGATAAAGTTCCTTGAACAGCGAGTCCGGGAGGTAGCAAACGACGCTCACACCGGCGGCCTTGAGGCCGCGAATGACGGCTTCAACTGCACTTTGACGCATCTGGTTGGGCCCTTGGCTTCGTGGATCAGTCAGCGCGTCAGTTCGACGGTCGCGCTGCGATAGAGATTCACGCATTCCTCACGAAGAACGTCATTGACGACGGTCAGGTCCCAACCGACCATCTCCGCAAAATTTTCAACGCTGTAGTCTTTGAAGTTGAAGGCCAGCGTGGCGAGCTGCTGAATGTCGGTATTTCGCGCACCCAGCACCAGCGTGCCGATACCGGCATTGAGAATGGCCCCCAGGCACATCGGACACGGCTCGCAGGTGGCGTAGAAGGTCGCATCTGGAATGCGGCGCATTCCGAGTTTCTGCGTCGCGAGTTTGATCGCCAGAGTCTCGGAATGCGCGGTCGTATCGGACGTTGACACTTTCAATGAGCGGCTGGCGACCACCACCTCGCCGTTCCTGACAACCACGGCGCCGAATGGTTGCTCGCCCATCTTCGCCCCGGCTTTGGCCTCTTCAATGGCGATTGCCATGAATGTCTCGTGGTTCGACGGCATCGATTGGTTCCTGTTGATGGCCTTTTACCTTGCACACTCCCGCCGCGCACGAAAGTTCAAAGATTGGCTTCGAGTGTCGCCAAATTTGGCAGCGGCAGAAAGGCTTTATCGGAGCGAGTGAGCTTGAGCCGTGCATTTTCTTGGCTACCTAAGGACGATGGAACGCCGCCGCCCATTCTTCGGTTTCGAATGCGCGAATAGCCTCCCAGTAAGCGGTCGCCATGGACGGTGTCATCCGGTCAGCGGCAGCCAGTGCCAACGGCTTGATATCGCAGCGCCAGCGCTCCGCCGCTTCGAAGATCACGTCCTTGAGACGGGCTTCGTCAACCGTTTGAAGCTCACGATTGAGCATGACGATGTTGCCATCGACGATCACGGTCTGGACGACATCAGGAGACGCGGAATAGGCAAGCTGGGTGATTGGATCGTGGAGCGGGATGAAGCTCCAGCTCCGGCGGTCAAGAAGGACGAGGTCCGCCTTCCATCCGGCTGACAACTGGCCGAGTTCATCGCTCATCAGGCCACTGGCTGCGCCGCCACGGGTCGCAATCTTGAAGCCATCCTGGGCAGAGATCCAGGTGTCGTAGTCCGGCGATCGTGGGTTCTGCAGCATCGTCGCGGACCGCAATACGGAAATCATGTCTGCCGTATCGGACGTCGCCAGTCCGTCGGTCCCCAATGCAAGTGTGACGCCGGCATCGCGCAGATCACGGACCCTGTAGATACCACTGCCGATCTTGAGATTGCTCAGCGGATTGTGCGTCACCTTGCATTGGTTGCGAGCGAGCAGCGTGATATCGTTGTCAGTCAGCCAGATGCCGTGATTGATCGTGAGCCGGGGACTGAGGAAGCCCATCCCCGCGAGATGTTCGATCATCGAGCAGCCGTAGTCCTGCTGCGCCATAACGGCTTGAGGCCGGGTTTCGAGAACGTGCGTATGCACGGCGCAGCCATGCCGCTCGGACGCGGCCATGACGCGTTGGAGCAGGTTATCCGAACATCGCTGAGGTCCGCGCGGACCGATATTGATCTTGATCCGCCCGTTTTCGGCGCCGTCCCAGAGGTCATGATTGCGTTCGAACAGGTCCATCTGTTCCGCGGCGGATTTTGGCCCGGCGGCACCGACGGCATTGCCGAGATTCGCCGGCAGAGCATCGGCCAGAAAGGCGTGACTTTCGGTCAGGCTGCGATCTCCCACGCTGGTGGTGACCCATGCGCGCAGGCCGAGTTCCCGATAGGCGCGGCATGCGCCATCGACCGAGGCAGGCGTGCAGGCCATGTTGAGCACGTCATCCTGAAGCGTTGTCACGCCGGCCCGAATGGACATCATCCCGAACATCAGGGCGCGCAGATAATAGTCTTCTTCGGTGAGTGATGGCACGCCGAAGGCGGGATAGGTACGCAGGCGCCAGAGCTCCAGGGGCAGCTTCTCGGACATCCCCTGCTCGAAGCTCTCGTTTGAATGAAGATGAGCGTTGATGAGACCAGGGATCGCAATCGCGCGCTGTCCGTCGACAACCTGCTTGTCGCCGAACCGAGCGTTGAACTTATCGCGAAGAGCCGGCCCGACTTCGGCAATGCGGTCACCCTCGATCAGAATATCGGTGTGATCGAGTTGTGTTCCACTGGCGTCGCCGACAACGACATAAGTATTCTCAATGAGCGTCAGCATCTGGCCTCGCGATTCAGTTGTGCCAGGGTGAAAGCGCAGCGGGGCCGCCGTGGCGCCAGCCGCCACCAACCATTGTCGCCAGGGCCTTGATCTTTGGAATGTCATCGAGTGGACAGCTGAAATAGTCACGGTCCAGGATCGCCAGATCCGCATATTTTCCCGGACTCAGCGAGCCCAGGCTGTCCGCCCGCCCGAGACATTCGGCAGCCCCCAGGGTTGCTATCCGCAGGGCTTCTTCGCGAGAAATCGGCCCATCCGGATCGGGCAAGGTTTGCCCTCGATAGTCGCGTCGGGCGAGGCAACACCAGATCGCGAAGAACAGGGATGGGGGGATATTGTCCGAGGCTATGGATATGCGCTGGCCGGCGTCGATCAGTCGCCGCAGTGGCATCAAGTCGGCAGCGCGTGCCGAGTCCTTCCGGATCTTGACGGCCTGTTTATAACTAGCCTCCACAGGCAGAAAACTGAGTGCGATATTGCATCTTGCAGCGATATCCGCGTGTTGGGATGGCAGATGGCCGCAATGCTGGATCAGCCAGTTGAGGGATTGGATATTCTCGTCGTGAGCGGTGCTATCAAACAGTTGAAACAGGGCCGGCGTCAGCCCCACGGCGCGAATGCTGTTGCGCGCCATCGCGCGTAGCGCCGGCAGGACGGATTGCGAGGAGAGGCCGCTGCCGAAATGATAGCCGGCCATTCCCGTGTAGCTGCAGGCGCCGCGCACGGCGTCGTCGGGCGTGACATGGGGATTCACGAAGATTCCGCGCAAACGCAGGATATCATCGCCGCGGCCTTGCCCTCCCAGCCAGGCAAGTGTCCGCTCGATCGCATCTTCGGGAGACCCGGTCAGCCGCAGCCAGTCGGGGCTGAATGCGAGTTCAGCGCGGATCGACAACAGTCCTTCGCGGTGAAGCTCCTGGTACGCATCCAGAACTGCGGGCTCGACACCATGTCCCTCGAAGATCGTGGTGACGGCTGCCGACAGGGCGATCTGTTGTGAGCACTTGAGGGCGTCAAAGCGATCGGTCTGGCTATAGCGAATGGCCTTTGCAAAATGGACCAGTTCGAGAATGGAGGCCGTCGTCCGTTCAAAAAAGCGGCCCGTCAACTGACCTGCCGCATCGCGCTCAAGCTCGACGGATGGGCTTGGAGGCGCTGTGTTGCTCTGCAGGTCGGCCGCTCGTATCGCCAGCGTATTGGCCGCCGATATCAGCCGCTCGGGCCAGGGCGACCAGCGCCAGAAGCCCAGGATCGGCTTGATATAGACTGGATTGTCTGGTGAGACTTCGTCCAGTTCCCAGCGCGTTGGGTAAAGGCCCGCTTCAGAATCCGGGTCATCAAAGAAATAGAAGGGTGGATCTCCCAGCGGGGATGTGACGATCCAGTCTCCAGGCTTTGCGGTGGTGGCGAGATCACCGATTCGTTCCAGAACATCGCGCCGTGACCGCAGGCCGCTCATCGGAGGATGGCGCTGTTTGAGCCCTTCGCGATCGAGATGGGCGTGCATGTCGATCAGCCCGGGAATCACGCAGCGCCCGTGCAGATCGATGACACGCACATGGTCGCGCCCGGCCATCGCAGCTTCCGCGTCGGCGCGCCGGCCGATGAAGGCGATGCGCTCGCCGTCGACAAGCAATGCTTCCGGGGATGGCACCTGGGAGTCCATCGTCGCGATACGGCCGTTGACGAGGAGGTCCGGCATTGATGCCGTCTCCTCGTGTTACGGCTCTTGATGCCAGCACGGGGCTGAGGGCGTGCGACGAAGCGTAGTGTGATCGACAGAAGATCGCGGGGGCAGGAAACCAGCCATGGAGTATCCTCCTTCGGAAAGGACAGCTTCAGTGGCAGTTTGCGGCCAGCTGCCATGGCGCTCTTGCCCTAAGCAATTTCGAGACCAATCGTGTCGGGCGTTGATCGCAGCGAACGCTTGGGACGCTCGAAATTGCTCCCTTCAATTCGGGCTGGTTGTCGGCTGCCTTTCGGGAACTCAGCTGGAGGCCGCGCGGCGCGCCGGATCGAATTCAGCCGCCGGACTTTCACGCAGATCGTGGCCAAGCTGCGTGACGCCAAGTTCGGGGAAGAGCAACTCGGCAACCCGATAAGCTTCCTCCAGATGCGGATAGCCGGAGGCGATGACAGTATCGATACCGAGCGCCTGATATTCGCGAAGCCGTTTTGCCACCGTCGGCGGGTCTCCCACCAAGGCCGTGGCCGCGCCTGTGCGCACGAGGCCGATGCCGGCCCAGAGATTGGGGCGGATTTCCAGCCTGTCACGCCGCCCCTGGTGCAGGGCGGCCATCCGGCTCTGGCCGACGGAGTCGGACTCGGCGGTGAAGCGCTGTTGTGCCGCGGCGATGGCTTCGTCGCTGACGTGACTGATCAGCCGATTGGCGGCGGCCCAGGCTTCCTCATTGGTTTCGCGCACCACCATATGCACCCGCATGCCGAAACGAATGTGGCGACCCTGCCGCGCGGCGCGCTCCCGCACGGACCTGATCTTCTCCTCGATCTGTTCGAGCGGCTCGGCATAGGTGAGATACAGGTCGATATGTTCGGCCGCCACATCCTTGGCCGGTTCGGATGAGCCACCAAGCCAGAGCGGCGGATAAGGCTTCTGCACCGGTCTGAAGCTGATGCGTCCATCGGCGATGCGGTAATACTTGCCGGTGAAATCAACAACCTGGCCCTGCATCAGCTGGCGCCAGATGTGCAGGAACTCGCTGGTCTGGGCGTAGCGCTCGTCATGCGGGAGAACAGCCCCGTCGCGCGCGAGCTCCACGGGTGTGCCACCGGCGACGACATTCAGCAGCAGACGTCCTTCGGAGAGACGATCGAGTGATGCCGCCTGACGGGCTGCAAAGGTCGGTGAGATGATGCCGGGACGAACCGCAACGAGGAATTTCATGCGTTCCGTTACGGTCGCGAGGGAGGACGCCACGACCCAGCCATCGTCGCATTCGGAGCCGGTCGGAATCAGGGCACCATCGTAACCCAGCCGGTCGATCGCCATGGCGACCTCGCGATAGTACTTGTGCTCGGCTGGGCGTCTGCCGGTATTTGTCCCGAGATAGCGGCCATCGCCACTCACCGGAATGAACCAGAACATGCTGAGGGGAGCTGCCGCGTTCAATGAAGCACCACCAGCAGTCATGGATTTATCCCTTCCGATACGATGCCCAGCCAATAGCGAGCAGGTGGAACAGCGAAAGACATCCGACGAGGATTGCTATCGAAGGGTATCTTTTTCGAGCGGCGAAGATCGTGAACTCTTATCAGGCAAACAAGATCAATTAATCAGCAGTGAGCCTGCAAGAGAGCACAATCTTCGCCTTGCGAGCGTGTCATTAATTCGATCACACTGAGCGACATCATGGCTCGCTTGGCGGTGGTGAATATCGCTGGCGGGCATGCGTTGCGGCCTGGATGCCCTGCCGCAGGAATCGTGCTGTCCGCAGTTTGTGTCGTGGGGCTTTCGACAGGCTTTCATTGGCGCTCTGTCCGGTGAGAGGGGAGAGGTTTCGATCGTTCCAATTCTTGAGACGCAATGGCACGGGGTTTGCTTAAATTTGATGCGACGGGCGAGCTTTGACATCTCCCATATGTATCGTGCTTTCTGAGGTCCTTGCGATGAAGCGAATTCTGTCACCTGCCATGAACCGCCGCTCTTTCCTGGGTATGGGCCTCACACTCGCGGGAGGTTCTGCTGTAGGTTTCGCGGGCTTGACGTTCGGAGGGGCGCCGGCGCGCGCCGTGACGCCACTGAGCTTTCAGTTGTCGTGGATCAAGAGCACCCAATATGCCGGATATTTTTCCGGACTTGAGAAAGGCTACTACAGCGACGCCGGCCTCGACATGACATTCAATTCAGGCGGGCCGAATGTCGACCCCATTGCCAACGTGGCTGCCGGCCGCTCGGCGATCGGTGACCGTCCTGTCGGTTCGCTTGCGCTGGCGCGCGAGAAGGGCATCCCCGTCAAAGTGATTGGTACGGTTTTCCAGCGCAATCCGTTCGCGCTGTTCAGCCTGCCGGAAAAGCCGATCCGCAGCGTTCAGGATATGGTTGGCAAGACGCTCGCGGTGAGCCCGTCCGCGCGGCCGCTGCTGGCAAACCTGTTCAAGGAGAATGGCATCGACCAGCGCGCGGTCAGTATTGTTCCGGCGGCGGCGGATCCATCCGCGCTCGTCAACAAACAGGTTGACGGCTACATGGGCTATGAAACCAACCAGGGTGTGCTGCTCGGCGTGCAGGGTATCCCGATCGTCATCCTCAATTTCCACGACCTCGGCATGCCGGAAACTGCGGGTACTCTCTATGCGCGGGAAGATTTCCTCACGGCGAACAAAGCTTCGGTGGTGGCCTTCCTGCGCGCGAGTGCGAAGGCTTGGCAATGGACGATCGACAACCCCGAGGAAGCCGCCAAGCTGGTGGTCGAGAAGTACGGCGTCAGCGGGCTTGATCCGCGTGCCGTACTGGGTGAGATCAAGGCCAGCAAGCCGTTCATCCAGGCTGGCGTTGCGCAGCGCCAGGGCCTGCTGTCGCTCGATATGCCGCTCTATGACAAGGTTCTCGATACCTATCGCAAGGCGGAGCTCATCAAGAGCAACATGAAGGCCACGGACCTTTGCGATCCGCAATACATCATCGCGGCGCAGGCGCCTGTCTAACTGTAGCGCCCGGCGGCATACGCGATTCATGTCCAAAGACCTGAAAGTTCAAGCTGCCAGCAAGTGGTTCGAGAGTCGCGGTAGCCAGGTGATTGCGCTGGATCGCGCGAACCTGAGCTTGCCGGAGGGCGGTTTCGGAGCGCTGATCGGCCCGAGCGGCTGTGGCAAATCAACGCTGCTGCGCATGATTGCCGATATCACGCCCCCGTCGTCAGGCACGATCCTGTTGGGAAATGAGCTGCCATCGGCGGCCCGGCGCGCCCACGCCATCGGCTTTGTGTTTCAGTCGGCGACCTTGCTGCCTTGGCGCACTGTCCGCGCCAATATCTCGCTTCCACTCACGATCGTTGGCCGCGGATCGAAGCGCGTTGCCAGCCGTACACCGGATGAGCTGATTGAACTGGTGAATCTGAAAGGGTTTGAGGATTCGCTTCCCGCCCATCTCTCCGGCGGCATGCAGCAGCGGGTGTCGATTGCCCGCGCATTGGTGCTTGAGCCGGACATTCTGTTGCTGGACGAGCCGTTCGGGGCCTTGGACGAGATTACCCGTCAGCGCATGAATCTCGAACTGCTGCGCATCTGGGCTGAGTCCGGGACAACAGCCCTTCTCGTCACCCATTCGATCGGCGAGGCCGTCTTCATGGCGGACACGGTGTTCGTCATGTCGCCACGCCCTGGCAGGGTCTCCCTGACTGTCGATGTTCCGCTACCGCGGCCGCGGACGCTCGAGATGATGGCCAGTCAGGCTTTCTTCGACACTGTGAATCGGGTTCGGGATGGGTTGTTTGGTGCAGAGTCGCCCCAGATGAACGACCATCTTGCAAGTGTCTATTAGCTGTCGTGCCTAGCTGGTCGCGAAAAGCACTGCTGTCATTCCTGCTGCCGGTCGCGGGTGTCGCGGCGGCGCTGCTGCTTGTCGAGTATTTGAAGCGGGCGGGCTTTCTGCCGGTCACCATCCCCGCCCCATCCCAGGTTTGGGAAGCCCTGTTGGCCAATCCCCGGGGCATCGGTCTCGCATTGGCCGAGACCACGGCAAACGCGGTGAGGGGCTATGCCGTCGCGACGGTGGTTGCTCTTGGCGCGGCATTCGTCGGCGCATTGGTCGCCGCGCTGCGGCCAGCGATCTACAATCTCGGCGTCGGGCTTTCCAGCATTCCATTGATCGCGGCGACGCCGCTGCTTGCGCTATGGCTCGGCAACGGGCCGCTCACCCGCTCCCTGATCGCCGGCCTTGCGAGTTACTTCCCCATTCTGGTTGGCGCCATGCAGGGTTTCCGGGCTTACGAGACCAATCACATGGAACTGTTCCATGTCTATTCGGCATCGCGCTGGCGGGTCTTCTGCTCACTGATTCTGCCGAGTTCGCTGCCTTACTTGTTTGCGGGATTGAAGCTCGCAGCGCCGCTGGCCGTGCTGGGCTCCCTGACCGCCGAACTGACCGGCGCTGACAACGGCATAGGAGTGTTGATGCTGAGTGCTCTGTTCAGCTTCGATACCAAGCAGGTCTGGCTCACGGTACTGATCTCCTGCGCCCTTTCCGGCGCGGGCTATGCGATATGGGCGCTGATCGAGCGCGTCGTCATCTATTGGGACTCACCCACGGAACTTAAGACATAGCGGAGTTCCTGTGGCCGTAGTGCAATCCCTCATCAGAACTCTTGTGATTTCCCTGGTCGTGACAGCTGCTCTGGTGGCGCTGTGGCAAGGCCTGATCATCGTCTTCAAGATTCCACCTTATATCCTTCCGACGCCGGCTGCGGTGGGAGAGGCTTTCATCACCAGCCGCGGGACTCTCACCGAGCATGCTGCTTTCACGCTGGTGTCCGCCTTTGTCGGCCTTGCGATGAGCTGCATCCTCGCCATCGGCCTGGCGGTCGCCTTTGTAACCTACAAATCGGTCGCGCAGGCTTCGATGCCGTTGGTGATCATATTCCGGTCGGCTCCCGTGACGGCGGTTGCGCCCCTGATCATGCTGTTCGTGGGGCGCGGCATTGCGACCAGCGTTGTCGTGGTCGTCATCGTCTCGTTCTTCCCGATCATGGTGAACATGATGCGGGGGCTTCTGTCCGCGGATCCGCGGGCGCTTGAGTTGCTGCACGTCTATGGCGCATCGCGATGGCAGCACATCCGGCACGTTCAGGCGCCTTACTCGCTGCCATTCCTGTTCACCGGTCTGCGGATTGCGGCAGCGAGCGCCGTATTGGGGGCCATGTTGTCGGAATGGGTCACCGGCTCTCCCGGCCTTGGCCTTCTGATCCTGGAGTCCGGCGTCATGCGGGAAATCGAGGTGTTGTGGGCCGCAGTGATCACCTCCGTGGTCTTCGCGCTGATCGTGTTCTACCTGACGTCGGCTGCAGAGAAAGCCGTGTTGCATTGGAAGGGTGCGCCGGGATGATGGCGCTCCGCAGTGGTTCAGGCTGATCCACCCCGGGCGGGCCTACTATCGGCTCGCAAAAGTGCTCCTGTTTCCTCATGCGGGAAGGAGAAATGGTACGGATTTTGCGTTTCTCCCGTCGAGGAGATCCGCGGAATGGACCAGTCTTTGATCGGAGCCTTGGACGTTCGTCTGATGCGGACGCTTCTGATTCTTTTGACAGAATGCAGCGTGTCGAAGACCGCCAAGATCCTTGAGCAGACGCAACCCAGCGTCAGCCTTTCGCTCCGCAGGCTGCGCGCCATTCTCAACGACCCGCTGCTGGTGCGCAGTGGCGGCAACCTGGTCCCGACGGAGCGGGGCATTGAGTTGCGGGAGCCACTGCGGCGTATCCTCGACGATATCGACCGGCATATGGGCCCGGCGCCCGACTTCGACCCTGCAAGCAGCGAGCGCGTCTTCAACATCGTGTCGAAGAATTGCCTGGGAATGGTTTTCATTCCGCGTATCCTCGAATCCGTGCGTGCGGAATGTCCCCGGGCATCGGTCAGGATCTGCCAGCCGCCGAAGCTCGATCAACTGGTGCCGCTTCTTGCGTCGGGCCAGATCGACGTTGCCATCGCGAACTGGCCAAACCCTCCTGATGCGTTGCGCATGGCGCCCCTGATCACCACAGATATCGTTTGCCTGGTGGGACCACGGCACCCGCTGGCGCGGACCCGGGCCTTGACGATGGAGCAATATCTGGAGCTCGATCACGTCTCGCCATCCGGCGGACAGAGCGCGATCATGACGCCGATCGGCGGGCGATTGCACGAGCTCAATCTGGTGCGGCGTATCGCCGCCACGGTCCCCGAATATGGCGTTGTCCCCGATGTGCTGGCGCGCACCGACCTTGTGTTTACGACTGGGCGACCCTTTGCGGAGCGGCTCGCCAGCCTGCTGCCATTTTCCATCCTGGAGGCGCCCAGGGAATTCGGCGCCATGAAGCTCTATATGCTGTGGCACGACCGCACGCACCGCTCGCCCGCCCATCGCTGGCTGCGCGACGTGATCCGCCAAGTCGCCGATGAATACAGGGCCATCGAACTCGGGTCTGATGAGGACGTCGTTGTGCGCCCGCGCATTACGTCTGGGCCGCACCTCCCGCCGCAACTCGCCGTAAACGATCGGATGGACTAGAAAAGAATGACCGCGACAGAGTTGAGCGAGACCGACCTTCGTTTCGTGCGGCGCGCGATTGCCAATGCCGTGGCCAATGTCGAGATCGGTAACCGCCCATTCGCCGCGATCCTTGTCGGGGCGGATGGCGATATCCTGGTGGAGGATTGTGATCGCACGGCCTTGTCGGGCGATCCTCTCAGCCATGGTGAAGTCAATGTGATCCGGACGGCAATTCAGAAATACGGACTCGATCGCATGACGACGGCGACGCTGTATGTGAACAGTGAGCCGTGCTCGATGTGTGCGGGCACCATTCTCAGGAGCGGCATCGGACGGGTGATCTATGCCGCGACAGGCGCGGTGGCGGGACCATACCTGACCGGCGGACGGATGCTGGGGCAGCGTTACCCGAGTGATGCCATCTTCGCTCTTGCCGGTGACAAGCTTCGGGTCACCTCAGGTGTTCTTCTTGAAGAAGCGGTGCGACCCTTCGAGCTCTACGTGGCAAGAGGCGCTGTCTGACGATCGATCACGGCTTCAGTGCCAATCGCCAAAAATGTGCGCAGTTGCTGCTCTATATCGTATCTGTCGGCTTACTTGATGGGCATTTGTTGCGGCACCCAACGTGATCATATGCGCTTCGTTATAGAGGGTATTGGCGCAGCTTTCTTGTCCGCTCGCAGGCCGGTGCTCATAATCCCAGGGGCGGAGCGGGGCTTACGGAGTGTCCGCAGACTGGGCGTGTTGTGTGCGTCCTATCGTCGGATACGGAGCAGATAGAGGGATGCTGGAGACCTTGAAGGTGAAGCAGGCCGCCGCAGCTAAGGTCGCTCCTGGGCGTGATATTCCTGTCGGAGTGGATCCTGAAGCCGAGGCGATGGTCTCGCTCAGCGACGTCACCTTGAAATACGGTGATCTGCTGGCGCTGGATCGCACGACGGTATCGATCAAGCCGTCCGAGTTCATTGCAGTGGTTGGCCCAAGCGGGTGCGGCAAGTCGACGCTGATGAAACTTGTCACAGGTCTCATGCCGCCGACCACGGGCGAAATCATATTTGATGGACGCCGCGTCGACGGCCCGGTCCAGGGCGCCGGCATGGCCTTTCAGAATGCGACCCTGCTGCCGTGGCGCACGACGATCGACAATGTGATGCTCCCGCTTGAAATCGTGCAGCCCTACAAGAGCCGGTTCAGGAGTCATCACGACGAGATGGTGGCCAAGGCGCAGACGCTCCTGGATGTCGTGGGGCTGGGCGAGTTTGGTGACAAGCAGCCTTGGCAGCTCTCCGGCGGCATGCAGCAGCGTGCGAATCTGTGCCGGTCATTGATCCACGAACCCAAGCTGATGATGCTGGATGAACCCTTTGCAGCGCTCGATGCCTTCACCAAGGAGGATCTCTGGGAGGTGCTGCAGGCGCTTTGGCTGCGTCAGCGCTTCACGGCCATTCTGGTGACGCACGATCTGCGGGAGGCCACGTATCTGGCGGACACGGTCTATGTCATGAGCAAGCGGCCGGGGCGCATCCTGCGCAAATGCGACGTGCCGTTTGCCCGCCCGCGGACGCCGGAAATAACGTTCGATCCGGCCTTCACCGAACTGGTGAACGAGCTTCGCGCGCTGATCGCGGCAGTCAGGTCATCGTGATGCAGTCAGTGATCAAATACGGTCGGCCTTGGCTGGTTGCATTCCTGTTGCTGCTGGTGTGGGAACTGAGCGTCCGCATCTTCAACATTCCGGAATTTGTCCTGCCGTCGCCCACACGCATCGCCGAGGTGACATGGGAATTTCGCGAACACCTGATGCTTCACGCGTGGCAGACATTGATGACCACGCTGGTGGGATTCTTCGTCGCGATTGTCGTGGGGATCTTGCTGGGCGTGGCCATTGGCTCGTCGAGCGCGGTTTACGATTCGCTTTATCCCCTGTTGATCGGGTTCAATTCGATCCCGAAGGTTGCCGTCGTTCCCCTGATTGTCATGTGGTGCGGCATCGGCACGCTGCCGGCCATCATCACCGCCTTCATCATTTCGTTCTTTCCGATCGTCGTGAACGTCGCGACCGGGCTGGCGAGCGTCGAGCCGGAAATGAAGGACGTCCTGCGTGTGCTGGGGGCGAGCCGTTATGAGGTTCTGACCAAAGTCGGGATACCGCGCTCGCTTCCCTATCTGTTCGCCTCTCTCAAGGTCGCGATCACGCTTGCCTTCATCGGTTCGGTCGTTTCCGAGACCATCGCCTCCAATGATGGTATCGGCTTCCTGATGCTGTCGGCGTCCTCCCGTTTCCAGGTTGCTCTCATCTTCTCGGGCGTGATCATCATCGCGATCATGAGCATCGTGATGTTTCTGATTTGCGTCTATGCCGAACGAAAGCTGGTGGGCTGGGCGTTCCGGGGGCAGGCCGTATGAGCGGGGAGCACGCCAAAGGCCGATACCGTATCACGGGCGCGCGGATCGCCCCCCTGGGACCAAGCCACGATATTCTCGAAGGGATGGATGTCTGGATTGCCAATGGCCTGATTGCGGCAATCAATCCCGTCGACGATACACCGCAGTTTCAGCCGGGAACCTACCAGACGCTCCCGTTCTCGAATGCCCTTGTGCTGCCCGGCCTGATCAACTCCCATTCGCATTCAACCTCCGCCCTGTTGAAGGGGAAGAGTCCCGGCGCGCCGCTTGACCTGTTCGTCATGGAAGCGATGTCGCGCCGGGCCGCACGCGGCATGGAGGATATCCGGACCATCATCCTGCTGCATGCGATCGAGATGCTGAAGCACGGTGTGACCGGCATCGTGGACCATTTTCGGCACAATGCGATTCCCTCCGCGGAAGCTATCGCGACAGTGTTCAACGCCTATGAGGAGGCTGGCGTCCGGGCGGTGGTGGCGCCGATGTTCGAAGACAAGCGCTACATCGAGTCGATGCCGATCGAGCCGGCCCGTCTGCCGGCGGATGTGCAGGAACGATGGCGGACCAAGAAACCACCTGCAGCGCAGGACTATTTCGCGATGATGGAGGAGGTCGCGGACGAGACGCGCGATAGCGGCCGCGTCAAATTGATGCTGGGCGTGGACGGGCCGCAGCGCTGCACGACAGGGCTTCTCGAAATGGCGGGCGACTTCGCGGCGCGCCACGATGTGGGGCTGCACACGCATCTCCTGGAGGCGAAAACTCAGGCGCTGATGGCGCCCCCGGAGTTCGGAGGAAGCTTTGTCGCTTACCTCGATCATTTTGGACTGATTGGTCCAAAAAGCTCACTCGCGCATTTCGTCTGGGGAACAGACCGCGATATCGAGCTTGCGGCGGAAACCCGGGTCAATGTCGTCAACAACCCGATGAGCAACCTGCTGCTCGGCAGCGGCCTGCAGCCAACGGCCCGTCTGCTTGAGGCGGGAGTCAGCGTCGGCATCGGGTCGGATGGTTGCGCTGGCCATTCCATGAATCTGTTCGAGCAGGCAAGATTGTCGATGCTGCTGAGCCGCATCAGCCAGCCGGATTGTGATCGTTGGATGACCGCGCCGCAGGCGTTGCGCCTGGCGACAACGGGAGGCGCAGCGGTGCTGGGTGAACCGGGCAAGCTTGGCGTTGTCGACGTCGGTGCGCATGCCGATCTGATGATTCTCGATCTCAATACGCGCGTCTACAAGCCGATGGGAGACATCTGGAATCATCTGGTGATGTTCGAAACCGGTGAATCCGTCGATACGGTTTTCGTTGCCGGGGAGATATGTCTCAGCGGCGGACGTTGCACGCGCTTCAATGAAGAGGACGTTTACGACGCGGCTGCCGAACTGGCGGCTCGCAGTAACGTCGACAGCGTGCAGAGCCTCACCGTCACGCACGGCGAACGCTGTGCTTTTCAGCCGCTGATAACGGAGGCGCTCGGGCGCGATCTCGACATCAATCGTTTCGCAAGCCTGACTTGAGTGTGTTGAAGGACAAAGTGGACGCCGTACATCCGGACCACGAATAGTAAATACAGGAGCGTCGAATGCAAAGTGTAGGCTTGAGGGCGATGGGTCTGAAGACCGCATTGGCGGTGGCCGTGATCATGGGCTCGGCATTTTCCGCAAATGCCCAGAACAAGGAACTCATTCCGGTCAAGCTTCGGCTTGACTGGGTGTGGCAGTCGCCCCAGTCGATCTTCACCATTGCGGCCGAGCGGGGCTATTACCGTGATGAGGGGCTGGATGTCACCATTGACCGCGGTTATGGCGGCATGGAGAACGCCACGGCGCTTGCCAACGGCAACTACGATTTCCTGTTTGGCGGCATCGATACGGCGATGCTGTTCAACGCCAAAAGCAAGGATGTGAAGCTCAAGTCTGTGTTCGTGATTTACGATGCTTATCTTGGCACCGTGATCGTCCGCAAGGATAGCGGCATCACCAAGCCGAAGGACCTTGAGGGAAAGACCATCGGGGCGCCACTGACCACCGGTGGACGGACGATGTTTCCAGCCTTCGCGAAGGCGAACGGGATCGATGCATCAAAGGTGAAATGGGACACTGTCAGCATCCAGCTGCAGGATCAGCAGTTCGCGCAGGGCAAGTTTGACGGTGTGGCCAGCTTTGTGACGACGTCACTGCTGAACCTGCAGCAGCTGGGCATGAAACGGGACCAGCTGACCATCTTCAATTTCGCGGATTATGGGGTTGATCTCTATGGAAGCGGCGTTGTGGCCCGCGCAGACTATATCGAGAAAAATCCCGAGGTCATTGCCAAGTTCCTTCGCGCGACGACGAAGGGCCTGAAGGCCATGATGGAATCAAAGGCGGAGGCCATCGCGACCCTGAAGAAGCGCGATCCGCTGCTTGATGTTAAGACGGAAACGGACCGGCTCGACCTGATGATCGAGATCACTCTGAAGCGGCCGTCGGTTGAGAAAAACGGCGTGAGCTACGTGGATCCGGCGCGCCTCCAGCGCGGCATTGATACGCTGGCAAGCGTGTTCGAGATCACTCCGGTGCCGAAGGCCGATGAGCTTTATACGGACAAGTTTCTCCCGCCCCAGGCAGACCGCATGCTGAAATTCTAAGATGGAGCCGCGGGTGTCGGCACGCTGCCACCCGCGCATTCTGTAATGCTTGAATTTTCGGGCATTGCCGCCACGCGGCGGCGAATTGCGCCATTTCAGCTGTGTCGTCCGGATAGCCTGAGGCAGGCGTGTGAATCCTTTGCCGAGGCTCCGGGCGACACAGCAGTGCTGGCCGGCGGCATCGATTTGGCGAACCGGCTGAAGGCCGGTTACGCGCCTCGCCGCATTGTCGCGCTCAACGCCGTCAAGGAGCTGCAGGACATTCGGGTGCTGGACGACCGGATCGAGATTGGTGCTGCGGTGTCGCACTGGCAGGTCGAGAACCATGAGGGATTGAAAGGGAGCTTGCCGTGCTTGCCCGCTTACGTCTCCGGCCTCGGCAACATCCGCGTCAGGGTGCAGGGGACGATCGGCGGTAACATCATGGCTGCGGAGCCGGCCTATGAGATGCTGCCTCTCCTCGGTGTGCTTGGCGCCAAATTGAATATCTTCATCATGCCGGAACGTCGTTGGTCGATGCTGTCCATTCCGGAGTTCATGGGCCGCTCCCCTGCCGCTTCACTCCTGGCATCGATCACGATTCCGCGCCGGTGCTGCGATGTCGTCTGGGATCGCCAACTGAGACCGTCTCTCGGTCTGGTTCTCTCGGTCGAATGGTGTGGCGATGTGATCCAGTCAGCCATTGCGGCCTTGACGGGGGATCGCTCGGGGCCGGTGTTTGCTTCCCTGGAGACCTCCGGACTTGGACGCGCGGACGCCCTGGCAAGCCTGTCCGGGATCGTCAGCGAATGGGCCAGCCGGTTTCCCTCCATCCGGCCGGTCAACGGCCCAAGCGCGGATTACTGCCGCGAGGTGAGCGGTGTGATGTTGCGGCGGGCTTTTCACAGGATCCTGATTGCCGAATGAGCGATCTCTTTCCCCTGACATTGACCGTCAATGGCCAGCAACATCAGATCGACGTTCCGGTCACGCTGATGCTGTCCGATTTCCTGCGTGACACACTCGCCCTTCGCGGGACCAAGGTGGCTTGTGATCAGGGAGCCTGCGGTGCTTGCACCGTGCTGATCGACGATCTTCCCACGACAAGTTGTCTGACATTCGCATTCGCGGCGGAGGGGTGCAACGTCACGACCATTGAAGGTCTCACGGCGGCGGATGCGGCATGGGATGCCGTGCAGCAAGCCCTGCATGAGGCCGGCGCGCCGCAATGCGGCTTCTGCATGCCCGGCCTCGTGATGTTGACGAAGGCCCTGACGCTTCAGAGCGACCCGCCCGGCGCTGCAGGCTGGCTGACCGCAAATATCTGCCGTTGCACCGGATATGAGGTCATCCGCCGTGCCCTTGCGCCATGGATCACGCGCAAAGAGGCCGGACAGTGAGCACGCGCTCCAATCGCCTCAATCAGGTTGGCCGCAGCATTCCGGGCGTTGACAGCCGCCTGAAACTCAGCGGCGCCGCAAGCTATACCACCGACATCCAGATCGAGGGCATGCTGCATGCGAAAATTCTCCGCAGCACCCACGCCCATGCGCTGATCAACGCCATCGATGTGTCGGCGGCAGCATCGATGGATGGGGTCATTGCGATCGCAACCGGTCACGATCTCACGACGCTTGATCCATACTATGGAACGTTCATCCGCGACCAGCCGGTGCTTGCCATCGGCAAGGTGCGCTATGTCGGCGAACCGGTTGCGGCTGTGGCCGCGATCGATGAGGCGACCGCATGCCGTGCCGTCGAGGCGATCCGCATTGCGTATTCCGATATCGGATCGGTGATGACGATGGCGGAGGCGCTGGCTCCCGATGCGCCGTCGCTTTTTGATGGAGTCCTGCACGAGCACGAACTGCCGCCGCCTCCGATCAACAGCCGCTACCAGCAGGAGCCTGCTCCCAACATCCTCTTTGCCTATGACTATTCGGTCGGCGACGCGGAGGCCTGGTGGTCCCGATGTGACCGCATTGTTGAGCAGACATTTTCGTTGGCCCGGATCAGCCACTTTGGGTTGGAACCCCACATCGCGATTGCACGCACCCATGGCGAGCAAGCGGTTGAGGTCTGGTGCAACAACCAGGATCCGTTTCTTCTCCAGCGCGACATCGCGCGGATCTTCCGGCTTCCGCTGGGCTCCGTGCAGCTGCACGGAGGTTTCATCGGCGGCGGCTTCGGCGGCAAAAGCTACTGCAAGATCGAGCCGATTGCAGTGCTGCTCGCACGGAAAGCTGGCCGGCCTGTCCGGCTTGCGCTGACGATGGCGGAAAGCATGCTCACCGTCTGTGAGCACGGGGCGGAGATTCATCTGCGCAGCGGCGTCAGCGGTTCCGGCGAAACGCTTGTGCGCGAGGCGTCTGTGCTGCTGGATGGCGGCGCCTACGCCGATGCGAGCCCTTCTGTCGCGATGCGGATCGGGAGCCGCTTCAACGGAGCCTATCGTTGGAAGGCGCTCAGGACGGTGGTCAAAGCCGTCCGTACCACCACCATCCCGGCAGGGTCTTTCCGGGGATTTGGTTCCGCCCATGTCACCTGGGCATCCGAATCCCAGATGGACGTCCTCGCGCGCGAGATCGGGATGGATCCATGCGAATTTCGCCGATGTAACTTCACTCCGCTCGGGGTCGCGGGCGCGCCGGATGAAACACCGATCGACTGTGATCTCAGCGAAGGATTAAACGCCGTCACGCAACGCGTCGGGGGGAAGGGGGACGCGCGGATTCCCGGCAGAGGGATCGGATTTGCGGTGGCCGTCAAGAGCGCGGCCGGCGGACATTCAGGGCATGCGCGCGTGCGTATTCTTCCCTGTGGCGCGGCGCGGATTGCGACTGGCGTATCCGAGATCGGCCAGAGCACAAGAACTGTGATGACGCAGGTTGCGGCGGAGGTTCTTGGTCTGATGCCTGAGCAGGTCGAGGTCGAGGATATCGACACCCTGACGACGCCGTTTGATTCAGGGACGCATGCCAGCAGCGGGGTTGCTGTTTCCGGTATTGCAATGCGTGACGCCGCGGAGATCGCGCGCGATGCGCTGCTGGGCTTTGCCGCCGGCGTCCTTGGCTGCCCGCAACGTGACCTTGAATTCCGCGATGGAAAGGTCATTCAGGCAGCGACGGCTTTCACTGTCGCCGACCTCCTGGCGCTGGGCGGTGAGGCGAGCCCAGGCGAATTCACGGGCGCATCATCCAAGCAGACGAGCGGACCTTTCTTCTGGATGCCGTCCTGGACGGCCGCCGAGGTCGAGGTCGATCGCGAAACCGGTGTTTTCAAAGTTCTGCAGCTTGTCAATGCTGTCGAGGTTGGAACAGCCATCAATCCGCAGCGCTGCATCAGCCAGTCGGAAGGAGCGGCCGTACAAGGGCTCGGTCAGGCTTTGTTTGAGGAAATCTCTTACGCTGATGACATGCCGCTGAATGCCGAGCCGTTGAAGTATCGTGTCTCCCGATCGAGCGATGTGCCGCCGAGCTTCGAGACGGTGCTGCTTGAACAGGGGCATGGGCCCGGTCCGTTTGGCGCCAAAGGTGTCGGCGAAGCCGGCAATCTGACGATCCCGGCTGCCATTGCGAACGCGATCCATGATGCAGTCGGCGCTCGTGTCACCGACCTGCCGATCACACCCGAACGCGTGCTGCAGGCGATCAAGGCGGTCAGCATCGGCTGATTGCCGGGCATAGCAAGACTTTCCAGCTATTCTTCGATTGTTTGTTGAGCGGCCAGGGCGACGTCCGGGTGAAGAAGTGCTGAGCCGGACCTCAATGTATTTGGCGCAGGCTGTTGGGCCCTGATGAGGTTCCAATGGACAAGTTCTGTCGTCAATGTAAAAATTATGAGTAGCGAAGCTGTTGTTGAACAAGTCGGGATTTGCTCCATGCCTGCAAGGGTTACTGTCGTCAGCTCGCCCGGTGCCCCTGATGCCGTGGACAAGACGGCTGGAGCGGAGTCCATGGCTGATCTAATCATTCGCCATATCAAGAATGGCGTGAGGTCCGGCAAATACGTTCCCGGCCAGCGGTTGATCGAAGGCGATATACAGGATGCGACAGGTGCCAGCCGCGGGCCGGTGCGGGAAGCGATGCGCCGTCTGGCCGCGGAGGGGCTTCTCGAAATTCCGCATCAAAAGGGAGCCCGCGTCCGGCGCTTGAATCGGACGGAGATCGAGACGCTCTACGACCTCAGGGAGGCGATCGAAGGCCTGGCGGCGCGACATGCCGCTGCCAATATCGGCATGGAGACGTACCGCGCGAGGTTGAAGGCCGCGCTTTCATCTTTTGAAAGCGTATATGATGGATCACCTCAAAGCTATATGGACTACAATGAGCGGTTTCACGGTCTCATCATCGAGATCAGCCGCAATGAATTCCTGGCCAAATTACTCGTTCAGTTACAGCTCCCGTTGTTCATGATGCGTCTTCATGCTGCGATCAATTTTGTCGGAGCGGAGAAGGCGCACGAGCAGCATCTCGTCATTGGAAAGGCGATACTCGACGGCGAAAGCCGGCGGGCGGAGCTTGAGATGCGCAAGCACATACGTTCAACCAAGCGCGGCGTCCTCGGCGCTATGTTCAGTTCGATTGAGCCGTTGTGAATTTCTGACTTTCTTCCGGACATAATGTAGGACATTTTTGTTTGACATAATTGGACCCTCTTCCTACGGTGCGGGTGTCGTTCGCCGGTGGTTGGCGTCAAAATGGGAGGAGCCATGACTGCTCAGAAGCCGCCATTTCGTGCTGATCACGTGGGATCATTGTTGCGGCCTCCGGCGCTGGTTGAGGCGAGGGCGAGATTTCGCCGGGGCGAACTCGACAAGGATGGTCTGCGCGAGGTTGAAGACGCGGCCATTCGCGATGTGATTGCCCTGCAGGAGGATGTCGGGCTGAAGTCCATCACCGACGGTGAGGTCCGGCGCACGCTCTGGCACATGGACTTCCTGACGCAATTTGCCAATGTGGAAGCGACGAGGTCGCCGGTCAAGGTGAGCTTTCACACCGCTGAAGGTTCTATTGAACGGGCGCCTTCCGCCACGCGGGTTGTTGGAAAGGTGGCGCGTCCGCGGCCGATATTTGTCTCGCACTTCTCGTTCGTGAAAGAGAATACCAGGCAGACGCCGAAGCTCACGATTCCATCGCCTTCGATCCTTCATTTTCGGGGTGGCCGGTCGGCGATCGATGCAGTTGCCTATCCGGACATGGAGGAGTTTTATGGAGATGTCGGACGGGTCTATCGCGAGGAGATCGCGGACCTGGGTGACGCCGGATGCAAATATCTTCAGATCGATGAAGTCAATTTCGCCTACCTCTGCGATCCCAAGCTTCGTGACGAAGCGCGCGCGATGGGCGAAGACCCGGATCAGCTGCCGCATCGATATGCCCGATTGATCAACGATTGCATCAGGGACCGTGCGAAGGGAATGGTGGTCTCGATGCATCTCTGCCGCGGCAACTTTGAGGGCGCGTGGATGGCGGAAGGAAGTTACGAGCCGGTTGCGGACATCCTGTTCAACGAGATTTCGGTGGATGCGTATTTTCTGGAATATGATACCGCCCGCGCCGGCGGGTTTGATCCGCTGAGGTTTCTTCCCAAGGGCAAGACTGTCGTGCTGGGCCTGGTCACGACCAAGTCAGGCAAACTCGAGTCGAAAGACGACCTGAAAAGAAGGATAGAAGAAGCCGCCAGGCATTGCCCGATCGAACAGCTTGCACTGAGTCCGCAATGCGGCTTTGCAAGCGGAGAGCGTGGCAATCAGCTGTCGGTGGCCGAAGAGATCGCCAAGCTGCGCCTGGTCGTCGAGGTTGCGGAAGAGGTCTGGGGACACGCCTGACCTGGGGTCGGAAAGACATTGGAGCATATCATGACCGTCGGTCGGATATTGACAACCCATGTGGGAAGTCTGGTGCGACCGCCCGAGTTGATCGAGGCCATAAGGCCGATGCTGGAGGGGAAGCCCTACAGTCAGGAACTCCTGGATACATGCTTGTCGCAGGCGGTGATGGATGTGGTGCGGCGCCAGGCATCCATCGGCATCGATATCGTCAATGATGGCGAGTATGGCAAGACGCATTGGTATCGCTATGTGGTGGACCGTTTTGCGGGCATCGAGAGCCGGCCGGTCCCGCCAAATCAGACTTACTTTGTCGGTGCGGATCGCGAGAGGTTTGCTGAATTCTATGCCGAGTATGACAAAGATGTTCCCCGCGCGAAACTCGAATGGGCGGTGCGTTCGCCGCTAAAGTATGAGGGTCATCGAGCGCTCAAGCGGGACATCGACAATCTGAAAGCCGCGCTCGGAGAAGTGAATCCCTATGGCGGATTTCTCCCGGTCGTTGCCCCGGCCAGTCTGTTGCCTGAACTGAAGAACGAAGCTTACGAGGATGATGATGCCTTCGTTGCTGCGTTGGCTTCAGCGCTGGGCGAGGAGTATCGGGCCATCACCGATGCCGGGCTGACCGTTCAGATCGACGATGCCTGGCTGCCGGCGATGTTCGAGAGGCTCGTGCCGCCCGGGACGATGCAGGATTACCGGAGATGGGCCATGATGTGCATCGAAGCATTGAACGGCGCGCTCAAGGGAATTCCAAAGGAGCAGACCCGCTATCACATCTGCTGGGGCAGCTGGAACGGTCCTCACACCGCCGATCTCCCATTGCGAGACTTTGTCGATATGCTGCTCAAAGTCGACGTCGGGGGATATTCGGTGGAAGGTGCAAACGCGCGCCATGAGCATGAATGGCGGATCTGGGAGGACGTCAAACTGCCCGAGGGTCGGACGCTGATTCCGGGAGTCATCAGTCATGCCACAAACGTGGTCGAGCATCCCGAGCTTGTCGCTGAACGCATTGTCCGTCTCGCGAAGCTGGTCGGTCGGGAGAATGTCATCGCAAGTTCCGACTGCGGCTTCGCCCAGGGCGCTCTCTATCGGCGCGTGCATCCGTCGATCATGTGGGCAAAGCTGGAATCTCTTGTTGAGGGGGCGAAACTGGCAAGCCGGCAGCTCTGGAACTAAGGCTTCCAGATACGGCGCCGTTCGGCGGGTAGCGGCTTCTGATGGGTGTTTGACGGAGGAATTCCTCCAGGGTCTTTGTTGATCTTGAGGTATTCAACACAGGAACGCGATATCCGGCGTTGGTCTGAACCCGCAGCTCAAAGGGTTTCGCTTCTGCGTCAATGCATCGAACCTGGCATCGAACCTGCTCGACAGGGCATATGTGTCCGAGTGCACGAGCACGAATTGTCTCTATGGCCTGCGCCGGGCCGTGCCGGCCGCGCTGCGTGACCGGGATGGCAGGCTACTGCTCAGCCGGCTTCGGCTCGTAGTCCTCGATCCCTTGAGCATTCTCTTGAAAAGGGGGCGCCGGTTTTCCGCCGAAAACGCAATCTCATAGGGAATCTGGAGAGCTTCCTGATTCAATCGAGTTGCGAAGTTGGGAAGCGCTCCAGCGCAATCCCCGGAACCAGGACGCTGCCGGCCCGGACCAAACTGGTCATCTGCTCTGATCCCCCTCGATGCGTTGACCGCAGGCTATCGAATTCTTCCAATTTGCGAATGCTTCGCAACTGCGTTGACAACTGACCGATAGTCAGTCACTCTGTGCCGGTCATGGTCAGCGAGGTGGGTGATGGACAGCAAGATGTTGACTCTGGCGGGACCGGTGAAGGGGCGGATTGCGGTGAGCGTTCTTCTCGGCTTGCTGGTGACGGCCTGTTACGTGGCGCAGGGCTTGTTTCTGGCCCTCGCGCTCTCCGTCCTCTTCAGCGGCGGCACGTTCGACGCGGCGATGGTCTGGATCGCTGCCTTTGCAATCGTGGTGGTCATCCGCGGTGTTCTTGTCTGGGCGGTTGAACTGGCCGCCCAGGCGACCGCGCAGCACACCAAGGCCTGTTTGCGTGAACGGCTGCTGACCCAGCTTCTCACGCTCGGGCCGGGCTATGCCGCGCGGCGGCAGACGGGCGATCTTCAGACGACCATCGTCAGCGGCGTGGAGGCTCTTGAAAGCTATTTCAGCCGCTATCTGCCGGCGATCTTCATCGCAGTGATCGGATGCGCGGCGGTTCTGCTCTGTCTCGCGGTGGTTGACTGGCGATCTGCCGTCCTGCTGGGTTTGTTCGTTGTGGCTCTTCCAGTGGCCAACCAACTGTGGCTGCGGTGGCGGATGCCAAAATCGTCCGGCATCTTCGCGGCGATGGGTGCGTTCGGCGCCTATCTCATCGACAGCTTGCAAGGCATCGTGACACTGAAGGTGTTCGATGCCGCCTCCCGCCGTCGTTCCACTCTCGCAGGCCGTGCGCGTGACCTGCGCCGCGAATCCATGGCGACGCTTTCGGTCACGCTGGCGCGCACGGGTCTCACGGGACTGATCGGACTGGGCGGTGTCGCCACCATTCTCGCATTCAATGCGTGGCGCGTATCGGCCGGTGATCTCGTACCGGTCGCTTTGTTCATGACGCTGTTTCTGGCACGTGAAGCATTCCGTCCGCTGGATCGGCTTGATCGTGAATTCCATACCGCCTGGGCGGCGAGTGGCGCCGTTGCGCCCATCACGGATCTGCTTGCGGCGCAGCCATTGGTGCGCGAGCCGGCTGCGCCGAAGCCGAAGCCAGCCGTATCTGATATCGTGTTCGACAACGTCAGCTTTGCCTATAACGAGGATGAAGCCCCTGCATTGGCCTCAGTCTCGTTCGGTGTTGCGGAACGCGAGTTCGTCGCGCTGGTCGGCCCCTCGGGCGCCGGCAAGTCGACGGTCGTATCGCTGCTGCTGCGGTTCTTTGATCCACAGCATGGGGCGATCCGGATCGGCGGCATCGACATCAAAGACCTTGCGCTTGCCGACCTTCGCCGATTGATCAGCGTCGTTTCGCAGGACATCTATCTCTTTCACGGTACCATCGAAGAGAATCTGCGGATTGCGAAGCCGGATGCGACCATCGAAGACATTCGTGCCGCCGCGAGCGCCGCGCATATTGATGACTTCATCCAGGGGCTGCCGCAGGGCTATGGGACGGAGGTCGGGGAGCGGGGGACCCAACTGTCCGGCGGCCAGCGCCAGCGCATTGCCATCGCCCGTGCGTTATTGAAGGACGCGCCGATCCTGCTGCTGGATGAGGCGACCTCCAGTGTCGATCCCGCAAGCGAGCGGGCGATTCAGGAGGCGCTTGAGGAATTGGTTGGCCGGCGCACCACGCTCGTCATCGCTCACCGCCTGTCCACGATCCGCAAGGCGGATCGGATTCTCGTTCTTAACGAAGGTCATATCGTCGAGCAGGGGCGGCATGACCTGCTGGCCACCTCCGGCGGGCTCTATTCCAAACTCACTCTCGCCCAGGGAGATGCCGCATGACGGCCGAAGCAATCGATACGCCACGGGCCAATGCAACAGCGCGCAACCAGACTGGCCTGCTGGGGCTGATCCCGCTGGTCTCGTCGCGCAAGCTGCTGATGATGCTCACTGTGCTGTCCGGCATTCTCACCCAGGCTGGAACTGTCACGAGCCTTGCGATCGGCGCCTGGCTGGTCGGCAAGGCGGTGACCGGGGCCGCGCCAGCCACGCTGATCCCCGGATTCTGGCTGCTGGGTCTTTTCGTACTGATAACGTCAGCAGCCCGCTGGTGGCAGGCGCAGGTGTCGCATGATCTCGCCTTCGCCCTGATCGAAACGTTGCAGGTCGGCATCTACGATGGGCTGGAGCGCGCAGCGCCAGGCTATGTGCTTGGTCAGCGCACCGGCGAGCTTGCCTCGGTGGCGACGTCCGATGCCGAACTGATGGAGTTCTTTTACGCCCATACGCTGGGTGACTATGTCGGCGCAGTGGTCGTGCCGCTCGGCGCGCTGATTGCGCTTGCGGTGATCCATCCGCTGGTGGCGCTGGCGCTGCTGCCGTTTCTGCCGCTGCTGGCTTCCGTGCCGTTCTGGCTTGCGCAACGCGCCGGCGAGCAGGGCCGCGCATTGTTGGGCGCTCTCGGTGCGCTCAATGCCGACGTGGTGGAGGGCATTCAGGGTCAGCGTGAACTGGCGATCTTCGGTTACGGCCGGACTTTCCTGCAACGCCTGGCGCAGCGGACGCGCGCGGTGGCGATCGAGCAGCGACGTTATGGGTCGCGCGCGGGACTTGAGCAGGCAGCGATCGACGTGTTGCTGGCGCTTGCAGTGCTGACTGCGGCGATCCTGGGCATGACATTGGTGGCGAAAGGCAGCCTGGCGCTGTCCCTGTTCCCGATGGTCATCGTGCTGGCTGGAGCGGCATTGGGACCCGTCACGGAAGTGACCCAGACTGCGCGCAAGCTCGGCGAGTTGCGGGCAGGCGCTGTGCGCATCCTCACGATCTTCCATCAGAAGTCACAGGTGGAGGACGCCGGCCGCGCGGTCATGCCGCGTGAAGCATCCGTGCGGTTCGAGCATGTCGGCTTCAGCTATGGCGCTGCACGTGGTGCCGTTCTGCGCGATGCGGATTTTACTGTCCGCCCGGGCGAAACCGTTGCGCTGGTCGGGCGCTCGGGGGCCGGCAAGAGCACCTGCGCCAATCTGCTGCTGCGCTTCTGGGACCCGGACGCCGGCGCAATCCGCATTGGCGGCGTTGATATCCGCGACCTGCCGATGTCGGACCTGCGCCGCCTGGTCACCGCCGTGCCGCAGGATGTGCATCTGTTCAACGAGACGGTGACGAACAACATCCGGCTCGGTTGTCCCGACGCAACGCAGGCCGAGGTGGAGCATGCCGCGCGGCTGGCGCAAGCGCACGGCTTCATCAATGAGCTGCCGCAAGGTTATGACACGATCTGCGGTGAGCGCGGGGCGCGGCTGTCGGGCGGTCAGCGCCAGCGCGTCGCCATCGCCCGCGCTTTCCTGCGTGGCTCGCCGATCCTGATCATGGATGAGGCGGTCTCCAACCTCGATAGCGAAAACGAGCAGGCCCTGCATGCCGCGATGACGGAGGTGCGGCGGGATCGCACCGTGCTCGTCATCGCCCATCGTCCATCCACCATTCGCAGCGCGGACCGGGTGCTGGTTCTTGACGAGGGACGCGTGGTCGAGCGGGGAGACCGGGAGAATCTGGCGGCAAGTGGCGGGGACGTGAACGGCTGATGCCGTCCGCTGCCCCAGCCATCGCCGCAAGCCTGTTCAACCACCGGCCGTCGAAGCTGTTTCCATATTGTAGAACGTGGAAAGACCGGGTTAGGGGGAGTTCTATACGATGATGCGCAATGACCTGACGCATTGGCCGCTGGTCCTGACGGTTGCAATCGGGCAATCGTCGCTTCGTGAACACGAGGCTTTTCTGGCAGCCTGGACAAGTTGGCTCGATCGGGGAGAGCCTTTCGCGGTGCTGCGGACATTTGCCTCCCAGGATGCGCTGGTCCACCCGGACGGCGGTGCGCGCATGGCCAAGCAATGGATGCAGGACAACGGCGAGCGAATCCGTCAGACTGTGGCAGCTCTGGTGAGTGTCGTGCCGGCAACCGAGTATGAGCGCATGAGGAAGATGAATGTCGAGAAGCTGTTCGGCGTTCCGGGGGCTGTGTTCAGCAGCTCGTCGGAGGCGCTGGCATGGCTCGATGCTGGCGTATTTCAGCGGCGCGGCTGGTCGATTGATCATGGCGCAGTTGAGGCCGCCTTGTCATCGTTGCTGGCTGCTTGAGGACAAAGGATCTGATGCTTCGGACGCGCCGTTCTGTGGTCAAGGTCGATAACGGCAGCCCACCGCGGCCGCGGACGAAGCCGCCT
>Ga0182746_1001055_pt1 | contig 28571 bp, 23 predicted proteins | sample eDN3rd30CBELigOP_FD_128881 | JGI IMG/M metagenome (GOLD analysis project Ga0182746, IMG submission 128881) | Enriched Organic Plus compost microbial communities from Emeryville, California, USA - eDNA 3rd pass 30_C BE-Lig OP (version 2) (version 2) ... | reverse complement strand
GTCCCGTCACCGTTGTCCGTGACCGAACCAACCGTCGCCCCGGAGTTGGAGCCCCCCACCGTGACCGAAAGGTCGCCCGATACGCCCGTGACCGGGTTGTCGTATTCATCCAGGACGGTGATGGTGACCGTGGTCACCTCGCCGGCCGTGCCCGCAGGCACCGAAGCCGTCGTATGGGAAGCATCCGCCGAACCGGCGCTAATCGTGAAATTACCTGATGTCGCCGGATCAATACCTTCACCTTCTCCCGTAGTACCCGGTATCACCTCTGCCTTTAGTTGATAGGTGCCTGCCTTTTCAATGGATAAATCGTTAAATGAAATAATTCCATCTAAATCCTGATCTTCCACCGAAGCCGTACCATCAAGAACGGCGCCTTCTTCATTATTTTCTAATGTAAGTTTAATTCCACCGTTAGGCACGTTGGCGACCACATTCCCATATTCATCCACAATATGGACGACTACTGCCGGCGAGATTGTCTCACCCGCAGCGGTATTCGAAGGCGAAACTGAAAAAACCAAATGATTGGCGACAGCCGCCTGCACTAATGTCTGACTTCCTTCATCTGAGTCGTACTGAGTAGCCGGAAGGGGAGGCGACGATGCTGTAATCGTTTGAAGGCCACTTGTTTTAAAGATAGCAGTAATTGTTCCAACTCCATTTTGAATGGTTAGCAGCGCATTAGGTAGTGGCTGCTCACTCGTCGAGGGTTTTATTGCAGCGGCAGCATCGGAAGATGATAAAAGTGCACCCGTATTGGCTACCACCAAATTCCAATTAACATCTACCAAGCGTACGGTCAATGTAAACTCACCTCCTGCAACCTGATCATCCGGCGTTCCGGATTTTCCAGTGAGTGTACCCGGCGCTGCCGTCTCTCCCGGCATTAATACCTGGAATTTAGCCGCAGGTCCGGCGGTAAATGTAACTGTTACCTGGTCTGCATTCAATTCCGTTCCGCCCGCCGTTGCCGTATAAGTTACCGTCTCAGCTTTGGTATTGGTCACCGTAAAAGCGACCACTCCACTCGCGTCGGACGGTCCACTCGCAGTCGATATCTGAGAATTAGCACCTGCATTTTGTGCCAACGTCACGGTTGTGCCGGAGATTGGCTGATTATCTGCATCCTTTACCGTTACGGTCACCGTAGAAAAGGTTGTCCCATCCGCTGTTACACTTGCCGGATTGCGCGTTACGGTTGAATTGCCTGCGTGGATTGTTTGTGCGGTGAATGTCAATGCTGGTTGCTGCGTTATCGCAACGCCACGAGCGGCTATTTGAACACTGCCTGACTGCGCAGCTGTATTCTTTGCACGGAAGGTATAGACCCCACCACCGACTTCAATGAAGTCAGTAAAGTTGGCCGTTCCGCTTGGGCTACCTCCCACCAACAGTTGCGGTGTGAACGCCGCAACCCCTAAGCCTGTGATGGCCGTATTTGCCACATCACGAACCGTTACCGTAACTGTCGAATAGCTCGCCCCATTGGCGATGACGCTAGCCGGAGATACAGTGACTGCCGAATTTGCTGCACTTACCGATGCAACGTTAATCGTTCGGCTTCCTGAGGCACTGCCGGTGGCCGTAACTGAGGTTATTTTCACGATTATACCAGCGGGATTGCTTGTTGTTCCTTCATTACGGACCCTGAAGTCAACCGTGTTTGTTCCCGCTACGAGGCCATGCGCGGAAGTAAGGGAGAAAGATTTAGGTGATTCTGTAAAAGTTGAACCCGTTTGTCCTGTAGAAACATTATTTACAAAAATATTCTGAGCAACATTATCCGCTGCCCATGTTCCAGCAATATTGATTGATGCTGGATTGAGATTGGTAAAATTAACCGTGAGCCGATAGTCGTTTTCTTGGCCACCAGGAGCATTCACATCGCCGATTTGTGGTACTATCCATGCACCGGAATTCGCAACGTTGGGATTAGTGGACACCGGTGGATTGCCCGTCGTCTCCAGCCACGTCGGATTGACTTCATTCCTGTAAGCCGGGCCGAAAGACCCGTTTGGTGCCACCCGAACAGTCCAACGCGGATCCGGAGTATTACCGGCACCAACCGGAATTACAGACCCATCGGCAGCAAGCCCTGTACCTCTTATACCAAGTTCTGCCAAGGTAGCTCCCGATTTATTGGCTGAAATAATGATGTTGAAAGTAATAGTACGTGCCACTGCGCTCGGATTACTTCCTCCACCTGCTTTGAAGCGTACCGTTCGCAACTGTGCTTGGTAAGTTGCCGCACTGGCAGCTCCACTTAGCGTCAACGTACTCCCGCTAAAACTGCCACTGATACCGCTACCGTTAGTATACAACAATTCATCACCAGCCTGAGCATTGCCGATGGTGACCGTAGCCCCGGTTACCTGTGTTATCGCTGTACCGCTAATTGTAAGATTAGGGTCAATAACTGTTTCATTGCCCACGGTCACGTATGAAAGCGGTGCCGATGTCGGTGTGAGTGTTGGTGTGATTTGTGCAAAAGTCAATTGAAAAAAGCAAACAACACCCAAGATCACTCCCATAGAGATCTTTGAAGTTGAAAAAAGACCCAAGTCTTTAATAACCCTCTTTAAAAACGCACGTAAAAATCTATTCATCCTGCTATTCGTTTTGAAAATATTTTCAGATATCATATTTGCCGGTTTAAGTACCTTTGTTGTAGGTCATCATGACGATATGCTGATTCACAGTTCAACTACTTATATTTATCAACCAATTTCGTTCTACTGTTCAATTGCAATTTCCCATATACATTCCTTATATGGAACTTTATCGTTCCTACACTAAGGGAAAGCTTTTCCCCCACTTGCCTATACGAATCTCCCTTTTGCAGCAACGTTACAATTTCAAGCTCCTGAGGGGTAAGCCATTCTATATATGGATAGCTGGCGGCTGATTTAAGGGATCTGAAATGGGCAAGAATTAACCGGGCCACCTGTGCACTCATCACCGACCCTCCGTTTAATACCGCCAGCATTTGCCGTTCGATCTCCGGCAACGGACAGTTCTTCAACAAATAGTCCGAAGCACCGGCACAGAGCGACTGAAAAAGCACATCTTGGTCCTCGAATACGGTAAAAATAACAACCTGAGTAGATGGCGACCGACGTTTCACGTCCCAGGTAACCTCAACGCAGGATTTTTCAGGAAGGCTGCTGTCACACAGCAGCAAATCGATGCGCTGTTCCCACCAATTGGCCAAGAAATGTTCACTAGATGGTGCCATCAGTACCAAACAGAAATGCGTTGATGAAGCGAAATATTCCATCAATGCCTCTAGAATGATAGGTTTATCCTCAATAATGGCCAAGTGATACTTAGCTGACTTCATGTACTGTATCTTTCAATCGGTAAATTCACGTCCGTAAACGTAAGCGCAAAAGTATCGACCTAAGAAATAGCTTTTCCTACCCAAAAGGGTGGTTTTGAAAAAGCCATAAAATCAGTTGGGGTTCCGCAGCGTTGCGCAGCCGCCCGATGGTCGGGCAGCTGGCTAACGGCTGCATTGGCATGTATCGGTGTAGGTATACCAGCGTTGCGTTCTACCACCGCAACAAGGGGAATCTGGCACAAACCCGAAACATGTTTGCTTTAGGTGGGTCGCCTGTATTTATTGATTAATTCGGCTCGGCTATTGATCTGCAGCTTCCCATAAATATTCCGGATATGGAACTTCACCGTATCCACGCTAATAAAAAACTTCTCGGCAACTATTTTATAGGAATCGCCATTTTGCAGCATCGACACAATTTCTATTTCACGGGGGGTAAGCCGCTCGGCATCCGTAATATATGCCTTGTCCAAATGAGGGTTGAAATGCCCAATGACCATACGTGCTACATGTGGGCTCATAACAGACCCGCCATCCAGCACTTCCATCAACCGATCTTCGACTTGAGAAAGCGGTGTATTTTTGAGCAGATAACCGGATGCTCCCGCGCATAACGCCTGAAAAATGGCGTCTTTATCATCAAATACGGTATACATAACCACCTGCGTAGAACTCGATCGGCGCTTAACATACCATGCCGTCTCTATGCCCGATTTCCCAGGGAGACCGATATCACACAACAACAGATCAATTCGCTGTTCTTTCCAACTGTCCATAAACTGCTCGGACGACGCAGCTGTCAGAACAAGATCGAATCGTTCCGAGGCATCAAAGAACTCGGCCACCGAATCCAAAATAATCCGATTGTCCTCAACGACAGCTAGTTTATGTTTTTCAGGCTTCATTGTTTCCACCTATCTGATTGATCTTAACTGCATTTGCCAATATGCGTTCGATATCGTTAGGGATCGATTGCTGATACCTCCCGTAAATTTCATTATCATAGACGCTTGCGAAAATACAGGTTTAAGTAGTTAAATCACCTACCCGAAAGGGTGGTTTTGAAAATAGTTAGTATTTATTAATAAGCTCAGTACGGGAACTGATCTGTAGCTTACTGTAAATGTTGCGAATATGAAACTTCACCGTATCAACACTGATGAAAAGGCGCTTAGCCACCGTTTTATAGGAAGCACCGTGCTGAAGCATGGAAATAATTTCAATTTCCCTTGTAGTTAACCGATCAATTTCGTTAGGTTCCACCTTATCTAACAAGGGATTAAAGTACCCGATAACCATCCGGGCAACCTGTGGACTCATTACCGACCCCCCGTCCATCACTTCGATGAGTTGCTCTTCAATTTTTGGGAGTGGGGTGTCCTTAAGCAGGTAACCGGAAGCTCCCGCGCAAAGTGCCTGAAAAATCGTTTCTTTGTCTTCAAATACCGTAAACATGACCACTTGTGTCAGGTAGGATTTACGCTTAATATACCAAGTTGCTTCGATGCCCGATTTGCCGGGGAGACCGATGTCACAGAGTACAATGTCAATACGTTGATCTTTCCATATACTGACGAATTCTTCGGTAGAAGCCGCCGTAATTAAAAGTTCAAATTTGGAAGCTGTTTTAAAATACCCCTCCAAGGCTTTTAATATTATAGGGTTATCTTCAATTATAGCCAGTTTAAATTGATCACTTTTCATAGATAAATGTAAATTTATTCCCCTTAATGGTCAGGAAATAGTGTTTTTCAAAGACGATCGTAAAGGTAGTTAAATTTAGCAACGACCGTCCTACCCTTTTCGTGTAGTTTTCAAAAAACATTCATTTCCGTTGCCGCTTCAACGCACCAAAGCAGATCCAGCAGCTGAGAAGCACATACATGATGCTTAACCAAATGAGTTGATCGGCATCTGTAAGAATATAACCGCCCTGCATCCGGTTAAAAAAGATATTAAATAACATCCCTACCTGAAAGGCAATGAATAACGTATATAAAATGGTCAGAAATACCAACGATCTCAGCGTTCGTAATGAAACGGGGGAATCCGTATGATCTATCAAAAACAACATACCCCATTGCATGATCAAATAAATGAAAGCCAAAAATAGACGTATCATGTAATGGACATGCTGGGGAATGAATCCATATGGATGCTGATATCCTAAACGCGTGTCGGCCACCATCCGCTCCAAAAAAGCTACTTTTTCGGTATCGTCTATAAATACGTACGGAAGGATATCGATCAATCCGAAAAGAAATGGAATGAGATGAATATACCAATATTTGGGAAGCCTCTGTTCCGGTTGCAGCTTCATCCGGATGTAAAAATAAAGCGCCGGCGCAACCAGGTAATAGAGTGGAATCCCTTTGTTATAAAGGTTCGGAAGTTTAACAATCTGGTGGGTCAGGATCATCAAATGAACAAATACCTGCCACATGATACCGAACAAGGCGATGCTTAACAGTAGCTCTGCCGGATTGCGTTGTGCTTTTCCCTTTAAAAGCCGAAGTACGATACCCAGTGCACTAAGCAGTATACCAATAATAGCGAACGTAATGACAAGCGAATGCATCGGTCTTGTTAAAAATATTTCAGTGGATTCATCCAATGGTGCCCCTTATATAAGGGTACGATCACCGATACTTCGTATCCCTCTGCTGTATAACCCGCCTTATATCGTCCACCGATTTGTTCAGCCCTTACGCGCATATTTCGTTTTCCATGCCCCGGCCTCCGGCTTGGATGTGCAGGTTGTTCAACGTGTTGCCCATTATCGCGTACCACAAGCTCTATCTCCGCACCACTGTGATGCAGTTTAACATGTACGGTATCTGCCCGCGCATGTTTACAGACATTGTGTATCGCTTCTTTGTAAATCAAATATAGGTTTTGCCGTATGACCTGCGGAATTTTCCTATCCTCCTGTTGATCTACCTCAAACCTGACTGTGATGTCCATAGGTTCCAGCAGTTGCCCCGCTAAATATTTCATCCGATCGCTTAGGCTTCCTTGCTGATTGTTACGTGAATCAACCGCCCATATGATATCATCCATCATCTGGATGGCCTCACGGCTATAGTTACCAATGGAATCGACAGATTCCAAACGGGTGTTGCCGGTCTTTAACCGCAGCAGGTCCGTCTGCATCGAAATACCGGTAAGCAAGCCTCCCACCTCATCGTGCAGATCGCGTGAAATTCTTTTCCGCAACCGGTTTTCTCCTTTTATCTTACGCGCCCGCTCATACAGGATAAATCCCGTCGTTCCACTGACTATCAGAATCAGTAACATGTAAAAAGTCAACGTTTCGGTAAAAGTGGGTGCTTTGTAGATAACCCATGTACGTTGCTTTTCGACCGTACGGTTATTAATTGCCTGTACTTTTACGGATATGTAGTAATTACCCGCAGACATTCCCGATAAATTGATTTGTGCCGATACCGGCATTTCTTGGTATTCATCCATTAACGGTGCAATCTTAAACAGCATGCGGTAAATCTGCCTGTATTGATTTGGGCGGGCGAAATCCATGGAGAGCCAAACCGCATCCGACGGCAGCCGAATAGTGTCTTGAAGTAGTTGGCTGGCATACACATCCACATATCGGTTTGTCTTCATACCCAGACTCGTACGGGCTATCATGGGTGTGTCAATATAGGTATCTGCAGGCCGGGCAAACTTAGCAGGTTGGAAGCGGATATAACCTCCTATACCTCCCATAAATAACTCCCCTGTATCTGAATCGTAATAGATAGCCTGATGATTGAATTCTTCAAAAGGAAGCCCATCGGTATGATAATAATTGTACAAATGATTACCCTTTCTGATAGACAGGCCTTCATGTGTCCCCATAAACAACGTACTGTCTACCCATATTAGTTGGTAAACCGTGTTACTCGCTAGCCCTTCATGGGTCCCGATTATTTGGGCATGTTGTCCGCTGCGGTCGGTCACCACCAATCCACGTCCCTTGGTAGCTAAATAAATGGAGTCTCCAAATTGGGTATGTGCATAAATATTCAGCTTGGCCTGGTCGGTTGGGTATACTTTACGAAACTGGTTATTTCTCCAGTAGAAGTACCCTTCATCGGTAGTAAAGGTAATCCCGGCTTCTGAATAGGCAATTGACTGTACCCGCATGCCGCGGCTGAAAAAGCCACTCTTTGGGCATACAAGCGGATATACCTTGCCTGAAGATCGGGCGTATTTCCAGATACCATTATAGGTACCTACCAACAGCGTATCCGCCATTTGCTGGACGACGCAATAGGCCATACCAGAAAAGCGCTCGTTTACATGGCTGGGTATATGCAACGGAGCGGGCATTACTTTACCATTGATTAGATAGCATAGGAAATCGCCTTCCAACGCGATACATGCTGTATCTTCAGAAAGCGTTAAGAAGGCATAATAATTATTTTCCGGTTCGCTTTTATAAAGCCGAAGGTCTTTATCTTTCGGAAGTGCATCCAAATATCCGTACCCGCCAAAATAAAATGTTCCGTTTTGTTTAATCATGCCTCTGGCACTTCCGCATTTGATAAAATCGAAGCTGATTTTTGTGGGAAATATACTGAACAACCCACCATCCGTACTAAGAAGGCATTCATCGCCTTCCTGTTGCCAGCCATTCAACCGCTTGCGTAATATCTGTTCGTCGATTTGATGCCGGCTCTCGTTCAACAGACGGAAGGCCGTATCGCGACTAAATTCCATGTATTTATCTTCGTGGAATACGACTATTTTGTCCTTCCTTTCAAACGACCAGTGATTCCAATTCGTAAAATCATTGGTCGGAAATTGACTTCGGTCTAAATACCGGAAAGATGTACCATCAAAAATATAATAGCCCTGGGAATAAATACGGATTAAGACGCCCCCTTTTACCGGCAGCAGATCCTCAACACGACTGAATAATCCTTCCGGAAATTCCACAGACCGTTTCCGGTTTGTTTGCCGGTCGTATTCATACAAATGATCTCCGAAGGCAAACCAAACGTGCTCACGATCGGCTACCAGCATCCTTCCGATGGGACGACGCTCATATACCGCATGTGGATCGAATTGAAAAAGCAACTGTTTTGACAAGGCATCGATGTGCCATAGACGACCTTGCCAATCTGCCAGGTAGAACGCATTGTCCGACTTGAAGTAGGAAGCTGCCCGGATACCAACCAGATCATTTAAGTAATGGCCTTCCTTGACAAACGTCCAGGTTTTTAAATCAAAGATGGCTAACCCATTGCGCGTACCGATCCATAAATATCCCCAAGGATCGGCAGAAAAATCACTTACTTCATAAAAGGGTAAAGGATGACCATATAGTTTCGAAAAGGGTACCACATTCACCCCGTCGTAACGGTAGAGCTGCCCGCCAGACAGCATCCAAATCATCCCAAATCGATCTTTTGACGTTTGGGTAATCATGGTATGATAGCGATCGATTCCCGGAAGTATTTGCGTATAGTGATAAGGTGCTGCATTGAGATAGGCACAGTGACCGCCTAGCAGGATTAACAACACAATAAACGCAAGGCGCCTTATTCTACTATCGGGTTTAGTGTTTTTCATCGGCAGATGCTCTCAAAAATAGAAAATTATCGATATATTTTTAGAATAAATATTAAAATTTGATGATTAATCCTTTTTATACACTAATATAAGCTAGCGCTATCAAGTAGCAAATCGCGCTGCTCGGCATGGCAAATCGCATATGAAAAGCCCTTTTGCAATGCAAAAGCACCATATTCCCCTTTTTTATTGAGCGCCAGAAATCCCACTTGTATTTCTTTGGCGATATCCGGCTTTTTCTTAGCAATACGGCCAACCGCTTCCCGGCACGCCTCTTCCGGTGGATATCCCTGCCGCATCAGTTCAACAACCAGAAAACTACCCACCGTACGAATCACTTCCTCGCCCACCCCGGTAGCCGTTGCGCCACCAACTTCATTGTCTACATACAACCCGGCGCCGATGATGGGGCTATCTCCTACCCTCCCCCGCATTTTAAAAGCCATTCCGCTGGTTGTACAGGCACCAGACAAATTGCCGTGCGCATCCAATGCCAACATTCCGATGGTGTCGTGGTTATGCTCGTTGCCGGGCAGTCGTTCTGTGGTAAAAGACTTGTTTTCAATATTGATAACAGGTTTATAATTTTTATCTTTCAGCCATTCCTTCCACGCTTTCTCAGCCTTGGGGGTAAGCAGGTTTTCCCGTTCGAACCCATTCTCAAGTGCAAACTGCAACGCCCCCTCACCCACCAACATGACATGTGGCGTCTTTTCCATGACCAAGCGTGCTACGGAAATGGGATGACTGATATGCTCCAATGCAGCCACGGAACCACAATTCCCCTTTTCATCCATGATGCATGCGTCCAATGACACGTGTCCATCCCGGTCGGGATATCCTCCCTTTCCTACCGTTGAATTTCCCAGGTCGGCTTCCGGCACACGTACACCCGCTTCCACTGCATCCAGTGCCCTACCCTCCTGTCTAAGCACCTTCCAGGCCGCCTGATTTGCTGCTATGCCAAAATCCCAGGTAGCAATGACGATGGGTTTGGCAGGCGCTCTATTCACTACATTTTCATGCTCCAAAGTGGGTATTCGCCCACTCAGGGAAAGTGCCGATACACCTAACGCGCCCGACCGGATAAACTTACGCCTGCTGATCATGTAAATCTGGTTTCTTGTTAAACTACGAGTATGGTTATTTAAAAATTGTAAAGTAGCAATTTATATTTTACCTTAGACAGAAACTTACCTCAACATGAAAATCTGGTATGTGCCGTTATTGTCCTTATTTTATCTAATGCCAAGCTTTGCAAAAAGCAACTTAGCAGATTCAGCCGAGTATAAGAAAATCTTACAAATAACCGAACAGACCATCCAGCAATTTATTCCCGACAAGCGCACAGCAATTTTCGAATTAAAGCTTCTAAATGGTTCATCTCCCCACTACCAGGTAAACACGACAGAATCCGCTGCGGCGAAACAATTCAGCCAGTTGCTGGTCGAGAATCATATTCCACGCACAAAAATAGCGATAAATCTTTTGCCCGACAGCAGCGTGGAAGGGAAAGTTACCGGTATTGTCAATCTTTCTGTGGCTAACCTGCGCGTTGAACCCAGTAACCAGTCGGAACTGGCCACTCAAATCCTATTGGGTACGCAGGTAGATTTACTCCAACGGAAAGACGGCTACTATCGCGTGCGGACACCCGAAGGCTATATTGCGTGGGTCAGTGAATCATCTATTACACCGAAATCGGCTACACAGCTCGAAGCGTGGCAAATAAGCAGCAAAGTCATCGTTACCGCTGATTTTGGACACGCGTATACACAGCCTGATGAGCAATCTCTGCGGATTTCGGATTTGGTAATGGGCGATATACTGACGATGCTGGATGCATCCAACGATTTTGTACACGTATCATACCCCGATGGACGGATCGGCTATATTAACAGTAAGTTGGTATTACCTTTTGACAAGTGGCTGGGCACACGCCGTCTTACCGCAGAAAATGTAATCAAAACGGCAGAAACCATGATGGGACTCCCTTACCTTTGGGGTGGAACCTCGGTGAAAGGCGTAGACTGCAGCGGTTTTACCAAAACGGCTTTTTACATGAATGGCCTGGTTATCCCGCGGGATGCTTCACAGCAGGTGCTGGCAGGCCAACCGATCGATATCCTGTCTGGCGGCACACTGGATATTAAAAAGGCGATTCAAAATCTACAGCCCGGTGATTTACTTTTTTTTGCATCGGGCACAGACCGTCCTCCTACGGCAAGAGTCACCCACGTGGCCCTCTACCTGGGCAACGGTGAATTTATCCATGCAGCGGGGTCCGTACAGATCAACAGCCTATTGCCGGAGGCATCCAACTACGGAGCGTTGGATACACGCACCCTGATAGCCGCACGCCGATATATCGGTCAGGACGATTCCGCCCTCCAACCTCTGGCTGAGCATCCATACTACAACACAGGCAAAAAATGAACCTCGGGAAATTCACACTGCGCTACCGGCCTCACACCCTGAAACTTAAACATGTTTTTACCGTGGCTTCGGCTTCCCGGAGTACAACCCCGACCGTCTTAACCGAACTTGAATTTAATGGGGTTATTGGCTATGGAGAGGCCGCTATGCCTCCCTATCTCGGTGAATCTGAAGAAAGTGTGTTGGCTTTTTTGGACAAGGTGGACCTTTCCCCCTTCAACGATCCCTTTCTCACGGCCGATATCCTTCGATATGTTGATAGCATAGCGCCCAAAAACACCGCGGCCAAAGCCGCTATAGATATCGCGCTGCATGACCTGCTCGGAAAAATAATGGGGCAACCCTGGCATCGCATATGGGGTTTTAATCCTGCCAATGCACCACACACGTCTTTCACCATCGGCATTGACACGCCGGAAATGGTCAGACAGAAAGTACAGGAGGCTGCTCCTTACAAACTGCTGAAAGTAAAACTGGGCTTGGATACCGACAAGCAGATCATAGAGACCATCCGTGAGGTAACCGATAAACCTTTGTGCGCCGACGTAAACCAAGGTTGGAAAAACAAAGAGGAAGCTCTGGAAATGGCCCATTGGCTGGCAGACCGGGGTGTCATACTCCTCGAACAGCCCATGCCAACGGAGCAAGTGGATGACAATGCCTGGCTTACGGAAAACAGCCCGATTCCGACAATAGCCGATGAGGCTGTACAGCGGCTTGCCGATGTGCGAAAGGCATTCGGTGTCTATAACGGCATCAACGTCAAACTGATGAAATGCGCCGGTATGCGGGAAGCCCATCAAATGGTTGAACTGGCCCGGGCACTTGACATGAAGGTCATGCTGGGATGTATGACGGAAACATCGTGTGCCATTACCGCGGCAGCACAGCTATCACCCGTTGTGGATTGGGCAGATCTAGATGGGGCACTGTTAACCAGCAACGATGTATATCGGGGTATGGAAATTGTTGATGGCAAAATAACATTGCCCGGCAGACCGGGCATCGGAATCATCCCTGTATAGGAAGCCCCACTGAAAAAAGCAGGGCTTCCTAAATGCTAAGGGGCAGATACGGTTTGGGCTTCAGCCAATGCTTTCGTGGTTAAATAGTATTTGGCAAGCATATTGGGCACTTCCCACTCCGGTATGGTGCCTGATTGCAGAAATCCAAGGTATTTTTCAGTTACCTGTGCAAAATGTTCTTCGTGCGTAGTAATCAAGGACGGGTCTACGCTGATCCGGTAACGTCCGTCTGCTACCGTCTCAGACTTCAATCCTTTATACGAGCTGCTCAATTGTTCAATGGCCTTCGCAAGGGCCTCTTCGAATGCCTTCGCATCCCGCTCTCCGGTAGATTCGATATATAGCATCGGTTTATACTGTTCTTCCGCACCCTGCTGTACAATCAGGTTGGCGTAACGCCCACGCATGATGGAATAATGGAGGTCGCCAGCTCCCTGGGGTGCTTCGAAATTCCAGATTACCGATACTTTTGCATGGATATCTTTCAGCTTATAATTGATTTCGCCATTCGCAAATACCGAAAGGTTTCCCTGGCCGTCGACCGACTCTGATAAAAATCCGGGGAATTCCTTGAGACCGGTCGACCGCTCGAATTGCGCCGGGGTGATTTGTGTGGGCCAACGTTTTGCATCAACAAGCTGGATATCCTGTTCGTAGTTGATGACTTGATCGGGAAAACTTTCCCACTGCACTAGATCTACCAAGTGTGTGGTAACGTCAACGATCCCCTCGCCCTGTTGTTTGGTATCGTAAAACCACGCCGGACGCGAAAGTGGCTTGCCGGATACTTCCTTGAAAAAGTGGTGTACACTTTCCTTTGTAATTGCAGGATTGTCAGCGGTACCGGTTACCAACCCGCCAAAGAAATCCGATTGCTGTGAGAAAGCTTTCTGAAGCATGGTATTGATTTCGTACCGTTCAGTCATGATGTCATAAAGCAGCACACCCTTATCGGAAGCGGATGTAAATGCTTGTTTCAACGCTGCAAACCCTTCGGCATCAATCACCATAGGCTTGTCTGCCAATACATTCAATCCTGCAGTGATCGATTGGGTGATGTAATCGATTTTATGTTTGTTATTACCCGCCAATACCACCACGTTTCCTTCTTTTTCGGCCAGCATTTTCTGTAGAAAGTCATCGCCCCGGTATACTTTTTCTTCCCACGACGTCGGATTGTCCGACCGTGTATTATATTGATCGATGAGCGCCAAGTGAGCATCCACTTCCGATCCGTCAGGCGCATACACATGTACCACACTATCAACCTGCGGATACATGGTTTTCTGTACCAGGGCCGCATGAAAATGGCCGGGTGCCACGGTGATTAATCGGATATCCTTCTTTTGCATTCCTTCCCTTGCTGGATTACACGCCGAAAGGCAAGCGATGGCCGCTAACGCAATCAGGCTTTTTTGTTTATTCATTTATTTTCTCTTTTGTTTGTCGTCCTATTCCGTTACATATTCGGTACCATACGGAGCACGCTGCGGCCGTGCAAGCAGCGTATTTGCCTCATCATCGCCAATAAACACTTCCTTATTTGCATCCCAGCGGAGCCTGCGTCCAAGTTTCATGGCAGCATGCGCAATGAGACAAGCAGACCCCGAACGGTGGGCTATTTCCACATGGCTGATGGTCTGTTTCCCGCTGCGGATGCATTCCAACCAGTTTGTGTGCTGTTCGGGACTCTCATATAGCTGGATTTCATTTTCCCCGATCACCGAATTCAGTATCTTGCTGTTGCTCGCTTTGAACGCCTCGTTTTCCTTACCACCGGCCCCCGGGTCGGTAGCCGTAACGCCTACATCACCCCGCGATACGAAGACCCATCCCTCCGTACCTTCAAACCGCACACCATTGGGATAGGCGCCGCTGATCTGCATAACGACATCACCCGGATACCGCATTTCCACTTCAAAATCACCGTGTACATCCCACAAACCAGATGTTGGGAAGGCCGCCCGGCCTTCCGCCTCCAGTGGCCCTGTAAGTTCGGTATTAAGTCCCCAATGCGCAATATCGATATGATGGGATCCCCATCCCGTAATCATCCCCGCACCGAACTGCTCACAACGCAACCATCCCGGGCGCTCGTAGATATCCGTTTGGGAATGCACGCGATCCAACGTATAGGGCACCAAAGGTGTAGATCCGAGCCAACGATCGTAATCCAGATTTTCAGGTACCGGCATTTCAGCCGGATTACCTCCGGCGGGGTCTCCTGGCAATCCGATGATCACACGCCTGACGATGCCTATGCGGCCATTGCGTACTAACTCACATGCACGTCTGAATTGCGGCCACGGATTTATTGAACGCTGCTGACTGCCCAATTGGAAAACGATCCCCTTCCGTGATACCATGTCGGCCATCATACGGCCTTCTTTAATGGTCAGCGAGGTTGGCTTCTGCATATAAACATGCTTGCCGGCCACCGCGGCCTCCATCGCTGGTTGAGCGTGCCAATGATCGGGTGTGCTGATCACCACCGCATCCACGTCCTTGTCCGTGATCAGGTCCCGGTAGTCGCCATAGGTTTTTACATCAACGGGTGATTTCCCTCCAGTTTTTGCGGCTTGCTGTTGCTCCAGCCACTCTTTGCCTGCAGCCAGCCGGTTGCGGTCCACATCAGCCACCGCAACCACCCGGATAAATTCGTGTTTCAGGATTTCCGGCAGGTCATGTGATTTGGCGATGCGTCCGAAGCCAATCTGGCCGATGTGGATGCGGTTACTCGGTGCATTTTTTCCAAATACCGATGCAGGCACGATGGTTGGAAAAGCTGATGCAGCCGCCAACAGGGCAGCCCCCCCTGCTGTTTGCTTGATGAACGACCGTCTATTCAGTTGTTGTTGCTTTTTATCCATGATCAATTGATTTTCAAATCTGTCTAACGTTCCCTGACTTCTTCTTCGGGGCTAGTGGCGTATGCCTTGCTGTAATCCCGTCCCTTCGTTTCCTGAATAACCCATTCAATGCCGCCAAGAATATGTTTTCTGAATGCTTCATCCATATAATCGCCTTTATCATGGCCTAGGGAAGTATACCATGACCGGCCTCCATCAAATTCGTGGCACCATACGGAAGGGAATACATCGCCGAACGTATCCAAACGACGCTCGTCTTCACCCTGCAGGGTTGTTGCATCGTTTACAGCCACCACATGCAGGTTCACACTGAGCTGTTTGAGGTAGTAAAATTCATCTCCTTTTTCGCGGATCCATCTCCGCGGCAGATGTTTTACCGACGGATGCCCCGCATCCAGTATGTTTACTGTAAATGGCTGAAATTTATCGTGCCAATAGAATGTTGCACCCAGCAATTGTTTGAACCATTTCCAGTTACGCTCCGTGCCCGACGCGGAATGAATACCTACGAACCCGCCTCCTGCCTGAATATATCGCATCAGCGCTACCCGTTGGGCATCCGTATCAAAAACATCGTTATTGGTATTCGAAAATACGAGTACATCGTATTGTTTCAGGTTTTCATCGGTGAATACCGAAGGATCGTCCGTTGCATCCACAGCAAATCCATACTGTTGGCTCATTGCTTTGAATGCCAGGATTGAATTTTCGATGTTGTCATGTACGAACCCTACTCCGTTCTTGGTATAAACGAGGATCTTAACTTTTTTCCAATCCACCGACTGTGCAAACGTTATACTTACCGGTAACAGCAAAAGGGATAAAAGTCCCAAAAGTATCCGGCGAAAGGAAAAGTGGAATTTCATGGTTATCGTCATCTATTGTTTAATCCATGGGTTTATCGAGCGAAAAAGATTTCCATATGCGTTCAGCATCTTCGGGCGAAAGTGTGCCATCGAAAATGATCAGCCGATAGCGCAGGGAGTAAGTTTTTCCGGATTGCAATACCCAGTCTTTATTCTTGGTTGGTGAAAAATTGAAAAATTGATCGCCCCTGCCGCCGTTGGCGTCTTCGGGCCATACCCGTACAGGTTCCGGAAAATTATAATTATCCGGATGCGAGAGAAAGAGTATACCCCCTTCGCCGATGCCAAGTGTTCCCGAAACGATCGCCCACCGTTCCAACGATCCATCGGCATCCTTGCGTGTTTTACCCGAGGAGGTCAGCACCTGGCTATTCGTATTTGTCCATTCGGGGGTTGCTCTGAATCCCAATCCGCCATAGCGGTATTCCTTCAAAATCACGTCTGCGTCCCTAACCGGCCGCAATACGGAATAAATATCGCATTGATATCGATTGGCATCCAGTTGGGAAACGGTGATGTTCAGGTGTTCCTGGATAATCACCGTTTCTTTTCCCTCATTAAAAATGACGTGATCGTGCACAGCCTCAAATCCAGCTTGCTGCGTATCAGCGAATGTATCCTCGAAACGCACAAAGCGCACCGTACCCTTTTTATCTCCGATATTCCATAGATCGTACAACTTTCCCTGGTACTCGACGTGTGTCCATGGATTCCAAAGGCCATAATGATGGTAATGGTCCGCGGGTTGGATGGAGGTAAGCACTTTCCCTGAAGGAGTGTTCAACGGATGGACATAGCCCGATCGGCCATAGGCTTGGTCAACTCCGGCGGGTGGTTGCTTCACCGTATACCGGTAGGTAAGGAGTGGGTTCCCCTCCGGATTTTTCAACACCAGTTCATCCGGCCCTTTCTCTACCTGGTATTTTCCGGCGGGTGCAGCTGTCTGCCCGGAAACCTGACACATCATGCCTAAAGATACTGAAAATGCAATCACAACGGTCTTTAACATGGTACTGTAGACTTATAACAAGTATTCGAGGCAATAAAGTTATCAAATCCTCACAGATAATGGAATAACTGGCATCTCTTTATCCATCCAAACCCGCATATTCACGGATTTACTTGCATTCAACCGATATACTAAACTAACAGAACAGTAGCGTATGTCACCGCTACCATACATAATTTTTCAGTCCCTCGGGCGGTTCGTCGGTGGAAAGGTCTATCAAGTAACCATTGATAACTGCATAGGTAGGCCGCCCGTCGCGGGCTAAAAAGAAATTAGCGGCACCGCCTAGTACCGGGCCGGTCGCGATGGGCTTCCGCTGATTAAATACCACAAGCGGGAGCTGGTGATGACGGTTCTCCGGCACGTTGGCCACCTGAACGGCGTAGTAACCCTGGCGTAAAAATTCCATTGCCTGTTCCGGGGAAATTTCCCCGATGCCATCGAATATGCCCGGATACACCTCGCCTTGCATAAAATGGTATCCTTCCGCATCCAGTTCATCGTATCCGTAAATCTCCTGCAAATCGCCTACATCTGCGATGGACGACCGGATGTAGTAGTCACGATCGTCTGTTTGCTCATACCGATTGATGGACAGATCGATTTTATAATTCATCGAGTCACGCGCTACGCCTACATGGCGCAATACCAAATCTGAAAGCTGGGAGGCACTGAAAGGCATGGTTTCATATTCGGCGATATCATACTGGCGATAGCTGCCCTGTGCAATCTCTATCAGGGAATTGAGAATGACGATAAAATTAAGTTTCCGGATAAACTGTTTTTCCGGGTCACCCCTGTAGCCCCCCGATTCGATCAAGACCGTACTCGTCCCCCAGCTTTGAAAATTGTCGCCGAAACCACGGGGCGAATACGTGTCATCGTATTTGGCTACCCCGTTCGGCACATATCCCTGCAGTATACGGTTTATGCTGACGGCAATTTTCATGGCATTGCCCCGTACCTCGTTGATGTCACGTTTCTCATTGTAAGCCGGTGCCAGCAATGCGATAGTCACCGGATTGGATGTGCCAGGTACGTTGTAGTAGATATTCATGTCGTGCAAGTTAAACCCGAAATCGGGTTGCACGGTTTTCGCAGCCTGCGTAAGCAGCCTTCCTTCCACCGTTTCTCCCGCACGTGCATCACGGTTCAGATCGATGTCCATCGCATTACGACGCGTATATACATCGGCACCGTCGGGATTGAGCATCGGTATGAAATACAGACTCGTCTGCGTTTTCAGCACGTTCCGTATGCTATCCATACCATCATCCTGGCCCTCCAGGAAATTGAAAATATCCATCAGCGCCATAGTGGCTGTTGGCTCGTTGCCGTGCATCTGGGACCACAGCATCACTTTTTTTGCTCCTACCCCATATTTTAACTGATAGATCGGCTTTTTGAGGACAGAAATCCCCAATTGGGTTACTTCAAAAACACCCGCTCCCTCGCGTTTGAGGATAAGGGGTTCAATATCTGCGTGTTTAAATCGGCGGTGAACGATGGTGGTCTCCCGATAGGCTTCGAAAGCTTTACTCAATGCAGCCGTATCAGGCACATAGGTAATACGGCTTTGTCCGCTGCCTTGGCAAGCGGTAGAAGCCAGTATGATGGTGAGGAAATAAACAAACTGTTTCATCCCGTCTTAAAAATGGGTTCGACTACGTGGATACTGCCCTGAGTTGCATCGATACGCACTTTCGCTCCCACGGGGAGAATAAGTTGTTCGTCGATGTGCCCTATCAACGCCCCTTGAAAGGCAGGTATGCCCAGTGGACTGATATAGTCGTACAATATCTGTTCCACGGTGAGCGAGTTAGCCGGATTTTTGGAATCACAATCGGAACATTTGCCGAAAACAAACCCCTTAATCTTCTTCAACGCACCCGATAATGCTAACTGACTGAACATCCGGTCAATCCGATACGGTTCTTCGCCGATTTCTTCCAAGAAGAGAATGCTGTTTTCAAAATCGGGAAAATAATCAGACCCCGCAATGCCGGTTAAGACCGTTAGGTTACCTCCCAGCAGTTTACCTTCAGCTGTTCCACCGGTTATTGTTTTAACGGGCATACCCACGGCGGTGTATGTGGGCAACGTCCCCTCAAAAAACAACTGCCTGAATTGATTAATGACCATGGGTGTCCAATGGCTGTTTGCCACCGCTCCGTGAAAGGTAATCAGCCCGGTTTGCGTATGGATGGCCTGATGAAAAGCCGTAATATCGCTATAGCCCAAAAAAATCTTGGGGTTTTGGGCAATCAGCTGGTAATCCAGTTTATCCAGTAACCTTGCTGCACCCGACCCACCACGCAGGCAGACAATGGCTTTTACGTCCGGATCCGCAAACATACTTTCCAAATCCGCCAAACGCTCTGCGTCCGTTCCGGCCAAATATCCATATCTTTTTCCGACGTTCGCTCCCCATTTAACACGAAGCCCCAACGTCGAGAAATTTTTGTCAGCAATGGCATACCCTTCGTCGTCAACCAAGGGCGACGAAGGTGTAATAACCCCTACGGTATCGCCTTCGCCGATGAGGGACGGGAAAACGCTTGGGTGTGGACGGGCGGCGTTGCCTAATTTTGTCGCTGACAGCGGCAAAGCCACCATTCCTAAGCCCATTACCCTGATGAACGTTCGTTTATCCATAGCTTTCCAACGGTATTTATCGATTAAACATCAATCGCTGCGCATTACCGCCTTCCACTATTGCGCCATTGGTATACACCAAGCTACCTGAAACAAAGGTATGCATCACAGTCGATGTGAACGTGTGTCCTTCAAAAGGCGACCACCCGCACTTGGATAAGATGTTGTGTTTCCCGACGGTATACGGTTTGTTCAGGTCAACCAATACCAGGTCTGCCCAATACCCTTCGCGGACAAACCCACGCCCGTCAAGCTGGAAACAAATGGCTGTATTGTGTGCCGTCTTTTGAACCAGTTCCTCAAGGGTAAGCTTCCCCGCCTGATGCATATCCAGCAGTGCCTGCAAGGCGTGCTGTATCAAGGGTCCGCCAGAAGGTGCTTGCAAATAGGGCTGCTGTTTTTCGGCCAGGGTGTGGGGTGCATGATCGGTAGCAATGACATCAATCCTTCCATCCAGCACCGCCCGCAATATGCCATCGCGATCTTCACGGGTTTTTACGGCAGGATTCCACTTGATGAAATTTCCTTTTTCCGCGTAGTCCGCATTACTGAACCAAAGGTGATGGATACATGCCTCGGCGGTAATACGTTTGTCTGCCAATGGCAAATTGTTTTCGAACAGGTTGGTCTCCCTTGCCGTTGAAATGTGGAGGACGTGTAGCCGCGAGCCATACTTTCTGGCTAAGGTCACCGCACGTGACGATGAGATGTAGCAAGCTTCCGCCGAGCGAATCAGCGGATGCATATCGGGGGTGAGCCGATCGCCATGTACCGCCTTGTATAGCTCCATGTTTTGCCGGATGGTTGCTTCATCTTCGCAATGGGTCGCAATCAGCATGGGCGAACTGGAGAATATGCCTTCCAACGTGTGCTCATCATCCACCAACATATTGCCCGTGGAAGACCCCATAAATACTTTAATGCCACATACCTCCCGGGGATTGGTGCGCAAAACCTCCTCCAGGTTGTCATTGGCAGCCCCCATGTAAAAGGAATAATTAGCCAGGGATTGTTTGGAAGCTATGTCGTATTTATCCTGCAAAAGTTGCTGGGTAAGCGTATTCGGAACGGTATTAGGCATCTCCATAAATGAAGTAGTACCACCGGCTACCGCAGCACGGCTTTCATGCCAAATATCGGCTTTGTAGGTTAGGCCCGGTTCACGAAAATGCACTTGATCGTCAATTAAGCCGGGAAATACGTGTAAACCTTCTGCATTGATTTCGACATCGGCCGGTGCCGAAATTTCTGTACCTATTTTTTCAATGCGTCCATCGGAAATCAATAGATCTGCTGTAATTGTCTTCCCTTCGTTGACAATGGTAGCAGCTTTAATAAGGGTTGTCGGCATGCTTCTGACTTTTCGGCAAAGATACATAAATGATCTGAGCCTCCGCGGTTTGGCTCATACAAACTTAGTCAAACTTACGCGAAAAAAGCAGCGGATATATCTCCCTATAAAGGTACGGTGGCCGTGAATTGCACATTTAGGGCATCAACATTCAGCCCCACCATAAACGAAGGCATGGTTGGCGCAAATACCCAAGCATGGTTACGCCGGTACACATATCCCCTGCGGTAAGGGTCGTAATACGTACGATATGCGGGGAAGTAGACATATTCCGTGCGGTAATGAAAACGCTTTCCGTAGTACCAAGCATCGTGGTCTCGGTAGCGGAGTCCCTTTTGTTTGACGTATTTTCTATATGCGTGATCGCGTCTGTCATAGTGCTTCCTATATGAATGATTGTACTTGGCATCGCCATGAAAATCCCTTTCGCGTTTTTTGTGGTGCTTTGCATACTCTTTTCTTTCCTTTTCCCAATGTCCTTTGCCCCGCTTTTGGGCATTAGCATCGAACGTAGAACCTAACAGGAATACAAAAGCGGCGATACAAATCAATAACTTCTTCATGACCTTATCTTCTATGTACAACATACGACTTAACTTCTACCGGTAAGACAGCAGAAGTTATGCCAAGGTTTAAAATCAGTTCTTCAACAAGCGCTGAATCTCATCCAATTTCATTAAGGCCTCCACGGGAGTGAGGGTATTGACGTCGAGATTATTGAGCATATCGCGGATTTTCACGAGAATGGGATCGTCGATGGAAAACATCTGCAACTGATAAGCCTGCTTTTGGATTTTTTTTATGCTATCCTTGATGCGCTCGCCGCCCGTTCGTTCCTGTTCGAGGCGTTTGAGGATTTCATTCGCGCGCTGCAGCAATTTAGGCGGCATACCGGCCAGTTTTGCGACATGGATACCAAAACTATGCTCGCTTCCGCCGGGTACCAGTTTGCGCAGAAATATCACTTTGTTATTCACCTCTTTTACAGATACATTGAAATTTTTGATCCGTGAAAAGGAGGTCGCCAGTTCATTCAGTTCGTGGTAATGGGTAGCAAATAACGTCTTCGCGCGTGCCGTGGGGTGGTTGTGCAGAAATTCTGCGATTGCCCAGGCAATGGAAATACCGTCGTAGGTACTGGTACCCCGCCCGATTTCATCCAGTAGAATCAAACTCCTTTCGGAGAGGTTATTCATGATGCTCGCCGTCTCGTTCATTTCCACCATAAACGTCGATTCACCGGAAGACAGGTTATCGGATGCCCCCACACGGGTGAATATCTTATCGATCAGCCCGATACATGCCTCTTTAGCGGGAACAAAGCTGCCCATCTGGGCCATCAGCACAATCAATCCGGTTTGACGCAGTAACGCCGACTTACCCGCCATATTAGGGCCGGTGATGATGATAATCTGCTGGCTATCATTATCAAGGAAAACATCGTTGGTAATGTAATCTTCCCCGATTGGTAAATTTTGCTCGATGACCGGGTGGCGTCCTCCTTTGATATCTATTGCCTTTCCGTTGTTGATTTCAGGACGCACGTAATGGTTTTTTTCCGCAACCAGCGCAAAATTGAGCAGGACATCCAGCCGGGCAATCAACTGGGCATCGGTTTGTACCGGTTTAATATATGCGGCAACCGCTGCAAGCAACTCCGCATACAATCTCGTTTCCAGTGCCTGGATCTTTTCTTCGGCACCCAGTATCTGTTCTTCGTATTCCTTGAGCTCTTCGGTGATGTACCGTTCGGCGTTGACGAGGGTTTGCTTACGCACCCATTCGGCGGGCACCTTATCTTTATGTGCGTTGGTCACTTCAAGGTAGTAACCAAAGACATTGTTGAAGGCGATTTTTAACGAGGGGATACCCGTTGCCTCCGATTCCCGCTTTTGAATCTCAAGCAGGTAATCCTTGCCACCATAGGCCACCTTTCGCAGCTTATCCAATTCCTCATTTACCCCTGAAGCAATCACATTTCCCTTGTTCACCGACACGGGCGGCTCCGGATTGAGAAACGCCTCAATTTGTTCGCGGATAGGGGTACACGGATCCAACTGGTCTGCAATCGTTTTCAGCGATTTGGATGCTGTCTGGCCGACACGGGCTTTCAGTTTTTCGACCGCCAGCAACGCACGCTTCAACTGCGCAACTTCCCGTGGATTTGCGCGTTGCAGCCCCACTTTGCTAATCAGGCGTTCCAGATCTCCGATCTGTTTGATTTCGCTGATCAGCTCATCCCGCAAGTCCTTATGGGTATAAAAATAGTCTACCACATCCAATCGCTCGTTGATAGCCGACTGGCTTTTCAACGGCATAACCATCCAGCGTTTCAGTAGCCGGGCACCCATCGGGGTAGCTGTCTGATCCAATACATCCGCCAGTGTGACGGCATTTTCGTTGGCTGAACCCACCAATTCCAGGTTACGGATCGTGAATCGGTCGAGCCACATATACCGGTCTTCCTCGATGCGCGAGAGGGTAGATATGTGTTGCAGGTTACGATGTTCGGTTTCGTTGAGGTAATGCAATGCCACCCCCGCAGCCACAATGCCCAGCGGGAGGCGTTCAATGCCAAACCCTTTCAAGGATTTGACTTCAAAATGCTTAAGCAGCGTTTCAACCGCATAATTACCCGTATAGGGCCATTCATCAAGCGCATAGGTATAGAAATGGGCTCCATACTGTTCCACGAATGTCTTATACTGACGCTTCCCCATGATCACTTCGGTTGGCTTGAACCCTTGCAGAAGTTTGTCTATGTAGTCCGGCATACCCTGCGACACCAAAAATTCCCCCGTAGAGATATCCAAAAACGCAATGCCTACCTGCTGTTTATCAAAAAAAACGGACGCCAGGTAATTGTTCGATTTCTGTTGGACAATGTTGTCGTTGTAGGACACTCCCGGTGTTACCAATTCGGTAACCCCGCGTTTGACGATGGTCTTGGTTGTCTTGGGATCTTCCAGTTGATCGCATATAGCCACCCGCTGCCCGGCACGGACCAGCTTAGGGAGGTACGTCTCCAGTGAATGGTGCGGGAAGCCTGCCAACGCGGTCTCCGATTCGCTGCCATTGCCCCGTTTGGTCAATACGATCCCCAGGATTCCGGCTGCCTTTACCGCATCTTCTCCAAATGTCTCATAGAAGTCTCCTACCCGGAACAATAACAATGTGCCGGGATATTTTACCTTGATGCTGTTGTATTGCTGCATCAGGGGGGTTTCTTTTTTTACTGCCTTTGCCAAGCCGGTTATTTTCTGCGTGGCCGTAAACTTAGATAAATTCCCTTTTATATGCAATTTATTCGGTCTCTCCCCGGCCATTGAAAAAAGTTGCGCCGAGGAAAAATAGGATTATGGAGGGGATTTGACAAGCTTCAATTTGTATCAAAACTGGCCATCAACTTCCAGTGGTTTTAAATAGGTTAGTCACCGGACAAGTTACGGTATCCAAGTTATATTGAAAAGATCTGCCGGACTTTCAAACCAACCAATGCTACTACTGTAGGTATCATTATAAGCCATGCGTCTGAAATTCTCGTTCCATCTCAATGACTCTTTTGTAAAAAATCTGTTCTGCCTCATGTTCTCTCTCCAAAAGCGACTCAAGATGGTTATCGTCGGCAATAAGTTCTTCATATCCCATAACTCCAAGGAAAGACTTATAGAGCCGATGCCCTGGTCCATACTGTTTGAAATACCAATTACGGCTCAATTTGGCTTCCGTAATCGTAAATAGCGGTGCAGGTGCGGGGAGTATCCAAGTTTCGGTGTGGCCATACAATAAATACTGTACAACATCCTGGTGCCAAAAAATCATAGCTGTCACCAAATACTCCTTTCCAATATCCAATTGATGAAAAATGGTATGCGCGGTCGTACCAAACTTCCCCGTATAATCGTCTGGCAACTCGTTAGGTTCAAAAGCACGTAACGCTTTCCCCGTATTGGCTATGCATCTTACAATCATTGTAAATTAAGGGTTATTAAACTTGAAATCATCAACAGCAATAATTGCTCCATTTTGCCGTTTTGTAACGTAATGGATTTGTACCCTCGCATGATACCAACTTCTCTTCTCCAAGCCACCTTAGATCATCAAGTGAAGAGATGATTGTACCTCCAATTTCTGGTTTCGACATTACTTCTTTCATCACTAACTGCTCGGTTAGATTAATTTTAAATTTAGCTCGCTAAGGGAATATTACAATTGGGTCTGCACATAATCGTCCCCGGGCAATGTAACGTACTGTGCGCAAATAACACTTTCTAAGCTACAATTTATTAAAATGTACTACCTGACTTACGGGAGCTATTTTGGCGGTTGTACCCAAATCGGAAGGTATTTCAATAGTTATTTTTTCTTTCAAAGCAAATATTATCTTGTCTATTTCTTCGATGGTAAGCCCTGTCTCGGATTTAGTATATAATTGAATCCCGTTTACACTTCCATCCGATTCTGGATATAGTGTAACGAGGATATAACCAGACGATCGCAATTGCTGGATCTTGTCTTGACCTAAGGTATTGGCAATCAAATCTGTCACCGTTTGTTTTCCCTCGAAATCAACCCGATCAATCCGGGAATAGATTTTTGGATTTTTCTTAAAGTCTGAAATTGCCTTGTTTTGTTCTTCGGTGATCAAAAGGCGTTCTTGTTCCTGCTTTACTATAAGCGTGCACTCATTAATCTTATATTTTCCTTCTTTGATAGCGCGTTGTGCAAACATGGGCAAGCTCATAACCAAAAAAGCAAATATGAATCCGTATTTAAAATTATTAATTTTCATCTTTAGATCATTTTAGGGACAATTCGAGTTGTTTTCACAGTCCGAGTTTCGGAAGGCTTTATGCCTTTCAAAACCTGATTTGCCTACCATATCTAATGGCCGGAAATTCGATGTACTCACGCTCCTTGAAGGTTGCTTTAACCTTCTCACGTAGACATTTGTCAATCTGTGCTAACTCTTTTGGCGTGATGAGCGTGTTTTTTGGAAGGCTGTAAGAAGATATGTCAAGAACGTTCCCGTCTTGTCCAAAAACATAACGAATGGTAAGCTGCTCACCATTCATTTTTAGCTTCTCTATCTTGTCTTTGAGTACTTTGTAAATAATCTTTCTATCCGTAAGGGTATCTACTATCATATCACCATCCCGTATCGGCAGCGGAGGAGTTGGGCTTTTTGTCAATGGGTAACCATTTTTATATTGTGGCAAACTACTACTTACAACCATGTTTTCGGTTCTCGGAAATGATATCTCAAAAGATGTTCCGTCAACAATCATTTTGCCCTCGGCAAATTTGTCTTGCGCGATTACTGCTGAAGAGAGAAAAGCAAGAATAACAAATATAATAGGATGTTTCATCTATAAATAATTCTATTCCACCGGTCAGATGGAGCTTACTATGTTTAAAATTTACATTTCCCCGTGTGATAAAAATGAAATTTTAAACATGGATGGTTCATATACTTCTATTAAATTACAAGTGCATTTTTATTAAGATGAAAAAAAGCATTAGTTTTCACAATCGGGGTGCAACACACCGTTAAACACCCTCTTCAATGCCTCAGGTAATAAATGTATTAATAATTGATGTATTGTAGCACGGATTGGTGTTCTTGAATTCCCCCGGGATATCCAGTAAAAAAATATGTACTATGCTAATGGTTTTCAGTATAGTCTGAGTTTGCACATCAAACGCTTACTCCGGGTATACAACAATAACCAATTCGTATTTCGTGCCTTTCAAAATCTGATTTCCCGTCCAAAGAATATCACCGGATGTTCCAAGTATTCCCTTCCCTTGAAAGTGGCCTTGACTTCCTTGCGAAGGCGCTTGTCTATCATCGCCAATTCCTTTGGCGTGATGAGTGTGTTTCTAGGAAGGCTATATGATGATATATCAACGACGTTACCATCCTGTCCAAAGACATAATGAATGGTAATTCTTTCACCATTTGTCTTTAGTTCTTCCAACTTATCCCTAAGCACTTCGTGGACAACTGTCTTATCAATAATTGTATCTACTTTCATATCGCCATCCCGTGTCGGCAGCGGAGGAGTTGGGCTTTTGGGTAATGGATAGCCGTTTTCATATTGCGGAAGCTTTGTAATTACCCACATTCTATTCGTATCTATTTCAGAAAACCCTGTTTCAAAAATTCGATCGTCTACCGTCAGTTTCCCCTCTGTAAATTTTTCCTGTGCCTCGGCAGTCAAACATAAAATCATGTTAGCTATGGTGATTGCCAGTAATCTCAAAAATTTCTTCATATCCTATCGTTTTTTATTAAGATGAAAAGAAGCATCAGTTTCACAACCGGGCTGCAACGCACCGTAAAACAACCTCTTCAACGCTTCAGGTGATAATGTGTTAATAATTAGGTGTATCGTAATTTGGATTTGTGTTTTTGAATTTCTCCAAAAACTCGAAATATTTGGTCTCGTACAATGACCAATTGGTTAAAAAATCCGGATATTGAGTACCGTTGTTTGTATTGCTTCAATTTGTATATTCGCACCACAGAACTATGGCAGCGAAGCGAAAGCGCAAAAAAAAGGCCCGGCAGTTATCCCGGTTCATACCCAAAGTCGGCAATATCTACTTACGTTGGACGTTGCGTGTGGTTGTCGCATTCTTTACCGTTACCATCGTTTGGGTCCTGCTGCTCAGCTTTATCAACCCACCCATTACCTGGTTGATGATACAACGTGGGTTTGAACGCAAAAGTGAGGGCAAAGAATGGAAAATCACCAAGCAATGGGTACGGTACGAGGACTTGTCGGATAATTTAAAACGCGCGGCCATCGCCGGTGAAGATGCCCGTTTTCTCACCCATTGGGGATTTGATCGAGAAGCCATTGCCGATGCGTATCAGCGCAACAAAGATGGCGGCCGGTTACGCGGTGGAAGTACGATTAGCCAACAGACCGCCAAGAATGTATTCCTTTGGCCCAAACGTTCTTGGCTACGGAAAGGATTCGAAACCTATTTCACCCTATTGATTGAATTGTTCTGGAGCAAAAAGCGGATTCTCGAAGTTTATCTCAATGTCATCGAGACCGGAGACGGCTTATACGGTGCAGAAGCCGCGGCGCAGTATTATTATGGTAAATCAGCCGGAAGCCTGACGAAACGCCAAGCCGCATTGCTCATAGCGGTGTTGCCCAACCCCCGGCGCTGGTCGCCGGCAAAACCTACGGGCTTCATCAACCGGAAGGCCAATACGATTGTCCGATATATGGGGTATAGTGAAATTCCTTGATTAATGGATAGTGGACAATGGACAATGGACAATGGATAATGGATAATGGATAGTGGATAGTGGATAGTGGATAGTGGATAGTGGATAGTGAATTATCAATTTTCAACTATCAACTATCAATTAAAAACACCTTTGCGTGCCAACTGTCCTTCAAAGGCACTTCCCAGGC
>Ga0182746_1001049_pt1 | contig 28786 bp, 27 predicted proteins | sample eDN3rd30CBELigOP_FD_128881 | JGI IMG/M metagenome (GOLD analysis project Ga0182746, IMG submission 128881) | Enriched Organic Plus compost microbial communities from Emeryville, California, USA - eDNA 3rd pass 30_C BE-Lig OP (version 2) (version 2) ... | reverse complement strand
GCTAATAAGCCGTCTGTACTGCTAACTGTCGGTGCGACAGGGTTAGCCTGCTAAATAACTAGTGGATACACTGGTGTTCGCAGGAATCCCCCACTTCAAGCTTTAGCTAAGTGGTGGGTAGTTAGACCTAAATAGTATCGTACATTCTTTTTCCATCTATTCAGTTCCTCTTTAATAAAGATACCTCCAGTATCCGCAATATGGAACGATTTTGCATAAAAATAAACACTTATACACTGTTTCACTGAGTTCTTTTACTACATAGATTACAAGCCAACATGTTTGACATGTTGGCTTGTAATCCTGGCTCTTGTAGAATATAGAAGTTGATTGGTTTTAGGTGTAAAGGCTAAATTAAAACCGCGGCAGTGAATCAACGGCATCCGCTAAATCATCATACGAATCTTTTAAATATTTACTTGTTGTTGCAATATTACTGTGGCCGGCCAGTCTTCTTACTTTTTCAATGTCATTGTTGGTTGCTTTTAACATCCATTTGCAAAAAGTGTGTCTAAACATATGTGGAGTTAACTTTTTCCTTGGGAAGCTGTAGCTTTCAATCATTGTCTGAATTCCACGAATCGTGAACTTTGGAGATCGTTGGCTGTAAAAGACATATGGTGAGTCCATAACATGAGCTTTTTGCTTGGCCATTTCAGCACGAAAGATGAGCCAGTCCTGAATTTCAGCTAGTAATGTATTAGAAATGGGAAGAGTTCGTATTTTCCTGCCTTTTCCTACTATTCTAAGACGTTTTAACTCTAGGTCCAGGTCGGTTAGTTTTAAATTGGATAGTTCCTCAACCCGTAATCCGGCGTATGTAAGCAGATAAATGATGGCTCGATCACGGCGATATTTTTCCTCTGGATTGACCCCTCGGCTTTTGACGGTTTTCTTTCTTAACTTTTCTAGCAATCTCTCAAATTCATCTTCTGTGAGCCACATGATCTTTTCATTCTCTTCATCGACGTTTTTCAAATCCTGAATATTCTGCATTGGATTGTGCTGCAGTCTTTCGTGCCGGATTGCCCAAGAATAGAAACTACGCAGTGAATTGAGGCGCCGGTTAATTGTAGTAGTGGCCAAAGGTTTGACATCGGTTGGATTAACCATGTCACTGATCCATTTACGAATGTCGGAAGCTGTTACATAATCTTCCGGTCGAATATGTAAATCGGTGAAAAAACAGTTCAAATCATTCTTATAAGAAATAATCGTATTTTCTGCCATTCCCTTTTCTTGAAGATACGAAATGTACGCTGAAAACATCATTTTCACACCCTTTACTTATATGACGAGTTTAATAACCCTCATTTTTGAGAAAATAATTACTGAAAAATCCATATTATACGATGAGTATAGCATAAGTGAAGGGATTATAAACGTGTATAAAGTATGTTATATGCTGAGCTGAAAATTAAAAGTAAGGATTTGAAAAGTGAGTACAGGAGTATATTAAGTGTAGTTGGGTTTATTAAATTGAAAGCCTTTCATCTATTATTACCTACATTTAGATTACAAGATAATGAACAAATGTTCTAAAGTTAAACTTTAAATAAAATTCTACTTTCTTCAGTGAATATGGTGATGGACAGTTGTATATGAAGGACCATATCATTATTTACAGAGGTGCCGATATCGATGTTTACATCTATGTTTCCGTAAATATCTATGTTTATCTTTCATTACTCTGCATCTCTATAATTGATTAATTCATCCTATTTTAATAGAGTTTTTTACTTTGGAAAGATGAATTAAATAAGATGATTGGACAGGATATAAAAGGGTAGACTTCATTCACTAACCCCGCCATTTATAGAATTATTTTTATTAAATTATGTTGATGTTTATACCGATATAGATATCGATGTCTACATAGACATAAATGTCGTTGTTTATATCAATATAAATATAGCTTGCTATTTTAATGAATTGAATATATAGATATCCTAGTAATTAATATGGCACGTTAGTCCATGCTAGGTACGGCTGAGAACGAAGAGGCAGCTAAAAAACGAGCTAAGTATAAAAAAGGAAAACAACCCTTCCTTAATTGGAAGAAAGGTTGTTTTCCAGTTTAATCTACATAAAAATAGAATTGATTTTAGTGTGTTTCAATATAGAACCATGCGTTCAAAAAATTTGTAATCATCCGTAACGATTGGCTGTTAAACCGCCATCAATAACAAATTCTAATCCAGTGGAATAACTTGAGTCATCGCTTGCTAAAAATAATTATCGTGGATTTAAAACGAAAGATTCTGATGTCGTTGTGGCAGTTGGAAACGATGGTTTATGGAACAAGTTCTGTGAAGCTTTACAATGGTCTGATTTACTCGCAGACAAACGTTTTACATACAATAAGGATCGAGTTGCAAATCGCGAGGTTCTAGAAGAAATAATTAGTGGGCGTTTTCGAGAAATGGAAACAGACGAAATCATTGATAAGTTAGACGAATATGGTGTACCATGTGGACCAATTCAAAATATCGAGCAAGTCATGACAAGCCCTCAAGTGGTTGCTCGCAATATGATGGTTGACATTGAACATCCGAATATACCGAGTTTAAAAGTACCGGCTTTTCCTGTGAAGTTCTCAGGAACACCAATTGTTGTTCAGTCTCGACCGCCACTTTTAGGACAACATACAGAGGAAGTATTAACAGAGCTCGGTTATAGTAAAGAAATGATAAAAAATTTAACAGTTCTACAAAAGAATTCCCCTTCCTCAATCGAGTGCAGGGCGTAGCCCAACGATAGGGAGGGGATGAATTTTGGTCAGGCGTTAGCCTGAAGGATTTTCTTTGCAATGATTACCATTCAGTCGTATAATAAATGACAAGGTGATAGCAATGGATTTAGACACAAATAACCATTCAGTATTCAAATTAAATTACCATCTTATCTTAGTCGTAAAATACCGAAGAAAAGTAATTGATGATTCCATTTCTGATAGATTATCAGAAATATTCAAAAATATTGGTTCTAACTATCATGTAACAATCAAAGAGTGGAATCATGATTATGACCATATTCATGTATTGCTTACAGCTAAACCGAATACTGAATTATCAAAATTTATTAACGCTTATAAAAGTGCTAGTTCTCGAAGAATAAAGAATGAATTTCCACAGATTAGAAAGAAATTATGGAAAGAATATTTCTGGTCTCAAAGCTATTGCTTATTAACTGTAGGTGGAGCTCCCTTAGAAATTCTAAAGCAATACATCCAAACACAAGGAGAAAAATAATAGGAGGTGACGACTATGTTGTTGAATCAAAAATATGAAATTTTCCCAAATGAAAAACAAAGGGAAATACTAGATTGCTGGTTACAATATTGTCGTCAAACCTATAATTCGGCTCTTCTAGATAAACAACGCAAATATCGCCAGTTAAAAGAATCTTATCATCGTCACGATATGCAGACACAACTAAAAATGGATAAAAAAAAATATCCGTTTCTAAAAGAAGTGCCTTCTCAACCATTACAGGAGGTTTTCCAGCGCCTTACGAAAGCTTTTGACAACTTCTTTCGAAAGGATGCCAAGTATCCTAAGTTGAAAACATACAAGGATTATACGAGTATGACTTTTCCACAGTTTGGCTTCAACAAAAAAGGAAACCGATATGCCATGTGCTTTTCTGAAAACGGAAAGCTATTCAATGCCAAATTAGGCGAAGTGGATATTCAGCTTCATCGTCCATTAGAAGGAATCATTAAACAACTGATCATCAAGCGTCAAGGCGGAAAGTGGTATGCCATTTTTTGTGTCGAAAGACGGGCAGCCTCATCCTCTATCGATCATTCAAAAGTCATTGGCGTGGATGTCGGACTAAATAAGTATGCGGTTCTTTCTAATGGACTAGAGTATGAAAACCCAAGATTTCTTCGTAAAAAGGAAAAACAGCTAAAGAAAGCCCAACACACACTCTCTAAGAGAAAGAAAGGTTCTGTCAACTATATAAAACAAGTCCAGCGTGTTAGAGAGCTTCATGAGAAGGTAGCCAACCAACGCCGTGATTTTCTCCATAAACTAAGCTATCGCTTGTCAAAAGACTATTCGGTTATTGTGGTAGAAAACTTAAACATTCGTAACATGGTGAAAAACAAAAAGTTATCTAAATCAATCTCAGATGCTGGTTGGGGAATGTTTCGCAATATGTTAGCTTACAAGTGCGCAAAACAGGGCGGTGTACTCATCAAGGTAGAGCCACATTTCACTTCCCAAGACTGCTCTTTGTGTGGAGAGCGTATAAAAAAATCCCTTTCCATTCGTACTCATATCTGCACAAAATGCGGTACAATATTGGATCGTGATCACAACGCCAGCCTAAATATTTTGCAAAAAGGACTGGAACAATCACTTGTCATGAACTAAATCACTTAAACTGTAGGGCAAGGTTATGTCCGAACAGTATAATCTTCGCCTGTGGAGATTGTGTAAGATGTAATGAGACACCTCATTATGCGGTAATCACGGAAGCAGGAAGCCCCTTCTTCAATCAAATCGTAAGGTTGATAAGGAGGGGTTATTCACAAAACAAGAAGTCATTTAACGAATGTAAAAAGTACCCCTAAATTTATAAAACGAACGAAAAATCCTAACCAATCCCCCTTTAAAATAAAAGCTCCCTATTCATTAGTTGTTTTTGGACAAGTAGTGGACAGGGAGTTTTTGTTATTAAATTGTTAGGACTGCAACATTGTTCTCGTCGTTTATAATCTGTAAACTTCCTTCTTCTAAAAGATAATTTAGGTATCCTAATGTTTGCATAATTTGTGGAGAAGGCTTCGTAGTATCTTTCTTATAAAGGAGCTCAATGATTTGTTCAAATAAGTATGGCTGTTGTATGAGCGCATCTTTTAGTTGCTGAAGCTTCTTTAAATGTCTCATTTTAAGGCTTTCAATTAAATCTGCAGGGTTTTCAATGATATCACCATGACCCGATACAGCTAATTTGCATGAAAGATGTTTAACTTTTTCTAGCGATTGTAAATAGTTTTTGAGTGGATTAAATTGATTATTTTCAACTATAAGAACGGGACTGAAATTTTGAATAAGATGGTCACTTGCAAATAGCACTTTACTGTTTTGTTCGTAGAAGCAAAAATGATCGACTGAGTGACCAGGTGTTGCAATTGCTTTAAATGTTGAAGAATCGATACGGATCATGTCGCCATCTTCAAACGTCTCATCGATTTCAAAATTATAGGCCTCTTGTTCATCAAGGAGCTTTTTCGGAGAATAAGGATATGTATAGCCGTATTGTTTGGCGGTTTCAATTAAACCAACATTTTTAGGGCTAATTTTCATTGTTTCAAGTTTTTCTTTGCTTTTCGTGGAAGCAATGATTTTCATATCAGCTTTTTGCTGCAAGAAGTGACAACAACCTACGTGGTCTGTATGAATGTGCGTTAATAAAATGTGAGAAATTGGCTTCTGTAATGTTGGTAATAATTTTTCCCAAAATGCTTTTGTTTCGTCGTTATTTTCACCTGTATCAATAAGCATATAGGAATTTTCATGTTCAATGATATAGCAGTTGACATCTGCGTTATAAACAGAAGGTAATTTTATTTTATAAATATGGTCAATTATTTTACGCATCGTAATTATACACCTCTTTTTTATAGATTATAGGGAGAACAAAACATAACATATACTGTCTTTATTTTATACCTCAAATCATGCCGATAATTGGTATTTTAAAAAATGTACGTATATAAATCTACTAAAATGGCAAAGCTTATTATGTATTCCCCTTTTATAGAAAAGCATCTGCCTGCTGGCAGATGTTCTTTTTTTTTTTACATATACCCCTACCCTTTAAATCCCTATTTGCACTGATGCTGATTTAGCATTCTACTTCTCTTTTGCTAAATAAATTGCTAGGCATTGGTAATTGGTAGCCCTAAATGTTCTCGCAGTGTTTGACCTGTATTTGCCTCTTTAAATAACTTTCGCTTGTGTAAGGTCTAATCGTGATAAAATCAAAAAATAGAGCTATGAAATATGAATTTGGCTAGTAACAGGAATCATGAAAAAAGCCATTAGAATAAAGGGGAGGGATATGAATGGCAGATGATTGGAGAAATAGTGCTTGCGGGCATAAATTTATAGCTTCTTTTAGCGGAGGAAAGGATAGTGTCTTAGCTTTACATAAAGCAATGAAGGTTGGAGAAGCAGTTGGACTAATTGTCATGCTGGAGGAAGAAGGGAAACGTTCTAGATCCCATGGAATGCCTCCTGAACTCATACGTGCCCAAGCTCAATCGATAGGTTTGCCCGTATATACTGCAGCCGCAAGTTGGACAGATTATGAAAAAGTATTTATAGGTCTTTTAGAAAAAGCTAAAAGTCAAGGAGCAGAGGTGTTAGTAACTGGAGACTTAGATATGCCTGCTCATGGCTGCTGGCATGAAAAGGTTACGAAGAATGCTGGATTAAAGCTTGGGATGCCTTTATGGGAAATGAACCATCGTGAAGCTGTCGAAGAGTTCATAAATCTAGGATTTGTAACAATTATTGTAACGGTTAATTTATCCCTTGGAATGCGAGAGGACGATTTAGGGAGAACGTTAACTCATGAATATGTGAAGGAGCTTGAAGCTCGCGGTATTGATCCCTGCGGAGAAGGTGGAGAGTTCCATACTACAGTTATAGATGGGCCTATTTTTAAACATCCTATTCCAGTTCGGAAATGTAAGATTATTAAGGACGGAGAATATGCCTTTTTGCCTTTGGAGCTAGATCAGATGTAAGAGTAGGGTGCCCATTGACTAAGCCATTGAAAATGCCTTTTCTGGCTTTTTCATGATGGTTTAGTCAACACTTCTCTATAAATGCTTTGATGATGCTATTAAACTGTGCTGGCTTTTGAATGTTAGATAAGTGACCTGTTTGATTAAGCAGAGTCAGTTTTGCTTTACGCGCCCAACATTGTGTAACGTAAGCGTTGTATAAATACGGTGTAACGTAATCGTGACTGGATGAGATGATTTGAATCGGCACTTTTGTAAGCGTTAACATCATTAAATAATTAATGCCCTGGGTGGCCCTGGCTGTCTGAATATACGTTTCCCTGTTCAAATGGAACGTTTGCAGCGCATGATGTATCGTCTCCTCACTCGGTCTGTACAAAGAATTAAGGACTATCTTTTTTATATAGTCCTCGTCCGATAAGCGATTTAAAGAACGCTCCTGATCCTGTAAAACGAGTTCCGCCAACACTCCAGGTACATAGCTTGTTGTGTTAGCGAGTATCATAGACTTTACGCGTTTTTTCGCTTGACTATGAATTTCTTGAACAATCATGCCGCCAAATGATAGCCCGCAAAAATGAGCAGAATCGATACCGTTTTCATCTAGCATGTTTAAAATATCTTGTGCAAAGTAATGTAAAGCTATATTTTGCGTGACTGGTGATGTCCCATGCCCTCGCAAAGTTGGAATGAACAACTGAAAATACTCCGATAACTCTTCTTGTAATTTCCAAGCGTCTCCTGTTTGACCTAACCCATGAATCAGAACTAAAGGTTGACCCTCTCCAATTGTGCGATAAAACATAGTTCATCACCCCTTTGTATATGTATATTTTTATTTCTTTGTATTGTTCATTAAATGGAGGTTTTGCATTTAATTCGGTAATCAGTGTCTGTACCAGTGGTGAGGGACAGGCACCTGAAATCACGATAATTAGATGTATTAATTCATTAGGGGAGAGGTTCCCCTTGTATAAAAGAGGACGATGTAGGTTAGCGACATGTAAAAATATAGGTTAAGGGGGGCTGAAGCATTGGTATAACAGGAATATTTTTAAATGTAACAGCGTAAACATGTCACAGATGAACACAGTTAACGTGTAACAGTGTTAGTGAGCTAAGTTAGAAATTTTACTGATGATTTTTCAAAAATGAGAAAGGGGAAAGTAAATGATTAAATCAAATTTGAAACTGAAAGATGATAAAAAACCTCGTTCTGATAAAAAAATTCGGGTCAATTCTTCCCTGGATTCTGATACACATGAAAAATTACAAAAACTAGCGGTTAGTTGTGATATGACGAAGACCATGCTTTCAGCTGAGATTATAAAAATTGTGGTCAATCATGTTGAGTTTATTGAGTGGTTTCAAGGTAAATATAATAAAAACGAGCAGTATAAAGTATTTCCCATTAGAAAAGATGGCAAAACCTATTACTAGGCGTATTTGTCCAAATTTTTACCTATCTTTTTATATAATGTGTAGCATTTGGCACACATGCCTTCTCGTTTTTGACTATCGTTTGTTGTTTGTTTGCCGCACCAACTACATTTTTTCATATCTATGATACTCCTTGTCTATTTGATTATTAATCATTATGGACAGGGAGTTTTTATTTTATACAATTAATTTTAAATTTAATAATACTTACTCACACTTTTCTTTTGTGTGTTTTACAATATATTATTTTATCTTGTTTTACTCTTGTTTTATCTTGTTTTCGGAGGCTATAAATCCAGTTATATCAAGGGTTCATGGACTCTAACTATAACAAAAACAGTCCCAACTATAACAAAAACGGTCCTAATTGTAACAAAAGTAGTATTAACTATAACAAAAAAAGTCTTTTGTTATAGTTAATTGTTTGTCATAATTAGGGTAAGTGAAAGGAGAGGATATTTGTTGGACGCAACAGATGTTGTTGAACCATGTCCCACTAACCTTGTTACAAAGTCTAATATGCTGATTGAAGCTAATTATAAACTTGGCGTTGTGGAACAAAAAATTATTTTGTGTTTGGCCAGCAATATAAGTCCTGACGATTCAGATTTTAAGACCTATACTTTACCGATCAAAGAGTTTATAAAATTGCTAGAGTTAAAAGGGAAATCTAAATATACAGAATTGAGACAGACTACAAAAGAACTAATGCAAAAAGTATTTGAAGTACGGGTTGATAAGAAGGTCATTCAAGTTTCCTGGTTAAGTTACGTCGCCTATAACGAGACAGAAGGAACAATAGATATAAGGTTTGATCCCTTTTTGCGTCCGTATTTATTGGAATTAAAAAGAGAATTTACGAGTTATAAGCTTGAAAATGTCGTGAAATTAAAGAGCTCCTATGCTATTCGGATCTATGAACTTTTGAAGCAATATGAAAAGCTACAAGAGAGGACTTTTCTTTTAAAGAGTTTACGAGAAATGCTTGGGGCTGAAGATATATATCCGGCATACGGAAATTTTAAGCAAAGGGTGCTAGTACCAGCCCAGGAAGAGTTAAAGAAGAAAACGGATATCTCTTTTGAAATCGAAGAAGTGAAAAAAGGTCGTAAAGTTGAGAAAGTTAAATTCCTTATAACTTCTACAGGAAAGAAAAAATCTGGGCAATTGGAGCTTTTTCATGAAAATTTAGAGGAATTTAAGCGCCCCAATACCTTCTTAGAGACTGTGAAAAGGCTTGGTCTACAACTTGGAATACAATTGTCAGATAAGATGATTAATGATTGGGAAAAGTATGGACCAGAACATGTAATTGATTTGTTGGAGAAAATGCAGCATAGAAAAGATATAGAAAATCCAATTGGTTACATAATAAAGGTTTTAAATTCTTCTGAACATAATGAAGCTGCTGCAGCATTAGAGCAGGGGGATATTATAGCCCATTTGGTCTCTAAATTTAGAAGATCAAAAGAATCCTTGCCTGAATGGTTTGTAAAACAAGAATCTATTAAAGAGATAGAAGAATGGATGGCAATAGACCATGAACAGGCCATTCAACAATTTGATGAAATAAAATTAGGGCTGTATGAAATTCTTGGGATTAAGGAGTCAAAGAAGATTTCAAAAGAGGAAAAAGAACGAATTAAAAGAGAAGTTGAAGAAATGATGAGGAATTCAAGCAAGTAAATATAACATTTTCGGTCCCTGGGGGTTGTTTGAAATTTCCTCGAACCCTACTTTTTCTATATGATCTAATCACAGAGTTACTGCTCTAGTCCGTCAGATAAATTACAATAAAAGGAAAAAAGTTTAGTTTTGCTGCTCTTCTTTTAAAGGGGCTTTGTCACAAGCTTCAAAATGAGTTGCATCAATGGCGATTATATCATCCGTGATAAATCCTTCAGAGATTGCTTGATGTAACAGAGAACTTTGTGCTTTTTTCTAGCACATCGGATTCACTCAGCTTCGTTAGGAGTCTAGAATAGGCTGACTCAGATAGAGTCTTGTCAGAGACGAGGAATTCACAATCTAACTTAAATAAAAAGTCACGATTTAAACTAAACGTTTAATTAAGTCTTCTATCGTTGGAATCCTCTCCACAATTCTAACAACCATTGAGATAATCATGGCAGCATAGTTGAGTTCGACAGGTGCTCCAAATCTTGATTTTTTGTTCACTTCCTGAAAAATCAAGTCAAGATCAATAGCTGAAATAACAGCTTCATAACGTTGGGTAGGTTCTAAATCAAAAAGATCTTGCAGGTCAAACAGGCTTCCTTGTCGTATAATAGGCATAGGAAGTATTCCTCCAATCATTATAGTTTTGTGTGGTAACTAACTATTTCGATATTTGGGGAGGTACTTCCTTTTTTATGTTCTGAAAGCCTTGGCACATAAGGGCTGAGATTTATGAAATTGCCTCAAATATAAAGATCTCATCCCTGGGTAGCTAAGAGAGCATCAGACGTATCCGCAATACAAGTGTATTCTATTTTGGGGCATAACTTGCTCTTTTCCGTGAATATTCACGGCCGAGCTTCCTATAAATTGTGCTTCGGTGAATGCCTAGCCGTTTAGCCGCTTCTGTAATATTCCCATTTAACTCGTTGAGCACAGTAAGAATCGTATGCAATTCTTGATCTTTTAATGAAAGCGTCTCACACATTACTTCTCGGCATTGTGGAGATGACAAAAAAGGTTGTAACTCTTTATCCATATAACGATCCGATATATTGACTGCTGTATACTCTTCAATCGTGCTTTCTTCTCTTAGCTCTTTTGGAAGATCAGCGTTGGTTATGATATTGCCTTTTACCTTTACGGCCATTTTATAGGCAAAGTTTCTTAGCTCACGTACATTCCCTGGCCATTCATATCGTTCCAAGGCAAGTAAGGCTCGATCATCCAGCTTAAGCTGTGGCCGTCCTAGATCTATACAAATATTTTTGAACAAACGATCTAAAATTAAAGGGATATCTCCTGATCTCTCACGTAGTGGAGGTACTTGCAGAGAAAGAATGTTGAGTCGATAATACAGATCTTTACGAAATGTACCTTCTTTACAAGCCTTTTTTAAATCACAATTTGTGGCCGCAATCACTCGGACATTTAACTTAGTAGGCTGGTTTCCGCCAAGGCGGACAATCTCCCCTTCTTCAAGGACTCGCAGTAAGATGGTTTGTAAATGTAATGGCATCTCGCCAATTTCATCTAAAAATATCGTCCCGCCTTCAGCCTGTTGGAATTTTCCGGCACGTCCTCCTTTTAGACTCCCTGTAAAAGAGCCTTCTTCATATCCGAATATTTCACTTACTGCAAGTTCTTTTGGAATTGCACCGCAGTTAATCGCTACAAAAGGTCCCAAAGACCGATGGCTGGACGAATGAATGGATTGGGCTAATAATTCTTTTCCTGTCCCACTCTCTCCCTCAATCAGCACCGGCAAATCCAGATTTGCCACTGAACGGGCCTCTGCAGTAACGGAGAGGAATTTTGGGGACTGTCCAATCAGGCTTGAGAAGGAGTGCTTTGTAACATTTCCTGTGTTCCTTGAAGCCTTGGGTGGTGAAATGGCATGCACTATGTAACCAATCGGATTTCCTTGATGGAAATAAGGAATTAATTCAAACGTCCACCCTCCGTTTCTTTTTTCCTCCTTCCATCTATATGTATGATCCAATGATACATCTACGTTATCTAAATCGATTATGCGATTATTTTTATCGATCCAGTCATTTTCGTAGAATAGAGGAGACGCTTTAATGACTTGATACCCGCGATCAAGTACAGCTACTGATTTACCATGGTTTTTATGAGCTATTTCTATGTAATGCTCCATTAACATAAACTGTTCAAATTTCAGCTGGCTCAGGAGCTTTTCTTCGATGACTTGGGCTGTAGAAATTACAGTAGAAAGGGAATGAGGGTGTACTACATCCCAAATTCCGGTTAAATTAATGCCCCCAAGAACCTTCTTTGTAACAGGGTCTTTAATAGGCGCTGCTGAACAAACCCAATTGTGGACTGATTGGCAAAAATGCTCGCTAGCAAATACCTGCATAGGGGTGCCTATAGCCAGGGAGGTGCCCATAGCATTGGTTCCTGCATGGAGTTCCGACCACGAAGTTCCTGCAATGAAGTTTATTTCTTCGGCTTTCTGTCTAAGTGATGACTCTCCTTCCAAATACAATATTTCTCCATTATGATTGCAAAAGACTATTAAATATCCCGAGTTTATCACTAAATCTTTAAGTTTTATAAGCAGGGGTTCGGAAATAGAATAAAGGGCGTTAGTAGATTGATACTCTTGAATCTTGTCTTGCGATAAGACAATGGGCGCTCTTCCTTGAATGGGATGCACTCCATGCTGTAAGGAACGTTCCCAAGATTGGTAAGTTAAAGGGCTCACTTCCGAAGCTAAGTTTTTACCTGATATAAAATGCTCCCAAGCTCTTTCAATCCTAACCTTTTCACTCTTTGGTGAGGAGGAACCATTTAAGGAAATAAAGGGGCTTCTCATACTATAATCATCCTCTATAAAGTAATGGAAAAGTAAGCGAGAACCATGTACTTACTACGAATAGGTATCGTAGATGATAGTAACCGCTTACAAAATATTATTCTAAAAAATGACTTATTATTCACAATTATCAATTTCCCATAATGTATATGTATGGACATAAATACGATTTTCACATTTTATAATTTATTATTATTATATACTAAAAATTGTTATTTATCATGCAAATCTACCAATCCGTTTTATACAGATCGATCCTGCCTATATGACCTCAAAACGATATATCAGCGATTACTTTTGTGAATGAAATCACATAAGAAATATTGACCTTCAGGATGTTGCTGATTGCGACATATGTCGCGTATTGACCTTCAGGATGTCGCTGATTGCTACAGTGTCGCATATTCCTTTACATGTCTCCACTAGCTGAATAGGATACATTTTATATATAGGATGAACATTTTTACAGCCAAGAAAATGCCCAGAACCTTTATCATCCCCACTGAAAATGGGCTATATCGCGATTAATTCTACGAAACACTAGTTAACATATTTTGTGCAATCATACGAAAAATGGATTTTGGCACGATTCTTGCTTTATAAAAAGTGAATTCAATTTTATGGGAGGTATTCGATATGGAGACAAAGAAAGAGCAAGTATCATCTCGTATTGTAGACGAGGTAATGAATGAATTTACGGAGCGTTTTATGCTTCCAGATCGCGTTAGCCATTCCACTGACATGCCGTGGATACCGTTTTTTGAAGGTGGCGGTTCCTGGTTCAAGCCGCTTCGATTTGACCTTACGACGGGACTTTGGATTATGCTGTTTAAAGTGGATCCAAATGCTAAGCTTTCCAAACACCGTCATACTGGAGGCTCTGTTACCGGCTACGTAGTTGAAGGGAATTGGCATTATATTGAAAAGGACTGGAAAGCAAAGCAAGGAACCCTTATTTTTGAACCGCCTGGCGATATCCATACTCTCTATGCAGATCAAGAGACAGGCATGACAACGCTATTCATCATTACCGGCAGCATACAGTTCTTTGAGGACGACAATACGATTTATCGTGAAGATGATGTATTCGCTATATACAAGCGCTATCTTGATTATTGCGAAGCAAACGGTATCCAACCGGATGACGAGCTTATTTATTAATCTAAGTTCGTTCCGGGTTATGTGTTTAGAAGTCTTTTTCAAACTGGATATGGTATGTGCCATATCCAGTTCTGTTACAAAAATCATTCATTAGAAACAGAGAGTATTCCGAAAAGTATAATTATCTTCATGCTCTCTATAAGGACGAAAAACAGTACGAGGTGCTTCATAGTTCTAAATGCTTTCTTAGTTTACGCACATATCCCTCACTGACGGCTAATACCTCTGCTATCTTTACATTAGAACCTTTGGAATGCCGTTGCATAGCCTCTTTAAGCTGCCATAGCTTATCCTCTGTTTTCTCTTTTTGTTGATCCAAATACTCTTCCCTGCTTACAGAGCGATTCTTTTCTCGAAATGCGAGTTTATCTCGATTATGTTTCGGCAGGATGTTTATTAGTCAGTTTGAACTATTACTCAAATAGAATTGTATACATATTTGTAAAGCTTGTGCTTCTTATATTAATGACGTAGTTTAGCTGAACCCCTTCTTGAGGTTAGTTTAGATTGTTTCATTTAAATGTTTTCTAGAGATAGGTGCTTGTTTAAACATATAAAGGAGGGCAAATAAAAGAAAAGAAGCTCCCCCTATAACAAACATGATTGTATTTGTAATGCTCCCCCACAGGTCTACTAAAATTAAAAAGCCTGGTATAGTACATGTTATCCATGATTGAATGAGTGCTACCCATCCTGTATATTTTTCAATTGGTTTATTTTTTGCTAGTAATAGATAGAACAGGAACCATAGATAAGACCACATTAACCAAATGACTCCAAACTTTAAGTCTTCCAAATATATGAGGTTTGCTAAAGAATACCCAATGGCAAGTATAGAGACCCATAATGAATAATAACCAACACCAGTTGTGCTTGTATTAGTTAAATTGGTAATTCCTACGTAAAGATACGTAAAACCAAATAAAAATAATCCAGAAGCTGAGAAAATAGTTGATAAATCACCATTAGCGGTAACTATGATAAAAATAGGTGTAAATACTTGAAGTCCACCTATAAAAAGATTAAAAATACCTGCACTTTTGCCATCAACTTTTCCTATTAACATAAATCCGTTCAGAAATAAAACGGCTCCAACGTAAAGTAATCCGACAGTTGACATAGGCTTCCTCCTTTAAACCTCTTCAAATTTTAACTCATTATTATTAGTAGTTACTCTATAGAGGATATGAGAGGTAGCTCCTTGTCTTTTTACTAAGATTTTTGCTAAAGGAACCTCCAAATGCTTTCGTATTTGTCTCCTCATGGCACGTGCACCATAATGTTTATCGAAGCCTTGTTTAACGATAAATTTCTTTGCACTTTCATCGAGATTAATTTGGCATAAGTGCTTTTCTAAACGAGTATTCAAATTAGAAATCAATTTATCGACAATCGGATTAAATGATTCTGGTCCAAGCCAGTTAAATATAATCTTGTCATCTATTCGATTTAAAAATTCTGGTGAAAAGTTCTTTTCTAACTGTTTTTTCACTATTTTTTGAAGTATGAAATTGTCGCTTTTTCCCCAATTTGAGGGGATGAGTCGATAAAAAATCCTTTTTAGTTTAGATTTAATATCACTATCTACAAACTCGAAAATTTGTCTTGAGCCAAGGTTACTTGTCATGAAGATCATTGAATTACGAAAATCTATAACTCGTTCTCCATTAGTTAAAACCATTTTTCCATTGTCAAAAACATTTAAGAGAGATTGTAAAACACTTGAATCTGCCTTTTCAATTTCATCCAATAAGACAATACCTGGTTTACTAAAAGAGCCGGCAATCTTTTCTTCATTGAAAACTGTGGTCCCTTCCTTACTACCAACATAGCCTGGGGGAGCACCTGTTATAGCTGCTGCGTAGTGTTCTTGAGCGAGTGTATTCATATCAATTCTAGAAAAAGCTTCCTGATCCCCATAAATTGAATCTGCAATGACTTTTACAGTTTCGGTTTTACCGACACCGGTAGGGCCGAGAAACATTGCCACATAGAGTGGACGATCCTTTTCGGTTATATCAGCGTGAACGATGTTTAGCATATCAGATACTTTTTCAATCATTTGATCTTGACCAAAAATTGCGCGTTTCAAGGATTGTTTGATAGAGGAAGGGTTAAAGGAAAATCTTGTTTTTACAGTTGTTATCCTTGAGCGTCGGTGTTCTCCTTCATTATTTAAATCTTCTTTTTTTTCATCAGCAACATTGACTTGGTAACTTTTAAGTTTGTCATTAATAAAGGGCATTTACATCCCTCCTATATAAGATTAGAAGGAGAGCCAACCTAGAAGGTTGGCTCCGTCATACTATTTCACGCCTGCTTCTTTAACTTTTCCTTCATGAGGAATTCCATTGATTGGGCACTCTGCTGTCCCAACTGTTTTTCTCGTGATTTTTTCAACATTTTCCCTTGCTTGTTCTGCATCCATTACCCATGTACGGTAGAAGTCAAATGGACATTCTGCAACACCTTTATCTCCATCTCCTGATTGGATTGTTCCTGTGTATCCTCTGTGTAATAGTTTGAAAAGGTGATTTTGAGATTGCCAGTTTGCTCTTGCATCGCGAATTTGTGATACGGAGAGTTCAGCATACTGAATACCATTTTCTTCAGTTCCACATTCACCTAATGTACTACCATCAAATCCAACAATGCTTGAGTGACCAAAGTATGAATAAACACCATCGAATCCTGTTGCATTAGCAACAGCTACATAGGAGTTATTCATCCATGCCATCGTTTTTGCAACCATAATTTGTTGTTCTTTGGCTGGATACATGTAACCTTGGCAACGAACTATTAGTTCTGCTCCTTTCATTGCACAATCTCTCCAAATTTCTGGATAGTTTCCATCATCACAGATAATTAAACTTACTTTCATTCCTTTTGGTCCTTCAACTACATGTGTTGTATCACCAGGATACCAAGGTTCAATTGGATTCCAAGGTAGAATTTTGCGATACTTTTGTACAATTTCTCCTTTATTATTCATCAAGATTAAGGTGTTGTATGGTGTCTTATTAGGGTGTTGTTCATGACGTTCCCCTGTAATTGAAAACACGCCCCAAACGTTCGCTTTACGACAAGCTTCTGCAAAAATTTCTGTTTCTGCTCCCGGTATTGTAGTAGCCGTATCATACATTTCTTGTTCATCGTACATAATTCCTTGAGTGCTATATTCAGGGAATATTACTAAATCCATACCTGGTAATCCCATTTTCATACCAGTAATCATGTTAGCGATATTTTTACAATTCTCAAGAACTTGCTCCCTAGTGTGCAAACGAGGCATTTTGTAGTTTACAACAGCTACCCCTACAGTATCTTTACTGCTACCAATATCTCCATGTCTCATAAATTATTAATCCCCTTTCGCTAAATGGTTTTAATGGATCTAAAATTAAGATAAAAGTAATGGTTTATACTTACCCTGCCTTTATTTCCATCTATTCTTATAAAATGCAAAAAGCGTGCCAACTTAAAAATATCGATAGATACGTATATTTGAAAAAGGATAAAAAAAATAGTTGTATCATTTTGGGACAACTTCAATAATTTGGATTACCTGATTATTAAAACCGATATATAATTAGGACAATATAATGATAGATTTCTCAATATGAAACACTGTATCAAAATAAAACATGGGGGTGTATGGATGAAAAAAGTAGGAGTACTATTTTCTTTAACAGGTACGACTTCAGTTACGGAAATAGGTCAATATCGAGCAGCTCTGTTTGCGCTTCAGGAACATAACCGTAATGTGAAAGATAACAAGGAACTAGTTGAATTTCTTGTACGTGATATTCAATCCGATCCTGATAAAACTATTAAAGAGGCCAAATGTCTTATAGAACAAGGGGTTAAAGTTTTTATTGGCACTTACACCTCTGCATGTCGAAAAGCACTTCTACAGCTTTTCGAAGAACATGATTGTCTCCTCATTTATCCCGCTCTTTATGAAGGTCATGAAGTTCATCCGAATGTTTTTTATACTGGTGAAGTACCTAATCAGCAAGTTCTTCCACTTCTCAAATATATAAAGAATAACTTTGGTCTTAATCTTTATCTAATAGGGAACGACTATATATATCCAGAAGCTACAAATCGTGAGGTGAAAAAATATTGGGATTTACTTGGAGGGAGAATTGTAGGGGAGAAATATGTTCCATTTGGACATTCACACTATAGAGATATTTATGATGAAATCCAAAAAAGTGGTGCAAATGCTATCTTTTCTACTTTAATAGGTTCGAGTGTTGTTCCTTTTTATAGAACGTTTAAAGGAATGGGATTTGATTCTAAACTAACTCCAATTTTTAGCCCGATTACAAAGGAAACAGAGATAAAGGCGATTGGTCCTCAATATACCGAGGGACATTACAGTGGAGGTAGTTACTTTCAATCATTGGATTTGCAAGAAAACATATTATTTACGGAACGTTTTAAAAAAGAGTTTGAAGATGAGCAAGTTATTTCGTCTGTTATGTTTAATACGTATTTGGGGACGAAAATGGTCCTCGAAAAATTAGTACTCTGTGAAGATTTCGAGAGTAAATCCTTTCTAGATTCACTATGTAATCGGGAATTTTTATCACCTGCTGGAATGATTAGAGTTGAAAAAGAAAACCATCATATCTCCAGGCCAATACGTATTGGACAAATAAACTCTCAGGGTCAATTTACAATCGTGTGGGACTCCAAAAAGCTAATCTCTGCTAAACCCTATGATACTACTAATGAAAATCCATCTACGATGTTGGAAACTGTAGATTGGAGTAGTCTCTTTGATGAGTTCGATATTCAAAATGACGATGCGTTAGTGCTATTAAATGAACATGATGAGGTTTTATACGCTAATGTTTTAGCCAATGATTTATTTAAGATTTATGAAGGTCAAATTACGCCTGTGTCCGTAATAAAAAGTAGAAATAAAGATTATGATGTAATTGTTAAAACTCCTGCTATCAATAAATTCTTTAAAATCATTCTGATTAAAACAGAAATGACACGAGAACATAATCAAAATTTGGTGAAATTCGACATTATCAAGACGCTAAATGATCATTACCAACAACAATTAAAAGTAACAGAAACAGCTTCTAATTCTGACGCAAATATATTAATTTTGGGAGAAACGGGAGTTGGCAAAGAAGTGCTTGCTCAAGCCATTCATAAAAACAGCAAGAGGAATAAAGGGCCGTTTATTGCTATTAATGCTGGTGCTATTCCAAAAGATTTAGTTGCTAGTGAATTATTTGGATTTGTAGAAGGTGCTTTTACAGGTGCAATAAAAGGTGGGAAAAAGGGGAAATTTGAGCTAGCTGATGGAGGAACCTTATTCTTAGATGAAATTGGCGAAATGCCACTTGATTTACAAATTTCTTTACTTCGTGTTTTAGAAACAAGGACAGTTACTCGATTAGGAGAACATAAAGAAAGAAAAATAGATGTTCGTTTTATTGCTGCTACTAATCGTAATCTAAAGGAAGAAATCGCTTATCAGGGAGCTTTTAGAGCTGATTTATATTACCGGCTAAATGTAATGTCCGTTACTATTCCACCTTTGAGAGAAAGGAATGAAGATATAAAACTATTAGCACAAGACCTTCTAAATAGTTTTAGAGAGTATTATAAAGAGGGTCCATCAACTATAACAACTGAAGCACAACAACTTCTACGTTCATTTTCATGGCCAGGCAATGTCCGAGAACTAAGAAATGTTATAGAAAGGTCCTTTCTATTGGCTAAAAGTAAGAATGATCATGTGATTAATGCGGAACACTTGCCAAGTGAACTAAAGACTAAACAAATTATCCCTAAAAATAGTGGAACATTACTTTTAGAAGAAGTAGAGAAACAAACTATTCAAAAAGCTCTTGTTACTACAAATAATATTAGTAAAGCTGCCCAATTATTAGGTATATCAAGAAGTACGTTATATCGAAAAATGAAAATACATTCATTAACATACTAGTCAGGAGTTTTGTTTTCAGTATAGATTGTTTCATAGACATGAAAGGGATTTCTAAAGTCCCTTGAGGTTTTAGAAAAAAACAGATGTATATAAATCTTACAAACTGGCAAAGCTAATCATACATTCCCCCATTTGTTGAAAAAGCATCTGCTGACTGGCAGATGCTCCTTTTTTGACGAGTTTCTTCTATAATTTATATATTGCTAACTTTTAAATCCTTTTCGTATTCTTTAACCAACTTATAAAAAGTCGTCTTTTTAATCCCTAATTCCTCCATTGCTTTAACGGCTGTCATTTCTCCATTTTTCCACTGGCGATAGACTTCTTTAAACTCTTCCGTAACGGTAGCTTTCGGCCGTCCAAAAGCTACGCCGTTTTGCAATGCCAAATCAATGCCTTCACGCTGCCGTGTTCGAATGCGTTTCCTTTCTTCTTCTGCCATCCAGGATAGAATCTGTAAAACGAGATCCGCAATTAGCGTTCCTAAACTATCTTTATATTGAGTGGTATCCAACAGGGGCATATCGAGCACGACAATGTCGGCTTGAATATGTTTGATGATGTCATTCCATTCTTCTAAAATCTTTTCCTTATTCCGACCAAAGCGATCTAAGGAATGGATGTACAGCACATCGCCTTTTCTCATAATTCTTTTCAGAAGCTGATATTGGTCCCGGTTGAAATCTTTTCCACTTTGCTTATCTATGAAAATATCCCGTTCATCGATTCCTCTTTCTTTCATGGCCTCAATTTGCCGTCCCTCATTTTGATCCTTGCTGCTCACCCGAATATAGCCAAACTTTCGAACATCCACCTAAATCGACCTCATCTTCACTTTTTTTCTATTATTATAGCAAAAATAGTTCGTTAAAGTATCTGCAAAAACTGAACGTTCGTAAAGTTTTTTTAGACTTTTACGGAAATATAAAAGAGGAGTTCTAAGTCAGAAAATAACCTGTTCGTAAATGTGTACTTTTTTGAACTAAAAAAAGACCGTCTATTGACAGTCCTGTTCCTAAAGTAAAGCTACCTATTAGTTAGTGTTAAGATTAATCACTAATTTAAAGAAATCTGTTTGATAGCATGCTTAACTCTCTCGCAACTCTCTACTTGAGGATATAATATATTATTTGTTTCCAAGGCTAAAAATTCAATAACTTTTAATACTGGAAGTACTATATCATTTTCATAATTCTCCGTAATCCCATATGCCATTGGTTTAAAGTGTGCAAAGTCATTTCGATAACTTATTAACTTTTCAATGGCCAATCTTTGTTCGGTCCCAATTTTTAACGTTTTACTATGTGTAAATTGCATCATATACGCTTCTGATTCACATCTTGATAATACAGTATGTATATCTAGAATTTGTCCACCCATAAATGTTCCATACCGTAAAAAGGATTCTTCACTTTGATCACCATAAATAAAATCAGTATAATTTCTCTTAACTTTTTCAATAATCATATCTAATTTCTTTTTCTTGATAGTCTTAAATATTCTTCCAATTGGATTTGTGCCCTTTATGTTACATATTCCAAAACTATATAAAGCTCCATGTAAAGAAATCATTAGCCATTTAAAACGGTGTTTATCATTACTTTCATTAAAAAAGAATGCTGCTTTTTCTAAATAATCAATAGCATTTTCCAGTTCATTTGTAGAATAAGTAATTTTTGTTTTCAAAAAAATCCCCTTCAGCACCTTCAATAGTGGTTATTTGTTATGTTAGTTAAACTTTGTATATATATGAAATTCTCCGTTAAGCTACTCAATCCTCTATACCTTAATCAATTAATTAGCCAATAATAAAAAAGACACGTTCCTAGAGAAAAGCGCCCTTAACAGAAAACTCAGTATTGAGAAAATCTATACTTGAATAACATCAAGATTATATTGCTGATCGTTCATTTCTTATAAGTACTTTTTTTATTATCCTTTTTGTACTTTTTTATCATATCAGGAAAGGTGTAAATAAAATGTATATCTCGAGGCAATTTATATTCTGATAATAAAATTTGAGTGTAATGCAACCTATTCCTATGATTTGAAAGCTTTGAAAACCATTTTGTTCCTTTTATTTTATTTAAAATTAATTCGGCAACTTTTTCGTAATCATCATTCTTGAAAATAGGTTGATCCAATATATTACCTGGCATCTTATTATAACCGTACGGATACAACGTATCATAAGCCCTTATGGCATTATCCTCTAAAGCGTTTAAATCTGAAAAAGAGGTCTTCTCTAAAGGGATTAAACTAATACTAAATTTATCACCTAAGCAATAATCCTCATATACTTCAGCATTTCCTGAATCTTTAACAAAGTGCTTATAAGACCTGTCGAATACTCTTTTTGATTGCCCAATATAATACTTATCTCTTTCACAGTTATGTATGATATAAATACCAGAGAAATTCTCAATCCTTTGTTATTTTCTATTATTTTCATTTTTAAGTTCAAGTAATTCTTCTGGAGTAAATTTTATCAGTTTATCCTTTAAATCATCTAACTCTTTTCTTACAATTTTCCTATTCTCATTTCGTTCATCTTCCGTCTTATTTTTATAACAATATGATGGTGATAATTCTATTTCAGAAGAAAGGTCAGAATCTCTCAATATATGCCTTATCCATTTTAATTCATCTTCTGTTAGTGTATAAATGCTTTCTTCCTCTTCTAACTCATAAGTAGAATTGTTTGGAGTACGTTTAAATCGTTGTCTTTCCCCGTTAATATATTCAACGTAAAGATATTCTCCTTCAGTGTACATAATGTGTTTTCTATCAAAAAATAATTATTTAACTCTATCTGTACTTAACAAGTTAAATTTAACATTTTATAATAGCTTGTCACACATAGATTACCTTATAGACCGGTTTTGGCTGCCTTTAGTGCAGCCTTTTAGCCTTGAGGCTAATTATTTTTAAAACGTAAAAAAATATAAAAATAGGAGTTGCAAACCAAAAGCCGAATTGCTATTTAATAGAGAGTGAGAGTAACAACATTTTAAAAGTATAAAAAAGCTATATGTATCAAGGGTTTCACGATTTTCAATATATATCGAAATCGATATATATTGAAAATCAAAAAATATAAAAAAAGAGCTATATCAATAGCTCTTAACAAATTCTACTTGGTTTATAAAAAAACTCTTAAACTGGGGTTTTGAATTAATTGAATTTTCAAAAAGATTAATTTTCATAGAAAAGTTATGTTATAATGTCGTTAACCCTAACATAATGGATGTATATTGAATAGAAAAAAGCATTAATTAGAGCTAAAGCAAGAACACCGGTCCCAAAGTGTTTTTCCTTTTTATCTAATTCGTGGCCCAACTACGGAATTAGAAGCTTCAATTTGGGACGGGGAGAATGTTGTTAGGGGAACCCACAGAGGTAAGAAATTGTTCACTTTAAAAACACGCTTTTTTAGGAAATTAGTCCGAAAGTTTACATTTTGTTGTAAAAAGAACCTCCGGGGTGGTAGCCGGAGGTTCTTTACGTTTAACAAATACATAAAATGGTAATAATTATAATAAGTTTAAAAAGGCAAACTAGAGGTCTAGCCGACTCATGCCATAACAGTTTATAGGTAGGTAACTGTCCTCTATAACCTTTTTATACTACTACATTAAATCGTTATTACTGGTTCATACTATCCAAGAAAAGGAGAGCAAACTTCCAAGCGCGTAGGGCCCAATCTACTACTTGTCCGATTTTGTTCTCTTTCTTGGACAGCTTTTTTAGGAAATTTTTAAGTTTCTTCATAAAGCCGTCCTCCTATAATTTACATTTTGTTGTAGGTGGTCGGCTTCATAGGCATAAAGGTATTATACAATATTTTAAATGCCTTTTTGGAAAAATTGAGAATTAATAGATTTATTTTTTTATCTGGATTTTCTTACTTCATACGTTGAAACCTATTAGTGATTTGTATAAATCAGTGCATTGGAGTTATCTTGAGGAATACTGTCCTTGAACGTTTTTTTATAAATTTGTTGTTCTACATATTTTATGAATAAGCAATACATTTTTAATTAACATAATGTCGATTTTAAGAAGTACGCAAAAACGCCAATCCCATATGGTTCAAGGGTTTGGCGTTTGTTTGTTTTTTATTGTTTATACATCTTTTTATACAACGTTGATACATCAATGTTTTCATCTTTTGAATAAGCCTCTAAACTGCATAAAAAGGACATTTCCTCTATGCTCTGTTCATGGTATCTGCCCCACCTACGCCAGATACCATGATAGCCACACGTGCCATCCAACCCATTATCATTATAACAGAAGGTGCTTACATTTCCGAAAATTACCATAAAACAAGTTTCGACATAAAAAAGACACTCCTTAATCATAGGATGGTCTGTTTATTCTACGATTTAGTGTTTGTAGTGTTATTCCTCTTAGTAGTTTCTCAGCTTTGTTGTATATATGGAAGGAGGAAAACGATACTTTATAGCAACTTAATTACTTTCCTCTTGATCGTTAAAAAAATGCAAGGCAACATACTGTGAAAGTAATCCATCACTAAAATAAAAAAGCATGGACTTCCAGCCTTCCGAATCAGGAAAACCTACATTTGGATAAAACATAATATGCAAACCTATCAACACTCCATATAAAAACGAGACTGCTGAAGATACTAAAAAAAACACTTTGCCTATTCGCTTAAACATTCAATATCCCCTTTTTAGTATTTATGTTGTCCAAAACAACCCAAAATCAAAATGTAATAACCACCATCAAAGCTTAAAACGTCTTTAAGGCGTGTCTGTTCCTTAAAAGCAACGAAAGGTAGTTAACAAGGAGTGAAAACCTCTTAAAAGGACTGTACGAACCTTGGGTCGAGAATAGTTTTCACACGCTCGGGTACATTAATTTTATTGAAGTAATGGTAATTAATGGAAAAACAACCAATAGCCTAATAGGGATTAATTGGGTAAAATCTTAAGAATGTTTTCGTTTATTCCATGCAACGAAAAGGAGAAACATGATGGAGAAAGGCAAAATTTCATCTCTTCAGATGGCTATGATGATGTTTCCTGCGATTGCGGCTACCGCTGTTCTCGGGGTTCCAAGCATCACAGCGAAATATGCCAAAAATGATTTGTGGCTGTCCCCCATTTTGGCATCCCTCATCGGGTTTGTGACCGTGTATATCGCTTATCAATTGCACAAACTGTATCCGAAAGAAACGGTTATCCAATTTAGTGAACGTATCATCGGTCGATTCGCGGGGAAAATTCTTGGTATTTTATTCTTGTTTTTTTATATCCAGACTGGGGGACTCATTATTAGACAGTACGCGGAATTTATTGTCGACTCTTTTCTGGTCAATACCCCGATTAGCGTGATTATGGCATCGATGGTATTCCTCTGTGCCTTAATCGTACACGGAGGTTTAGAAGAATTGGGGAGAGCTGCCCAATTATTTTTCCCTGTTTTGGCATTGGCGCCCTTCTTCTTTATCATCTTTTTGGGAATTGATTTTGAATTTAGGAATATATTCCCGATATTGGGGGATGGGATGATGCCTCCAATCAAGGGTGCGGTGGTGCCAGGTGGATGGTTCACAGAGTTTTTTCTAATCACGTTTCTCCTGCCTTTTTTAGAGGATCAGAAAAAAGGTAGGAAATACGGAATGATGGCTGTTTTGGCTGTGATGATGTTGTTAGTTATGATCAATCTTATCGTTCTTTTTGTACTTGGGCCAACGACACCTTCTAAGATTTATCCCTTATTTACTGTAATTCGATACATCAGTATCGCCGAATTTTTTGAACATTTAGAGTCTGGTCTCATGGCTCTTTGGATAGTAGGGGCGTTTGTCAAAATGTCTGTGTTTTATTATGCGACTGTTTTAGGTACCTCACAGTGGCTGAATCTTTCGGACTACCGACCTGTTGTATGGTCGGTAGGTATTCTGATATTAGAATTCAGCTTTTGGTCACTTCCTAACACAATAGGATTGGAACGTTATCTTGTCGGGACCTTTCCTCCATTCGCACTATTGATACAAACGATTATCCCTTTGTTTTTGTTGGTGATTGCAGTTGTAAGGAAAAGAAAAAAGGAATCGAAAACTAGCTGACTTTTAATGAATTGTATAGAACTTTCATTTTTAGTTTACATAAGGAGATGTTATCGGTATGGAAAAAGGATCTTCAAACGAAGATCCTTTTTGCTGTTTGTTCAATTAAAGCGTCCGATTGCTGAATAATTCATTAATTATTTATGATAGATAATTGACGTGATTTACATTCCAAAAGCATTTAATAGGTACTTAGCTGGTGATAAATTAGAGCATGACCAAGAAGTACTCAATATACTTCATGAGTTAGATTCTTATCAAAATATAGTTGTCGTTACGCAGCTATCTATGGTAAACGCCCCAGAAAACTATAGTAAACTTTCGGGTAATCTCATATTAAACCCTGTAAGAGTAATAAAAGAATATTTAATACTAAGCAGCATGTTTTTCTTCTAAATAAGGTACGCGAACTCGTTCATAAATGACACCATATACAACTGTCATCAATACAACGCTTGTTACCATTACAATAACACTTGGGACAATAAACGTTTCACTCATCGCGAATAACACATCTGTACGGAACCAGTTTTGAAACGGTAAACCTACACTTAATAGACCTGTGAAAAAGGCGATTTTGACACCGATATGCTTCCCTTTCATTTTGCGAATCATCCCGTTAATAAATAGACGTAGCATTGCTAATCCAGCTCCTACGAAAAAGAATGTAACTAAATAACCTTTCACTGCTTCATCGAAAATAAACGCTTTCCCTATCATCACTAAAACAATTGCTGCTGTAATAGACATCATCAGTTTTGCTTTTTTATTCATTACTGTTTCCTCCTTCGAAAATGAACACATTGTTCATTACAATTAATAGTTTAAAACGAGTGAACAACTGAATCAATAAACAAAATTCAACATATTGTTTAATTTTGGGTAAAATAAAACAATATTAATTTAAAGGACACAATTCTGCAGTAAGAATGGTGCTCTTTCTTCATATTTAGGGCCAGATTGTTGACCAACGTGGTTTGTCATTTATGATAAAATTAGGAAACGATTGTGATTAAATTAACGAAGCAAATTAGGTTAGTTGATTTAATGGGGGATGTAGTTTGAAAGTAATTTCTTTAATTTTAAGTATAATCGGAATTATATTTCTTGTATCTGCTTCAATAACAGAAAAATATGATTCTTATACACCGATAGCAATTATATTAATTAGATGTGCATCTTTAATAAATGGATTGGGATTTTTGAAAATTAAAGAACTAAATAAAAGTGGTAAGTTTAACATTATCTTCGGGATATTTATGATTTGTATAGGTTGTATTTCATTAGGACTATGAACGCACTTAAACTATTGGGTCCGTTAGCACAACAACTAAAGATTAATCTTTGGATATTCCATAATCGAGCGCATTTACGAATTAACTAAATCCTAATTTCTCGGTGTTGTAAGAGAGAAATTAGGATTTTTTATATTTGGATTTCCTTAACGTTGTAAATCCGCATTTTCCTGACGGTACTCCTATTATAGAAGTCGCCCCTTTACTGTTATTTATTGTTGAGGTGCAGAAGGAGTTGAAATACTTTGTAATGCTTGTTCTGCCTCGTTTGCATATTGATTTTGTACCGCTAGATCACCTAAAGCAACCATTCCAACTAGTTGTCCATTGTCGGTTACCGGTAATCGACGAATTTGCTGCTGTGCCATCAAATTTGCTGCTTGATGAACATCCATATCGGGGGAACCTTGTACGATTTGCTGTGCAGTCATGACTTGAGATACTGGTGTTTGTGCATTTTCTCCTTGTGCTGTCGTACGAAGGGTAATATCACGATCTGTTATAATTCCAACCAGTTGTTCACTGTTATTTACTACAGGGATAGCTCCGATATTATATTGGCTCATTAACGCCGCAGCTTCTTTTACGGTCTGTGTTTCGTTAACTGTAACAACATTTGATGTCATGATATCTCTTAATTGTGCCATGAATGTACCTCCAAATATATTTATCCTTTATAGGATGGGGAATATTAGAGATATTATTGATGGTAACTTTTTCTAAATATAAGCTGCATAGCTTTTTATATCAATTTTTTATTAAAATGTTACTACTTTATCTTTCTGCTTCAAAAAATAATAATAGCTTTTATAAAAAATGAAGCAGCTCGCTCCGTAGGCATTACAGAACGCATTGGAACGCACTCTTTAAGGAAAACCTTTGGATATTTCGTGTACAAACAAGGAATTGACCTGGCAATGATCCAAAAGCTGTTGAATCATTCAAGTCAGACGGAAACTTTACGGTACATAGGGATTACCCAGGAGCAGATGGATGAGATTGTGTTGAAGTTGGAATTATAAAACAGGGTTAGCCTTCGATAAGTAGGTTAATCCTGTTTTTATGTGGTTTTAAAGTTAACTTCATTCATGGTGAATAACAGATACTTTCTTGAAATTAGAATGGAATCGGTCTAATCGATTAGCCGTTATGTCACCATAGGGCATGATGAGTTTTTTCACTTGTTCATAATCGGTTGTTCCGAGTTCCTTCAATATATAGGGAATGGCTTCTTCGGGGTACTCATAATCACGAAGTAATTGTTTGATGTCTTCCATTCATCGGACCTCCATAGTTAATAAGGAAACGGTATACGAATCCTTATATTTATTTTGTTCTTTTTAGCAAGAAGACATACAAAACTTATTTTTGAAAAAAGGTGTTGACTTATTTATATCAAAATAGTAATATTGTAATTCCTACTAAGGGAATCTGGTTAAGCAGATGAATTCTTGATTGGTGGGATTTAAGTAAGTGAATGAATATGAAAGTTGATAGTAAAATTATTTTTCAAAAGTTATTGACTTGC
>Ga0182746_1001048_pt1 | contig 28808 bp, 29 predicted proteins | sample eDN3rd30CBELigOP_FD_128881 | JGI IMG/M metagenome (GOLD analysis project Ga0182746, IMG submission 128881) | Enriched Organic Plus compost microbial communities from Emeryville, California, USA - eDNA 3rd pass 30_C BE-Lig OP (version 2) (version 2) ... | reverse complement strand
GTCGCGCCGGGGGTCATGGAAGTCAACCTCCCCATGCTGGATAATCGGATTATACCAATCGGCAATGTAAATCGCGCCGTCCGGGCCTACTGAAATATCTACCGGGCGAAAGGCAACATGGTCCGTCCATAGTAGGTCGGGCATCTGCTTGGAAGCATATCCGCTACCCTGTTCTTCCAGTTGGAAGCGATTGACGCGGTTGGCCCGGAAGTCATTTGTAATCAGGCTGCCCGCCCATTCTTCCGGCAAGTGCCGTCCGGAGACGATCTCCAACCCCGAATGCTTTGGCTGTCCGGGATTCAGCCCCCGGAGTATCTCTTCGGCACCTGGAGAAGCAAGGAACGTAGCTCCCGGGAATGCATAGTTGATTCCTTCCTCGCCGGCACCATCGGTAAGGAAAGATTGTCCATATTGATCAAAACGCAGCCCCCACGGGTTCACGAGACCTTTAGCATACACATCAAGTTCGAGTGTATGCGGCTCCAGTTTCCATACACCGCCCCCTTCAAGCCGCCTGATTCCCCAGGGAGTTTCCACGTGACTATGGATGTAGATCGACTGGTTGAAATACAACCTCCCTTCAGGTCCCCAACGGAAGGTATGGATGAGGTGGTGGGTATCGGCAGTTCCGAAACCGCTTAATACCCTTCTCCGTGTGTCTGCTTTACCGTCGCCATCCGTGTCTGACAGGTGCAGGATTTCAGTGGAGTTCGCCACATAAACTCCGCCGTCACCCGGCAGGATACCCGTGGGCTGATGCAGGCCTTCTGCAAAAACTGTTGATTTGTCGGCAACGCCGTCCCCATCGGTATCCTCTAAGATGAATACTTTGTCGCTCGCCTCCTCTCCGGTTTTAACGTGTGGGTATGCGGTACTACTGATAACCCACAACCGTCCCTCGGCGTCCCAGTTCATTTGAATAGGTTTTGCTACGAGCGGTTCGGAAGCAAACAGCGTTACTTCAAATCCTTCGGCGATATTGAAAGATTCCAGCTCCTTTCTGGGATCGTTTTCAGCATATTCCTTGGGCTCGTCCGGATTGGTAGAACAGGTGGTTAGTAACAGTATCGGTATAATTAGTAGCCCAGGGAAGGTCGATAACACACGTATCAAAATCATCTGCTTATTTTTGCTTTTTAGTTGTTAGTATCTGTCCCGTCTTCGTAAGATGGGTTGGGTTTATTCCGAAATTATTATTCCTTCAAAGGACTGAGTTCGTATCGTTTGACCACAGGTTGCCGGTGCAGCTTAATTTGTCCTTCCAGCCAGGCAATGATAAAATCCAGGTCCTTAAGGCCTTGCTGGTGCCTGCCTTGTTCATATGCCCTGAATCCCAGAATGTAGGTTCTGTTCATGGGACGATACTGCTGAAAGAATAATTCATTCTTCTTGACAATGTAGCCACAGATCTGGGCAGCCTGTTCCTGCGAGATACCATGGTCCAATACGATGCCATTTGCCCAGTCAGCCGCTGACGCCGTAACCAATTGCCGTCCGTTTTCAGTTAAGGTATAAAACCCATCTTTCAGACCATTTACCTGCACCGATACAGACACTTCCGCAGCCGGTTTCCCCGAATCAGTTACAGGGAACGGAAGAATGGGTTCTTCCACGCTGAAAGCAATTTTGCCTTCTTTGTCTGAAATGATTTTAGCCGGACCGGACGCCGTAGATTTCGATGCGTTAATGGTTACCTTTGATTCGCGGGGAGGCCATCCGAAAGATTCTTCGAGCACCTGTGCAAGGTAATAATAGCCCTTGTCGTTCAAATGGATGCCATTGTCAAGGAAGATATCGTCTGTGTTTTTGGCAATGGGCGTATAAAGATCCACATACCTTTTTTTGCGTTTCGATGCGACAGTTGAAATCGCATCTGCATACAGCTTGAGGTTTTTGTTTTGGGTCGCTGTGTTTTCCGGATTCCCTGCGAGTTTTACGGGAATCGTAGATAAGAGAATCGTTTGTGCTCCAAGGGCATCGATTGAGTCAATAATTATTTCGAGCCCTTTGACAAATTCGCCAAGACCTTCTTCTCCTTTTTGGGATTCGATTCCGCCATAGGCAACCAGCACGTGATTGGGGGTGGTGCTCCTGATTTGCTGAAACAGTTGCTCATATGGGCTGGGCGGTGTTGTGAATGTGCTCCGTGCTTCTGCAAACACATTATCGCCCACCCAACCAAGGTTGCGGAACGTCAGGTCCTTGTCAGGCCAACGGCTGGAAATCGCAAATTCGAGATATCCCTTTTCTAATTCATTTTCAAAAAGCGAGCTTCCCAGAAAAAGGATCCGTTCGTTTTGTTTGAACTCCAGTGAAGAATGGCTGCCCAGTCTTTGAGCGGGAAGGTCTAAGCAGGTGCCGGCCAGCAGGGTACCTATTATTCCACTGGCAAGCAAAAATAACTTTGTCTTTAACATTCGGAATTTGATTAACTGTAGGTTTGTAAATTACTGAAGCCCTTCATTGAAAAAAACCCAGAGACCGTCTTTTCCGGCTACAACAATGTCTTTTCTTCCGGAATCCCTCAGGTCGGCAACTTGCATGTAGATACCGGTGCCTTTGCCAACACCTGGAGGGCCGTATGCAATGATGTTTTTTGTAAACGATTTACCATCCCATGTGAAATAATATAAGCCGACGTCATCGTGTGCGCCCGGGTCACCGTCGTTGTGTGCTCTGTAACGTTTGCCGGTTATCAGCTCCGGTTTTCCATCGCCCGTAATGTCGGTCCATACCAATTCATGATATTGGGAAGCTGTATCGTCAATCAGGTGTTTTTTGAAAGAACGTTTTCCGTCGGCGCTGACCTGCTGTTCGTACCAATAGATCCCATAATCATGCGCCGTACCGGCAATCAGGTCGTTTTTTCCATCTCCGTTCAGATCGGTCACAATAATTGGTATACTGGCATGTTCGCCCATGTCAAAATCTGGGTGAAACACCCACTGGTTGTTTCCTTTATTTTCTATCCAGCCATTTTTGACGATGAAGTCACCTTTTCCATCGCCGTTAATGTCACCAAAACCAATTCCGTGACTTTTATAATCGCCTACCTCGTAACGTACAAATTTGCCGGGGCCTTCCAGTTTAAAATAATGAAGGGGTGAATTGGGGGTGTTCGGTACAATTTCAACCTGTCCGTCGTTATCCAGATCCCAGGCCCTCACGGTCTCCACGTTGCCTACTTTCGCAATTTCGTGGGCAGGCCATTCTTCATTCGTCCCCGGATTTTCGTGCCAGCGTAAGGTCTCTCCAAACCAGCCACCGGTAACAAAATCCATGCGTCCATCTTTGTTGACATCGATGGGAATCGTAGAGAAGTCATCGAAGTATTCGGCAAAAGCAGGCTGATCTCCCAGTCTGTGGCGTTTTCGGAAGATAGTTTTGGCGTCACCCTCGTTAAGGTAATAAAAGTCGCCCGAGACAAGGTCTGGTTTACCGTCGTTATTCACATCAATTACACCAACTGATTCAAAGCTTTCGGCAGCGACAAAATACGGTGTAAACTTTATTTTTTCTTTCTTCTGGGCCCATAAAAATGGGGTTGTAATGGCGCATAGAAAGGGACATAACACAAACGTCCGAACGGATATCCCATGGGTATTGCTAAAAAAATTGAGCATATTGGCAACTTTTGGATTTTTTGGGCAGATCTGCCCGCGTTTATAATTCATTTTTCACCGGGGCCGAAAATACTAAAAAATACGTCATTTCCCTACTTACGTACAGATTTTTCGCTATACCTCATTTGTCACCCTTGCAAACTTATTCCGATACTCAATTGGCGTAAGCCCGGTAATCTTTTTAAAAATATCCCTAAATGCTTTCGTGTCTGTATAACCTACATCAAACATTATTTCGGTTACATTCTTCCTCGATGCTTCAAAGAAGCTTTTAGCGGCTTCTATTCTGACACGTTGTATATACTCGATGGGGGTGTTGTTGGTAGCCTCTTTAAATCTTCTTTCAAACGTTCTGCGGCCGGTATTAATTAAATTCGCCAACGTTTCTATGGATATTTTATCCTGGTAATGTTGTTCAATGTAATCCTGTACTTTTTGAATATCGTCATAACCGTGGTTCCGCTGGCCTTTGAATATCGCGAATTGAGACTGACTATCCCTCCCGATATCCAATGCAAAATATTTTGAAATCATGATCGCCGTTTCCCTGTCCGAAAACTTTTCAACCAGGTATAAGATTAAATTCCATAAACTGCTTGCCCCGCCGCTGCTGTAAATATTATCGTGTTCTGTGATGATCGCTCCATCTTCCACTTCCACGTCGGGATATCTTTCTTTAAACTCGGTTACATGCGCCCAATGGGTAGAACATTTTTTGCCGTTGAGTAAACCCGTTTCAGCCAGAAGAAAAGCGCCGACGCATAAACTAGCAAGGCTTGCACCTTTTTCGTGCAACTTTTTGAAATAAGGTATTGCTTCCGCATTGGCCTGAATCCCTTTGGCCGTATCGCCAAATGTAGGAGGTATGATTAATAGGTCCGTTTCGGTCACATCTTTGAGCAACCTGTCCGTTTTTATCATGTATTCGCCATTGTTAGCCGGTACATATTCCCTCAGGCCCACGTACTCCACCGTGAAAACGGGCTTTTTGCCAAATGCCGTCAGAAATTCATTGGCGGTGTTAAAAGTTCTGAATGGCGGTGTAACCGCTTCAATTACCCCATATTCAGGTGCAAAGACAGAGATATGCATAGCAGCGAACTAAATTACGTTGCAAGGTAAAAAAAGTTTTGTCATAATTTACCCCTAAAGTTGTCGTCTTTGCAACCGCCCTAACCGGGAGCTCCATTGTAATTTTGAATTATAAAATTTAATAAACAAAAATTAACTAACAATGGAACCAGTATCAAGAATCACGGTAGAAGCAACAGCAAATGCTCCCGTAGCGGATGTTTGGAAGGCTTGGAACACACCGGGCGATATTATGAAATGGAACACGCCCGATCCAAGTTGGCATACCCCCAGCAGTGAAAACGACCTGCGGGTAGGAGGTAAGTTTAAGAATAGGATGGAAGCCAAAGACGGCAGCTTCGGTTTCGATTTTGAGGGTATTTACGACAAAGTGGAATTACATAAGGAAATTACCTACACCATGCCCGATGGCAGAACAGCCACCACGTTGTTTACCTCACAAGACGGTAACACCTACATAGAAACCACTTTTGATGCTGAAACAGAAAACGACCCTGAATTTCAGAAACAGGGGTGGCAGGCTATCTTGGACAACTTTGTGAACTATGTTGAGTCAAAATAATTTATAAACCATTAATTATCGTAAAATGAAACCATCATGATTTATTCAATCGCACACGGGAATGAATAAACGGCTTCAGCCATCTTGAATGCCGTTGAAATCAAACACAAATGAAAAATCTGATAGCTTCATCACCGTTAAAAAGCAAATTATATACAGATGAAAAAGCATAAAATAATCTTTTGGGTGGCGACTACCTTCATCATCCTTTGGGAAGGCGTCATGCCGCTTAGTACGTTGCTGTTTGCGCCAGAGCAATCGACCGTCGGGACAAGACCCTTGGGTTATCCCGATTACTTTGCCTATGCGCTGATTATCTGTAAAGTACTTGGTGTTATCGCGATCGGCTATCGTAAAACACCCCGTAAGCTGCAGGAATGGGCCTATGCAGGGCTTACGTTCAATTTGATCTTTGCATTCATCAGCCATGCCTGTGTCGATAAAAACATAGGGTTTATGCTGTTGCCACTGGTGGTATTGGCCATTCTTGCTGTTTCTTACGTGTATAACAATAAAATCCGGACCAATGGCTAAGACCAATTATCAAACCATAGACGAGTATCACCAGGCATTCAGCGGCGAAGCGTTGACACGATTGGAGACCGTCCGGAAAGTCGTTAACGAGGTGGTGCCCGATGCCGAGGAATGCATCAGCTATCAGATTCCTTGTTTTAAATACCGCGGTTATCTGATATACTATTGTGCATTTCCCAAACACATCTCCTTGTCGCATCCCTATAGCGAGGCCTTTTGGGAGCACTTCAAGGCCGATCTGGAGGGGTATAAAACCAGTAAATCGGTTATCCAATTTCCAATGGATAAGCCGCTGCCCGAGACGCTGATCAAGAAAATCGTCGCATTCCGAAAAAAGGAGAATGAGGAAAAGGCAGCGCATAATAAGAAAAGAGCATAATAGGAAATAGTTATTGACAAATTAAATTTTAACATCATGGAAAGTAATTCAGTTTCTTTACACCGGATAATCAAGGCACGTCCGGAAAAAGTATTTCGCGCATTTGCCGATCCCGTAGCACATGCAACTTGGTTGCCACCTTACGGCTTTGTGTGCACCGTGCAGCAAATGGATTTCAGGGAAGGAGGGAAGTATCACATGACATTTATCAATTTCAGCACGGGGAATGGGCATTCTTTCGGTGGAACGTTCCTGGAAATTAAACCCAATGAGTTTATTAAGTACACCGATTCGTTTGACGATCGCAATTTGTCCGGAGAAATCACCACAACTGTATGGCTGAAAGCCGTTTCGTGTGGCACTGAACTGAAGGTGTTGCAGGAGGGAATTCCTTCCGCCATACCCCCAGAAATGTGTTATTTAGGCTGGCAGGAATCGCTGGATAAATTGATCAAACTCGTAGAACCTGAAATTCCCGATGCCTAACATAATCTGTTATGAATGGACCCGATAACGGTAAACTTGTGAGTGCGATCTTCATCACATTTTCGGGTAATTGTAAGAAAGCACTCACCTATTACCAAACCTGTTTTGGCGGCACCTTACAGTTTGAAACCTTTGAAGGAGAAATAGCGGGTTATCCAGAGATGCCTGTCGTTAGTGGTTCGCTTGTTTCCGATCGCATCATTATTCACGGTTCAGACCTGGTACACAACGAAGGAAGAACACTCGGAAATTACATGTCTATTTTCCTGTATTGTAAAAATACGGAGGATAGGCAATCGCTCATTGAAAAACTAAAGCTTAAGGAAGAAAACCTTTCTATGGAGGATGATGCCAGTCAAAAGCTCGTTGAGGTAACCGATGCTTTTGATGTGCGGTGGATATTGGGCGTTTAATGTGCGTATCCCTTATTGACTGATTAATTAACCCTTTCCCCGTCTCGATAAGTCACTTCATAGCAGGTGGGAGTTTGTTGCTGTATGCGATCCAGGTAGTGAAACCGTATCTCTGTCTCCTGTGAAGTCATTACCGGTAGGCTCAACGTCTCGTTGAAATGCTTGATAGGTGATTTTTTTTTATCCAAAGCCCGCAATTGCATGAAGGTTTTATGGGCTTCTATACGCTGGCGGATATATTGGTTTAACGGTAAAGGGGCCGCCTCATTGATAGATTCGGCGATGAGGGGCAAAAAGGCACCGTCAATGTCAATGCCCAAACTGTTTCGTTCAGTTGCCATGGCAGCCAGCATCGTGGTACCCGTGCCTAAAAACGGATCGAGTACCACGTCACCCTTCACCGAATACATGCTGATGAGCCGATAGGGAATCTCAAAAGGGAAGGCAGCGCTGCGGTTACGGCTTCCGGAGTTGGCTATCTTCTGTTTGACTCCCTTCAGGTCCCAAAGATCCGAAAACCAAGTGTTGCGTTCTTCCCAGAAAAAAGCACTCTCCCTGCGCAATTGTTTTTCCGCTTCCGATTTAAACACCCGTTTACCTGCCTTACGAAACACCAGTATCCATTCGTGCTCCAGCGTCACATATGCCCCCGCAGGGAGCATACCTGACCCCATAAATTTATTTGGGGCATTGGTTTGCTTGCGCCAAAGGATATTGGGCATATTGGCAAAGCCCAGGCGGAGAAAGGCGGAGATGATACGCGAGTGGTTTGCGTATAAAGCAAACTGATCGTCGATGGTACGGGTGGCATCGCCAATGTTGATACAGGCAAACCCTCCCGGCTTTAATACCCGATAGGTTTGCTCCCACACGGTGTCAAGCAATTGGTGCATCCGCTCAAAAGCCGCAGATCCATCGCCCTGCCGCAGGTCATCGCCAATGGCCGGGTTGATGTTGGCCATGATGTCGTCCCACATCTCGATCATCGGATAAGGAGGTGAAGTTACTACCAAATCTATGGAATGATCGTTCAATTCGATCATTTTCCCCGCGGCCTCGCTGATGATAACCTGATGTTGGGTGGATGGGATGGACATGGCGCAAACTTAGAGAAAAAATGAGCGCTGTGCAACGGGAAGCCGGGATGTTACGGAAGAAGCTCTTTTATGCAATCTTTGATGCGCGGGTTCTGAATTTCTCCTCTTTCAAATATGATATCAAATACAGGCACTCCGAAGTGATTGGTGTAATTGTCATTCTTCCTTTTATTTGCCGCTTTCGCATTGAGGACGTAGGATGCTTCACTGTTGGCATATGACGCGGGTTTTATCTGTATTCCGCAGATTAGCGAATCATTCAGAAACAATTGATAGTCTACGGCATATTCATAGTCAAAATCGCCATCCGTTTTTCGGAATGAGAGGGTAGGGAAAGATTTCCGTAACGAGTCGATGGTTTTTCGTTCCCTGATAATTACCCCGTTCCATGTTTGGCAAATCGTTCTGAATCTTACAGCCTCAACACACTCGCTTTCCGAAATAGCTATACCCCTGCTTCTTGCGGTTTCAAAAAGAATCTTCCCTTTTCTACTTATCTGTTCGATGGTCCTGCCGTAATTGAAATTTAAGTTCCTTAAATTCCATCCCATTTGCTGTATCGCGGTCTTGTTTCTGCGAACCAGCTGTTCGTCATCCAACTTTTCCCTGATATCCGGACTGAAGGCTAGTAGCTGGCGTTCTCTTTCTTTTCCCGAATTGTAATAGTAGTTTTCCCATTCCTCTTTATCTCGGAACTCGTTGGTTTCAATAAGCCTAGTAACGTAGCCAACGCTCCAAGGGTCGTTAAGCATCAGCTCATTCCATAACCCATTCGTGCTTTCAAATCGTCCAATGTCCAATTTGTTTATAAACTCTTCCATACCGCTATGTATTACTGCGTTCCGTTCGCCGGTATTCAATTTAGCTTGGCAATTTTCAGTAGCTCAATATACGCATTATCCATCGGTTTCAGGTATTACTATTTATTACTTACTCATTTCTCAGGCTCTTTACGGGGTTTGCCATCGCTGCTTTTATTGCCTGGAAGCTTATTGTTACCAGTGCAATCACGATTGCAGCGAGTCCGCCTATGACAAATGGCCACCAACTGATGTTGATGCGATACGCATAATCCTGCAACCATTGGTACATGTAATACCATGTTAAGGGTGTCGCAATCGCAAAGGCAATGGCAATGAGTACGATAAATTCTTTTGAAAACAAGTAAACGATATTGCCTGTGCTGGCGCCTAATACTTTACGGATACCTACTTCTTTGATTCGCTGCACAGCCATAAAAGAGACTAAACCATACAAGCCGAGGCAGCTGAGGAATATTGCAATGGCGGCAAAAATTTTATACAACGCTGCTAATTGATTTTCCTGTTTGTAAAAACTTTCAATTTTATCATCCAGAAACTTGTATTCATAGACATAATCCGGAAATGTTTGCTCCCATATTTTTTTAACAGCCAGCATGGTGGAAGCAATGTTTGTCGTCGTAAGCTTTATTCCCACCTGGCGGTACATGGTGCTGTTTGTGGTAATGAGCAATGGAGCCAGGCTGTGGTGAAACGATCGATCGTTAAAATCTTTCAATACCCCAACAACGGGGCATTTTATCAGATCACCCAACATGCTTATTTCTTTGCCCAATATATCTTCCGGTTTTTTCAATCCCAAGCTTTTTACAAGCGATTCGTTCACTAGGAATTCGCTGGTCATACCGGAGGGTTGTAAATTTCTTCCGGCAACCAATTGCAATTTATATGTCGGTACATAATCGTTGTCGGCAAATTTAGCAATAGCCTGAAAATCCGCTTCCTTTATTGCGCGATCAAATTTTAGTTCTGTCCATAGGTCATCGTTATTTTCAATCGGTGTGTTGGAGCTGAAGCTTACTGCCTGTACACCGTTTACAGTCAAAAGCTGTTGCCGTAGATAATCCGTCAGCTCGGTGCCGGTACTATCCGGGCGGAAAGGAACATTTACAAGGGCATCTTCGTCGAATCCCAGGGGTCGACTCATAAAATAATTCATCTGCTTCACAATCACCAGTGTGCCGATGATCAACGCCTGCGCTATGATAAATTGAAATACCACCAGTGCTCTTCTCAACGAAATTCCATTTGTAGTACCTGCTGTAAGTTTACGCTGCAAGGCATGAACCGGATTGAAGCGTGATAAAACCAGCGAAGGATAAAAACCGGCGAGTGCGGTTACCATAAAGGCTACTGTCAAAAGGAATAAAATAATAGCCGGATTATCCAATATGTTGAATGAAAGTGAAAGTTCCAAAAGGCGATTGATGGAAGGTAAAGCAAGGAGGGTGATCGCCACCGCAAGCCCTACAGCACCGGTAACGATCAGGAATGTTTCAACGATGAACTGGATCTGTAATTGAGATTTGTTGCTCCCCAAAACTTTTCTCACGCCAACTTCCTTTGCACGATTAACTGCCTGTGCCGTGGAGAGGTTAATAAAGTTAACACAGGCAATTAACAGGATGAATGCGGCAATCAACCACAATACATTGATCAGCTCACGACTGATGGTTTTATTGCTGTAATTACCTGTTTGTGTGTCATAATGAACCTCACTTAATGCCTGTATCGCATAGCTGTCCTTCTCGTCGGCAGACTGCACCTTTCGTGCGTAGGCGCTCAATTGCTGATTAAAATCGCCTACAGTTATATCCGGCGGCAACAATATGTAGCAGCCAAATTCAGGAGCTGTAGCGTTCCAATCGGGAATCTGTAATCCATATTCTTGGTCTCCTGTAAAATCCGTTCCGAAGGCAATGACGAGCTTCAATTGAAAGTCTGTATTTGCCGGTACACTGGCCAGAATGCCCGAAACCTTTAGCGCAATTGGCGGAGATTGAAACAAGCCAGCGCCGATGCGATAGGATCCGGTTAATTTCAGGGTTTTACCCATGGCCGTCTTCCAGTCGCCGAAATACTTCTCTGCAATCTCTTTTGTAAGCAATACGTTATTCGGATCTTTTAAGGAAGTATACGAACCCGCAAGCAGCGGAAAATCAAATATGCGGAAGAAAGAAGGCGTTGTATAAAACACGCCGTTCTGCTCTTTGAAGTTCTTTACAGGAATCCCATTGCCATCCAATACCTGTAACTGATCGTTATGACCCGCGTAAATCGGGGCTATTTGTTCCAGTTGCGGAAATGCTGTTTCCAATCCGGTAGGCAGCGGAAATGGTACACCCTTTCCATAAGAGATGCCTGCTGCATCGGCCGGATGATGTTCGGTTAGCACACGATAGATGCGGTCTTTCTTCGCATGAAAAAGATCAAAGCTGGTTTGAAATTGTATGATGATAAAGATCATCATACAAACGGCAATACCGACCGCCAATCCGGTAATGTTCATAACGGTATAGCCTTTGTTACGTAATAAATTTCGCCGGGCTATTTTAAAATAGTTTTTAAACATAAAATTGCGGTTTGATTCCTTATGAGACCACTTCGGAGTGGTTTCATTATTCGAAATTACCGCCGCAACCCGATTGTGGCGTTCCAAGTTATAAGATGGGCCTTCTTTTTTAAGATCGTTTTTATACGCCACCGGGCTTTTCCCGGTTATTTGCTTAAACGCCCGGTTAAAGGTGGTTTTGGAGTTAAATCCCGATTCATAGGCAATACCCAGTAAGGTCAGGTGGTCATAAGCGGGGTCCTGCATTTTCTGGACCACGTCTGCAACGCGATATTCATTGACGAAATCGCTGAAATTTTTTTTTAAGCACGGTATTGACAATCCGGGATAACTCATGGGAAGTCAGCTCAAGTTTTTCTGCCAGCGAGTTCAGACTCAGTTCCGGGTCTTTGTAATAGCCATTGGTTTTGACAACTTTTTTCAGCCAGGTGCCTTTGTGTTTCAATTCCATCGGCGGCGATGGTTTCAGGAACGAAGGTGCGTCTGCGGGTACACCAACTTCCTGCCTGAAAAAGGCCACCGCCGCCATCCGGATGGCCATTGCCGCTAAAAGAAGATACAGGGGATAATAAGCATGGGTGGCCAACCGGTAATCGTAAACGAAATAATCAACAGCGGTGAAAGGAATCCATAAGAGCCACAATAAGGCAAAGACGATCAATAAATGACGCAGCCACCGCAATTCGTACCGGTGCCGATCGCCACCGTTAAATTTCAGCCCCTGGTAAAAGCGTTCTATTAGCCTGTGGGATGCATATAGGTAGGAGCTAACTGACATGAAGGCCAGCAATTGCAATATCGGGTTCAGCTGCTGAAAGGTCAATGTTTGGTAAGTAGCTGCACCCGCCTGGATACTTTCCTTAATCTCCAATATCAGCGCACCCTGTTCAAGCAACAGCGGACTGAAATGCAGGAGGTCCTTAACGCGAAACGGATTTTTAGGTTGTGTTATTTTGCGGACGTAAAAGAAGATCAACGGGCCTAACTCCAGTGAAAATTGCAGCGGCAGCCAGCTCCAGTAAGAAAAAAATGACCTTCAAGACCCATATCTCTGCCTAGCAGCCAAAGCAACCACAGTACCATCGTAGTTAGGGCCAGACTCAAAAAGCGATTTGCCGCCCGGTTGATTTTTTTGACGAATCCCAACTGCAGTGCAAAAGATAACCCAATAAATATCGCTCCCAAGAAGGCTAGGTCGTAGGGGGTGATATCAAAGCTATATGTTTTCAAACAGTTTTTTACGTCAATCGCTGTTCCAAATTATTAACTTGCTGATACATATCAACATAACATTTTATTTGTGCTAATTGGTGTAACGAAACCGAACATCAGGTGTTCGGTTTGGAAGAAAATTGTGGGTCCGTATGTCCCGTAGATCATAGTATTGTGGTAAAGAATATAGTATTTTACAATTTTAACCCAATTTCCAATGCATCCCAATTGCTCTTAAAAGAAGGTACCATAACGGCTGTATATTGAAAATTCGGTGTAAATGTTACGGTTTGTGTACCGTCTATGTCATTCCGATGGAGTCCCAGATTCGGGTATACATTTGCCATTGTGCCTATAGCAGTCATTTTTAGCGGGCGGCCATCACTCAATTTCGCTTTAATGGTGTATTTTCCTATCGGGATGTTATGGATGCTGAACCGCTCGAAATTACCTATTTGCCGGATAATTTTGAAAGCGCGTGTCTCGCCATACATACCACTCCCTACCGGTATAAGTTCAATTTCAATCACTCCATTATCCGGAAGATATTCCGGATCCTTGTAATAATCGCTCGGACTATAGGTGTTGAAATCAAACGACAGCGCCCCGCCATAATAATTGCTCTCATTGCTTGGCTGTTGCGCAACTTCATCCGGGTTGGCGGGCCCATAAGACAGCAATACGAAATTTTTGACCACACCGTTGCCTGAAGGGAAAGAAGCAGTGCCGCCAACGGGATATAGCGCCATCACCGTTGGTGTATCGTTATACGTTACCGTAATGGCGGTACCAAAAAAGTAGGCCGCTCCCAATGGTATAAGAAATTCGTAGTAACCATTTTCATCCGTCACGCCACTGCCGCTGGAATAATAACCCCCGCCCATTGAAGAAGACACCCCGATATGGGCACCCTTCAACGGTTTGCCCGTCAGGTCAGCTACGTACCCCCGGGCAGTATTCGATTTAGTCGACAAGGAAGGGAAATTAGGCATGCTGGGAATTGCATTGCCCATCACATTGACATAATATTCACTACCGGAGATCGTAAAATTTGCCCGGCCATCAACGATCGGCAAGTCGGGTTGTACTCCCCAATCCGGTGCGGAGTCTCCTTCTAAATTTTTGGAGCAGCCGATCATTAGTAAGGCTGCCAAGAATAAGCTGTTGTTCATGATTATATGTTTTTAATTATAAAAAAAATATGCCCAAGTTATGCCGGCAACCGGCATCCATGGGAATTTCCCGCGATAGCCTGTTCAATACGATTGCCATCAATCAAGGCCCATTGCTGCACAATTCGACCATTTGCCAACTCAAAGAATCGGTACCCCGAAGTCGTGATGTCAACGCCAGTTGCAGCATATCCTCTCCATTCTCCTATATGGTGCAATTCCATTTTGATCCGTATGCATACTTGATTGCCCTCTGCCAGTATATCCTCCACGATGGTACGATGCCGAAAAGATTTTCCTGTCGCAGCAATCCACATTTGGGTCCCTGCAAGCCCTTCCGGGAAACCAGGAGGCAAGGAATGATCTATAAAACGATCACTTACATAGTCTACGAGATGGTCTATTTCCTGCCGGTTCCATACGTTAGCGATAAAACCTAAAACCAATTCTTTATTTTCCATAATTATTTCTTTAGTACAGTGACTGCTTTGTCATTGCTAAAACTTAAATGTTACCCCCACATTCAATACGGACACGCCGTACCCCAACTCCCCATGTACACCGAAGCTGTCGCTGAAGAACCACCTGCCACCCACAAAACAGGAGAATCCCAAACCGTCGTCGTAATTGCCGGAAAAGTGTTCTTCGCTATCATCCGACGAGTATTTCATGATATTGTAACCCAGCATAACACCGCCATACACGTCCAAATCAGGCACTTTTTCAAAACCATTGTAATGGTAAGCACCCCGGGCACCTATAACAGTATAGTTCCACTTAGCGGTATAACCTGAATAACGGTACTTATAGCCCGTATTGCCGACGTAGCCGCCAAGACTGATAACACCTGGACCACCAATGGACCAGATGCCGTGATCAACCGAAGCCGAAACCGCGGGACGTGCCTTACCCAAACCGCCTAAGGTTGTTCCCAGACCGATACCCATATTCGCTGTGGTGGTTCCTTTTTGAAAAGGTTGAGCCTGTGCGATCGCAATCGCAAAACAAGCGAGAAGAATTAAAATTGATTTTCTCATTATTTATTAAAAGTTGAAATTAAAACTTGCGGCAATTATGGTCATATTGCTATTAAATAGATATTGCTGTAGACGGAAATCATACTTTCGTAGATAGTATACCTTATCCTATCCCACAAAGGACATATTCCCGGGGCACCGACCACAAGAGAGCTCAAAATCGGAAAAGAATTGGTCGTTGGTCGACGTATTCAGGTTATATAGCACCTATGCCGCTGTACTGTTTTTTCAGACACAGCAATAGGTAGTTTTAGCATCCGACACTAAAAAAACAGGTGATATAAGAAAATGTCGTTAGGTTATTAAAAAGAGCTTTTTGTCGACGAAAAGCGTGTTTATACGATAGGAAATGTTACCTCATTTTTTGAATCATCTACATTTGTTACCGTCAAAAAATCTTTTAGAAACATAAACATATTAAATGAAAACAATTGTCAATCCTATCGTAAAAGACGAAGTCACTTTTATCCAGACGGCAGCGGCATCCAAAAGCCAAATGACTGTTCTATCCGTAAAATTAATGCCCGGAGGCGGAACACCTTTGCACTACCACAAAAATTTCTCTGAAACGTTCACCGTCGTGCAGGGTGAACTTACCGTCTATCTCAAAGGGAAAAAGATTGTATTGGAAGCCGGGCAGGAATATACTGTTCAACGAGGAAAAACACATCGTTTTGCCAACGAATCCGATGCACCTGTCTTCTTTTCAACAACCATACAACCCGGATCTGTGGGATTTGAGAAATCACTTTATATCTTATATGGGCTCGCCGGGGATGACCGGACCGACAGCAAAGGAGTTCCTAAAAGTTTACTGGATCTGGCAGTTGTTTCAAAAATAAGTGATATGCACCAACCCGGAATATTGGCCGTCCTTTCTCCGCTGATCACCTTGTTCTTTTTCATAGCCCGATCCAAGAACATAGATAAAGCACTTCAGCAAAGATATTGCCCCGATTTTCTACAATGATGCATGACTTAATCGGGAGAGCCATTTGGAGCCTTGTATATTTTCTACTCAAGTTTTATACCTTTCCCAATTGCCGAAAAATGTATACCCCTAATTTGGTAGTCGTGTTATGGCTTTTTCCAATGTTAGCTTTTTGTATTTTTTTGTCAGGGCAGAATCAAGAGAACGCTTTTCGTCCGAAAAAAACACTTGCTCTGTATCAAAGTGCCATGTGCCGGTATAATATACCGTATCTGCATACAAACGCAGGGTGAAACGCTCGGTACCGAGGGCGTCCTTGTTTTTGAAAATTGGTTCTGTGTTCATCGTTCCGCCATACCATTTGCTTTGTGTCCAATAATAATCAGCAATCGCGTATTCACCTGGGTCGATGCTATAGCAGAATGGACTCTCCTTGGCTGATTTGAAGGTCGGTTTTACACGGAATGTTACAATTTCGTTGGTGTTCAGGTTAAGCAAACGGATGTCTTGGGGGAATCCTCCGCTGTTGAACCCCAGCCGTTGGACAAAATTACCATAGATAACAGCTTTGCCAGCCATAGGGGCCTCTCCGCGATACATGGGCTCAAGCATCCTCACCGGTTGTCCCAAAGCAGCATGGAAAGTCGTAAAAAGTATGTAAACCGTAATCCAGGTTGTGTTTAAGTTGTTTTTCATGCGTATATCCAAAGATTTAAAGAGTCGACATAAAAATAATCGGATAGAATTACTATCTTCGTCTCAGGTTTAGGTTGATAGCCCCTAACCCCATTGGGGCGGATTCCCGTTATCTTTCAGGTAACGGGTTTCTTTTTGTCAATATAATAATGTCTCATAAATCCGGTAATTTTCCTCATCGAAGCAAACGAAGGTCACCCCGAAGTCGGCTCCAGTGGTATGAAGGAATCCCTTCACGGTTGTAATCGCGATTTCAGCAGCCCTTTCCTTCGGAAACCGATAGATTCCTGTACTGATATTGGGAAAGGCGATGCTCTTGATCTCATATTCGACAGCCAAAGCCAGGCTATTCCTGTACGCAGCGGTGAGCAAACTTTCTTCACTGCTTTTTCCGCCGTTCCATACCGGCCCTACGGTATGGATCACGTACTTTGCTGGGAGGTTGCCGGCAGTGGTAATCACTGCTTCGCCCACGTTGCACCCACCCTGTCTCGCCCGGATACGCTTGCAATCTTCCAGTATTGCCGGCCCACCTGCCCGATGGATCGCTCCATCTACGCCACCGCCACCTAGTAGGGAAGTGTTGGCGGCGTTTACGATCGCGTCTACCGTAAGTTTTGTGATATCACCCTTGATAAGTTTCATCTTGCTCAAATATATATTTTCTAACAAAATTCTCCCGTGTTTCAGGGCTTCTTTTTTTGCACTATGCAAGGGTTGTTTTGGTACTTCGAGATTAGCCGTACATTTGTATCATATATTGGAAATATCCCCATCCATCGGTATCACGGGGCAGGAATACGAATACTTCCAAGATCCCGATGGGCATGCAGCACAGTTAACTCACTAATTTTCTTTTATCGCGTTAATTGGGTTGTTGGTAGCAGCAATGAAGCTACGGATAAAAACGGTAGTTCCTGCCACAAAGAGAGTGGCCAGTAACCCTACAATAAAGTGTATGGGCGTAATGTTAATCTGATAGGCAAATTCCTGCAACCAGCTATTCATTGCATACCAGGCAATGGGTACCGCAATGGCAAAGGCTACGAAGATCAATCGGACAAAATCCTTTAAAAATAACATTACAATATTTTTTACAGATGCGCCCAGGACTTTGCGTACACCGATCTCTTTTACGCGCTGAACGGCCATTAATGATACCAGCCCCAGTAAACCTATACAACTGATGACAATGGCAATGACCGTAAACACTTTAAACGTATTATAAAGTGTCTGCTCTTGCTCATACAACCGGGCAATCTTATTATCAAGAAATTCATAGTTAAATAAAGACTCTGGATTGAGTGCTGACCATTCTTTGTTGATGGATGCAAGGGTCTGCTTCGGGTTGCCTGATTGAAGTTTCACACTTGCTTGGCGAAATCTTTCGGGATTGTAATAGAGAAAGCAGGCCCTGATTTTTTTATGCTTGGATTCACTTTGGAAGTCGGCCACCACGCCTTGGATTTCTGCCCTGCGATCACCCACCGTCACTCGCTCTCCCAGGGCATCTTCCGGATGGCGTATACCCAATCGCGTTATAAACGTTTCATTAACAACAATTTTTAAGATGCTGTCTGGGGTTGCGCTCTTGATAATGGGCAAACCAGCCATCATCTTTATTTTGAACATCGGCAAATAATTTTCATCCACCGCTTTCATTTCGGTCACATCCACTTCATCCATGCCCAAATGAGGAGCAGAAAATGGCATATAGTTGATATTGTAAGCCGGTGCAACCGAAGCAAAACAGAAGTCTTTGACTCCAGGTTGTCTGGAGAGCAGCTGGCGTAATCCTTCGGGATTTTTTCCTATATCAAACGTTATAATCGATTCTTTATCAAAACCGATGTCTCTATTAAGAAAGAAATCCATCTGTTTGGCAACAATAAACGTGCTTATAATGAGTAATTGAGTGACCAGAAACTGGATGCTGATCAACCCCCTTTTTAAGGCCGTATTTCCTTTGACCGCTATTGAGAAAGATGACTTTAAAATTTGCAATTGATTAAAGCGCGCCTGTACCAGCGCGGGATACAGCCCGGAGATCATAATCGCAAATAGCGATATAGCGAGAAGACCAATGACTACATCAGTCTGTAGCAACTGAGTAGGGATGACTCGTGTACCCAGGAACCTTTCTGTATAAGGAACGAATAACAGCAGCCCGCCCAGCGCCAAGGCTAAGGCTATGATTACTTGCAAGGCTATTTCCGAAAGTGCACTTTTTATAATCTGAATAGGCTTGGCACCGATCACTTTTCGGATACCCACATCTTTTGAGCGCTTTATTGCAAATGCGGTAGCCATGTTAACAAAATTTATACAGGCTATCACCAAGATAAACAAGCCGACCGCAGCTAAACCGTATATGCTCTTTTTAGATCGGGGCATACTGGTTTGATTGAGGTACCGTTGGTCGTAATGGATATCGGTTAGTTGCTGTAATAATAGTTTGCCTTCTTTTCCAACTTCTTCACCCCAGTTCTTTTTAATGAACGAAGGAAGCTTTTGTTCGATGTTGCGGGCAGATATATTATCGGGCAGGGTGACATAGAGGTACCCGCCCTGTATAGACCAATAATTGGTTGTTTCATCGTGGAATGTCGCCCAGGAGACTAACGATTTAAATGTTAAATGAGTGTTGCTGGGAAGATCTTTGATCAAGCCGGTCACTTTCAGCTCCCAATCGTTATCCATACGGATGGTCTGCCCGATGGGATTCTGATCTCCAAAATACTGTTTTGCAGTGCTTTCGGTAAGTACAATCGTATTGGGTGGCTCCAATGCGGAATTGGGATCGCCCGCCAGCCATTCTAAATCGAATATCTTTGCAAACTCGTTATCGGCTGCGCCGATGTCTTTCAATAAGTAACGCTCCTGATTTATTTCGATCATGCTTTCACGCCAATAATAATATTGTGAAACATGCTCCAGTTCCGGGAAATCATTTTTAAGCGCCGGAGCAATGGCAAATGAGACACTGGGATTATAATCTAAACCCAGCGATGTGACCCGATAAGTTTTACGTGCATTTCTATGATATTGATCGAAACTAAGCTCATTCCTGACGATGAGAAAGATTAGTATGCAGGAAGCAAGCCCTAAGGCCAAGCCGAAAATATTAATTGCTGCGTAAGATTTATAGCGGACCATCGATCGCATTGCAATTCGAAAATAGTGCTTGAACATATCCTAATAATTAGCTTGGATAAAAAGGGCTCAAATAATAAACCATTTATATAAACGGGCAATAAGGTTGTTCAAGGCCTGTTTTTACGTTAAAGCAGTGTTCGAATACGAACATTTGTTGTCCGTTTTTGAACAGGTTGGGGTCTTATCAGTAAAACCAGATGTTAGGGTTCAATCTTAACCATGCCATTCCCATACGCTGTGATACTTGGCTAAAGAGTTGATATAATCCAGAAACCCACCGTAAAAATCGTGGTATCCAACCGTGCTGCTGTCTCCAATCACAATCAGCTTTTTCCTGGCACGGGTCATGGCCACATTCATCCGCCTGGTGTCGGCTAAAAATCCGATTTCCTGTTTTGTGTTGCTCCTTGTCAAACTGATGTAGATCACATCTTTTTCCTGGCCCTGGAAGCTGTCAATGGTGTTCACCTGCAACTGTTTCAGATAGGGCCGCAACCGATCATCCTGTGCAATGATTTCACGCAGATAAAGCGACTGGGCCCGGTACGGCGTGATGATGCCGACGCTCGGAAAGGCTTGGTCTGTAAGCGATATGTTGAGGTTTGTTACAAAAGAAGCGAGGTGATTGCATAAAAAGTGGGCCTCTTCCTGATTAGAAATAGCGTGATCAACGAAGGTTTCTTCAAATCCCGAACCGGCGGTATCGATAAACATAATCGGGCTGTCATCGCCGCTCAATGTCCAATCGGCCACGGTTGGTGCTGCCTGTAACCGGCCTGCATAAAGGGCTGTAGACGGGTATTTCATAATCTGGACATTCATCCTGTACTGCACATCCAGCAGCAATACGTGGGCGGGGTGCTGCGCAATTAATTTTTCGAACAAGGTGTGGTATAATCCCTCGGTGGTGCGGTGGCTGGATTTGACGGTTGGGGGCAACTGGCAATGGTCTCCAGCCAAAATGATGCGATCAGCTTTCAGTATGGGAATCCAACAGGCCGGTTCCAGCGCCTGCGCAGCTTCGTCGATAATAACGGTTTGGTACCGCCTATCGCGAATGGAGTAATGGTTGGCACCTACTAACGTAGCAGTGATCACCTGCGCTTTGGTAAATACATCCTTAACGATATAATCCAGCAGCTGGTCAATCTCTTTCCGGATTTTACGCGCTTCATCAAACAGAGCTTTCCGTTGATCCCGCTCAGCCTTTCCGAAATTGCGTTTGTATTTATGCGCCATGTCGCTATATGTCCGGGCTTGCTTCTCCAGATTTTTGATCGTTTTATGGGAGGCGTGATTGTCCACCCGGGCATCCAGCGTGAGTTCTTGTAAGTGATCCGAAACCTTGACCGGGTTGCCGATGCGGACTACCGATACGCCCGCCGCATCGAGGCGTTCGGTCAGCACGTCTACGGCCGTATTGCTTGGCGCGACGATGAGGAGCTGTTGCGGCCGCTGCTTCAGGAGCGCTTGAACAGCGTAAACCAGCGTCGTCGTTTTACCCGTGCCGGGAGGCCCATGTAAGATGGATAGGGGATTTTCACCCAATATATGGGCTATCGCCTTGTTTTGGCTGGGGTTCAGGCTATCGTTTTCATATGCCGGGCTTGGAGCCGGCTCGCGAATATCGGTTTCGCCCAGGAGCAGCCTTACCAGGTTACCTTGTTTTTTGTCGGTAAGCGCCAGGTTTGCTTCGTCCAGTGCACGATGCATTTCCTTGTATGAATTCTCATCGAACAGCAGGTCGATCCCGAGCCTACCCCCACGGCTCCATGCAGGCAGTTCATCTACCCGGAACGAAATCCGCATGGTGTCCCGACCGGCAAATGCGATGACCCCGTGAAGTCGATCCTGCTGGGGAGTATGGTTTGAAAACAAGGAAACAGGCATGCCGTAACGGAACCGATGCCCTTCCTCCAAGTGATTGGTTTTGTTTACCGTGATGGTCAGGTAGTCACCCCGCCCTAATTCGCTATTTGTTATCGTAATGGGAAACCAGGTAACGCCAAGCGCAATCCGTTCCTGAATGGAGCGCTGCAGCAGCAGTGCGTCATGCTGGGCTTTATCAAAAGCTTGCTCCTGATCCAGTAACGTTGCCAACTCGCTAAAATATTTCATAGGGGAATCTACGATAACAGCCCGCAAAATACGGTCTTTTTAATGAATATTTGGGCAATCCTCCTAATTGTGACGTCATTCAACGGCCCGTACAATATTCGATTTAGGGCATCCGACCCATGAAAAATATACTTGGTATACTTAATAACTATAAAAACGGGTTATATTTGAAAAAAGGCAACGCGTGGGCGTAGTCAGTTTCGAACTTTATAAGTTATATACATATCATGCTATGAGCGTAAGATTGGCTATTCCATTGTTGTTATCCGCGTTGGCTTTTAATGCCTGTTTTGATAAAACACGTAATTCGGACCGTAGCATCATAGGGGCGGAACGCCGTTCCGATTCAACCTTATTCTCTATATCCTTAGCCCCCGGCCAAAGTGCAGTATTTAATACATTTGACACATACGGCCGATTCATTGAGTTTAAAAATCCTGGTATTAATGATTCCGTTATCGAACAGAAATTCTTTATTGACAAACCCATGTTCCTGGGGGCCGGTAATTTGATAGTGACCCCGGGAGAGCCGACATTCCGTACCTATGGTGTATTGCTGAATCCCGGCGATACCATGCGGCTGATAAATGCCAACGACACGTTTACGATCCAGTATTCTTCGGGATATCAGCAATTTGTCGATAGCATGATTGCCGTCCCAAAAGGTTTTTATTGGTCATTTCAGGAACAAGACAGCCTTGCATCGTTGGGCGTCAATGGCCTGCTGCAAAAGATCGATGCGCGCTATGACCGAAATGAGGCTGCTATCAATGCGTTGGCTACTTCCGAGATGCGTAAGCATGTCCTGAAGGATCTGAATACCAACATCAAGTACACGGCTATTGCCCGGCTGATTACCAATCCCGCTGTCGGCCGGTCGCCATTTGCCGATAGTCTCTACGAAGATATGTTCCAGCATGTCGACGATATTCGTGCCATCAATGCGCAGAATAGGGGAGAGATCCTAGCTGCAATTGTTGCTTACAATGCCGGAAATCAAAACAGAAATCTCGACAAAAATGATTTTTGGGCCGTTCTCGCTGCCACGGACGATCGGCTAAAGCAATCGGGTATATATCAGCAGCAAGCTATTTCCCATGTCGCTGGCAGTTTTGCGTACGCGCCAGAAAAGACGGTTGAAATCAATAATCAGCTCCGGCCTATACGCACGCAAGATCCGTTTCTCGATACGCTTTATCAGCTAAGCAACATTTTGGTAACCGCCTCCACCGATTTCAAGAAAGCCGAGAAGGACCTAAGCACATTTGCAGGCGGTCGTTTCAACTTCATATTTGAAAACGTAGGCCAGTCTGCAAATCGCGAAATGAAAATCATTACTAATCTGCCTGCCGTTGATTTATATGATTTTAACGGCAAGCTATCCGATTTCAGGCGTATCGTTATGGACAAAAAATATAAGCTTACTGTTGTTGATCTTTGGGCGAGCTGGTGTGTTCCCTGTATCGGCGAGATGCCCCATTGGGAAAAGTCAAAACACAAGCTTAAGGGTAAGCCCATTCAGTTCGTAACCATCAGTATCGACAAGGATGAAGATATCGACAAGTGGGTTGCCGTCTCAAAACGGCAGGGAATTTACAACGATGCGAACCAATACCGATTGGCTAACTTCAAAGAATCTCCGTTGACAAGGCTACTTAACATTCGGCAAATTCCGCGTTACTTAGTCATCAATAACAAGGGAGATGTTGTGGATGACGACTTCCTTAGGCCTAGTAATGGCGGTTTTGAGCTAGGATTGCTAAAGCTTTTATAGCCCTAATCGTGTAAGATCAAGGACTTTAATCCCTTTCTTGAATTAAGGCCAATAACAATTCGTCCAATTGCTGAAAATCTATGGTCATGCCTTCTTTAAAGCCCATTGCTATTTCTTTTTCGAGGTCGGCAAGCGTATCGTAAGTTAGCAATATATCCACCTGCACTTTATTGTTTTTGGGAATAAAGCTATTCTCCCATAAATTTTGAGGAAACTCAGGATTTATCGTGCCGTTTTCATCGCAAAATCCGCCTTTGGTTGTAAAAGAGCTTTCTTTCTTGATCGCGAGAAAGTTGGCCCTGCTCCAATGCTTTTCGCCTTCGGGGCTTACCATTGCGTAGAGCCAAAAGCCGCCTTCACGGAAATCCATCGTCTTGGTTTCTGCTCTCCACGGTTGCGGTCCCCACCATTGGTCGAGTAATTCGGGGGTTGTCCACGCCTGCCAAACCAATTCAAGGCTTGCGGCAAATTCACGGGTAATGTGGATGGTTTTGTTTTCTTTGTTGACGGTAAAGTCAAATAACAATGTCGGGTTCATATTAATTGTTTTTTAACGTAAGTAATAAATTGTCTAATTGATTAAATCTTGTTTCCCAGATTTTACGGAACTGATCCAACCAGCTATCTATTTCTTTCATTTTATCAATTTCAAGTTGGTAGTAGATTTCCCTGCCTTTGTGTTCCTGTTTTATCAATTCGCATTCCGTCAAAATACGCAGGTGTTTAGATACAGCTTGCCGGGTGGTATCAAAGTGCTCGGCAATGGCGTTTGGTGTCATTGCCTGTAGGGTAATTAAGGCGATGATTCCCCGCCTGGTTGGGTCTGCAATTGCTTGGAAAATATCTCGTCTCATGTTTATTCGTGTTTATTTATGAAACCAATTGGTTGCAAATATATATGCAACTTTTCGGTTTCGCAAATTTTTATTTCTTTTTTTGGATGAATTTTTGAGTTTAGTGCGATAATTCTTATCTTCGTCTCAGGTTTAGGTTGATAGCCCCTAACCCCATTGGGGCGGATTCCCGTTATCTTTCTGGTAACGGGTTTCTTATTTCAATACGTATAGATCCGGCGCTGATAACAAAACTATCGCCGTCTTATTTCTCCGATTGATAAAGAAATCCTACCCCGCTTTGGCCTGGATAAAAGCCTTATATTTCTGCATTTCGTCTGTGAGTTTTGAAGCGGCATATGCAACAATGGTCACATCATCCATCCAACCCATCAAGGGAACCATATCAGGTATCGCATCAAGTGGAGAGACAACATAGGCAGTCGTAGCTACGATAACAGACAGATTCCACTTATCCATGTGATACCGACCAGCGAACACATCCTTGCACATTGAAATCAAAAGCCTAAACTCATCAACTTTTTCATCCAGATATGCAGATTTGCTTTCTGCCTTTGCGAGGTCATCCCCATTGATCCGATGCTTACGAAATAGCTCGAATAAAAGCATTGCTTTATTGAAATTGCCTTTTTTCATGTCTCTATCATTACTGAAAGTTACAAAGATAACCAATTTGGCATGTAAGCGAAAGAAAGGGTACGGTACAGGGGTAACAAAAAGAATATCGTAATGATATACCAACAAAGATAAACTACGAACTAATATAGAATCATCATGAAAAATCTTTTCTTTACCCAATTTTCCCAAATACTGGTGGTGTTATCGCTTACGGGCTGCGGCAAAGACGATGCGCCGGCCCCTGTTGATCAACTCGTTATGCCTACGCAGGCAGGTTTCCAGATGTTGAGAAATCAGGCCCTTTCAGACCTCGTTCAAACCCAGAAATTTGATGCGGGTGAAGGTGTTCATTTCGTTTCCCGCAAAGGAACAATCGTAGATATCGGGCAATATGAGCTCGTCGATCAACTGGGCAATTCAATCATCGGAGAAGTGGAGTTGACATTCATCGAGATTTTTGACAGGGGGAATATGGCAGTATCAAATAAGCCCCTCATGGGACGAAGCAACAACGGATACCTGCTTCCGTTGGTAACAGGTGGGCAATTTTTTATGCAAGTAACGCAAGGTGACCAACTTGTAAAACCCTTGAATCATTATTATGTCACCGTTGACGCCGCACATACCGGCGGCTTGGATATGGACATGACCTTATGGCAAGGAGAAATTGACGGGACCGGAAATTTAGCGTGGAACCCGGTAGAGATCGGTTTGGGATCGGGTGAAGGCGACGATGGGAATGGCAATCCCGTTTGGACGGATGGCGATCAGGCAGGACTGGGGTTCAACCCGGTAACGGATACCTATGATTTTTTTATCAATGAATTCGGATGGACAAATGTAGACCGGTTTACTGCAAACTCAGGACCGCTCACCAAAATTAAAGTAACAGTTCCCGCCCCTTATAACGCAACCAACGCTGCCGTCTATTTAGCTTACCAAGACCAGCCTGGTCTGCTGGCACAGTTAGATCTGTATAATACGAATGATCAATACTTTACCGAACATTTTGGCTTCGTTCCGATCGGAATGACCATACACGTCATTTTCGCATCCGAAAGTAATGGGCAGTACGTTTACAGTATCAAAGAAGTAACGATTGAGGAAGACCATGTCATCAATATTGAAATGACAGAGCTGGAACGTATCGGTAAGGATGATTTAGTCGACAAAATCAACGGATTGAACTAGGCCAGTTATTGCCGTATTAATGGTAAATCGTATCCGGAATAATTTTGAGCGACGATTTAAGCCGGTGTCAAATACTCATACAGATATAGCAAAAATATCAGTACTATTGCTTGCTCAAAATGCATCCAACTTAACGTATCATAAAAGCAAAAATTAAGGAATGAATCTGAAGAACTTATTATTTGTGGGAGTTTTATTGTTCGCAAACTCGAATTTATCTGCGCAAACATTATCGCCGCGTTTTGGGATAAAGGCAGGTTTCAACCTGTCAAATGCAACGGTAAACGATGCAAGGGGTACAGATTCAAAAGCTGGTTATCATATTGGCGGTACCTTTGAACATCCCTTGTCAGAAAGGTTTCTCATCCAATCGGGGTTGTTTTTTTCCGCCAAAGGTTCGAAAGTACACGTTCTAAACGGTAGCCATTATATACCCTCACCACCTGACGATACACATACATTTAATGAATTGTATTTAATGTTACCGATATATGGTGCATACAAACTAAATGTTACAAACGATTTCAACATTACGTTTGGCGTTGGGCCCTATTTTGGATACGGTATTGGAGGAAAAACCAAGCAAAAATTAAATAGCGGTTCTTGGATTGACGGAATTACAGAAATAGAATGGGAAACATTTGGAAATGGCGTTTACGACCAAAGCCGAGACTGGCTGCATGGCACAACATTAAAGCGATTGGATATTGGTGCCGGGGCTAACATTGATTTTGAGTATCATAAGTTTGTTTTAAGTGTAGGATACGAACAAGGGTTGAGAAATATAGCCGTGCAAGAAAACGCTCCGGGCCTATCATACAGAAATAACGTGGTTCAGGTTTCTATCGGATACAAATTATAACATAAGAATTAGCTGCTACTGGCGAAGATATCTAACTGGGAAATAAGCATATAAACATTGAATTCTCCAGATAGTATAGTATACGCAACAAACAACCTTTTAATATTTTTGTGGCTATGTTAGCAATCGTTCGCCCAACCCCGCCCGTTGCTCTTCATACCAAATTAACTAAAGTTTCCTATTATTGCGTTTAAATATTCATTAATTGGCAGGAGTAAAGCAATTAGCAGGACAAGCCCTTTGATATACTTTAAGTAGAATTTTACCACCAGCATGGAATTGTGGTTGAGCGAACAAGTAACGCCAAAGCCAAAGTCCATTTCTGCGATAAGCTTAGCAGGCGTGTAATTGTGGTTTGGCTTCTTAAGACATTGTAGAATAATGGCTTTCGTATGTCGACAGTTTTGATTGTCAAACATGCCATTTATCGCAGCATTTTTTTGCCATTCGGCACCATATGCGTTTCTATAGACGGTGTTAACCTTGTTTCGTAAGGCAATTTCAAAGCAGCTGATAATTGTGAATAATTACTGTGATAATCTGAGGTTTTTCCGATATAGCGTCATCGCTTTTTTGCTAGCGCCATTACAGGTGTCAACTTTACGGAATCTTGGGAGAAGCGACTTTCTAATAGGTATTCGATTTTTACACTAAAAAAAATGTCAGCCCCGGTCCCGTATTGGAAGTCATAGCCTTTGTCCACAAGGATAGTATCTAATGTGGATAAATCATTTGAAAGGAGAGGCCTACTTCTATTGGATAGATGTTTTCTTTCCTTATTAAGTGATATGTTATACGTTTTAATTTCAAAAGTTCTTGATCGCTCGATGATATCCTGCGAACAACCAACTAAAGATAATAAAATACACCCTACAAATAACAGTAAAATTTTCATATCTTGTTATTAACCTAGTCGGTTCGGAATTTAGACTAATCAAATAAAAATTTTTCTGTGCAGCATCAGCATTCTGTGTTTCGCTTGCCTATCAATTTTGACTCCGAATAAGAGATGTTGCCTTCCGGAATAGACCAACCTGTAACCCGCTAACTTATATCAAGGGCTTTTGATTTGAATTATTTAGTTTTGGAAATAGCTAACTGAGGGAGCATTACAAGCGAGGTCAAAAATTTAAGCAACTACGATAAGATGGAGTTGGAATTTGGAATTACATTAAATATTATCGTATTTATTATCGCGTCTGGTACCATCTGGTATTTTTGCACCAAACTTTCTGATCTTGTCGATTTCATAGATGCGGAATTCAAGCTGGGCAGCGCATTCGGCGGGACGCTTATCCTAGCAGTGGTCACCAATTTACCGGAAATAGCTATCATTACGAATGGAGCACTGAAAGGCGATGTTGGCTTGGCGACGGGAAATATCCTCGGAGGTATTGCCATACAATCGGTGCTGTTGGTCTTATTCGATTTTGCCTCAAGAAAACAACGCAAACCACTATCCACACTAACCAGCAGCGAGACCAGCGTATCCGCCCGACCAAGTACATCTTTATTGATTAATTGATCCGCTGTAGTTTTACGGGCTAAATATTATTGATATGAAAGAGCGTAGAGACTACATGTTTACCCTTGTCCGTCAGTGGCGTG
>Ga0182746_1001039_pt1 | contig 28904 bp, 27 predicted proteins | sample eDN3rd30CBELigOP_FD_128881 | JGI IMG/M metagenome (GOLD analysis project Ga0182746, IMG submission 128881) | Enriched Organic Plus compost microbial communities from Emeryville, California, USA - eDNA 3rd pass 30_C BE-Lig OP (version 2) (version 2) ... | reverse complement strand
TTGGCGACCTTTTTCGGCCATTCCCAGTCGGCAATCAGCGCACGGCCAAGTGCGATCATGTCGAATTCCCCGCGCTCGATCCGCGTGGCCACGTCGTAGAAATTATTCTCGACTGCGGCGCCGCCCGTCTCGAAGGAGGCGAACAGGTTTTCCGACAGGCCCACGCCGCCGACCGCCATGGAAGGCTTCCCGCTCAATTTCTTGGCCCAGGCGGCTAGCGGCAGGTCCGATCCTGTGAAGGCCGGCGCACTGAAATAGAGCGTGCTGGCATCGAACATATCTACGCCAGCTTCCGCCAGCGCGCGCAGCAGCACGCCGAGTTCGTCGGGAGTTTCGGCAATCCGCGCATTGAAATCCTGCTGCTTCCATTGGCCGAACCGGAAAAGGATCGGCATGTCCTCTCCTACCGCCTCGCGCACCGCGCGTACGATTTCCGCGCCGAAGGTCGCGCGCGCGGCCATGTCGCCACCATAGCGGTCGGTGCGGCGGTTGGTCTCCGACCAGAAGAAGCTGTCGACCAGATAGCCGCTGGCGCCATGGATCGCGATGCCATCAAACCCGACGTCTCTTGCGTTCCTGGCGCTTCGCGCGAAACCATGGACGACGTCGGCGATCTCTTCCTCGGTCATGGGGCGGGTGGGCTCGATCACGCGGGCGATATAGTCGCGCGTCACTGTCGAGAAGCCGCCGTCTGGGCCCCAAAGCCCTGAAGGCCGGAGCGACGGCGCATCGGGATAGGGGCCGGTGCCATCGATACGGAAAACGCCTTGATGCCAGAGTTGCGGAAAGATCTTGCCGCCCGCCTTATGAACCGCATCGGTGACTTTGCGCCACCCATCGAGAGCAGCTTCTCCATGGAGCAGCGGAATATGAGTTTCGGTCCCGCTACCCGCGCCGATCGCGGCAGGCTGGTCGACGCCGATGCCTTCCGTGACGATTAGTCCCGTGCCCCCCTCCGCGCGCTTGCGGTAATATTCAACGACCGCCGCGTCAGGGGCATTGGCTGGTGAAAAACTGCGCGTCATCGGCGCCATGGCCAAACGATTGGACAGGGTGAGCCCGCGCAGGGTCATCGGGCGGAACAGCGGTGCGAGCATCGGGTCGGAACTCATGGACATCCTCGATTTATCATATTAACATACAGACTGTATGTATGTATTTCACGATGATCAAGTCGCTTTCGCAGGCGAATGGATGACAGGCAGGCAAAAAACAGGCAAACGCGCGAGATGAGCACACGCACCCGTCCGCAGATGACGTTTGAGACCCGCGCGTCGCTGATCGCCCTAGCGCGCGATGCGTTTGGCCGCCATGGTTTCTCCGGCGTGCCGTTGGAGGATCTCTGCGCGGCGGCGGGTCTGACGCGTGGCGCTCTCTACCATCATTTCGGCAGCAAGCTCGGCCTGTTCGAGGCGGTCGTGGCTGAGATGGACGATGCGCTCGATGAAGCCGTCGAGCGCGCGACCGAGGAAGCTGGAGGGGGGTGGTCGGGCTTTCGCGCCGGTTGCCGCGCTTATCTTCAGGCAATGGTTGCGCCCGATATCCAGCGGATCGTCCTGAACGATGCACCGGCCGTCATCCCGAACTTTGCAGGGCGCCCTCGCATGCGGCTTTGCACGGCACAGATGGTCGATGTTCTGGAGGGGCTCATGAACGAAGGGGCCATCCGGCGCACGGATGCAGCCGCCCTTGCCAATGTCATTGCCGGTGCCGTCGCCAATGCCGCCGCATGGGCGGCCAGTCGCCAGGATACTGCGGCAGCCTTCGCGGCGGCGGGAGACACCATCGGTCTGCTTCTGGATGGCCTTGAGATAGCGGAGGTATAGAAGGATTTCGTTTGACGGGAAGCTGGCGGAAACGGGTCACTGTGGCGCTGATGAAGCCTCGCCGAAGGCCGTCCTTGCTCCGACCTCCTGGCCTTTAATCCTGTCCTGACCGAGCGGTGAATTATAATGTTCGCGTACAAAACCGGTCTGCACCTAGAAACCGGGTCAGGAGAACCGAATAAGGTCTCAATTGCAGGAGAGCATCGTTGAAACGGCTTGGGAATAAAATCGCCTTCATCACCGGCGGCGCAGGCGGCATAGGCATGGCGTGCGCTGAACGCTTCATCGCGGAAGGCGCCAAAGTCATTGTTGCCGACCTGTTCGGGGATGCAGCGAGGAAGGCTGCGGATCGGCTTGGTCCAGAAGCGCTCGGCCTCGGCGTCGATATTGGCGATGAAGCCTCGGTTCGGGAAGGCATGGCGGCGGCGATCAGGCATTTCGGCCGGATCGACATCCTGTTCAACAATGCCGCGCTGACCAACCCGGCGTCGATGAACCTCGACACCGACGTCGTCAATGTCCCCATGGACATCTGGAACAATACGCTTCACGTCAACCTGACCGGTACGATGTTATGTTGCCGTCACGCAATTCCACACATGGCGGAAAATGGTGGCGGAACCATCCTGAACACGGCTTCGGGCGCGGGACTTGCCGCCGACGTCACCCGCGTCGCCTATGGTGTTTCCAAGGCCGGGATGATCGCGCTCACCAAATATGTCGCCACGCATCACGGCCACCAGGGCATTCGCGCCAATGCAATCTGCCCCGGTCCGGTTATCACCCCGCTCTCACTGGATATTGGCGGCGACATGATGCCGCTGGTCAAGCGGCAGACGCCCCTCGGCAAGCTGGGAGCGCCCAAAGATATCGCGGCATTGGCGACTTTTCTGGTTGCCGACGAATCCGAATATATCAACGGCGAAATCATCACCATCGACGGCGGCACGATGGCGCATCACGCCCATGTCCCGGACATGCAGGACTATCTCAAATCCAAAGCGGCTACCTGATTATTGACGCCGTGCGCGAGCGCGGAATTAAGAAGGGAATGGCCGGGGATAATCCAGCACGCGCGTTCTGGCCTGAATATGCAGATTGCCTTGAGACAGATGACCGGAGAAGGAGTGAACATGCTCAGACTGAAAAATCGCGTGGGAATCGTAACCGGCTCGGGCAAGGATATCGGGGAAGCCACAGCGCGGCGTTTGGCGTCGGAGGGGGCGACGGTGATACTCGCGGATATCGCTTTCGAAGCGGCCAGCAATGTCGCTGCGTCGATTGTCGCGAACGGAGGGCAGGCGTCGGCCATTGCGCTCGACCTGGCGGAAGAAGATAGCATCCGGGCTCTTTATAAAGAGGTTGCCGCGCGTCACGGTCAGCTGGATTTTGTCCATAATAATGCGGCAGACACTCGCGTTGAGCAGATGGCGGGCGATATGGATCTGGCCAACATGGATGCCGCCATCTGGGACCGGGCATTCGACGTCAATACGCGGGGAACCATGCTTATGATCAAGCATGCCCTGCCAGCGATGCTCGCCAGGAAGCAAGGCTCGATTGTCAATACCAGTTCCGGCGCAGCCCTTCGGGGCGACTTTTACGGGCCAGCCTATGCAGCGTCCAAATCGGCGATCAATTGCCTCACTGTTTATGCTGCAACGCAATATGGCAAGCAGGGGATACGCTGCAACGTGGTTTCTCCCGGCATGGTCTTGACCCATGGCGCGCAGCAGACGGTGCCGCCGGCGCAATTGAAGCGGATACAGACCCACAAGCTGACGCCCTATCTGGGAGAACCGGACGACATCGCCGCTGCCGTCGCGTGGCTGGTGTCCGACGATGCACGTTTTGTGACGGGCCAGATCATTCAGGTCGATGGCGGCATCACGGCCCATATGCCATATTTCGCTGAAAATAGTGCGGCTTTCGACGCAGATCCTACCGCTCGGCCGGATGAGCTATAGGTTTCGTTGAAATCGGAAGCAGAGGAAATCTGGTGCAGCGAAGGGATTGGCGATGGACTATCTAGCCCAGGTGAAAGAACGTTGCCTCGCTGAACGCACTGTCGCGACGAGGGAGCGTTACGACAAGTTCATCCACGATGCGATCGATCCCTGGCATAAACATATGCTGACCGTTTTGCGGGATCATTGGTGGTCGGAAATTATCGGCGATGTCGATGCGACCATGGCAACTCTCGTCAAAGATCCCGTCTATCAGTTCCATGGCGGATCTCTGCATACGGCGGTTGTCAACACGACCGAAGCAGCAAGGGAGATGTACGCGTCACTTTATGACGCGGGCTATTATCCGGGAGGCGTATTGGAAAATATGCGTATCGCCTGCGCGGATTGGGGCGTCGTCATCGAATCCGATCTTACCAGCGTGCTTCCCGGCGCGGCTTTCAATTTGCCGAATATGCGAATTGATCCGGCCTTGCCCTATCAAAGCACTTCTCAAGCCATGCAGTCGCAACCATTTGACCGGGAGACCGGGCTTATGAAGGGCGAGATCGTATATTTGGGCGATATCACAGAAATTTTCATAGCGCGCCGCTGACAAAGCCGATCGGCGGACCGATGCTCTGGACCATGAGCCGATCTGTCATGAACCGGCTGGCCGTCCAGCTTGAAAGGTCCGCCGACGCCGTGGGGATTCATGGCGAATTTGCCATAAGCTCAAAGATTTCGCGGCCTAAACCAGAGTCTAATTATTTATCGTGCATCGAAATGACCGGCATGCGAAGCGGGGTGGAAATATCGTCTCGACATGATGGATGGAGCGGAGAAATATGGGTCAATTGACAGGCAAGGTTGCGATCGTAACGGGATCGGGCGCGAATATCGGCGAAGCATGCGCGCGGGCGCTGGCTGAAGCGGGCGCTTCGGTCGTGCTTGCCGATATCAATATCGCCGGTGCCGAGCGCGTGGCCGGGGAGATCGCCTCTGCCGGCGGCGCAGCGTTCGCACAGCCCCTTGACCTTGCCGAAGAGGACAGCATTCAGGCGGTCATCGACGCCACCATGGCCCGTTTCGGAAAGATTGACGTGTTGCACAACAATGCCGCCGACACGCGCCTGGAACAGATGGGCGCCGACATGCGGCTCGACCAGATGGACGCGGCGGTCTGGGACCAGGCGTTCAAGATCAACACGCGCGGCACCATGCTGATGATCAAGCATGCCGCGCCGCACATGATCGCGGGCGGTGGCGGATCGATCATTAACACGTCGACCGGCGTGGCGTTGACGGGAGACATCTTCAATCCCGCTTATTCATCGTCGAAAGCGGCGGTGAACGCCCTGACGAAGAACACGGCGGTTCAGTTCGGCCGCTACAATATCCGCTGCAACGCCATCACGCCGGGCCTGGTCCTCTCTCCGCTGGCCCGTGAGATGATGGGAGAAGCCCAGATCGACACGATACAGCGCCATGTGCTGTTGCCGCGCTTCAGCCGGCCTGAGGATATTGCGGGCGCGGTGGTGTTCTTCGCTTCCGACGCATCGAACTTCATCACCGGCCAGATCCTTTCCGTCGACGGCGGCATCGTGCATCATACGCCCTATGTGGCTGACATGCTGGCCGCCATGGCCGCCGCCGAGCCCGCGAACTGACAGAGCGCATCGCGACATCCCAACGGGTGCCCGCCCGCCTCCCTGACAGATACGAGAACGCCGAGGGACATATGCCAGCTACCAATGCCGCGGGCGGCGAACGCAAATATTGGGGTGTTATTCCCATGATGCCAGCGCCGATGCTCAGCGATATGACGAAACGCATGGAGGACATCGGCTTCGAAGGCGCGACTGCGTTGCAGATTTATGGGCCGCCATGGCCGAGTCTGTCGGTTGCGGCGGCGGCGACATCACGCTTGAAGGTAGCCACGGGCGTCGCGGTAGCGGCTTCCCGGAGCCCCTTTGAAACGGCGATGATTGCGATGGACATGGATCGCATCAGCCAGGGCCGCTTCATCCTGGGGCTGGGCACGGGCGTTTCGTCCGTCAACGTCGGTTCTTACGGTGCGCCGGATTACAAGCTGATAACCCACATGCGCGATACGGTGGCCGCTGTCAGGCATGTCATCGGCAATGCTCACAAGGGCCTGTCGCCGTATCGGGGCGCATATTATAGTGCTGATTTTCAGGAACTGATGCTGACGGCGCCGCCCGTGCGGGAAAATCTTCCGATATGGGTTGCGGCGCTGCGTGAGCGTCTGACGGACACTGCCTTGGAAATCGCGGACGGGTTGATCGTCCACTCTCTCTGGTCGGTGGACTATACCGTCGAGCAAGGCCCGCGCATTGCCGCCAAACTCGCAGAATTTGGCCGGGAACGCTCCGCTGTCGAAATCAATGCATGGCCTTGGGTCGCCGTGAACGACGACGAGCAAGCAGCGGTCGATGATGCGCGCCCGACAGTTGCCGGTTATGCGGGCATCAAGGAATATGAACCCTTCTTCGCAGCGCGTGGATTCCTGAAGGAAGCAAAGCTGTGCCAACAGGGCGATCAGAGCAATTCGCTTGCCGTGATGCACCATGTCCCGGACGAAATGGTCAAGGCGTTCGTCGCGTGTGGCAGTGTGGATCAGGTGCTCGAACAACTGGAACCGTTCTGGTCGGTGGTTGATTCCCTCTGTCCGATGTCGCCATACCGCCATCTCAATATGGAAAAGCTCACATTCTATGGCGCGGGCCTGCATCGTCTTGTGGCAGCGGCCAAGCGTTGATCCAAGGATGAAGTGATAGATCAGGCAGCGTGCGCGATTCATTGACAAAGCGCGAAATTTGATCGCTCAGGCGCATAAGCGTCAGCGGATAGTAAATTACCACAGGGGCGCCGACGCGCCATAATCAGGACTAGGAGCGGAAGATGCAGTGGGATGTCATCGTGGTCGGATCAGGAGCGGGTGGCTTGACGGCTGCGGTTCGCGCAGCCAAGGCGGGCCTGAAGGTGCTTGTCCTTGAAAAAGGGGAGCATTTTGGCGGCACGACTGCGGTGTCGGGCGGGGGTATCTGGATTCCAGGCAGTCCCCAGGCCCAGGCCGAAGGTCTCGCGGATTCCCCTGCCATCGCACGCGACTACATCCTCAAAGTGATAGGCGAAAGCGCGCGCGCGGAGTTGATCGACGCTTATCTGGATAACGGCCCTGAAATGGTATCCTGGTTGGCGGCAAACAGCGAGGTCGTCTTTCTGATGTCGTTGCCCAGCAGCGACTGGTATCCCGAGATATCCGGCGCCAGACATTATGGCCGGGTTCTCAGCCCCCGTGAATATGATGGAAAGAAGTTGGGGGCTTATTTTCCGCAGCTCCGTCCAGGCCGGGAAGAGTTCAACGCGCCGGGTGGCTTCATGATCGACATGTTCGACCTGCCCTATCTCGCGCAGATGCCCAAGCCGAAGGCGCTCTGGCATTTTGGCAAGCTCGCCGCGCGGTTCGGCACGGACAAACTTCGGGGATATAAGCGGGGCACGCGCCTGACGATGGGTAATGCGCTTGTGGCCGCGCTGCTGAAATCCGCGCTGGATGCGGGCGTGACATTGCGGAAGAGCGCCGCCGTCGAAGGGCTGTTGACCGAAGGGCGGCGCATTTCCGGCGTGCGGGTGTCGGCCAACGGCGGGACAGAGACGCATGAGGCGCGGTTCGGCGTCGTCTTGGCGTCCGGAGGGTTTTCGGCGAATGAGCAGCTGCGTAAAGCCTATATCCCCTATGCGGACCAACATGTCTCGATCCTGCCTTACGAAAATGTCGGCGATGGCATGAACATGGGGCTGGAGGCGGGCGCCTCGCTTGATGGCGAGAACCTCATCAACGCCGTATGGTCGGTGGTGTCGACCTTGCGGCGGGAGGATGGGTATCTTGCCCGCTACGCGCACCTGATGGACATGTCGAAGCCGGGCTGTATCGCCGTCAACGCAAAGGGTGAGCGGTTCGGCAACGAGGCATCGGTGCATTTCGTCGAGGCCATGCACGAGACGGGCTCAGTGCCCGCCTACATTATCAACGATGCTGCTGGCGTGAAGAAATATGGGCTGGGCATGGTCTATCCCGGCGCGCCGAACCTGAAGAAGCTGCTTCATGCCGGATATGTCATTGAAGGGGCCACGCTGAGCGAACTCGCTCACAAGATCGGGGTCGATCCCAATGGGCTTGAGCAGACCGTCGCACGCGTCAATCAAATGGCTGAGACGGGGAAGGATGCCGATTTCGGGAAGGGCGATACCTTGATCGATCAGGAAATTGGCGATCCCAAACACTCACCAAATCCGTGTTTCGGTCCGCTGGGCAAGGGCCCCTATTATGCCGTGAAAATTCATCCTGGAGATGGCTCAACCACCGTGGGTCTGCGGATCGATAACCGGTGTCGCGTCACCGATGCGAATGGCGATCCGGTTGAAGGACTATATGCCGCCGGTCTGGATGCCAATTCGATCTGGCGTGGCAAGTCGCCGGCGCATGGCTGCAATGTGGGTCCGGCCATGGTTTTGGGTTACATTGCGGGCAAGTCGCTTGCGGAAGCGGGGGCGGGTGCGTGATGCGAAAGATCTGAGTTGGTCGATGCAGGCTATCCGCCGGTTTTGAACCGGACTTTCACGATTATAGCTAGGCGAAGAACATGAAAATCAACATCGCAATCCCCCATGCATTGGAAATTCCGGCGCTTACTCAGCCTTGGGAACTGACGCTCGATCACAAGGACGTTTTGCGGGCGATGAAGCTGGCGGACGATCTGGGGTTCCACAAGTGCATGCTCGGCGAACATTTCCTTATTCCCAGCGATCATCTGGAAGCGAGCGGCGCATTCTGGCACCATGGAACCGTGTTTCTCGCGGGGATTGCTGGCGCGACCGAGCGGCTTGGCCTAGCCTCCTCAATCAATATCCTGCCTCTTCAAAACGCTATCGTTCAGGCGAAGGCCTGGTCGACAATCGATTGGCTGAGCGGCGGTCGCGGCACCGCCGTCGTAGCCGTCGGGTGGTTGAAGGAGGAATTCGATCTGCTTGGGGTTCCTTTCCAGGAACGCGGCGCAATATGCGACGAATATGTGCAGGCGATGATCGCCCTGTGGACGGAGGACAAGCCGGAATTCGAAGGCAAATATGTCTCGTTCAAGGACGTGGGATATGAACCGAAGCCACGGAATCTGCCCCTATGGTTTGGCGGCGATGCCGAGGCCCCGTTAAAGCGCATCGCCAAATGGGGTGACGGATGGAATCCTTTCCTGACGCCGCCGAGTCAATTTCCCGAGGCGCTCGATTTCATTCGTTCGCAGCCCGACTATCACGGCCGTCCGATCGAACTCTTCTTCCCGATCGAGGCGATGAAGTTGGGCGACGGTCATGTCGAGAACAAGGCCGCGGCAGAGACGATCGGTTCCTGGAACGTGCAGCAGACTATCGATCTTTGCGGTTGGCTAGGTGAACTGGGTGTTACGGAGACGATCATTCCGCTGCCGCCGCTCGACAGTTTCGATGCGTATCTCGATCGCATGCGCTGGGTTGCTCAGGAAATCATGCCAAAAATGGGCTGATCCTGCCCGAAAACCTAATGCAATCTACGGGCGTTTATTGGACTTGATCCGATTCAATCTCATCGGATCAAGTCTCGCCGAGGCTCCTGTGCATCCCGCATGCGCTGAAGCTTGCGGCGTTTGCGGATCAGCGCCTGCACGGGGCTGAGTGTTGATCCACAGGTCGCGTCCACCGGCTAACAATCCTTGTTAGCTATTGCGGCCAGCACGAAATCGATGCTCATGGCGCACCAGGCGGCTACGTCCATATCATTGTCATCCCGCGTTCGGGAAACAAGCGAGACGAGAGGAAAATGCGTGAACCATGTGGTAACGAGGCTGAAAATAATCCAGAAAAGATGATCTGGATCAACATTGTCCCGGAAGGTGCCATTCGCGCGCCCACGTTCGACGATCTCGCCCAGAACCTCGTCGATCAGCTTTCGCATCACCATGGCAAGGGGGCTTCCTTTCCCCACATGCGCGAAACCATGTTGGGCTTCGTCGATCGTCATCTTGGCGATCTGGGGGCGGTCCATATAATCGCGAAACAAGTTCTGCATGAATTTCGCAAGCGCCGTTTCGGGTGGAAATGCGCTATATTCCGTGCATCCGATAAATTTTGTTGTGCCTTCGGCAGCCTCCTTAAGAATAAGGCTATAGAGCTCTGCCTTACTCCCGAAGTAATAATAGAGCAGCTGCTTTGAAACCTTCGCGCGCCGGCAAATCGAATCGACCGTCGCGCTATCGAACCCGGAACTGGCGAACTCTTCCTTCGCTGCGTCCAGAATATCAACGATAGTGGTGGCGTTGGATGACCGCCGTCCGCGCGTCATAGCCGTCGCAGCATCGTGGTGATCGCTGCTCAATGGCATGGCTCAACCCCTCCTTTTCACCGGCAATCGCTCCGCCTGACCAAGCGTTGAATTATTGCTTTTTACGCTAGCGGCTGCGCGCCCTAAACACAACTTATCAGCCGCTGGTGATGACGAGTGCGGGGCGAAGCTTGGGTGCGGAGGCGACTGCAAAAAATCCCGCTGGGCTATGTTTTGGTCAAATCCGACATTGAAAATTCGAGGGAATTTATGTCCGTTGCAAATCTGCTTGCCAAACCCGAACTCCCGGAACTTGACGCCGATCGCTTTATCGACATCGACCTGTTCGGTCAGGATATGAAGGCCAATGCTCCGGCATATTTTTCGGAGTGGGCGAGGAAGCCTCCGTTTTACGCGACGGTTCAGGGTCATGCCCATGTCGTCATCTGCCGACACGAACAGGTGCAATGGGCACTGCGGACGCATGAGATTATCAGTGCTGTCCCGCATCAGGGTTGGGGCACGGATCTTTTCGACTATTTCAATGGATTGCCGCTGGTCGTCGACTTCGATCCGCCGGAGCATTCGCGGATGCGCCGCCTGATGCAGCCGGGCTTCGCCCCAAATCGCATTTCCAGGCTGAAACCGCTGATCGACTCTATGATTGACGATCTTGCGAAAGTCATGGCGGAAAAGAACGACTTCAACATGGTGACCGATTTCGCCGGTCCGCTCATGTATCAGATACTGCTGGGCGGCGTGTTCGAGTTCGAGCCGGACGTCTGGCCACTTTTCATCAATCTTTCCAATGCTCTGGAACTGGTGGCGACGGTCCCGCCCGGTGCGCCCAAGCCACCGGAATATATGGCGGCGTTTGACGCTGTTTACGAATTTTGCGGCAAGCTGATCGAAGATCGCCGTATCAACCTCAAGGACGATCTTGTCGGTTCGGTAATCGCCGCCCATGACGAGAAGGGGGCGATTTCGATCGAGGAGCTGTTTTCGACTCTGGTTCAGCTTTTCACGGCCGGCCTGGGGACCGTGCCGGCGACATCGTCGAACGCAGTGCTGCGGCTGTTACGGCATCCAGACCAACTCGCATTGCTACGGAAAGACCCGTCGCTCCTGAACATGGCTCTGGAAGAGTGCATGCGCGTCGATTGCCTGGGCAACTTCCGTCATCGCTTCGTGGTCAAGGAGCATGTGATCGACGGTACGCCTGTCTATCCCGGCATGGTCGCCCATCTGGCGCTTGGCGCCGCGAACTACGACCCTGACAAATATCCGGACCCCACTCGTTTCGACATCACGCGCGAACCGCGCGACATTCTCACTTTCGGTTTTGGTCCACATCTTTGCCCCGGCAACAACCTGGCGCGGATGGTCACGCGGGCCATCGTGAGCCGCCTGATCTTCGGCTTCCCTGATCTTCGGCTCACCAATCCCGATGAAGTGATCGTCTATGGTGGGATGCCTACCGAGCGTTTCCCGACCAATGTCAATCTGAGCGTGGACTGATCGGCCGAAGCCGCAACATAAGGAGAGGAGATAGATGGTGTTCGGAGATTGGACCGGTCAGGTTTTCAGCGCCGACGGCGGCATCGTGCGCCCTCTTCCATCTTACGCGGATGCCATGGCGCAGATGAGCGGCAGTTGAAACGGGAGAGAGAACCGACATGGCATCTTATGTGATGAGCGTCATGCAGAAGCATGATCTGGAAAAATATGCCGAATATTCGGCGCAGGGCTTTGTCTCGCTCAATGGTATCGAATGTGAAGTCATTGTCGGTGAGGGGATCGAACTGTTGGAGGGCGCCCCGCCTGGCAGCAGTGTCGTGATCATAAGGTTCCCGGACAATGACGCGGCCATGCGCTGGTATCGGTCGGAGGCCTATCAAAAGGCTATCCCGATGCGCCATGCCGCAGCGGACACCGCTTTCGTCTTGCATTTTACCGACAATGAATAATCTGAACCAGCGACAGTCTGGCAAATAGTAGAGGGTAAATAATGAGCAAATATGCGACCATGTTCAGCCCGATCAAGATCGGACGGATGGAGATCAGGAACCGGGTTTTCATGTCCCCGCACGGCATGGTCGGTCTGGGCATAGGAACGGATCGCCAGGTCGGTTATTTTGAGGCGCGCGCGAAAGGCGGAGTGGGGCTGATGGTGATCGCCAGTTGCCAGGTTGTTCCGGCGCCGCTTGTCCCGCCGGGCTGGTTCATAGAAGCCTATAATCCCGATCATATCCCGGCGATCCGACGGATCGTCGAGGCGGCGCACAAACATGGCGCGAAGATCGCCGTCCAGGGCGTCTGGATGATGGCCGATCCGGCCAAGGCGCAGGCATCGGCGATCGCGCCGCACACCGTGCTTGCCGATACACAGCCTCGCTCGATGACCATCGATGAGATTCAGGAATTGATCGAAGCCCATGCCGTAGCAGCGGCCCATGCCGAACAGGCCGGAGCCGACGGGTTTGAATTCCCCATCAACGCTGGCGGTGGTCTGCAAAGCTTCACATCCGAATTCTACAACCAGCGCAGCGACCGCTATGGCGGCAGCCTGGAAAACCGCATGCGTATCGTGACTGAGATCATCGCCGCGATCCGCGAACGCGTACGGCCCGATTTCGCCATCGGCGTGGCGGTCAACGCCGATGAATCGACACTGGGCGCGAGCGGTATCGGCGATGGGATCGCCCAGTGCCGCATCCTGGAAGAAACCGGCATGGTCGACTGGCTGCGGATCACGGCGCGCGGGCAGAAGCCGCAGATGACGCAATATCACTATCCTTCCTCCTATATGGCGAAGGAGGGCACGCATCTGGACGCCGCCGAAGCGGTCAAGAAAGCGGTCAGCCTTCCCGTGGTCAGTGGCGGACGCATCCTGACTCCCGCCTTTGCGGATCAGGCGATTGCCGATGGGCGTTGCGACATGGTGTTTGTCGCCCGTTCCGTGATTGCCGATCCCGAATGGCCCAACAAATGCCGGGACGACCAGACCAGCGAGATTCGCGCCTGCATAGGCGATCTTGAAGGCTGCTTCCTGCGCTCTTGCTATGGCCAGCCAGTTGGCTGCACGGTGAATCCCGATATCGGTTCCGAACATGAAGGGCCGCTGACGCCGGCCGGAAATAAGAAGCATGTGCTTGTGGTTGGCGCCGGTCCTGCTGGCATGCAGGCGGCACTGGTCGCGGTGAAACGTGGTCATAAGGTCACGGTTCTGGAAAAGTCCGACAGGATTGGGGGCCATGTCACCTTGCAGGCCATGCTTCCCGGCCTGGAAGATCGGGCGGACCTCATTCGCTGGCTAAAGCTTCAACTCGATAAGGAGGGCGTGGAAATCCAAACGGGGAGCGAAGCCACGCCTGAATCCATCAAGGCGCTTTCGCCCGATGCTGTGATCATTGCCACGGGCGCGCGCTATTCCAAGACCGGGGCAAGCAAGAGCCAACTGACCGGCGTGCCCGGCGCGAACCTGTCCCATGTCCTGACGCCGGAGGAGCTTCTTCTGGAAAAGGCGCGGACCGGCAATCGCATTGTCGTGTATGACAACACCTCATACGAAGTCGGCCCCGGCATTGCCGAGCATCTGGCGGATCAGGGCAAGGAGGTCTTTCTTCTTACGATGGACTCCGCGATGGCCATGTCGGTCACGGAACTCGGTCTGAACAAGGTCGTCGCGCGCAGGGTCATTCCCAAGGTGACGTTCATGCCATCGGCCGAAATCATCGGTATCGATGAGCATGACGTCCATGTGCGTGGCTTCCTGTCCGGCGAGAAGTCGGTTCTGGAAGGGATCGACAACATTATCCTCGTCACTTCCAAGCCTCCGCAGGAAGGTCTCTATCATGCTCTGATCGCCGACATGCCTGACATTCGCATCATCGGTGACGCCCGCGAAGCGCGCTGGAGCGTTTTCGCGACCGATGAGGCGATAAAGGATGGGCGAATGGCCGGGCTGGCGGTGTGAGGAGGCCGGGAGGCCGTTCTTCACGCAGATGACCAATGCCTATCATAGGAGAAATAAACAAATGTCAGTCCTGATCGACAATCGTGATGCCTGGGCCCCGGACGTGATAGATACGGCCGTGGTTCCTCGTCCCTATCCCAACCGCACCGGCCGACTGCCATGGAACAAGGACGACATGACCGCGGAGAGGCTCACTGGCCTTCTTCAAAACAAATATCCCGGGATCGTGGTGGAGGATCTGGTCGTCCACCAGTTCATTGACAGCCATACGAGCAAGCTTCGCATCGCCGTCAAGCTCAACGATGTCGGCGTGAAAGCCGGGATTCCGGAACGACTCTGCATCAAGTCGAACTATTCCGGCCTTCACGACAATGTCGACATCTGCGCGATCGAGGCCCGTTTCTACCATTTCATGGCGCATCTCATGAAATGCCCCACGGTGACCTGCTATTATGCTGACTGGGATGATGATGGAAGCGGGCAGGGCCTTATCATTCTGGAGGATCTGGAAAAATATGGCGGACATTTCGGGCAGAGCACCGATCTGAACGGCGTGGCCGAAGTGGCGAAGTTGCTCGAAGGGCTTGCCGTTCTCCACGGCAGTCTCTGGGGCAGTCCGGTGCTCGATGAGCATGAATGGCTCCAGACGTCGATGGATACGCCGATCGACAATGATCAGATTCGGATCATGTGGCCGTATATCGAGGCCAATCTGGCCGATCCCGAAGTCTGCAAGGTTATTCCGCAAAAGCTGATCGACGATCCCGACCGGCTGCAACGCGCTTTCGACAAGCTCGCCGAGTGGGAGCTTTCTCAGACCACACCCCGTTGCGTGAACCTTGGCGACTGTCATCAGGGGAACACCTATCGAAAGCCTGATGGCGAGCGTATCTGGCTGGACTGGCAACTCGTCCGCAAGGGACGGCCCTGGCGCGACCTCACCTACCTCATGATCGGTGCGCTTACCATTGAGGAGCGCCGCGCATCAGAGCGCCAGCTCCTTTCGCACTATCGTGAGGCCCTGGTGGCGACGGGCGCCCGCGACGTGCCGGATCTCGACAGCATCTTTGAGCAATATCGCCGCTGGGTGATCTACGGCATGCAGGCATGGATCGCGAACATGGACTTTTGGGGGCAGGTCGGCCTCCCGATGAATGAACGATTTTTCACCGCTGGCGAGGATCTCGGGACGTGGAAGCTCTTGCTGGGCGACTGACATCCGAACATTGCGAAAGCTGCCGGCTCGTCGATGCCGTCGCCGTGCCAGTCACCGGGAGCATAAGATCCCGCGCCCGGTGACGAACTCCCAAAACCAGGGCTTTACTTGGGACGGATCGAACTGGATAGTCCCGTAAAGGAGAGAGTGATGGTACCCAAATTCTGCCGTTTGGCATGGCGCGTCAACGATATGGAGAACTTCACCAGCCAGATGGGCGAACTGGTGGGCGCCCAATTCTTCACGCCCGGCTTCATTGCCGAATTATACCCCGATGCCGATTTCAAAGTGATGTTCGGGGAACATGGGATCGAGCCTATCCAGCCGGGCGCAGAGGGACTCGCCTTCGGCGAAGATTCCGGTTCCTTGATTGAAATCGCCATCGACGTCGCCAATGCGGAAGACGTGCGGGCGAAGCTGGAAGGAGCGGGCTACAAACCCACGGCGATCAGCTATCTGCCGGTTCCGGCAGTCAATGAATATCTGTTTGGCAGCGATTTCCATGGTGTGCCGTTCCTCGCCTGCACGGAAGGGGTGAATGAGGAACAAATTCGCTCCGAACGACCATTCGATTTCCTTGCTGACGCCGCGCCCCCCAAGGTCGCTTGCGTGACGCTGGTCGTTAAAGATGCGGACGCGCTGGCCGCGGACCTCAAGAGCTTCCATGGCATGGACTTTATGGAGTCGGACCCGGCTGGTTTCGCGCGACGCGCACTCATCGGGCCACATCGTGTGAAGCTGATCGAAGGTCCTTCGGCGCTTCTCGACGGTGTGGAAGGCCCGTTGGTTTCGGCGGACATCATCCTCTCCGATGTCGAGGCGGCAAGGGCCAGGTTCGAGGCAGCCGGATATGGCGTGAAGCACATCCGTCCGCTCGCCTCAGGCGGTAACGCCTATTATTTTGGCCCAACCGTGCAAGGTTTCCCTGTCACGCTCTATCCGACGAGCGCGGACGCCGAAATATTAGGACTTGAGGTGAAGCCCAGTTGAATGATCGCAAGATTCCAGTACTCCACCTTATACAAGGTGGCGTTTGAGCGACTTGGAAATGTCAGGGCTGGAGCGGGTGAAGGGAATCGAACCCTCGTCGTAAGCTTGGGAAGCTTCTGCTCTGCCATTGAGCTACACCCGCGTTGCCTTGCCCATGGCATGACCGGAAAGACGCGTCAACCGACCTGCCGTTTCGCCAGCTTGCGGGCCAGCGTGCGGCGGTGCATCCCCAGCCGCCTTGCCGCTTCGGAAATGTTGAAGTCGCTGTCTTTCAGCACTTCATGGATATGTTCCCATTCCAATGTCTTGATCGACGTCGGGCGGGGGGCAAGGGGCGCGGCGGGATCGCCGCCCGATCGAGCGAAGGCAGCCTCTATGTCGTCGGTGTTGGAGGGTTTCGCCAGATAGTTTGTCGCCCCCAGCTTGATCGCCTCGACCGCCGTCGCGATGCTCGCAAAGCCGGTCAGCACGACGATGAGCATGGCCGGATCATGGGCGTGGAGCCTCTGCACGCAGGGCAGGCCCGACTGCGCGCCCAGCTTCAGGTCGACCACCGCATAACCTGGATCATGCTCCGCCAGCAGCGCGTCGAGCTTCTCATGGCTGTCCGCCAGCAACACTTCATAGCCGCGCCGCTCAAAGGATCGCTTGAGCGTGCGGGCAAAGGATTCGTCATCCTCCACGATCATGAGAAGGCGGTCGTCAGGCACCGGAAATCTCCTCCATGGCGAGCGTGCCGAGCGGCAGGCGCAGCAGGATCAGCGCCCCGCCATCGGGGCTGTTGCTTGCATTGACGCTGCCGCCCAGTTTCCGCACGACATTGACGACAAGGAACAGGCCAAGCCCGCCGCCTTGCCTGCCTTTGCTGGACCGATAGGGCTTGCCGAAGTCGGCCAGCATCTCCTCGCTGAAACCGGGGCCATTGTCGCGCACGGCTATGTTCAGCCAGTTGCTATCGCGCCCAACCAGCATGTCGATCCGGTTCGCTCCTGCTTCCCGCGCATTGTCGAGCAAATTGCCGATCGCCTGACGGATCACCGGATCGGCGATGATGCGGGGATAATCATGCGGTCCAAAGTCGCGGAGCAGCACCGTCCCGGGATTGGCGTTCTGCCAATCCTGCGCCATGTCCTCGATGAAGTCGCGAAGGCCCGTTACCTGCGGTGCTTCCCCGCGCGCTTCGCCCGACGACAGCAGGATGCCCGTGACGATGGCCTTGCAGCGCTGCACCGCCGCCTGCATCTCTTCCACTTCCTCGACCAGCGCGGGATGCTTCGTCACTTCCTTCATATGGAGCCAGTCGCCCAGCACGACGGCAAGCTGCGACAGGGGCGTGCCCAGTTCATGCGCCGCGCCCGATGCCAGCAGGCCCATGCGGACGATATGTTCCTCCTCCGCCGCCTGTTGCCGCAGCCGGGCGAGATATGTCTCCCGCAACTGCAGATTATGCGTCACGCGCGACATGAACAGCACCAGCAGCACCGCGATCATCGTGAAGTTGATCCATGTGCCGACGATGTGCAGGTCGAACAAATGCCCTTCCAGTGCGCGGGACAGGGTCAGCGGATGATAGAATATCGATAGCAACGCGGCGCAGAGCGCCGACAGGATCACGATCCCCCACACGCTCCATTGGTCGAGCAGCACCGCGCCCAACGCCACCTGCAACAGATAGAGCCCGATGAAGGGATTGGTCGCCCCGCCGCTCAGATAAAGCTGCGCTGTCAGCGCCAGTACGTCGAACAGCAGGGCCAGGAAAAGCTCCGGCCGGGCCACGTCGGTCCGGCGCCGCAATATCGCGAAGCTCGCGATGTTCATCGCGCCGGCCAGCGCCGCGATCAGCAGCATCGGCGCGATCGGCAAGCGGATGCCCATGCCGAAATGCACGATCAGGATCGTCGCGACCTGCCCGGCGATGGCGATCCAGCGCAATTGCACCAGCAACGCCATGTTCCGGTGTCCGGCGGCGTCTGCTGGCCATTGGCCGGGCAGCCACCGGGCGGTGATAGGCGCCTGCTTCATGATGCCCCGCGCGCTTTCAGCTCCTGCCCCATGACATAGATGTATGCGCCCGCGCTCATGATCGCCAGAGCGAACCAGGTGATCGCGTAGGAAAGGTGATTATTGGGAAAGCGCACAACCGTAAGCCCGCCGACCGGCAGCGTATCGGGGGAGGGGGATGCTTGCGCGTCGATGAAATAATTCGCGGCCGGCCTGACCCCACGTTTCGCCGCGATGGCTGCCACGTCCCGTGAATACCAGCGGTCCGTGCCCGGATCGTTGGCGCGCAGGAAACCTCCGCCCGGCTCGCTCAGGCGCAACAGCCCGGTCAGCGCCACGCGCTCCTTTGGTTGCCCATAGCTAGCCTTGGCTTCCCGCGGCACAAAACCGCGATTGACTATCACGGTGGCCCCGCGATCCGTCACCAGCGGGGTCATCACCCAATAGCCAGATCCGCGCACCGTCGAAGCCTGAACCAGCGTCGCCTGGTCATTGAGGAAACGGCCCATCACGGCCACCCGCCGATATTCATCCGACCTGTCAGCTTTGACGGGGGGCGCTACGGGAGCGGCATGAATCCGCGCATCCACCCGTGCGATCAGGTCGCGCTTCCATGCCAGCCGATCCACTTGCCAGACGCCCAGCGCACCGAAACCCGCCACCAGCATGATCGCGATCAGCGTCAGCCCGATCAGGAACCCCGCCGACCGCCGCTTCGCCGTCACGGCATCTGGCTCATGTCATGCGCGCTCATACCCTGCATCTGGGGCATCATATTGTGATTGAGGTGATACATGACCCACATCGACCCGGCCAGCGTGATGACGACCAGCACGAGCGTGAAGATCAATGCCATCATCGTCCACCCGCCTTCCGACCGGGTGTTCATGTGCAGGAAGTAGATCATGTGCACCACGATCTGCACCACGGCAAAGGCCATGATGACGATAGCGGTCGTCTGCGGATTGGCGAAATAACCCGTCATCACCAACCAGAAAGGGATGGCCGTCAGGATCACCGACAAGCCGAAACCGATCATATAGCTGCCGAAAGTGCCGTGAGCGTGTTCATCGTCATGATGACCGTGATTGCTCTGTTCGTGCGCGCTCATCGCAGCATCCCCATCAGGTAAACGAAGGTGAAGACGCCGATCCAGATGACGTCCAGAAAGTGCCAGAACATCGAAAGGCACATCAACCGACGCTGATTGGCGGGGATCAGGCCCTTTTTGGCGACCTGCACCATCAGCGTCACCAGCCAGATGATGCCGAAGGTGACGTGCAGCCCGTGCGTGCCGACCAGCGCGAAGAAGGCGGACAGGAAGCCCGACCGCATCGGCGTCGCGCCTTCATGGATCAGGTGCGCGAACTCATAAAGTTCGATGCCGAGAAAGGCGAGGCCGAACAGTCCGGTGATCGCCAGCCATCCCTGCGTCGCGCCGATCCGGTTCTTTTCCACCACCAGCATGGCAAAACCATAGGTGATGGAAGAGAACAGCAGCATCGCCGTGTTCAATGCCACCAGCGGCAGGTCGAACAGGTCTTTCGGCCCCGGTCCCGCCGCATAATTGCCGCCCAGCACGGCATAGGTGGCGAACAGGCAGGCGAAGATGAGGCAATCGCTCATCAGATACATCCAGAAGCCCAGCATGGTGCTGGACCCTTCCGGATGATGCGGTTCATGCTCCAGGTGGAAGAGCGGCTTGCCGTCCTTGTCGAGGAAGGCGGGGTCTACGGTGGGTGCGGTTGCCATGATATTAGCCCTGCATCGCGAGCTGACGGGTGCGCTCGCCCTCGGTGCGCTCGACCACGTCCCTGGGGATATGGAAGTCGCGCTTATAGTTGAAGGTATGGCCGATCGCGACGGCGAGGATGCCGACGAAGCTCAATCCCGCAAGCCACCACATGTACCAGATCATGCCGACCGAAAAGGCGATGGAAAGCCCCGCGATGATGACTCCCGTGCCGGTGTTGCTCGGCATATGGATCGGCTCGAACCCGCTGGTGGGGCGCTGATATCCGCGCTTCTTCATGTCCGCCCATGCGTCGCCGTCATGGATGACCGGCGTGAAGGCGAAGTTATAGTCGGGCGGGGGCGAACTGGTCGCCCATTCCAGCGTGCGGCCGTTCCACGGGTCGCCGGTGGTGTCGCGCAGCTTGTCGCGGTTCTTGATGCTGACCCCGAACTGGATGAACATGCAGGCGATGCCGGCGGCGATCATGACCGCGCCCAGCGCCGCGATCTCGAACCATATCTGAAGGCTCGGATCGTCGAACACCCGCATCCGGCGCGTCACGCCCATCAGGCCCAATATGTAGAGCGGCATGAACGCGAACCAGAAGCCCACGACCCACAGCCAGAAGCTGTAGACGCCCCATTTGCGGTCCAGCTTGAACCCGAATGCCTTGGGCCACCAATAGTTGATCGCCGCGAACAGGCCGAACAGCACGCCGCCGATGATGACGTTGTGAAAGTGTGCGATCAGGAACAGCGAGTTGTGCAGCACGAAGTCGGCGGGCGGCACTGCCAGCAGCACGCCGGTCATGCCCCCGACCACGAAGGTCAGCATGAAGGCGACTGTCCACATCATCGGCAGTTCGAAGCGGATGCGCCCGCGATACATGGTGAACAGCCAGTTGAAGAGCTTCGCGCCCGTCGGGATCGAAATCACCATCGTCGTGATGCCGAAGAAGCTGTTGACGCTCGCGCCCGACCCCATGGTGAAGAAGTGGTGCAGCCACACGAGGTAGGACAGGATCGCGATCACGACCGTTGCATAGACCATCGACGAATAGCCGAAGAGCCGCTTGTTCGAGAAGGTCGAGGTGACTTCGGAAAACACGCCGAACAGCGGCAGGATGAGGATATAGACTTCCGGGTGGCCCCATATCCAGATGAGGTTCACATACATCATCGGATTGCCGCCCATGTCGTTCGTGAAGAACGCCGTCCCGACATAGCGGTCGAGGCTGAGCAGCGCCAGAACGGCGGTCAGCACGGGGAAGGCCGCGACGATCAGCACGTTGGCGCAGAGCGACGTCCACACGAAGATCGGCAGCTTCATCATCGACATGCCCGGCGCGCGCATCTTCACGATGGTCGCGATCAGGTTGACGCCGGACAGCAGCGTCCCGATGCCCGCTATCTGTAGCCCCCATATATAATAATCGACGCCGACGCCGGGGCTGTAGGCGATCCCGGACAGCGGAGGATAGGCCAGCCAGCCCGTCCGCGCGAACTCGCCCACGAACAGCGACATCATGACGATGATGGCGCCCGCCGTGGTCATCCAGAAGCTGAAATTGTTGAGGAAGGGGAAGGACACGTCCCGCGCGCCGATCTGCAACGGCACCATATAGTTCATGATCCCGGTTATCATCGGCATCGCGACGAAGAAGATCATGATGACGCCATGCGCCGTGAATATCTGGTCGTAGTGATGGGCGTTCAGATAGCCTTCCGATCCGTTGAAGGCCATCGCCTGCTGCAACCGCATCATGACCGCATCGGCAAAGCCGCGCACGAACATGATGAGGCCCAGGATCATGTACATGATCCCGATGCGCTTATGATCGACCGTCGTGAACCAGTCGCGCCACAACATGCCCCACAGCCGATATTTGGTGACGAGGCCCAGCACCGCGACGCCGCCGATGGCGACCGCGATGAAGGTGCCGATCAGGATCGGCTCATGGATCGGAATCGCGCTCCAGTCGAGCCGTCCGAAGATCAGTTTCCAGATGCCGCTATTTTCCGAGGCGGGATGAGGGGACATGGTCAAGCCTTCAGGCGAAAGGAAAGGGGGAAGGGACGGCGGGCGCTCGGGGCGCGGGGTGGGGGATCACATGCCATGATGCCCCTCATGCCCGTCCTGATCCTGCTGATGCGGCGCCTGATGACCCTGCTCTGCCGGAGTCTTTTCGGCGGCGGGCGTCATGCCCGCGGGCTGGGCGATCTCGCCCGCCCGTCCCGGCTCGACCGGATGGAAGCCGCCGACATCGATGGTGCCGTCATGACGCAGCCCTTCGGTGTCGCGGGCCGATTCCTTGCCCGCGCCGCCCCTGGCGTCGGTCATCATCACCACGTCCATGCATTTCTTGCCCGGTTGGACGCACATGTTGAGCGCGGCGTGGAACAGGTACGGCTCGACGCTGCCGAAATAGATCGGCGGCACCTTCTCGCTCGGCTGCTCCAGCTTCACATAGGCGGCGCGGTCAAGGCTGGCGCCGCTGGCCTTCACCTTGGCGACCCACTGATCGAAGCCCGCCTTGTCCATTGCGTGAAAGCGGAAGCGCATGTTGGAGAAGCCCGCGCCCGAATAATTGGCGGAAAAGCCTTCGAAATTTCCCGGCTTGTTGGCGACGGCATGCAGCACCGTCTGCATCCCCGGCATGGCATAGATCTGCCCGGCCAGCGCCGGCACGAAGAAGCTGTTCATGATGCTGGACGATGTGATCTTGAACTCGATAGGCTGGTCCACCGGCGCGGCCATCTCATTCACCGTCGCGATGCCCAGTTCCGGGTAGATGAACAGCCATTTCCAGTCCATTGCCACCACTTCGACCTGCAGGCGTTTGGCGGCCGGGTCGACCTTGCGCTCATGGTCGATGCGCTCAATGGGGCGGTATGGGTCCAGCAGATGCGTGCTCGTCCAGGTGATCGCGCCCAGCGCGATGATGATGAGCAGCGGCGCGGACCAGATCAGCAGTTCCAGCGTCGTGGAATGATCCCAGTCGGGATCATGGTCCTTGGCCTGCGCCTTTTCCCGATAGCGCCACGCGAACCACACGGTCATCGCCATGACCGGCAGGATGATGAGCAGCATCAGGGCGGTGGAGATCAGGATCAGGTTACGCTGCTGCAATGCGACATCGCCCGCCGGATTCATCAAAATCCAGTCGCAGCCGCCCAGCGGCAGCAGCAGGGCAGGGCTGAGGCGACGCAAAAATGCGGAACGATCAAGGAAGCGGCGAACGGTCATGCTGTCCGCATAGGCTGGGTGTTCACGGATCGACATTGGACCTTTTGTCCTATCCCCTCGCAGGTGCAAAATAGGGCATGGCCTGTTCGACCACCGGTACGATTCGACTTGTTGCAACGAAATGCGGCATGGATCGTTCCCGCAGACTGAAGGCCAGCGAGACACCATGACCTCCGTGACGACCACGCCCAGTTCGACCGCAATGGAACGCGATGCGCGCAGCGTAACCGCACGGCACAAGCGCGTCGCGCCCGGCGAAATCGCGATCGGCGTCGTGATCGGCCGCACCTCGGAATTTTTCGACTTCTTCGTCTATGCCATCGCATCGTGCATCGTCTTTCCCGCGCACGTATTCCCCTATCTCAGCCCTCTCGCGGGGACGCTCTGGTCGTTCGCCATCTTCGCGCTCGCCTTCATCACGCGGCCCATCGGCTCGGTCATCTTCATGTGGGTGGACCGCCAATATGGCCGGGGCGTGAAGCTCACCATCGCTCTTTTCCTGCTGGGCGGATCGACGGCCGCCATCGCCTTCCTGCCGGGATATGACACCATCGGCCACTGGTCGGCGGCCCTGCTGGCGCTGTTCCGCTGCGGGCAGGGGGTAGCGCTGGGCGGCACCTGGGACGGCCTAGCCTCGCTGCTGTCGCTCAATGCGCCGAAGAACAAGCGCGGCTGGTACGCCATGATGCCGCAGCTTGGCGCGCCGCTCGCGCTACTGGTGGCGAGCGGCCTGTTCGCCTTCTTCCTGTCCACCCTGTCGCGCGCGGATTTCCTCGACTGGGGCTGGCGTTATCCTTTCTTCGTGGCCTTCGCGATCAACGTGGTGGCCCTGTTCGCCCGCCTCCGCATCGTCGTCACCCATGAATTCGAGCGCCTGTTCGAATCGAAGGAGCTTCAACCCTCGCCCGTGCTGGAAACCATCCGCAGCGATGGGCGCAACATCGTCATCGGCGCGTTCGCTCCGCTGGCGAGCTTCGCGCTGTTTCACATGGTGACGGTGTTCCCACTCTCATGGATCGCGCTTTACACGGAACAGCCGCTCGAACGCTTTCTGGGTATCGAGATGATCGGCGCCTGCGTCGGCATCCTTGCGATCATCGTGTCCGGTTTCGTCGCGGATCAGGTCGGCCGCCGCTCCCTGCTGGCTTATTCGGCGCTTGGCATCGGCATTTTTTCCATCGCCGCGCCGTTGCTGCTGAGCGGCGGCGACCTGCCCGAAGTCGCCTTCATGGTGCTGGGCTTCATCCTTCTGGGTCTCAGCTTCGGCCAGTCGTCCGGGGTCGTCGCATCCAACTTTTCCAGCGCGACACGCTATACCGGCTCGGCACTGACGTCTGACCTTGCATGGCTGGTGGGCGCGGGGTTCGCGCCGCTCGTCGCGCTCGCCTTGTCCGCCACCTTCGGGCTGGCGGCGTCGGGCGCCTATCTGTTCTCCGGCGCTGTCGTCACTGGCCTCGCTCTGTTCATCAACAAGGAACTGGCGGGCCGCGACCGTTAGGATTGCGCCCGCATCCGGGCGAGCGCCTTGCGATCGAACCAGCCGGTTATCCCGCCCCTGGGCCTGAAACGCGGCAGCCATTCGCCGTACAGCTCTGCCATTCGGCGTGGCAGCCCCTCCGGGCCTTCCCGTCCCATGATGTCGGACAAGATGCGATTCTGGAAATAGCGCAGCGAATAATTGTGCATCCGCCGATATTGCATGTGCCAGCTTGCCGGACTGAACAGGCTGACCGGCTCGCAGCGAAAGCCCGCGCCTTCGCAGGCGACGATCCGTTCGGGCGCCCAGTTCGCGTCCCGCTCCAGATCGGTGTGCGCCCATGCGGCGACCATTCCATCGTCTCCGATCAGATCGTCGGGCAGGCGCAGCCCCCGCTCCCGGATCGCGGCGAAGAATCGCCGGGGCAGGGCATAAAGGTCGCCGAACAGACCGCCTTCCACCTTCAGATTGCGCCGGTAAATCTGGGCCTGACGCCCGTTGACCGGCATACCGGCGGCGGCATTGGCCTGCGGATGAGCCGCAAGGTCCGCGACCAGCGCATCAATGGAGCCTGACGTGATTTCCGCGTCGCCATCCATGAAGATGACGGCATCCTCTTCCCCGCTCAGCAGCTCATGCACGAAATGATTCCATGTCCGCGACTTGCCGCCCTGCGCGATGTCATGGACGATGACATGCGCCCGCCCCGCGGCGAATCCTTGCGCGCGTTCCACCGTCGCGTCGGTGGTGCCGTTCACCAATATGTGAAAGCGCGTGTCCGGCCGATCCAGCGGCAGCGAGCCGAGGCACAGGCCGATGCGCCGTTCCTCCTGATGCGCGAAAATGCCAACCGCGACCGTCATGCCTCAGCGGAAATCCCAGGCCTGTTCGCCATGCAGCGCCGTATCCAGCCCGTTTTCCTCCTCCTCCGGGCTGACCCGCAAGGGCAGAACCACGGAAATCAGAAGCGCCGCGATTGCCGTCCCCGCCATGGACCACAGGGCGACCACGATCACGCCGATGACCTGGCTCAGCATCGCGCCGCTCAGGTCGACCGCGCCTTCAAAGCCGACGCCGCCCAGCACAGGCAGGACAAAGACCGGCAGCAGCAGGACGCCCGCAAGCCCGCCTATCCCATGCAGCGCGAAAATATGCGCCGGATCGTCCACCGACTTTCCCATAAGGCCGCTGACACCACGGCAGATCACCGCCGCTGCAAGGCCGATCAGCATCGCGCCGCCGGTGCTCACCAGCGCCGCGCTTGCAGCGATGGCCGCCAAACCCGCCAGCGCGCCTGAAATCGCGCCCGTCGCCGTGCCTCGCCGGCCGAGCGCCTTGTCCAGCACCATCCAGCCCAGCGCGCCCGCGCAGGCCGCGAAATGGCCATTGAGGATGGCCGCCGCCGCATCGTCCGTCGCGCCCAGCGCCCATCCGCCGACGCTCCCCGCCGATCCCAGCCAGATCAGCGCGCCGCCCGCCATGCTCAGCGCGGGGGCATGTCCGCTTGCGGTGCCAGAGGCTCGCCGTCCCGCGATCAGGCTCAATGAAATTGCGGAAAAGCCCGCGCACAGATGCACCGTCAGCCCGCCCGCGAAATCCATGACGCCCAATCCCGCCAGCCAGCCGCCGCCCCATATCCAATGGGCGGTGGGCACATAGACGAGCAACAGCCAGAGCGGCGCGAACAGGATCATCCATCCAGTTCGCGCCCGGTCGACCACCGCGCCGCCAACGACACAGGCCGCCAGGATGGCCAGGCTCATCTGAAACAGGACAAAGGCCGATTCCGGCACCGTCATGCCATCGCGCAAAGCGGCCAGATTGGAGAGCAAAAGATTGCCGCTTCCGCCCAGCCACGCATCGCCCGGCGCATAGATCAGGCTGTATGCGGCAATAGCCCAGACCAGCGACACGCTCGCCGCGACGCCCATATTTCCGGCCACGGCCGAAAGGGCGCTCCGTACGGAAGACAGACCAGCCAGCCGCAGCGCCAGCCCCGGCAGCGCCGCCAGCAGCACCAGCATGGCGCACAGCATCATCCAGGCGGTGTCGCCGCTATCGGCTACCGCGATGACCTGTGCATGGGCAGGCTGCGGCGCCAGCAAGGCGGCGACGGGCAGGATCAGGTGACGTTTGCTGAAGGCCGGCTTTTTCATATCGGCTGCCTCTTTAGCCGCGCGCCGGTAAAAACTTCGATAAGCCTATATGTGCGAAGCCTTCCGCGCCGCGCCGACCTAGAAGGATTTACCGCCGCAACCGATGCGGCCGATCCCGCGATTGTCGACGCTGCACGCGGCCTTGCCCGCGACCGTGACGTCGCCCGATCCCGATGCGGTCACACTGGCGTTCACGTCTGCGGTGATGGAAACGCTGCCCGCGCCTTCATTGCCGATGCTGGCCTGCCGCGCGACAAGTCCCTCGGCCGACACCGTGCCGGGACCGGTGACGCGGATATTCGCGACGCCCGCACGGCCGTTCAGCGTGGCCCGGCCCCCACCCGCAAGGCCCAGGTCAAGCTGGTCCAGTTCGACCGCATCCACACGGACATCGCCATTGCCACCCATCACGATCTCGCCGCGCAGGCCCTTCATCCGGTTGACGTTCACGGAACCGCCGCCCGTCAGCACGATCCGCTCCAGCGCGCCTGTCGACAGACGCAGCGTCACCGGGCCACCACCGCTTTCGCCCGGCTGCGCCCGTTCCATGGTGATGGACAGCATCCGCCCCGAAACATCGACTTTCAGCCGGTCCAGCATGTGCAGATCGCCATCGGCACGGGCGGATGGCCCCATGCCGGTGGCGACGATCACGTTCACCGGCGCTTCGACCCGAATCTCGTCGAAGCTGGTGATGGTATAGCCCCGGCTCGCCGCCTCCGCCGAAACGCCCGATCCCGCCATGCCGATGAGGATCAGGGCGCGCAGCGCGCCTCGCCCGGTCCGATGCCGCTTGTCCTGCATTGCGCCTTGCCCTTCACCGTAACATTGCCCGGTCCCATGATGTTGATAGCAACCGGGCCATCGGACGCAAAGCCCATGTCGCCACTGCCCATCAATGAGGCATCCGCCTTGCCCAGTTTCAGCTTTTCGCCGTCGATGTCGCCCGACCCGGTGAGGGACAGCTTGCCTTCATCCACCGTGCCTGCAATCTCGATGGAGCCGGACCCGGTAATATCGGCCTTCAGCTTGCGTAGCTTCACCGCCCCGATCTCCATGTCGCCCGATCCCGTCAGCGACAGGTCCAGTGCCTGGCCCTCCGCCCGGTCGAGGTCGAAATCCCCGGAGCCGGTCAGCGTCACGGCGGCGATGGCGGGCATGGTGACGCGAACGGTTGCGCCCCTGTCGCTGGAGCCGGTCCATTGCGACTTGCGCCCAATCTTCAACCGCCCATCGTTGACGGCGATCTCAAGTTTTTCGATGGCGTTGGGGTCGCCTTCCGCCCTGACGGCAAAGCCGTCGCCAATGATCACGACCACATCATCCGGCCCCACGGCGTCGATTGCGGTAAAGTCCTTGAGCGCCGACCAATTCTGTGCCGCGTGCGCGCTCTGCCCGCTCGCAGGTGCTGCATTGCCGCCGCCCTCCTTCGAACAGGCAGTCGTCATCAGGGAAAGGCCCGCCAGCAGCAGCGCGGACAAGGAAAGGGACCTGGGCATCGCACACTCCTTAACTGTATTGTATTGTTAATACAGAAAGGCGCTTTCGGTTCCAAGCCTTTAGTGGCCGATAGTGGCCGAACGATTCGCCAACGGCACTAAAATCCTCCTGCAAGGCGAGGGGGAGCGCCGCGAAGCGGTGGTGGTGGGGGGATGCGCTCTCGATAGCGGGATACCCCTCCGTCAGCGCGTTGCGCTGCCGCTTTCCCTTGAAGAGGAAGATATACAGGCTTGCGAGTAACCGCGTCGGCTTCCTCCTTTCCTACCTTCGCTTGCTTTCCTACCTTCGCTTGATCCACGGCGGGGAGGGGCCTAAACCGCGCCCATGACCTATGCTTCCTATCCGGCGCTGCGTCTGCGCCGCCCCCGCGCTTCGGCCTGGAGCCGGGCGATGCACGCCGAAAACCGCCTCAGCCCCGCCGATTTCATCTGGCCGCTGTTCGTGACCGAAGGGCAG
>Ga0182746_1001038_pt1 | contig 28917 bp, 30 predicted proteins | sample eDN3rd30CBELigOP_FD_128881 | JGI IMG/M metagenome (GOLD analysis project Ga0182746, IMG submission 128881) | Enriched Organic Plus compost microbial communities from Emeryville, California, USA - eDNA 3rd pass 30_C BE-Lig OP (version 2) (version 2) ... | reverse complement strand
GCCATAGCGGCCGTCGGTCGGACGGCGGCTGGGCTGGACATAGGCGGCGTTCCAGCTATCCGGACCAAGACTGCGGAGCGTGGTTGCGGGGTGGAACGTGCCAGCGCCTACTTCCATGTCATATGGTTGCAGGATGACGCAGCCCTGCTTCCCCCAGTAAGCGTGAAGGGTCAGGATCAAATCCTGAAAGGATAGCGCTTTGCCTTCGGCCACCGATGGTCCTTCGGAAATGACGGTTTCTTTGCCGCGCGCCTTGGCGCAGCCGGGGCGAACGGTCAAGGGCAAGAGGGGCCGATGAGGGTTAATCCCCTTGCTCCGGCGCTCCCACGTCCGCATGGATGGAGAATGGATCACAGGATATCGAGCTGAAATGAGATTGTTTTTTCCCCGGCTGCTAGTCGCCGCGCTATTGCTGTCTGGCGGACTGCTTGCGGAACACCGCACAGCGCTCGCCCGGACGGAAGCGCATAATGGGCTTATCGTCCCTGCTCTGTGGGAAGTGAAGGATGCGGACACGACCATCTATCTGTTCGGGACCGTCCATGTACTGAAACCGGGCGTGGACTGGTTCAAGGGCGGGATTAGGCGCGCCTTCGATCAATCCGATGAACTGGTGCTCGAAATCATCGAGCCGGACAACCCGAATGAGATGGCCTCCATTATGGGCGCGAAAGCCATCGCACGGGACGCGGCGGCGCTTTCCAGGCGGCTGGAGCCCGCGGCGCGCGGGAAATATCAGGCGGCGATGGAGGCCAACGGTCTGCCTTGGCAAGCGTTCGAAGTCTTCAATCCGTGGATGGCCGGCCTTGCCCTATCGGTCGCGCCACTGGAAAAGCTGGGATATAAGGCCGATCAGGGTGTGGAAAAGCTGTTGAGCGCCGCTGCTAGGGCCACCGGCAAGAAGATCGGCGCGCTGGAAACCCCGGAGCAGCAGATCGGCTATTTCGCGGCGCTGCCGATGGAGCAGCAGATAGCCTTCCTCAATTCGACGGTAGAAGGCCTTGACGACATAGAGGCGCAGTTCGATTCGCTGGTCCAACACTGGCAGGCGGGTGAACCGGACAAGCTGGCCGAGGAAATGAACGAATCGCTTGAAGCGACGCCAGAGTTGGCACAGGTTCTGCTGTTCCAGCGTAACGCCCACTGGGCGCAATGGATCAAGGCGCGGATGGAGCAGCCAGGAACCGTATTCATTGCCGTGGGCGCGGGACATCTGGCAGGAAAAAACAGTGTGCAGGACCAGTTGAAAGCGCTGGGAATAAGCACGGCGCGCATCCAGGAATGAGTCAGTGATACGCATCTTCGCTCGCTTCCTGCCCCTCCTTGCGTTCGCCGGCGTCGCAGCCTGCGGGCAGGAACCTCCCACGCCGCAGCCGGAGCATGGCCCGGCCATCTGGCAGGTGCAACGGGGCGCGCTGGACGGGTGGATTTTCGCCACCATTCATGTGCTGCCAAAGGGAATTGCGTGGCAAACCCGCAGTTTCGGAGGAGCCATCCAACAGGCCGACAGGCTGGTTCTGGAGGCGGCAGATCTACAAAATCCGCAAAAGACGCTGGCGCTGTTCGAGAAAATGGGGCGCAGCCCTGATCTGCCGCCATTGGAAGCCCGCATCCCCCCCGCCGACCGTGACGCGCTGGAGCAGATCGTCGCGGGCGGAGGCACCAGCACGCAGGCGCTGGCGGGCTATGAAAGCTGGGCTGCGGCAATGCTCCTGTCGGCGGCAACGCAGCAATCCTTACACGTCAGTCAGGACAATGGCGTCGAACCGGCATTGATCGCAGCCTTCAAGTCAGCGGGAAAGCCCATCGACGGCCTCGAAACCGTGGAGCGGCAGTTCGCGGCCTTCGATACCTTGCCCGAAGCGGCGCAGCGGCGCCTGCTGGTGCAGACCGTGCATGAGGCGAAGGACATGCGCGCGCTTTACGACCGCATATTGAATGCGTGGATGAAGGGCGACATGGCCGCCATCGCGAAGGAGGACCAGATAGGGGATCAGCCCGATCCACTGGTCGAGGAAGCCGTGCTGATCGCCCGCAACCGCGATTGGGTAAAGGCCATCGAGCCGATGACCGGTCGCCCCTTCATCGCGGTAGGCGCGGGACATCTGACCGGCACCGACAATCTGATCGACCTGCTCAAGGCAAAGGGTTTTTCGATCACGCGCCTGCAATAAGTTGAGCGCAGCCTTGCCTTCTGACGCCTTTCTGCTACAGGGCCGCCTTCCCGTGATGGTCATCCCTGGAGGCGTCACGGGTTAAACCGCAATATTTACGCTTTTGGAGACATGCAAATGAGCGAGCAGCTTACGCTGTCGGCCGAGGCACGCGATCGGGCAGGCAAGGGAGCCTCCCGCGCCCTCCGCCGTGAGGGCCGCGTTCCCGCCGTCATCTATGGTAACAATGAAGAACCCCTGTCGATCCACGTCGAGGAAAAGCTCCTGGGCAAACTGCTCGGCACCGGCCACTTCTTCAATTCGGTCGTCATGGTTGAAGTGAACGGCAAGGCCGTACGTACCCTGCCCAAGGACGTGGCTTTCCATCCCGTGTCCGACCGTCCGCTGCACGCCGACTTCCTGCGCGTTTCCGAACATGCCCAGGTGCACGTCAACGTGCCCGTTCGCTTTGAGAATGAAGACGCTTCGCCGGGCTTGAAGCGCGGCGGCGTGCTCAACGTCGTGCGCCACGAGATCGAACTGATCGTCGACGCAGCCCATATCCCCGACGATCTGGTCGTCGACCTCAAGGGCTTTGACGTGGGCGAATCGATCCACATCAGCGCCGTCACGTTGCCCAAGGGCGCGAAGACCGCGATTGATGATCGCGACTTCACGATCGCGACCATCGTTGCGCCGTCTGCTCTCAAGAGTTCCGAAGGCGACAACGAAACTCCGGCGGTCGAGGAAGGCGAATAAGCCTTTCCTTTCCGCCAGAGGGCTGGAAATTCCGATCCCGTCCGCCTACCCGGCGGGCGGGATTTTCTTTTCGGGAGCATGGGACGATGCAGATCTGGGTAGGCCTTGGCAATCCCGGTCCCCAATATGCAATGCAGCGGCACAATGTCGGCTTCATGGCGGCGGACGTGATCGCGGACCTGTATCGCTTTACCCCCGTAAAAAAACAATTTCAGGGCTGGGTGCAGGAAGGCCGGATCGGCAACGAAAAGATCCTCCTCCTGAAACCGGCGACCTTCATGAACGAAAGCGGCCGGTCCGTGGGCGAAGCCATGCGCTTCTACAAGCTGGCACCGGAAGACGTAACTGTGTTTCATGACGAACTCGACCTTACCCCAATGAAGGTGAAGGTGAAGCGCGGCGGCGGCAATGCCGGGCACAACGGCCTGCGTTCGACCGACGCGCATATCGGCGCGGATTTCCGGCGCGTGCGAATCGGCATCGGGCATCCGGGGCATAAGGACCGGGTGCACGGTTATGTCCTTGGCAATTACCACAAGAGCGAGATGGACGCTCTTTCCGACATGTTAGGCGCGATTGGCGCGGAGGCGGAGTGGCTGGCGAAGGGCGACGACGCGCGTTTCATGAACGAAGTAGCGCTGCGGATGGCCGATTGAGCGGCAGCCAGCCTCTTTGCAGCGCCGGAATGGCGCCGTTCCGCATTGCACAAGAAGCGCACGGCAGGCCATAAGACATTAATTCCAACATGCTGAGAGGTTTTGGGTGATTCAGCGTCTGTCCACCACCCCCTTCAACGACCAGAAACCGGGCACTTCGGGCCTCCGAAAGAAAGTTCGGGTCTTTCAGCGGCCCCATTATGCGGAAAATTTCATTCAATCGGTGTTCGACAGCCTGGAAGCGTTTGAAGGCAAGACGTTGGTGCTGGGTGGCGACGGACGTTTCCTCAATCGCGAAGTGATCCAGATTGCGCTGAAGATGGCGGCGGCCAATGGCTTCGGGCGCGTTTTGGTGGGCCGGGGCGGAATATTATCGACGCCCGCTGCATCGCATCTGATCCGGTCATCGGGCGCTTTTGGCGGACTGATTTTGTCGGCCAGCCATAATCCGGGCGGACCGGACGAAGATTTCGGGATCAAATATAACGTGTCCAACGGCGGTCCCGCGCCGGAAAAGGTGACGGAAGCCATCCACGCACGAACGCTGACCATCGACCACTACAGGATATTGGAGGCGGGTGAGGTGGACATCGACACGCTGGGCACGAGCCTGCTCGGCGAGATGGCCGTAGAGGTCGTCGATCCGGTGGCGGGTTATGCCGATCTCATGGAAGGCCTGTTCGACTTTGGCGCAATCCGGGCGATGATCGCGGACGGCTTTACCCTTTCCTTCGATTCCATGAGCGCCGTGACCGGTCCTTATGCGGTCGAAATTTTCGAGAAACGGCTAGGCGCGCCTGCTGGCACCGTACGGAATGCAATCCCCCTTCCCGACTTCGGTCATCATCACCCCGATCCCAATCTGGTCCATGCCAAGGAGCTTTACGACCGGATGATGGCCGAGGACGCGCCCGATTTCGGCGCGGCTTCTGACGGCGATGGCGACCGCAACCTCGTCATTGGGCGGCACAGCTATGTGACGCCATCGGACTCGCTGGCGGTGCTGGCGGCGAACGCGCATCTGGCACCCGGCTATGCGCTGGGTCTCAAAGGTATTGCGCGCTCCATGCCGACCAGCGGCGCCGCTGACCGGGTCGCGGAAAAGCTGGGCATTCCGCTTTATGAGACGCCGACGGGGTGGAAATTCTTCGGCAACCTGCTGGACGCCGGGATGGCGACTATCTGCGGAGAGGAAAGCGCGGGCACGGGTTCCGATCATGTACGGGAGAAGGATGGCATCTGGGCAGTGCTGCTGTGGCTCAATATATTGGCGGTGCGGCGGCAAAGCGTCGCCCAGATCATGACCGAGCATTGGGCCACCTATGGTCGCAATTACTATGCCCGGCATGACTATGAAGGCATCGCCAAGGATAAGGCCGACGCGCTGATGGAAGCGTTGCGCGGCAAGCTGGCATCGCTGCCCGGCACGTCGAACAGTGGTGGCAGAGTGGAAAAAGCCGACGACTTCACCTATACCGATCCGATCGACCAGTCCGTTAGCCGCAACCAAGGCGCGCGTATCCTGTTCGAGGACGGATCGCGGGTGGTGTTCCGCCTGTCGGGAACGGGAACGGAAGGTGCGACCCTACGCGTCTATATCGAACGCTATGTCGGCAGCAGCGGCGAACTTGGCATGGCGACGGCAGAGGCGCTGGCGCTGCTGGTGAAGGCGGCGCAGGAGGTCGCGGATATTTCCGGCTTCACCGGGATGGAAGGACCAAGCGTCATCACTTGACGGGTCAGGCGTTGGGCCCCTCTCCCTTGGTGCCGTGCAACCTGGCCCACAGCTCGGCCGTACCCGCTTCCTGCGCCTTGTTAGTGAACTGCGCGGCGACTAGCCATCCCTTGATAGGACGCAACGGCAAAATGGTAGTCAGGATCAGCACGGGCACGCCGACTGCCAAATGAATCCAGAGACCCGGCCGCGCCATGATTTCCAGCATCACAATAAAGATGACACCCGGCACGCAGGCGAAAAGCTGGACAAACACGGCAGGGCCGTCAGCCGGATCAGCGAAAGAATAATCAAGGCCGCACACTTCGCAATGGTCGCGGATCTTCAGGAACCCAGTGAAGATATGCCCTTCTCCACAGCGCGGGCAGCGGCCAAAAGGACCCGTTTCATGCGCGGGGCGCCGGGGCCAGCGCCTTCCGGCTTCGTCCACGAACATCTGCTGGTCATCCTGGGTCATTGCAGCCTCCTCAAGCTCGGGTCCCGCTGGGACCATAAGGCAGATATTGCAATTGCGCCTTTTGTCCTACCCCCTGCGAGGCAGGCTGGCCAAGCGGGCGGGAAAAGGCTATCGGCGCGGCCATCATCCAGACATGAAGGCAGTTCCATGGGTTTTCGTTGCGGTATCGTCGGGCTTCCCAATGTGGGAAAATCCACCCTGTTCAATGCGCTTACCGAAACGCAGGCGGCGCAGGCGGCGAACTATCCCTTCTGCACCATCGAACCCAATGTCGGGCAGGTCGCGGTTCCGGACGAGCGGTTGCAGACCATCGCGAAGATCGGCGGATCGGCCAAGATCATCGAAACGCAGCTTGCCTTTGTCGATATTGCGGGGCTGGTGCGCGGTGCATCCAAGGGCGAAGGGCTGGGGAACCAGTTCCTTGCCAATATCCGCGAGGTGGACGCCATCGTCCATGTGCTGCGCTGCTTCGAGGATGACGACATTACCCATGTAGAGGGCAAGGTCGATCCCATCGCCGACGCAGAGACGGTCGAAACGGAATTGATGCTGGCGGACCTTGAAAGCCTTGAAAAGCGGGTGCCCGCCTTCGCCAAAAAAGCGGCGCAGGGCGACAAGGAGGCGAAAGCCGCCGCGTCCGTGCTGGGGCAGGCGTTGGACCTGCTGCGCGACGGCAAGCCTGCGCGGCTGACGCAGCCCCGCGACGACGAGGAAGAACGGCTCTTCCATCAGGCGCAACTGCTGACAGCCAAGCCCGTTCTCTATGTCTGCAATGTCGAGGAAGAGGCGGCCGCTGAGGGCAACACCCATAGCGCGCGCGTGTTCGAAAAGGCCACTGCGGAAGGCGCCAAGGCGGTGATCGTGTCCGCCGCGATCGAGGCGGAACTCATCACCATGCCGGTGGAGGAACGCGCCGAATATCTCGAAGCCTTGGGCCTTGCCGAAGCGGGCCTCGCGCGGATCATCCGGGCGGGATATGAGTTGTTGGGCCTCATAACCTTCTTCACCGTGGGGCCGAAGGAAACGCGGGCCTGGACGGTGACGCAGGGATCGAAGGCTCCGCAGGCGGCGGGCGCGATCCATTCCGATTTCGAGAAGGGCTTCATACGGGCCGAAACCATGGCCTATGCCGACTATGTCCAATTCAACGGCGAGGCCGGGGCCAAGGAAGCCGGCAAGTGGCGCTCCGAAGGCAAGGATTATGTGACGCAGGACGGCGACATCATGCTGTTCCGCTTCAACGTCTGATCCGACATGCGGCATCCCGGACCGAGGCCGGCGCAGCGCAAGGCGGCTTTTCCGCCCAGTGTGGATGAAAATACACGCCTGCTGATCCTCGGCAGCCTGCCCGGCGACGCCTCGATCCGACAGGGGGAATATTATGCCCATCGCGGCAATGCCTTCTGGTCGCTGCTCGGCGATGTGCTGGGTGAGGATTTGCGCGGCTTGCCATATGCAATGCGTCTCAAAAGACTGCGGATGCGAGGCGTGGGCTTGTGGGACGTCATCGAAAGCGCGGATCGGGAAGGCAGTCTGGACAGCGCGATCCGGGGCGCGGAATTGCGCGACCTTCCTATCTTTGTGTCGCGGCTTCCCATGTTGCGCGCAATCGCCTTCAACGGAAAAACAGCCGCGCTCCATGGGAGGCGGCAGATTGGCGAGGATAGCGGATTGGCGCTGATTGACCTGCCCTCTTCCAGCGGCGCTTACGCCTCCATGCCGCGTGAAAAGAAGGCCGAAGCCTGGCAGCTTTTGCGGCGCTGGATCGACTAGCTCGATCTTGATTCACTTGACGCGAACGTAAAGCATCTTTACCTGCGCTTTCGTTGCGGAAGAAAACGGAACCAGGCATGAGCGAAGCCATCTATTTCGAAGATATAAAACTAGGCGACAGCATCAGCTTCGGTCCGTTGACGGTCGATCGCGACGAAGTGATCGAGTTCGCGGGCAAATATGACTTCCAGCCCTTTCACCTCTCAGACGAGGCCGCGGCCGAAACCCATTTCGGCAGCATCATCGCCAGCGGCTGGCACACGTTGGCGCTCTATATGAAGATGTTTCTGACCGAGATGCAGAAACATGGCTGGCAGGAAGCTAGCCTTGGCGGCATCGGCATTGATGAATTGCGCTGGCTGAGGCCGGTTCGTCCAGGGGACACGCTCCGCGGAACAGCGGAAATCATCGAGACATCGGCATCACGAAGCCGCCCGGAAATGGGCATCGTGAAATCGAAAGTCATGCTGTTCAATCAGCGGAACGAACCGGTATTGACCATGATTCCTATTACCATGGCGCGGACCCGGCCCACCGCCGCCTGAAAATCCTCCCTAAAAATCTTCGTCGTCCGGCTGCGGCGCAGGCAGGTTGGCCAACGCATCTGCAGCCATGATACGGATTTCCTGTCCCGGCGCACCGGCAATCTGGACAAGGTGCAGGCCCTCCCGCAGATCGAACCAGACGATCTTGCGGATGCCCGAACAATCGGGACCATGACCATGTTCCGCTGCCACAACCGCAGACGTGCCGTCGACCACATCGACCCAGGCTGCATCAGACAAGCCGATGCCGACACGCGCCGGAACCTTGAGCGACAAAGTGAAAAGACCGCCCTGCCCCTGGCCAGCACCTCTGCCGGGAATTACTGCATAGTGCACATAACCTGATGGCCGAAGCGTTGCCATTACAGGTTTTCCGAGGATAAGGGGAGGCGCATTGATGCTGTCTCCTCCCGCGATGACGGCGCCGCTTTGCGTCCAACTCGTCCACGGCTCAGCAAGCGGCGCTGGGGTTTCACAGGCTGGTTTTTCGCTCGTCTGCGCGAAGGCCGATAGCGGGATGGAAAATATGCCGAGCATCAGCATGTTTGGAAAATGCTTCATCCTCATTTCCTTCCGAACAGCTTTTCGATGTCGCCATGGCCCAGCTTCACCCATGTGGGGCGGCCATGGTTGCACTGGCCGCTACGGGGCGTGACTTCCATCTCACGCAGGAGGGCGTTCATTTCCGCCACGCTCAGCACCCGACCCGCGCGCACGGATCCATGGCAGGCCATGGTCGCGGCAATGAGGTCGAGACGCTCCTTGAGCGAAAGCGCGCTGTCATATGCGGCCAGATCGTCCGCCAGATCGGTGACGAGCCCCTGTGCGTCGGCCTGCCCCAAAATCGCGGGAATAGCGCGCACCAACATGGCCGAGGGACCGAAACGCTCCAATTCCAGACCAAATTCGCGCAATTCCGGCACCCGCGCCTCCAACCGGTCGCAGGCAGGTTCGTCCAGTTCGATGACTTCTGGAAGAAGGAGCGCCTGTGAAGCCACCCCTTGCCCTTCCATCGCGCGGCGCATCCGTTCCAGCGTCAACCGCTCATGCGCCGCGTGCTGGTCGACAATGACGAGGCCGTCCTCCGCTTCCGCAACGATATAGGTGCGCGCCACTTGCCCACGCGCAACGCCGAGAGGAAAATTCTGGCCTTCCGGCGCAGGCGCTGCGGCAGTTTCGGCGCGAGCCTGCGGCGGGGGCGTGAAGAAACTGGCGCGCCGATCCGCGAAGATGGGGGACGCAGACGCGCTGGCATTTGCCGCCTCGAAGATGGGCATGGCACTGATCGGCGTTGGGGATATAGGCTCGCTTTTCCAGGCCGAAAGCGCAGCGGGATCGGCATGTTGAACGGCGCGGAAGCCTTCCGCATCCAGCGCGCGGCGGAGGCCGGATACGATCATGCCCCGGATCATTGCTGGATCGCGGAAGCGCACCTCCGTCTTGGCCGGATGGACGTTCACATCGACCTCCAGCGGCGGCACGTCCAAAAACAGGGCGACCACCGGATGCCTGTCACGCGCCAGCATGTCGGCATAGGCGCCGCGGACCGCCCCCACCAGCAGTCGATCGCGCACCGGTCGGCCGTTCACGAACAGAAACTGATGATCGCCGACGCCGCGATGATAGGTTGGGATCGACGCCACGCCCGACAGGCGCACCCCTTCCCGCTCCAGCGAGATGATGACATGATTGTCCGCCAGCGCCCGGTCGGTGAGTGCGGCCACGCGGTCCTCCCGCGAATCCCCTTCCTGCACGTTCAATATGCGCCGCCCGTCATGCTCCAGGCTGAAGGCAACGGAGGGGTGCGCCATCGCCAGTCGGCGGACGACATCCATGCAGGCAGCATATTCGGACTTGGAAGAGCGCAGAAATTTGCGGCGCGCCGGCACACGGGCGAAAAGCTCTTCCATCACCACGCGTGTTCCGGGTGGGAGCGCTGCGGGGCCTTCGCTCACCACTGCGCCATTATCCACCGTGCGATTCCAACCGTCCATCCCATGCGGGCGGCTGTCTATCGACAGTCGGGCCACGCTGGCGATGGATGGAAGCGCCTCCCCCCGAAAGCCGAGTGTCGCGACATTCTCGATTGCATCATCGGGCAGCTTGGAGGTTGCATGACGTTCCAGCGCGAGCGCGATTTCGCCCGAATCCATGCCGCAGCCGTCATCGCTGACCTCCACGCGATCAAGCCCGCCATTGGACAAGCGGATGACGATCCGCCTCGCTCCGGCATCCAGTGCGTTTTCAACGATTTCCTTGAGCGCGCTGGCGGGTCGTTCGACCACTTCGCCCGCGGCGATGCGATTGACCAGATGTTCGGGCAGACGGCGTATTGACATTAGTTAGTGACTAGCCCAAGCGAGCGCTTTCCGCGACCCACAGCCCCAGCTTTTTTTCGTCGGTCAAGGGCAGGCTGAACAGGATAAGGCATGTCGATTTTTTCGCGTCTCTTCAAATTCTCCTCTCAGGATATGGCAATCGATCTGGGCACCGCCAATACGGTGGTCTACGTGCGTGGGCGCGGGATTGTGCTGAACGAGCCTTCCGTGGTGGCGGTTGAAACCCTGAACGGGGTCAAGCGCGTCAAGGCCGTGGGCGACGATGCGAAGTTGATGATGGGCAAGACGCCCGATTCGATTGAAGCCATCCGCCCGCTGCGCGACGGCGTCATCGCCGACATTGACGTCGCCGAGCAGATGATAAAGCATTTCATCACGAAGGTGCATGGCGGCAAGCAGCGCCCTTGGCGCTTCCCCGAAATCGTGATCTGCGTGCCCAGCGGTTCCACCAGCGTCGAGCGCCGCGCCATCCGCGACGCGGCCAGCAATGCGGGTGCAAGTCAGGTGTTCCTAATCGAGGAACCCATGGCTGCTGCGATCGGTGCGGACATGCCCGTTACCGAACCGATCGGTTCGATGGTCGTCGACATCGGCGGCGGCACGACTGAGGTCGCGGTCCTCTCGCTGCGCGGCCTTGCCTACACCACCTCCGTCCGCGTGGGTGGAGACAAGATGGACGAAGCCATCGTTTCCTTTGTTCGCCGCCATCACAACCTGTTGATCGGCGAAGCCACCGCCGAGCGTATCAAGAAGCAGTTCGGCGTCGCCCAGCCGCCCGAAGACGGCGTAGGCGAAACGATCCACATCAAGGGCCGCGACCTGGTGAACGGCGTACCCAAGGAAATCAGCATCAATCAGGGCCAGATCGCCGACGCGCTGGCCGAGCCGATCAGCACCATCGTCGAAGGCGTGCGGATCGCACTGGAAAACACGGCGCCCGAACTGGCGGCCGACATTGTCGATCAGGGCATCGTGCTGACCGGCGGCGGCGCGCTACTCAAGGGGCTGGACGACGAACTGCGCGATGAAACGGGACTGCCCGTCACCATCGCGGAAGATCCGTTGACCTGCGTCGCGATCGGCACCGGGCGGGCGATGGAAGACCCGATCTTCCGGGGCGTGCTGCAAACCACCTAGGGCACAGGGGAACAAGAGATGGCGCGGCCACCCAGCCGACGCCCCGGCCATAACCGGAAGGCGCAATATAGCCTGTTCGCCAGCTATGTGGTGGCGGTGACTGGCGCGGTCGTCGGCCTGCTGCTGGTGGTAGTCGCCATATTCGATCCCACGGGTTTTGCCGCTATCCGAACCGGCACGGCCGAATTGACGCGTCCGATGTCCACAGGCCTTCGCCACATGGTTAGCGGAGCGGCGTCCCTGGATGAAGTGCTGGCCGCCTATTGGCGCGCCGGCACACAGAATGTCGCATTGCGCCGGCAAGTGGAAGCGGATCGCAACCTCATCATCGAAGCGAAGGCTGTCGCGCAGGAAAATACGCGGCTGAAGAAGCTGTTGAAACTGGTGGATGAAGATGGAAGCGAGCTGCTTGCCGCCCGCCTCATCAGTTCCTCTTCCAGCAGCACGCGGCGTTTCGCGCGGCTGAATGCGGGGAGCTGGCAAGGGTTGAAGACCGGAATGCCGGTGCGTGCTCCCGAAGGACTGATCGGGCGCGTGCACATCACAACACCCAACACGGCCGAAGTGCTATTGCTGACCGACAGCAGCAATATCGTTCCGGTGCGGCGCGCCAACGATAATATTCCGGCGATTTCAACGGGTCTTGGCGACGGCACATTGGAAATCCGCGCGTTGTCGGCAGGGCGCAACCCTTTCAAGCCCGGCGACCTGCTGGTCACGTCCGGCATAGGCGGCATCTATCAGCCCAATATTCCCGTTGCTGTGGTGGTCCGCGTACAAGGTGAAATCGGCTATGGCGTCCCGCTCGCTAACCCTTCGCGCGTGGATGCCGTCGTCGTGGAGCGCGCTTTCGAGCAGGTCGTGACCCGTTCCGAAGCCAACGCCCCAGTTGAGCAAGAGACGCCAGTTGCAGCAAATGCGGCGGCCCGATGATCGACCGGCATCTTAACCATGCCACCCGACTTGGCCGCCATCCTTCCCGTTTCCGCCTGACCGGCACGCCGGTCATCACTGTCCTGGTGGGATCGATGGTCACGGCCCTGCCGGTAATTGCTCAATTTCCGTCCATGCCGCCCTTTGGCCTTCTGATTCTGCTCGCCTGGCGGTTATTGCGCCCCGAATTGTGGAGAGCATGGATCGGACTGCCGCTGGGGCTGTTCGATGACATGTTGAGCGGGCAACCTATTGGTTCCGCCATGTGTCTTTGGACACTGACCCTGATCGGCATCGACGCCATCGAACACAGAATGGTGTGGCGCGGCTATCGGCAGGACTGGCTTATCGCTTCGGTCGCGATTATCTTCTGCCTCGCTGGAGGCGTATTCTTCGCGCGCATCACCGGTGGAGGAGAAATCAAGCTGATACTGGTCGCGCCGCAGATGTTCTGGACGATATTGCTTTTTCCCTTCATCGTGCGGCAATGCGCCCGGATAGACAGCTGGCGCGTGATGGCATGAAATTTCCCCGTTCCAAGCGCAAGATCGTCACGGAAGCCACCCAGTCCTTCACCTTCACGCGTCGGGCCATGGTAGTGGGCGGGCTGCAAGGCGGTTTTGGCCTGTTGCTGGCTGGACGCATGGCGTGGATCAGCGTGGCGGAGAATGAGAAATACAAGCTCCTATCGGAAAGCAACCGCGTCAATTTGACGCTCATTCCGCCGCGTCGTGGATGGATCATAGACAGGAACGGCCGGCCGCTGGCCAATAACCGCACCGATTTCCGTGTCGACCTGATCCCTGAGCGGGTGAAGGATGCCGAAGGCACCATCCGCAGCCTTGCCGCACTGCTGGCGCTGGAGTCGGATGAAATCGAGCGGATCAAGGAAGAGTTGGACAAATCGCCCGGATTCCGCCCGGTGCAGGTCGCGGACAAGCTGACCTACGATCAATATGCTGCCGTCAGCGTCCGCTTGCCCGACCTGCCCGGCGTCGCGCCCAGCCAGGGCTTTTCTCGCTATTATCCGGCGGGAGCGTCCGTGGGGCATTTGCTGGGCTATGTCGGCGCGGCTTCCGCCAAGGAATATGAAGAGCGCAAGGACCCGTTGCTCATCACACCTGGCTTCAAGGTCGGCAAGGATGGTCTGGAACGGTCGTTCGATAGGGAACTGACCGGGAAACCGGGCGCCAAGCGGGTCGAAGTCACAGCGCGTGGCAAGATCGTGCGTGAACTGACCACCCGGCCGGATATGCCCGGCAACACCATCCGCCTGACAATTGACGCCGGATTGCAGGAATATGCGGGCCGGCGCCTTGCCACGCAGAGCGGTTCCGTCGTCATTCTCGATTGCCGCAATGGCGATGTGCTGGCCATGGCGTCCATGCCCAGTTTCGATCCCAACAGTTTTTCCGACGGCATCAGTCACCTGGAGTGGGAGATGCTGTCGAAGGACGATCATGTCCCGCTGCGTAACAAAACGTTGCAGGGGCTATATCCGCCGGGCTCTACCGTCAAACCCATGGTGGCGCTCGCACTGCTGGAAGCGGGTGTCCAACCGTCCGAAACGGTGACCTGCGCGGGCGCGATCAGAGTTGGCAACACATTGTTCCACTGCCACAAAAGGCGCGGTCATGGCGCGGTCAACATGCGGACCGCCATTGCCCAAAGCTGCGACATCTATTTCTATCAGATGGCCCAGCGCATTGGCATGGACCGGATCGCCAGCATGGCGCGACGCGTGGGCATGGGACAGAAATTCCCCCTGCCCTTTCCCAGCCAGAGCTATGGAACGGTGCCGGACCCTGCCTGGAAGCTCAAGAAATATGGGCAGCAATGGCAAGTATATGACACGGTCAATGCCACCATCGGTCAGGGCTATATGCTGATCAACCCGCTCCAGATGGCGGTGATGGCGGCGCGGCTGGCCACGGGCAGGCAACTCATGCCCAATTTCATCCATGGCGCCGATCGCCCCGAAGCCGAGCCGGTTGGCGTCAATGAAGACCATCTGGTCGTCATCCGCGACGCGATGAGCGCGGTGGTGAACGGCGGTGGAACGGGTGGCGCGGCGCGTATGAACATCCCGGGAGTGATGATCGCCGGTAAAACCGGCACGGCCCAGGTTCGCAGAATCTCCATGTCCGAGCGCGCAGGTGGCGTACGCGGCAATGCCTCCTTGCCCTTCAAGCTGCGCGACCACGCCTTGTTTCAGGGCTTCGTTCCATTCGACAATCCCCGCTACGCGGTGGGCTGCATCATCGAGCATGGCGGCCACATCAACCGGGTTGAAGATGCGCCAATGATCTGTAGCGATACCTTGTCCTTCCTCTTCGACCCGAAGAAAGCGACGGAAAAGCTAGAAACGCTGGAAAAAGGCTGGGGCGGCACGCCCGCAGAGCGTCTGGCGCGACAAACCGCCGCATTTCGTCTTTCCAATGCAATCAAGAAGGGTGAAGTCCCAGCCCCCGAAGCCAGCAATGCGGCCCACGCAACCACACCGCCAATGTCGCCTGTGCCCGGCACGGCTTCGGAAGACGATAATGATGCGCCGCCGCCTCCGGGCTCAAATCCGGCCAGCGCGCCATGAGCATCATTCCCCAGCCCCTCACTGAACTTCCATGGCGCGTGCTGCTGTTGCTCCTGGCGATTGCCGCTTTCGGAACCGTCGTCCTTTACAGCGCTGCAGGCGGCAGCATGACGCCATGGGCTGTCAACCAGATCGTCCGCTTCATCCTCTTTTCGGTGATGGCGCTGGTACTCAGTCGGATAAGGGTGGAGACCTTCGCTCGTTTCGCTTTCCCTGCCTATGCGGCCGTCTTGATTGCGCTGGTGGTGGTCGAACTGGTCGGCGGAGTGGCGGGCGGAAGCCAGCGGTGGATCAATCTCGGTTTCATGCAGCTTCAGCCATCGGAGTTCATGAAACCCATCATCGTCCTTGCCGTCGCGCGATTTTACGCCCTGCTTTCCGTCGGAGAAATTCGCCGATGGAACGCGATCTGGCCCGCACTGGTCCTGATCGGCGTCCCTTGGTCGCTAGTCCTGATCCAACCCGACCTGGGCACGGCAACCATGATAGCGGCCGGCGGCATCACCGTCATGTTCCTGGCTGGGCTGCCTCTCCGTCTTTTCATCGGATCGGCATTGGCGCTGGCGGCCATCGTCCCCATAGTTTTCAGCTTCTTGCATGATTATCAGCAAAAACGGGTTCTCATTTTCCTTGATCCTGAAAGCGATCCGCTGGGCGCTGGATACCATATCAGTCAATCGAAGATCGCCATTGGATCAGGTGGCATTTTCGGCAAGGGCTTCCTGAAGGGAACACAGAGCCACCTGGACTATTTGCCCGAAGGTCACACCGATTTCGTATTTGCGACCATGGCGGAAGAATGGGGGCTGGTGGGAGGTATTCTACTGATCTGCGCGTTCATGTTGCTGTTTCGGTGGGGCCTTCGCGTATCGACGCGCACGCAGGACAAGTTCGCCCGACTTGCCGCAGCAGGCCTTACCACCACCATCTTCTTCTACATGGCGATCAATCTGATGATGGTCATGGGGCTCGCACCGGTCGTCGGCATCCCCCTGCCTTTCATGTCCTATGGTGGATCATCGATGCTGACCGTAATGCTCTGCGTTGGCATCATCATGAGCATCGATCGGTCCTGCAGGCGAGGAAATCGGCCAAGTGATTGGTCCTGAAATCCGGCAGCGGGATTTTTTTCGGCACTGCATCATTTTATGTTTGCAAGCCGGGAGGATCATGCTAACCGGCCGACCTCACGACGGAGCAGGCCACCAAGCTGCTCCAACGATGTGGACGCATAGCTCAGTTGGTAGAGCAGCTGACTCTTAATCAGCGGGTCCTAGGTTCGAGCCCTAGTGCGTCCACCACTTTTTACTAGAAAATACAACAACTTACCCCGAATGGGGCCAGATCCAAAAGTTGCTTGCGATTTTCTTTCTAGCGTATTTCTAGCCGCTCTAGCTGCTCATAGCAGCGCCCCACACCGCTAGATGCAGGGCGCTGGCAGCGCAAGGCTTACCGTTGCTGAGATTTCGCCAAACCGTGGAACTTTAGCCATCGGTAATACTCAATCTTCGTGTTGTTATCGTTCCACGCTTTCGCTTTTCCAACGGCGCAGATGTCTGCCACCGCTAGCGGCGGATCACCGCGCTCATAATGTGCGTCGAGATACTCCCACACAGCGCGACATTTCACACTCCGTTCGGTCGGAGGCATTATGCCATTGCGAGCTTGAACTGAGCTGCGGCTCCCCTTCGTTTTCATCATCATTTGCTGAACTGGTGCGTAAAGCCGATAGCATTCCCCTCGGCATCGACCGATATTGCATAATGGTAGCTCCCAAAAAACGCCCGCGCCTTTATCCATTGATAAAGCTGCCCATCGGCAGTTGACGAAATCGATGACGGCGTGCCGACACGTCGGACGATTTCGTCAATCGGCATTCCTCGAATGTTACCTAGCTTAACGAATTTTCGTGACACGCTCTTGCTCCTCCAAGTTCGGAGCTGCCCGGCCCGAAGCCGGGCGTTCGTAACCCTGCACGTAGCACAAGGCGCTGCCGCCTTTGGGCAGAGCCTTGGACATACGCGACAGCCGCCCGGCCAAGAAATCTTGACCGGCCTACGTTTGCAGGGGTTACGAAGCCCCACGGGCGGAATATGCCGCGCCGCAGGATCTCTGTGACATACAGAGGGTTAAGGTTTCAATATGTGATTGCGGACCAAGTGCCGTCATGCTCCCAGCGACGGAGAGCGGCGACAACGGCAATCATGTCGGCCGCCGCCAGTGCGCCGCTCTCAACCCCCGGCAGCACTTCGCGCTCAACCCATGCGTCAAACGAACCATACCAGACAGTGAAAGGCGACGGGCGCGGCTTCCCTGCATCCTCCAACCGCGCCATCCGCTTCTGCAATGCCCGGATGCCCGCCATTGTGGTTATTGCAGTCCGAGGCGGTGCCGCAGGTCAAAGGGCACATCTGGCGCACCGGGACGAGCCACCAGCGGTTCAGGAACAGGCGGCGTGACTGGCTCAGGCTCGGGAGTGAGCACGGGTGCGGGCACGGGGACCGTCACCTGCTCCGTGCGCCCCAATAGCGCGTAGATGGCGGGCGCGGCACGCTGGAACTGTTCAAGCTCCATTTGGAACAGCGCCGCATCAATCGCCATCTGGTCCTGCACGGTCTGGAAATGATTGCGCACAAGCGCAGCGCGTATCTCCGTCCACTGCTCCCGCTCGCGGCGTTGGCGTTCCTCTTTCGGAATATCAGCTTTCATATGTCACCTTCAGCTTGCGCAGCACGTCAAACATATCTGCGCGGATTTCCGGGTCGTCGCAGTCGCGCATGACCTCGCAGCATGTGGTCACAACGGCCCGCCGCATCTCGCCGCGCTCCTGATCGTTCATGTTCTGAATGGCAGCACGCATGGGGTCGAACCTGCCCGTCAGCAGAATATCGCGGTGATTGAGCGGCACGACATGGATGGGATAGACCATCTTGTCCGCCATGCTGACCGCCCAATCCACCGCTTCCTGATATTCGCTGATGGGCTGGTAAGGCAGGTGGCGCACTGAGCGCGTGCCGGGTTTGTCACCGGGCACCATCAAGGACACGCGCACAAGCACGTCATCCGGTTCGGGCTGTTCTGTGATAACCACATTGCGAGTTGTCTGAATCCTCATGCCTGTCCCCTACGATGGGATTTGTCGGGCAAGCCGTCGCATCGCCGACTTTCCCAACCGAAATGCAAATAATTCCATTTTACGCTCGGGCATCGCTCGCCGCCTCCAACGCCTCGATCCGCGCCTCAAGGTTCTCGGTCGCCCGAACGTCCGCCAGCGACTTGATGCTGTCGATAATGAGCCTGCCCACATCTGGCGCAACCGCGCCCGCCGCAATGGCGTCGAGCACCTGGGCGACCTGATCGCTGATCGGTGCGGTGGCATCGAACTCGAAGTTCACCTTCTCGGCCTGGGCCTTGATGCTGGGCAGGCACTTCGCCAGAACGATGGAAGCGGCGTTCGTGTCGCCCTCAAGCGCCTTGCCCACCAGCACGGCGACAATGTTCCGCATTTCGTCAAGCATCTGCTGCGTGGCCAGCAGCCGTCGATCCGGTCGCCCCGGCGGACGCCCGCGAGGATTTGGACTAGGTCCACCCTTAATCCATTCCGGGTTGCCCGGACCACGCGGCTCGGATGGGATTGGCGGCGGGGTGGGCTTCCAGTCCGTTCCCCAAGGCGGTGCAATCTGTTCGGTCATCGGATGCCTCGATTTGATTAGAACAAGGATCAAACGACGAAGGACTTTTCAGCCGCCGCCTTCGCTGCACGAAGCTTTTGCACTTTTGCTTGCTTCGCCCCGATCGCCTTCTCCATCTCGGCAAAGAGCAGACCGCCGCGTTCACCGATCAATTCGAGACCGGCCTTTGCCGCACGCAGTTGCTTGGCGGCGCGAGGATTGGCTTTCTCGTGATGGATGCGTAGAAGCGCCGTCTGCATTTCGGGGGTCAGGCCGCACAGATAGGCAGGCCCGCCAAGGCACGCGCCCACCGTTCGGTTGTCGCCCGCCTCAATCGCCTTCTGGATGAACCCCATGCGCTGACCTTCCGGCAGGCTGTGGACATAGCTGCGAATCTCGCCCGCCATCGGGCCAACCCCGCCACCCTCAATCGGCTGGGACAGGTCGCGCTCAAGCCCCTCAATCACGCGGGTCAATCCAGCGGTGGCGCTGTCAAACCGCTTGGCGAGGTTGGCAGTCAGCTTGTCCGCAAAATCCGCCGTGTGGATCAGCGCTGCGGCTTCCGTCCATGCCGGATTGGTCTTGCCTGCTTCGCGAGCATCGTGGACGCGCCCAACGCCGATATAGGCTTCGGTGAACGCATTTTCGACACCGGAAAGGATGCTGGCCGTATCATCGTCGTATTCGTCAATCGCTCGCACCGTTTCAGGATGAAATGACGGTGTTACGCGAATATCAGTATCTTGTGTTTCAGTAGACATTGCTTACTCCACTACACGGTTACGGAGGACTGACCTACACCCTTACGACACTGACCTATAGGGTTACGGGGTTCCCGCGATCCACTACAGGGAAGCTGGTGCTCTCGTGTCGCGACGCTGGTGTCAATTTCATCGGCCATTTATCGAACTCCAATGTCGGATGCGGCTAGACATTGGCTATAAGCTAGGGAGGCCACGCGAAGGTCCGCAAGCATTTTGTTTGTTAAAACAATGCTTTAGTTCAATTCTACGCGCCGTGAACACCATATAGCATGTTTGTGGGTCGGCATTTTTGGAGTGACGGCCACATTGGCGCGGCGTGCTGTAAGGCCCGCTGGGGCGCGGCGTGCATGGGGTGCCCTGTAGCGGCGACGGTGCGGCTTTCGCTACCCTAACCCCGGCGCTGCTAGCCTGCATATGGTGACCACAAGCGAGCGGCATGCTATCGGCCTATGCGGGCCAGTTATTGAAAAAAAAGGGGGGGGGAATATGATTAGGTATGCCGTCGCAGTCCTGTTGCTCAGCACAATACCGAACGCCGCTTACGCCGCGCCAGTGGATCTAAAATGCTATCTGGAGACTGAATCAGGTCGGCAAGATTGGGCAATTACACTTAATGAAGAGACCGGCACCGTAACCTACTCCCATCCCATGAGGACGGCGACAGTGAAAGCTATTTTCACTGCAGAAGAGGTCATATGGAGCTACGGAGATCTAAAAATTAATCGCGTAAATCTCAGTTTCGTGCGAGACCTTGGCCTGATGGGCCCGCGAACTCTTGCACACCAACTTGGGGGCGCCCGTGGGCAGGCTTACTTGGACGAGGCTAAGCGGAAGCTACAGGCAGACCCAGATCGCGCGCGCTTTATCGATCAGGGTAAATGTGAAGTGGTTCAGGTTCAGCGAGCATTTTGACCACAAGGATGCAGTATGAGCGGCGTTTGCGCGTTTGCGCGTTTGCGTAGGGGCCGGGGTCTCTCCCCTAAAAACGGCTGAAATGAGTGAAGACAGAGGCCCATACGCAAACGTACAAACTTTACATATTTTATATATAAAATCCCTAGGGTTTTCGCGGGTTTGGGGCGTTTGCGCCGCCTTGGCAAACGCAGGCAACCGTTTGCGCTAGTTCAGGCCACCGGCAGGGCAAACACCGCAAAATTAGCTGGCCGCGTTTGCCTGCCGCTGTGGTTATTCAAGATAGGCAGAGCGCCCGATACGCTGAACCAAAGAAGTTATAGTTCTCCACCAGAGCGTCCTTCTTTACCTCCGTGAGATTGCCGTTCGTCATTGCTGTCTTGATTGCCATGTTCAGCGCAGCCGTATGACCCTGCTTGTAGTTTTGGAACGCGGATTGCCGCGCGGTGCGCTGTTGGAGATATTTGCGAGGCACGATGTTCATCTCCTGCATCGCTTTACCGTGCTTCAGCCAACCCGGCAGCTTGTCAGCGGGAAGCGTCAGAAACTCCCTACATAGCTCCATAACTTTCTGCTCGCGCCCAGCGTCGTTACCCTCGCCAATGTCGCCCGTGCGAATGCGGTTGAGGAAAGCTGAAGTGCCGTGACGCATGAGCGTGATTGCCCATGCTGCCTGCTCGTCACCAACAACCGGTTTAAGGTGATTGTCACCGACTGCCAGCAATGCGGCAACGCGAAGCGCGTTGAGGTGGGCGCGGTTCCAAACCGCCCGCTGATTCTCGTCATCACCGGCAGCCCGGATCGCCGCATCGCACTCATCCTCAAAGCGGTCCAGCATGGCTCGTGCATCGTCGCTGAACGCCACCTCCTGATAAGCATTGGTGCCCGCAGCCAATTCCGCCTGCTGAATGATCCGCGCAATGTGGTCAACCAATGCCTTCGGCGGACGCTCCACAAGGGCAACATTCTTGTTGGGCCTGTCGCCGGTGTATTCAATGACGCAAAACCGCGACATGAACCCATCACGCATCATGGCGTCGGTGATTGACTCGTAAAAGGTTCCGGGGGTTGTCTCGCCAATCAGGCTGAACGCCACCGATTGGACTGAAGCGACATTATTCTCTTGGTTGCTGTAGGAGAGACCGCCTGCAACACTGTCCGGCCCTGACTTGGAATATAGCGTGGTCAACACCTTGCGAAGCGACGCACCGCCGGGGTCGTTGGTTGTCGCCATCGTCACGAACTTATGCCCAAGCTCCCCCGCAACATTTACGAAGCAAGGATTGTAAGCGCAGGCCTTGAGCAATGCCTGCCCTGATGCAAAATCAGAAGATTCCACATAGTTCGTTGCTTGTGGAACTTGACTCATTGCAGCGCCAATAATCTTACTTATCCCGGTATGCATCGCCTCCTTCCCAATGGCAGACCGAGCGACCAGCACGACAAAGAGGTTCAAACCGGAACCGGGGATATGCCACTGACGACCGGCAATGCCCGCCATCAAACCTAGCGCCCCGACGATAGCAACTTCTGCAACTGGGCGCGGAGCCTGCTGATAAATGAACTGCGCCAGCGCACCGACGAAGCCGGGAGGCATGGGCAGCGCACCTCGCACCGACAGCGCGGGACCGTCAGCGACATACGCTCCACCGCCGGGAGCTGCAAGCGCTTGCGCTTTGAGGGAGTCCAACTCACGTCGGAACTCCGCCTGCTTCTCAGCCTGTGCTTTCTGCTGGATTTGCGTTGCCTGTGCGAGCAACCCAGATGCGTCAAAGGCATGCTCAGACATGACGCGCCTCCCCGCCGGTGGGGATATGGGTAAAATTCAGCGTATCGCCCTCTGCTCTCGGCCGATTTTTACGCGGCGTGCAATATTTCGTATAAAGTTCGGGGCATTTTGAAGTTTGCGACCTATCGCCGCTTTCGGTTATATTTGCGCTATTCACGTCGATACTCCGGGAGGTGGGGGTGGCTCCCCGCCGCCTATTCATGATGGGGGTCAGGCGGCTTCGCTCGTGCTGTGACGAGCGCCGGAGGCGAGCCAGCGCAGAACATCGAGTTCTGCATACCAAACGCGACGCGTGCCGGGCGGGCTGAAATAGCGCGGCCCTTCGCCTCGGAAGCGATATTGGTTCATGGTGTTGGGATGAACGCCGAGGATTTCGGCGACCTCGTCGCCCGACAGGGGGCGGCGCTTCGGGGTATAGGCGAACAGCTCGCAGAGCTGGTCAAACGACATTTCACTCATTGCAGGAGTCTCCCGCGCATTATGGTGCGAGCGAAACCCAGCTTAGCAACGGGACCGGCCCGCCCTATCAGAGATAAAGCGGGCCAGTAATGTAGCTATACATTAAATAACTACGCTAATGTTGGAGAAAATTACGCAGCCTTTTTAACAATAATCCAGGGCGGCAGTGGCCCATCATCCATCGACCAATAAGTAACCTCTACAAGATCCTCATTAACGTCAGGAATTGCCATGACGACCACAACAGAGGGATCATTCATCATGGAGATGGCTTCCGACGCGGAAACACTCACTTCTGTAGCCCGGTTGTATTGTGCCACTTTTCTTACTCCTATCATTTTCAATGATCGGGGGCACGCTGCTCGCAGTGGCAGTGGGTTGCACCGAGGACCCTGTTTTCGTCGGTGCGGCTCAACTTTGAGAGTTGAGCGCTTCAGCGTGTGCCTTCTTGATAAGCCGATTCGCTGAGCAGAGTCTATAATAGTGCTCGAAATTATTTTTCTTCGAAACCGAGGGAAAGAGTTTCGCTGCGGGGCCGCGTGGGGCGTGATCGTCGCGCTGCCGCCCCTAACCCTGCGGCGCGCTGGTGCCGCCGCTGCTGCCCCGGCGCTGCCGCGAAATACGGTGCATCACGCGGTGCGGTGCAGCGGCACCACGTTCTTTGCCGCAGCTACCGCCGCCTGCTGCTCGATCCAGTCGCCCACCTTCTGAACGTCCGGTTGCAGCCAATCGAGGTGCGCCAGGTCGAGATATGCGCGAGCGGTAACGTCGTCGCTGCTCGGCTTGTGGCCAGTCAGCAGGTCGCAGCGGAATTTCTCTATGAGGCATTCGCGCATGGCGTAGTTCGTGAACGAGCGGCGCAAATCGTGCAAACTCAGGTGCTTGCCCGCTATCTCGCCAATCGCCACCATCGGGGCGCGGGCATCCATAATGCGCCCGGTCTTACCCCATGACGGGAACACGAACGGGCTTTCCGTGCCGTCCTCCAGCTTGAGGCGCGGGCGCGACTTGAGCAGCGCCACGGCCTGCGAGGACAGCGGGAGCCAAATCGGATCGCCACGCTTGCGGTCGTCCAGATGCCACCAGCACTCGGCCGGGTTTTGGTCATCAATATGGACGCGATCCCATGTCAGGGTTGCCATTTCGTCACGACGCGCGCCGGTCAGCAGTGCGAAGATTGTCAGGTCCACGGACGCAAGTGCTTCATAACCCTGCACCTCGCCGCGCATTTCATGCAGCTTGTTCCACACCGCGCCAATCTTGCGCTTATCGATATAGCGCTCCGTGCGGGTGCCCAGCTTCGCCCAATGGTGTTTGAGCGCGTCAACCGGATTGTCGCGGATTAGCGGGGTTCCGTCCGCCTGCCGGTATTCGTCCATCGCAAAGTTGACGAGGATACGCAGCGTCACGAACGCCGCGTTGGCACTGGCAGGCGCCGCCTTCTTCCCATCAAGACCGCCCTTCACCAGCGCGGCATGGCGCTCTTTCACCATATCCCGCGTAATGCTGGTGATGGGGAGCGGTGCCCACTTGGCGAAGGTCTTTTCCACATGGCGGCGATACTCGCGCGCCGTGCTGTCCTTTATCTTCCCCGGCCTGCCCACATATACCTCAAGCACGTCTTGCAGCGAAATCTTCGCGGCAGCGTCCGCTTTGACCACAGCGCGGGGGTCGATCCCTTCGCGCATGTCCTGCAATACCTTCTGCGCCCGCTCCCGCGCCTTCGCCTCGGTAAGCGTGCCATACGGACCAAGGGTGAACTGGATGGATTTGCCCAGCACCCGCCCCATCACCATGAACACCTTCTTGCCCTGCGACGACACGCGCAGGCCGTAGCCCTTCACGCTGTCGTCCCAATGCATCTCGTAGCCCTCGGCGGGCGGTGCGACCTTGTCCACGAAGGCCTTCGTAATCTTCGCCATGCTATTCCCTCCGTGCTAGATTCTAGCGTATTTCTAGCAACGAAGCGCAAGCTACGACAAGCAGCCACAATCACGCAAGCAAATAACTTGCTGATTTTTCAATGTTAATTTGGCTAGAATAATGAAACGCAATCTAGCGCAATACGGTGATTCCAAAACTCTTAATCAGCGGGTCCTAGGTTCGAGCCCTAGTGCGTCCACCAATATTTTCAGTTACTTACTTGACCACACGCAGGTGCCCATAGGGGCCACTGGGGGTGGTTTTGTGCCGTTCCGTTTCGCGGATTACCGTGCTTTCCAGTTGGGGCACGTTAATCAGCAAGTCGGAATAGGGCTGCAAGTGCTTCACCGACATGTGCGCATAGCGCCGCACCATCGATTCCGACTTCCAGCCCCCCAGCTCCTGAAGCACCCAGGTGGGCACATCATTCTGCCGCAGCCAGCTCGCCCATGTGTGCCGCAGATCGTGCCAGCGGAAATCCTCGATCCCGCAAGCCTTCAACGCCGCACGCCATTTGCGCGTGTTCGCCGAATGGAGCGGACTGCCCCGATAGGTGAACACATGGGTCGGATGCTTGCCCCATTGGCGTTGCAGCACGGCCAGCGCGACCTCGTTGAGCGGAACGCCGAGCGCGCTGCCGTTCTTCGTGTCGCCATGCCCGATCGTGGCCATGCGGCGGGCCATATCGACCCTGTCCCATGTCAGACCGAGAATGTTGCCCTGCCGCAGCCCCGTCGTCAGGGCGAACAGCACCACTTCACGCTGGTGATCGGGCAAGGCTTCCAGCAGGGCTTCGGCCTGTTCGTGCGTCAGATGCCGCACGCGGACCTTGCTGCCCTCGCCATAGGCCTTGAACGCCGGTATGTGATCGATCCACTCCCATTCGCGCTGGGCCTTGCGGAAGATGGCGCGAATGAGCGCCATGTATCGGTTCCGCGTGGCGTCGGTCGCCTTGGGCAAGCGGGTCGTCAGCAACCGGTCGATCATGTCCCGGCTCACCTCGTCGAGCAGTTTGCCGCGAAGATGGGTGGTGAACCAGCGGATGCGTTGCACATCGTCCCTGCGGGACTTCTTGTGCGCCTTCTCCTTCAGCCACCGCAAAGCCGCTTCGTCCCATGTCCGCTTCGGCTTCTGCTTCAGTCGGCTCGCTTCCCACAGCTCGGCTTTCAACCGGTCGTGATATTCCTCGGCCTTCCGCCTGTCGGACGTTCCAGTAGAGCGTCTAACTCTCGTTCCGTCCGGTGCTGTGAACTCGACATAGTATTTCGATGCACGTTTCCAGAGTGCCATATTGCCTCCTTTCGTGAGGCACCCGGCTGCGTCTGTGCGGCATCAGGATAGCCGGAGCGAATCCAGGCGACAAGCTCGGCCTCCACGAAGCGCCATTGGCGCCCGACACGCCCGGCCGGGATGGTGCCCGCCTTGATGAGATTGCGAACCGTATTGGGATGAACCTTAAGCAGCCGGGCGGCTTCGGTAACGGTCAGGATATGCTCGTTCGCCTGGCTCATCGCTCGGCCCCGTCAGCGCCGCCACATCAGCCGCGCCGACGCGCCGTCATCGTCGGGAAACAGCGCAGCGGTCATCGGGCGCGCAAAGCCGGGATCATCAAGACGCAGCCGCAGATAGTCGCGCGCTCTCTCGTCCTTGGTGCAGGCTTCCCAGGCGTCGCCGATCCGCTGCCGGCCGAGCATCACGCGAAAGGCGGGCGCATCGTCGGATGAGCGATCGTCATTGGGTACGAGCCGCAGCCGCTCGTTGATGCCAAGCGTGCGTAGATTGCCTTCCCAGCCCCCCTCCTTCGAGGGCTTGAAGATACCGATGACGGACATGGCCTAGCCCTCCCCCGCCTGTTCCTTGCGCGCCTTGGCAAAGGCCCGGTCGCTGGCAAGGAAGCTTTCGAGCATGGCGGGTATGAGATCGGGAACTTCGGCCTTCTCGCCATAGATCCGGGCGTAGATCGCAGCGTAGTCGGCGAGCGTGTGAGCCAGATCGGGCATCACGGTGATGGAAATCTTGACCGGCGTGCGGTCGGGCAGTTTGTCGAGCTTGAGCATGGGTGTGTCTCCTTGTCAGCGCCCGCCCCACGGCCGAAGCGTCAGATCCTTGTGAACGAGGACGCGCAGCGGCCATCCGGGGCGGACGGTGATGGTTGGCTGGAGGTTGAGGTTCTTGCTGACGATCTGCTGCCCGGCCTGGGCAGCGGACTGCTGGGATGACTGGCGAATGGCGCGGACGAGATCACTTTCATCGTCGCCGATCGACAATTCGGTGCCGAAGCCAAGCAGGGTCGAAAGCCCGACACCCTTGAGCAATTGCCAGCTATGAAAGTCGACCTTATCTTCAAGCCCGGCATAACCGGCGGCATCGGTGGCGGGCAGATTGTCGATCCGGATCGATGAACCATCGGGAAGGATGATACGCTGCCAGACGAGCAGCGCGCGGCGCTGACCGAAAGCGACGACACTGTCATAGCTGCCGATCAGACGCGCGCCCTGCGGGATCAGCAAGGTCCGGCCGGTCACGGTATCGAACACATTCTCGGTGACTTGCGCGATGACCATGCCCGGTAGATCGGAGTTGAGCCCGGTCAGCAAGCTGGCGGCGATGACGCTGCCCGCCATCAACTCATAGGGCGAAGCCGGGGTCTGGAGTGCATGGGCGTTCGTCACGCCGCCTGCAATCTGCTGGCCGAGAAAATCGAGTTTGCGTTGCTGGTTGTTCTGATCGCGGCCCGGATCGAGGGCCACGCGGCCGCCGTCCGATCGTCCGGTTTCGTCTGTGCCCGGTACTGACGGTGTGGGCGCGCTTCCCAATGCCGACGCAATCGAGGCCGCCGGCGAGCCGCTTGCGGACCGTATCATCACGTCCGCTTCGCGCGCCTGCCTCGCCTGCGCGGCGATGCGCTGGCGCTCGGCTTCGGCCGCCTGTTCTGCGGGCGTCATGGCCGCGGTGCTTCCCGGTTCGAGGCCAAGCTCGCGCTGGCGTTCGAGGATCGGTCCGCCCAGATCGCCAGGCAAGGGCGCGCCCAGGATCGGCGTCTCGGAAGTCACTTTGCTGTAGTCGCCGGGAAGATTCATCACCTCGTCGGCGGGCGTATGACGTTCGGTGATCGCCTTGCTCTCATCGCCGCTCACAATCCCGACCGTCTTCGGCCCGAGCGCCATCCAGGCCACGCCGGCAATGGCGAGCGCACCAGCGGCCGCGCCGCCGATAATGACGCCGCGGCGGAAACGCACGACACGGCGCGGCGACGCTCGAAGTGTCAGCGTTTCGGGGGCGGCCTTGGGCGGCGGCTGTGACGTCTGGGTCTCGGGATTATGGGGTTCGACGGGCTCGGCCATTACTGCCTCCCGTCCGTCCGGCTGACCCGCACCACCTGCTGCGGGTCTTCGCCAAGCCGCAATTCGGCCGCCGCGAACAGACGATCGACAATGTAATGGTTGCCGCTCACCCGGTAATTGACGAGCTGGTTGTCGCCCAGCGGCCCGACCACGAAGAGCGGCGGCGCCTCGCCCTGATCGAGCCGTGCGGGAAACTCGATATAGACCTTGTTCCCGTCATCCCATGCGCGCAGCGGGCGCCAGCCCGCGTTCCGCATCTGCTCGATCTCCTGGATTGCGGCGATCAGCAATCCATCGAGTGTATCCAAGAGCTTTTCGCTGTCATCATCGCCACCGTCCCCATCTACGACCGCCGTTTCCTCGAGCCAATCGGCGAATTCTTCGTTGTCGTCGCTGCCGCTCAGTTCTTCCCAGGCATCGCGTACCCGCTCGAGCAAGATGGCGAGCGCGCTGTTGGCGGTGCCGTCCTCAACCGACAGGTCACCAGTGGAGGCAAGCTCGGTCGCTTCCTGCAGTTCCTCGACGAGCTGCTCATAGCCGTCCCAGGTGCGGTTCCAGACGAACTCCCGGCTGCGGCCACGATATTCGCGCTCGGGCAGGACAACGAGGGCATTGCCTTCGGTGGCGACACCCGGCCGCCCGGCCCGGCCGATGAGGTTCGAGAATTCATTGACCGTGAAGACGGTGTTCGAACGATGGACGCTAGGGATCAGCAGAGTGTTGACGGGGATATTGACCCCTTCGGTCAGTGTCGAGGTTGCGATCACCACGCGGACATTGCCGCGATCGATCGCTACCTTCAGCCGGCGTGCCAAGAGACCCGGCATCTGGCCGTGATGAACCGCGATCCCGTGGACTAGGGTCCGGACTCATTACAGCCACCAGATGACGGCTGCGGCGAGGGCGATGGCGCCCATGAAGCATTCGATTTTGCGGTCGAAGCGAGTAGCGATGCGGCGCCAGTCCTTGATGCGGCAG
>Ga0182746_1001037_pt1 | contig 28928 bp, 31 predicted proteins | sample eDN3rd30CBELigOP_FD_128881 | JGI IMG/M metagenome (GOLD analysis project Ga0182746, IMG submission 128881) | Enriched Organic Plus compost microbial communities from Emeryville, California, USA - eDNA 3rd pass 30_C BE-Lig OP (version 2) (version 2) ... | reverse complement strand
GTTTGCCATATTGTTTGGGTGCACCTAAAAATAACCATTTTTTAGGACAAACAATAAAAATCCCCGACACTTTAATGTATCGGGGATTCCTTTTTTTAAAAAGGCTTTTTAGACAGCCTCTTTTTTCGTTTTGTGAGGATATATAAAAGGGAGGTTTTTATTAGATATTATGTTCCGCTCAATAGCCGCGGAGGCCTAGTCCTTGGAATGCACCCAAGGACCAAAGTGCTTTGTCCATTCCAAGGCAGCTTGTCGCACGATCCCAAGGCTCAATAGCCCTACAACTACAGCCCTTGGTTTTGTCTCCCTAGGGCCATTACACCCATTGCCATCGACAAAACTGAACGTAGCTAGGGGTATCCCACCGCACCGCCTTCCGTTGCCGGGCTATTCCTTCCGCTGCTAGTGGAATGGACGAAGCGCATTCTACAAAGCAATCCTTTACCTGCATATCAGCACGTTATCTGTGAGCTATAATAGAAAGTATTACCTTAAAAAACGGCCTTTCATCCTATCAAGATTAAGTCCGTGGAGCTACGGTCTCATTGGCGTACACCTAGCACAATACAAGCCTTTTCAGTCTTTGCCTAGGGGTTGCGGGTTGGAGACCTTCAAAAGGCGCTTCCGTAGTGGAGCGTACCGTATCGAAGAGAGGATGAAACAGCCTTGATTCTTTGTTTCTTTCTCATCTAAGGAGAAAGAAAAGCCGTGCGGCTTGAGCACAAAGAAAAACTGATTAAAAGAATCCTCCCTTTATTTTCCCATCTCAACTCTCCTCCCCTCTCCTAAGCAATAAAAATTATATAAATTTGCTTAGCTTTGTATACCTTAAATATTGTACAATGAATATATTACTAAACTTTACATGTCTGTGTACCTATACATTATTAGCCCTATCAAGCTGTTCCGAAAACCCTTCCAACAACAAAAATAAAGAGACCGAGCATCATCACCACGATGACCACGACCACGCCAATCATAACCATGATCATCAAGCACCTGCAACCGGCGAAGACAGTGACCACAACGATCATACCGAACAGTATCCTGTAGAAGGTTCTGGTTCAGAGCAAGCCGCTACCCCTACGATAGCCCAAGGATCCCCAAGTGCCACTATCCCTGCATTTACCTTTTACAAGGTCAAATCAGGCATCTCCTTTACACAGCAGGATATCCCAAAAGGACAACAAAAAACCGTATTCATACTCTTCGATCCAAGCTGCTCACACTGTCGCTCCGAAGCCAATGCCTTAGGAAAGAACTACGATCTGATCAAAAACATCAATCTCTTTTTCGTTTCCATGAACGACCCTGCACTGATGGCTTCTTTTTTGGAGACATTTGCCAAAGAACTGGTCAATAAACCCAACGTGCAGGTGCTATACGACAGGAACCAGGAATTTATCCAAAAATTCCATGTCCCCAAACAGTTCCCTGCCAACTATATCTACTCCAAAGAGGGCAAATTGGAAACTTTCTGGGACGGAGATAAAAATATCAAAGAAATCATAGCCGCATATACCAGATAATGAGAATCGCTATCAATGGATTTGGACGGATTGGACGCCATACACTGCGCAATCTGATAAGCAGAGATATCAAGAGTATTGATATTGTCGCTATCAATGATTTAGCTTGTGCAGCTACCTTGGCCCATTTACTCAAGTACGACTCCGTACATGGGCCTTTTCCGGGTGAAATAAACAGCGATGATGATCATCTTTATATCAATGGCCATGCTGTTCGGGTATTCAACCACAAGTCGCCTACAGAGCTACCCTGGGCACAACTTGCTATTGACGTTGTGGTCGAATCCACAGGCCTTTTCACGACTCGGGACAAAGCACAGCTCCATTTGGATGCCGGCGCCAAGCAAGTCATCATCTCCGCTCCTTCACCGGACAAAGACATCCCTACAGTAGTATTGGGTGTCAACGATACAGGTTTTGATTGGGGCTCTCCCCTTTTTTCCAATGCGTCCTGTACGACCAATAATGTAGCACCACTTGTCCAGATACTGGACGAAAACTGGCATATCCTGGACGGCTATATCACGACTGTGCATTCGATGACAGGCGACCAAAACCTACATGATGCCCCTCACCGCGACCTGCGCCGGGCACGGGCAGCATCATCCTCCATCATCCCCACAACTACTGGAGCCGCTAAGGCCATTACCAATGTCTTTCCACATCTGGAAGGCAAATTAGGTGGAGCCGGAATACGTGTACCTGTACTGAACGGTTCATTGACAGATTTCACCTGTACCTTGGCAAAATCCACAACTGTAGAGGAAATCAATGCTAAGTTTAAGGAAGCCGCTAACGGAAGCCTCAAGAACATATTGTATTATACAGAAGATCCCATTGTATCGGTCGATATCATCAACAACCCTTATTCCTGTGTATTCGATTCGTTATTAACCTCCATTGTAGGTGGATTGGTCAAAGTGGTAGGCTGGTATGACAATGAGTTCGGATACTCCAACAGGTTGGTAGATGTATTGGAAAGGCTAGCTAAAAGTAACCCATAAGACAGATAAACAGTAGCTACATAGCTTTAGGAGAGAAGATCGTCAGCCTCTATAGCGACTCGACCCTTGTAGGCTGGGATGGTCATGAAAGTATTTTAGTTCACCGGAATAAGTCAAAATAATTTCATTATAAGATATATTTTCCTTATTATTAGCCTTGCTTGCTAATTTATATTGAAAAAAACACAATATCTTATGAAACATTTTCACTATGATCTGGTACCCCCAACCTTTTTACACTGTATAACGGAAGATTGTCCCCTCCAGACAGATTGCCTGCGCCAGATTGCGTACCAACACCTACCATCACAAATAGATTCGGTACATATCGTCAACTTGCGGAAGTTAGCTTCAGTCGATAAAAATAACTGTCCTTATTTCTTTAAGGTGCAACCTGTACGTTACGCCAAAGGCTTCAAGCATGTACTCGACTCTCTTCCTCACAAGGACGTTAGAAAATTAAAGGACGAACTTATCGCCTATTTTGGTCACAGCAAGTATTATCGATGTCTGCGAAAAGAGCGATTTATCCATCCGACGGAACAGAAAGCGATGCATCGAATTTTTGAAGACAGGGGATTTCCTGATACATTGCATTTTGAGCTATATATAGATAGTTTTGTGTTTCAGTAGCGTGTAATTTTAGTTTCATCTGGGTGAAACTAAAATTTCATTAAGGTGAAACAAAAGTATCACCCTAGTGAAACTAATAGGAATATTTAGCCATTCTGCAATTCACAATTATTGTCCGGTGTTTCAATCTGAACAATGTTGTAAGGGGAAAGTATGAAAAAGTCCTGCAATGCTTTACAAGGGTGATTTAGCACGTATTTTGGAAAACGACTTGCTCAACATTTACTTACTCCACAATAACGTTTATACCGACCATATTCGCCTTATATTTAATCTTTTCGATCAGTCCATAGTAACTCCAATTACGCAACAGGAATTCATCTTCTTTAGCGACTTCTTCTTTATTGGTTTGATTGACTAATAGTAGTGTACCAGCTTCAGACTTGACACAGATATCGATCAGACGACGGCTATAGAGATGTAGTCGGCTATTGACATACCGCTTTTCCTTTTCGCTAAAATGTTCCAAACTTTTCAGCTTCTTCTTACGTCCATGGCCACCTTTGTTGAATGCCGCAGCTTTTTGTATACGGTGTCTCGCGGCCTGTATGGCCATCCTCCGGTAGAGAAACTCCTCCTTGTTGCCTATTTGAAAATTGTCCTTGTCGACAGATAGTGTAATCGGATGCTCTACGGACAGCGAGGCTTCCGCAATGATATGTTCTTTGAGGTCATGCTGCTTTTTTGGGAGTTCGAGTGCCAATAACAAGAATATTTTACCCTTCACAATTTTGATGGAACTGGTGCATATTTTGATTTGCCCCACCAAGGCTCTTTGCAATAGAACTCTTTTATCCGATCGATCTTTACCAAGGTAAGTACGGAACGGGATTTTGAAGAGTGTCAGTTTGAAATCTCGACCTTTTTCGTCATTGCTCAGCTTCACCTGATCTCCACCGAACGGAATTGGCATATCTTTCCTATAATTACGCAAAGACTTTTCACCTTTCCAATAAGCTGTTCGATCTGTACTATAGGCCTTGTTCAACGTCATGTTCATGGCTGAGATAATTTTCGAAGGCAGCTTCCCCTTAAAATACAGCGATAGTATACGATAGGTGGTATTCATTTTCGAAGAAGTGAAGATGCCATCGGGATCTTTTTTAAAGTCTGCCAGTTTTACCTTAACATCATCGCGCAGATAGATCAAATCCTTGATTTGTTCCTGTACATATTGATGTGTCATCACCATGTTGGCCCCTCGGTACACCATATCTTGCCATTCAAACAGTTGTTTGAAATATGCCGAGCGTTGCTCTTTATCGTCGCAATCCAAATAGATCTGCACTTTCCGTGTTAAAATGATGGTATCCTTTTCCATAATTTTTTCTTTTTATGCGGTTTTCTTTGCTGTTTTTATTTTGGCATGTGCCTGTACAAAAAGTTTCTTGACCGTGGATGGATTGAGCTGTAATGCTTCTGAAATTTGCTCGAAGGACAATTGTAATTCGTAGCGCATGTGAAATATTTCAGCCTGTTGCTCATCAAATTCCCCCTGTAGCACAATCTTGGTCGGTCTATTCATCAGCTCCATTTTTTGCGAACTATTGAATACAGCACGCAGGGTATCGATCGTTTTCTCTACCTGCAAGCTGACTTCGTAATCCGAAATCCCACCAAGATAATAGGCTATACGTTCGTAGTTAAAACTGTATTTTAGACAGAGTTTGATGAATAATTGCTGTTGTTGGTTTGCAATGTTATGAAGTATACTTCATATTATCCAGTGTATTTCTTAAATTTGATCTTATAAAGCACTTTTTATTTATTTTACGCACCTTTATTTCAATAAAGATGACACCCTCAAACATATCTCTTACCAAGTTGCAATTTGAAATAAATTTCATTCGACGGGCGAAACGCTTAGGACTAGAAACGCTTGAGGATGTCATGACGATGAGTTTATCCAATCTACGAACACATAGCGATTTCAGCTATATCTGGTACGCTACTCTTTTGGAAGTATTGGAAAAACATCAACTCTTGGAGGAGTTCCAGCGTAGACAGTTATGAATCCCTGATGCCCGACGTATTATGGTGCTTATTTAGCCAATTTACCATACTGATCAAATGACCTTTCATCTTCTTCGCCGTAGAGAAATCAATATCAGTAGATTTCTTTTGTAAGCTCTCCGCAGAGATAAAAGGTGTTCTTGGCGTACGGAAATGTCGGGCATAATAAGCAAACGTTTTTCCTACTTCTTCGTTCTGTAGAATACCTCTTTCAATGAAAAGACGTATAAATAGTCCAAATTGTGCTACTGGAAGATTCACCTGCATACGATCTGATTCTTCCGACATTTTATTGTCTTGCATCGCAACCCGTCGCAATTTGATTCGTTCTCGGATATAGAGTTTTTTTTCTTTAGCAAAATTCCTCAATTGCTCTCGGATAGACTCATCTTTTACACTCCATCTTAATTCCCGTATTAGTAGTAGCCCGTTGATTCTATCTTCAAATGCGATAAGTGTTTCCAATTGAGTATGCAAATTCGGAGTGTCGAGAAGTTGGCTGTTAATTTTTTTGACCATGAAATTGAAGAAAGATGGTGTGTTAAAATCATACCGATACAGGAAATTCTCCATTTCCTCATTTGAACTAAAGCGGGTTTCGTCTATTTTATTAAGAATGACAGTAGCATATTTGACGTCAGCTCGGTTGATAACTTTCCGCGAAATTAGTAATTTGATTCCGCAAATCACCAATTCTCGAAGTTCAGGATCAATGTCCGATTCTTTGAAACATAGCTTCAATCTTTCAAGACGGTATCGCAATTCGATCCGGACATTTTGGATAGAATAAGCAGTAAGGGGAAGATTGTTAATAATTTCGGCATCATACTTGCCACAATTCTCAATCAATGATTCTAATAGTGATAGAGTCGTCTGATAAAGTTGCCGTATCTCGGGAGATGTTGATATTGAGCTGCTTGTTTTTTGTAAGCTGATCAGATAGTTGTATATTATATCACTCAGAAACACTAACTGAAGTAAGGCAGCCGCAGCCTGCTTTTTGGAGAGATTTAACATTTCAATGAAGCAAAGCCTGAACTCTTTAAATCTCTTTTTCAAACCGATAAAATGGTCTGATATATTGAGATTGTGTATATCACCTTGGCGAAATCTATCTGGGTTTAGTTCATCTTCCAAGTGGTATATCCATCTATTATAACTTTTAGTTGTATCCATAGTGTAAAAGGCTTAATGAACAGTTTGTCTGAACGTCCTAAGCGGACATTGTATTTGGTCTGGCCCCTAATGGGGCTCAGACTACAAACGTTTTACGCTTCTACGGTAGAAGTCATACAACAATTCGACATTATTTGAACATATGATGGGAATAGCGTTTGATAGCGTTTCGTCATTCCATGTCCACCATTTTATTTCAAGGAGCAGATCGATATGTCGTTCGGAAAACCGTCTTTTAATCGGCTTTGCCGGATTTCCGCCGACAATTGTATATGGATCTACGTCTTTAGTAACTAAAGAACGGCTTCCAATAACTGCTCCATCGCCAATTTTAATTCCAGGCATAATCATCGCTTCGCTGCCGATCCAAACGTCATTACCGATCACCGTATCTCCAGATCCGACAAATGCGTCGATAGCTTCCTTGAAGCTGTCGACTTCCTCTTTCATATAGAAAAATGGAAAGCTTGATATCCAATCATGACGATGTCCTTGATTTCCGGCCATTATAAAACTTGCCCCACTTCCTATAGAGCAAAACGATCCTATAATCAATTTATCTACATTATTTTTATCGGGGAATAAATAACGAGCGCATTCGTCAAAAGAGCGACCATGATAGTAACCGGAATAGTAGGAGAATTTCCCAGCTACAATATTTTTGTTTGTAATATGGTCTTTTATTATTTTGCCTTTAAAAGGACTTTCAAAAAAATTTATCATTATTAGCATACTTAAAATTTTACAAATAAAAAGCCGGGGCAGTCATCAACTGCCCGGAAAACATCTTATTTGTGGTACGCTAATCTGACTTTTTCATCTAACAAATATAATGATTTTTATGGAAGAGTATGTTTTTTAAAAAAGTCCCAGATCAAGGTATTTGCATCGATAGCTTTCGACGGTGGGTCAGCTCCCGGTCTTACTTTATTTCCACCGGGCCATGAATGTCCGCCATCTTTGGTAGCATAGTGTACAATGACTGGAACATCAAATTCATTTTTCCATATCGATAGTTTATATTCCGGCTTATCAATTATTTGGATATCTGACTGGCAATGATTTCGCTCAGACCAAACAGTTAAAACGGAATCTATGGGCGGGAAATAGTACCCCAAAGCATTTCTGCCTCCGTCATATGGCACTATTTTGTCTATCAAGGAATGGAGATGTAAAATGGGTATGGACCGAATTTGTGCCGCAGGAGCGTTAAAAACCATTGTGCCGCTTACTGCTGCTATCGCAGCTACTCGGTTGGGTATTTCGGACGCAAGTCGATAAGCCATCATTCCGCCGTTCGACATACCCGTTACGTATACCCGTTTGGGATCGACACGGTAATCTGTGACCAGCTTGTCAATGAGGTCACTGATAAACTTTACATCGTCAATATTTTCCTTCATAGCGTAGTCGCAACAAGTGCCCGCATTCCAAGTGCGGATACCGAGCTTACCATTGCTTTGAACTCCATTTGGATATACGGCAATGAAACCAGCGTCGTCTGCCATGCGTGAGAAAAAGTAGTCTTTTTCAAATTGAATCGCATTCCCACCGGTGCCGTGTAGCCCAATTACTAACGGAAAATTACTGTTATCATTCTCATATTGTGGAGGTAAATTGACAATAAAGGTGCGATTCAAACCGTCCACTTTAAGAACATCCTCGAAATTGCGAGGATTGATTTTCGGACCATTATCATCTTTACATCCACTGCTGAAAAGTGCAACGGAAAAAAGGAAAAATATAAAACTACACTTAGAGGTCATAAACATCATCCTTGCCTCCTTTTGCTTTTTTTATTTCCGCTTTGATTTCTTTCTTCACGGCTTTGTACTGCTTATATTGTTCGCTATTCAAAACTGTCTTCATTTCTCGATCTCTTTCCTCGTTCAAGTTGCACAGCGCTTTCATTTTTGAAAACCGAGATGTTTCCGATTTTTTAATTGCGGTCAATCGTGAGATATACTCGTTATTGATTGAGTCAACTTTTTCTTTTTGCGTCTCATTGAGTTGAAGTTTTTCTCTATAAATTTCAATTGTTTGTTGAAACGCTGGGCGTTCACGCTCATCGGTTTTTAATTGGGCAAACGTAGTGCCTATTCCAGCCAACATTAACACTAACAAACCAAATATTTTTGCTTTTTTCATACTTAAATACTTTAAATAAAAATGGCGGAAAACAACCCTTAGATGGATAATTTCCGCCATTCATTAACATTTTCTCCTTTTATTTATTTATAAAAATATGGACTCTCAGTTTTTTCTTTGCGTCGTCCGTTTCCTGTAACCCGGCTATCCAAATCGTATATATTTTACCTTTAGCCAGATCAAGGTCTTCGACCGTTAGTAAGGTCTCTTTCGCCTCGGGATCCACGATATCAAATGTAGTTTTCTTAGCATCGACTTCCTTATAGGCGCTGGCGGACTTGTAGGCGATATTTTCAGCCAGTTTCGTCTCGCCGTTTACCATATTCAGTTTACCTGCGTCTGGTGAAAGGTGAATGAAGCGAACTTTTGCTTTATCAGTCTTTGGAGCCGTTAGATCGTCGCTGACCTGGATCAGTTCAAACGTCTTACCATCTTTCGAATTGCTGGCAAGTAAGGAGTAATTTTTGTCTTTCTCCGTTTTGAACGATTTCTTCAAAATCGATTTGTCGTCCTTCCCCTTGATCTCAAATGCACGTTCACCGGCGGTTACGTCGACATATTTCAAGCTATCGCCAAAGCCAAGCAACTTGCCATTAGCCTTCTTCGTGTCGATAAAAAAGTTTAGCGAGTCGCTTCCGAAAGCCGCATTTAAAAGAGCAACCTTACCGGATCCAGCTGGGGGCTTGGGTGTGTCCTTATCATCCTTTTTACAACCAACCGTCAGCGCCACTATGGAAACCATTGAGGCAAGGATAAATAGTTTTGGAGTTCTTCGTAATTTGATGTTCATACTAATTTAATTTTTTGTGTTTATAAATTCAATTCCCTAACCCAAACACAGAAGTAATTGATTATGCTACAGAAAAAAACAATAAAAAAATAAATCTGAACATCTGCAACTCCGGTGTAGCGTTTATTCCAAAACGTGTGTTTCTGTCATTAAAAAACAACTTTTGGCATCCTGTAAGATTGAAAGCAAACCGTCGGAAAAAATTGGGCACTGATAATGACTTGGTCGAAGTTCTGTCGAGGGATTGGCAAAACATCGGAGATAAACTGAGAGAACGCATATACAAACACTATTGGGGATATCTCATGGGAGTTGCTTTAAGGTATGTTTCTGATCGGGATACAGCAGGCATGGTCGTAAACGATAGCTTCATGAAAATCTTCTCGAACCTTAACACATTTGAATGCACCGATCTTGAGAATTTTAATAAAATATTGAAAGGATGGATGGCAAAAATAACAGCGCGGACGGCGCTAAATGAAATACGTAAGCACAAAGCTAGCACACTACAAGAACCACTGACTGATGAGCACGACTGGCGCTTTCCTGTCATGTTGCAGGATAATCTGCATGTTGAAAATGTATGGGATTTAATCAATAACCTTAGTCCCAATTATAGGAAGGTATTCACGTTGTATGAGATCGAAGGCTTTAATCACGATGAAATCGCGGAGTTAATGGGGATAACAGCAAGTTCAAGCCGAGTGTACCTGGTTCGAGCAAAAGAGAAACTTAAGATGTTGTACCGGACTTTAATGGTATAGATATGGATAGCGAAGAAAAAAAACTGATAGACGAAATCAGAGATGGACTTAATAATTTCGAGATACCGTATGAAGAGGGCAATTGGGAGAATTTCCAGAAGTCGTATGGAGAAAAATTGAACGGAGAAGAGCAAAAGCGACGAAAAGCACCGTTAATCCTTTGGAAATATATTTCAGCCGCAGCGGTATTAATTGGTATCCTGTTATACATCCCATGGCAGTGGAATGGGAAAGAAGATGTTAGGCATGACCGAGTTGCAGAACATAGAAAAACTTCGACAAAGGATAAGGGACCAAGTTTACCCATACAAGATCAAAGCGACATTAAAGTCGTGTCTTCCTGTGACGACCAACCAATAGCACAGACCATAAATAGAACGTTTATAGCGAATCATGAATTAGTTGACAATGCGGTTATAAGATTAAACGCTGATGACACGCAACCCCTCATTGGAACGCACGAAGAAGTTCCAACTTTACAATCTGTTATTTCGCCGGCAATAACTGAAGAAGGAACGGCTTCATCCGGTTGGAAGGAGTCAACAATCGCATCCATAGATCGGCAGGAACAACATGGGACTACGTTCGGCAGATGGAAATTTGGCGTTGAGGTCAATTCATCGTTCACGACAGATAAACCTAACGTTGCTGCCGGCATATTGACACAGTTCGAGGTTTCGGAAAAACTCAAACTATCTACCGGCCTCACGTACTCGCGTATATCGGCGATACATGATACCGATCCGGTGCAGCTGTCATACGACACAAAAATGATCGGTGGTGAATCTAGGATCAAGGCAATCGATATACCGCTCACGGTTGTTTACGAACCGACGGACGGCTGGTATGCTTCGGTAGGAGTCTCGGCTCTAGCCGTTTTGGACGAAGATAAAATCTATCGCATGGAGTCGGAAGTACTCCGGGAGAACGTGGTGACCGACCCAACAAGCGGAGCGTCGGTATCTGTTTTTGAAGTTATCAAGAGTGAGTATAGTGAGAAAAGTATGGACACTGATTTCGAGGGCCGAAGCAATTTAAGTTACCTGAACCTTTCCATTGGTAGAAAGCAACGCTTCAACAAGCGCACGGACCTGCTCTTTGAACCGTTTATCAAAATCCCGATGGGAGGATTGCAACGCGGTGACGTAAATCTCCTGAATTCGGGCATCAAGATTAAAGTCCTATTCTAAATATATATTTTCACTTTTTATGTAGCGAATACGGACTAAGAAGTGTTTTTGACAATACAGAACTGAATACTAACAAAATAAAAAACAAAAAAAATGAAAAATCAACTTGTATTTACATTCTCCGGATTAATGATTGCATTGAGTATGCTTTTCCTATTGGGTTGCAGCAAAGAAAGTAATGGACCTGAAAATGAAGATCCATTTCGACTGGAAACAAATCTCTTAATGGGTAACAAACTATTCCTAAATACCTTAGAAGGCCGTAATTCCGACAATGCCTTTGAAGTACTGGAAGTCGTGAGGAAAAATGAAGTGCTGGAAGTTACGGTAAAAGGAGGCGATAACGCAGGATCGTTCCAGTTCATCTGGGATGGCCGCGTACAAGAATCTTTTCCCATGGGAATCCAATTGATTATGTTGTACAACGGTGCAAACGAAGATTTTGACACCAACGAGGAAAGGACTGTGTCCGTGAACCTTCAAAAAATAATCGGCGAACGAAACAATGTCAACGATTATCATTTTAATGTGATCAACGGGTCAAAGATACAGACCGTAACGTTGAATCCTGACGGTACAACTACAACTGAGAAGAAATAACAAGGTAAGCGTACCGATATAAAGGGCTTCCTGAATGGAGGCCTTTTTATTTATAGGTAATTCCAGCACATCAATACTATAATAACATTGAAGCATGGTATAACGCCAAGACGTAGTATAAAGGGTGTTTCAAATGTCGCTACAGTACTATCTTGTGCACAAAACCACAGTTACCTTTGTATTTTAGCTTAAACTTGTCATAAGATAAGCTATTCGCAATTTGTTTCGGGTATTTTTGAGTAAGACTATAAATCAACCAAAAGATAAAAAATGAATAAGAAAAAAGAAAGCTTCAAAACAACTCTGACTTTACAGGCAGAAGAAAAAAAAGTTTATGACGGTCTAACCAAATCAATCAGCGAATGGTGGAGCGAGATGTTTGAAGGGACTGCAGAACAGCCGGGCCAAACCTTTACCATTCGCTTTGGTTCGCAAGTTTTTAAAACCATGTTGGTGGAAGAACTAGTGAGTGGCAAAAAGGTAGTTTGGCGCGTTATTGATGCGCTTATCGACCTTCCTGATCTGGCCAATAAAACAGAGTGGATCAATACACATATGATTTGGGATATATCCGGTACCGCCAATGGTACGGTTTTACAACTGACACATGTCGGATTAAATTTAGATATGGAATGTTACCATGTTTGCGTAGCCGGTTGGCAAAGCTTCCTCTACAGTTTTGAAAAATTTGTGACTACAGGAGTGGGAACGCCTTTTAGATTAGCGGATGCAAGTTAATATTTTTCGTTATTGCAGCGTTGGTATTATCATTATAAGAAACGAGTAGAAATGAAGAGTGTTAGCTAAAACAAATTGTTGGGTGGTTAAAATACTATGAGAAATGTAATATTAGACTTAGCAGTAACTCTTGATGGATTTATTGAAAGTTTAAATGGCGAAATAGATTGGTGCATAATAGACGAGGATATGAATTTTGACGGTTTTTTGTCAACCATTGACGCTATATTTTATGGTAGAGCTAGCTACGATATTTGGGAAAACTTCAAACCTGAGATAAATGCACCGACGGCTGAATTAAAACTTTGGGCGGGAGTTCATTCGAAAAAAAAATATGTTTTTTCGAATCAGCGCAGAATAGACAATAATGCCACATTTATCAATTTCAATATTTCAGATAAGGTTGCAGAAATTAAGAAACAAAGTGGAAAAGACATTTGGCTCTACGGTGGCGCAGGCCTTATTAAGACTTACAATTGGGGCTTATTGACATTTATCGTATTTCTGTTCACCCGATAGTTTTAGGAAGTGGAAAACCATTATTTGAAAACTTGAAAGAACGGATAGACCTAACGCTGATAAACAAACATTATTAAATCAGGAGTAGTTCAACTAGTTTATGAACCGAAGAAATGAACAATCAACAGGGGAAAACATTTAATGTCAAAAAAAAACAAATAAATATTGCAGACCAGTTATTGAATATCATGTGGTCCACAATCTGCTTTACCCCTATTGTGATGTATTGGACGGACTTAGTTGCTCAAAAATGGCTATATGTTTTTGTTTTTTCAGGTATTGTCACAATATTTATGCCGAAAGGGGTTTTGTACAAGCTAAGGTTCAGTGGCAGGAGAAATTTTTACGAGAACAGGGGGGTGAAAACGTTTAGAAAACTTGTGCAGGAGGGCAATCATAGGTGGGCGACTAAAACAAAAATTAAGAATGTCACCAACAAGATGGAGGCTATAAGATTTCTAGGTAAAACTGATATGTACGAACGGTTTCATTGGGGATGTTTAATTTTCTTTTTGTTCTCAAGCCTACATTGTTTTGTCCATGGAAAGCTGATATATGGTATTTTAATCACCGCCGCAAATGCCGTTTATAATATACCAACTATTCTCTTACAGCAATATAACAGATTGCGGATCGAAGCGATGCTGGAGCGCGAAGAAAAATAGGGTTTAGCACATTTTTTGCTTTTGTAAAACCTGACTGAGGATACTTTGTTTCACAAAAAACTTTTAATGGACTGCTGATGGCTATTCGTACATTTACGCCCCCAATTTACCTTAACAGTATAGTTAGGAGAATTTGGCATACCGATTTCCAATTGCCGGATGACTATTGTCAATCGATCCGGATTTTGGCAAATGGTGCGCCCGGATTAATATTTCAACATTCCGACGGACATTCGGCCGTGCAGGGTGCGGGAGACTCGCTTTTGCCTATATCATATATCTATGGACAAGGCATTGCCCCTTGTGTAAACAGTATAAGAGATAGCGCTTTTGTTTGTGGATTTGAATTTTATCCTGCTGCGTTAAAGTATCTTTTTGGCATAGACGCATCTTTGCTTACAAATTCGCTAGTCGAGCTTGAATATCTCATTGGCAGACGGATTAACGATCAACTACTAAATGCTTGTGATACAAAGAGTGTTGTCAATTTGCTTTGTACATTACTCGCTCAGAATCTGGCCGGACGGAAATCTAATGGTTTCGTAGAAGAGAGTGTCCGCCTGATCATGAAAGAAACCGCTGCAATCACATCAGCTACACTTCCGTCTCATTTCAATATTTCAAAAAGGCAATTTCAAAGAAGATTTAAGGAGCATATAGGTGTTTGTCCGGAGACTTATATTCGGATTATTAGATTTCAAAAATCCATTCATTGGCTTCAAAATCAGCATTATCGTAAGATAAACGATATAAGTTACGCGCTCGGTTATGCTGACCAATCTTATTTCAATAGAGAGTTTAAATTCTTTTCCGGCTATACGCCGACGGAATTTTTAAAAACAATGACGACTCAACAGCCTTTTTATCAAAGGTCTGAACGATCTATGGTTCCCATACGAATTCTGAGTTATTAATTCAAAATGTCGCTACAGTCCAATTTTCTAAATCAACAGACACGTAGTTTTGTACTTGTTAACGAGTAAATTGCTATGATAAAAGTACATCATCTTAACTGTGTGGAAATCCGGTCTCCGGGGAATGGAAGAGCTATTGGACATTGTTTACTATTAGAAGCCGGAAGCCGCCTTATTCTCATAGATGCCGGAATTGGACTTAAAGACACGAAAAACCCTGATAGTCGAATTGGCCAGCATTTAATAAATATTGTCGGGTTTAAATTTAACGAGGACTGGACAGCCGTGAGACAAATTCAACGTCTTGGATTGGATCCAGGAAATGTGACAGACTGCGTCGTCAGCCATTTAGATCCCGACCATATCGGCGGATTAGTTGACTTTCCAAATGCAATTGTACATGTTGGGCTGGAAGAATATGAGCATTTTCAAAACGATAATCCCCGTTATCTGCAACATCAACTCGGCCATCTGCCGCCCATCAAAACTTATGCAAATACTTCGGAGACCTGGTGCGGCCTTGAGGCTAGAAAGATTGCCGTCTCCGAAACGGAAATATATCTTATTCCGCTTTTTGGACATACGCTAGGACATTGCGGGGTGGCTTTAAAGTCTGAGACAGATTGGTTGTTTTATGTAGGTGATGCCTATTATCTAAAGGAAGAGTTGACAGACCCTGACCATCCCGTCCATACGTTGGCTGAAATTAGAGCTGATGATAACCGGCTACGGATCGACTCGCTCAATAAAGTGCGCCGATTTAGGATAGAAAATCCACATATTAATGTATTTGCGTACCATGATGCTAGTGAGTATGTGACATTCCTTTAGCAGTGGAATCTCGTGAATTATTTGATGAACCACTGAAAACAAAATATAGTTGATTCCTCCTAAGCCAAATCTTAAGAAGTCTGTACAACTGTAGCTGATTATCATCGTTAAACGTTTTATTATTAAGCATTATTATATGAAAATAACCTATCAAACAGGCTTGATACCAGACACAAAGGACATTGTCGAAGTATATCGCAGTTCCGGCATAAAAAGGCCGGTGGAAGATTTGGCACGTATTGCAAATATGTATACAAACTCAAACCTAATCGTCACAGCATGGGCTGGAAATAAATTGGTCGGAATTTCACGCTCTATCACCGATTTTTATTACTGTTGTTATCTATCAGATCTTGCCGTCAGAAAGGAATATCAAAAAACCGGAATTGGCAGTGAACTTATTGCGTTAACCAGAGAACGAATCGGTGACCAAGTGGCACTTATATTGGTATCGGCTCCAGAGGCAATCGACTATTATCCCAAAGTTGGATTCGATAAAATAAACAACGGTTATATGATTAAAAGAAGCAAATAACCTAATCGACATAGAAAAAGTCATTCTTTAAGAATGATTATAAAACAGAAAAATGTCCATAGGTGAAACAAATAAAGTAAAAATTTATGGAAGGAAAACACGAATATAGCGTTAAAGTAACATGGACCGGAAACTGCGGTCAGGGAACAAGCGATTATAAATCATATAATAGAGATCACGTGGTTTCGATAGAAAGTAAGTCCGATATTTTGGGTTCCTCTGATCCCGCATTTCGTGGCGATAAAACCAAGCACAATCCTGAAGAACTGTTCGTTTCTTCATTATCAACTTGCCACATGCTTTGGTATTTGCATTTATGCGCACAAGCGGGTGTGGTAGTCACGGAATATGTAGATAATGCGATTGGTGTAATGGAAGAAGATTCGACGGGAAGCGGCCGATTCGTAAAAGTAACGCTTAACCCAATGGTAACGGTCACTGAAGCTTCTATGATTTCTGAAGCCAACAAATTGCATAAGCGGGCAAACGAGCTTTGCTTCATTGCTAACTCGGTAAATTTCCCGGTTGGACATAATCCCAATACGGTCGCAACGAACTACACTTAGGGATATAATGATTGGTGAGCTATTTACAGATAATTAAAAATTATGAGAAAGATCGTTTATTACGTAGCGAGTTCGGTCGACGGCTATATCTCGGGTATCGGTGGTGATGTGAGTAAATTCGTTTATGAAGGACAAGCAGTTGAAAAGTACCTCAACGATCTGAAGTCTTTCCAAACGGTGATTATGGGTAGAAACACTTATGAATTCGGATATAAATTCGGCGTCAAACCAGGTGACCCATCGCCAGTTTATGCACACATGAAGCATTATATTTTTTCAAATAAATTGAAATTTGAAAATCAGAAAACACAGGTCGAAATTAAAAAGCTCGTTCCAGAGGAAATAGATCGAATCAAAGCTAATTCACCAACAGACATATATCTGTGCGGTGGCGGAAAGTTTGCCGGTTGGCTCTTAGCACATAAAAAAATAGACATCCTTAAAGTCAAACTTAACCCTTTAATAATCAGTCGGGGGATCAAGCTATTTGAAGGTGTCGAAACAACGTATTTATTGCATCTTAACGAGTGTGAACCTTTTGATAATGGCATGCAAATCATGACATACGAAATTCATTATCCATAAATAAAGAATGTTATTACCTTTTGAAGTATATAACCCTATTTGGAAGGATCAGTTTGAAATAATCAAACAGGGATTGAATGAGATACTTTCTGACTTACGGGTATCGATTGAGCACATAGGGAGCACATCTGTGGAAGGCCTATCAGCAAAACCTATTATCGATATTATGGTAGGCATGAATCGTGAATCAGATCTTGATGAGGTTCCCCCGTTGTTGATGGATAAGGGATATATCTATTATGAAATTTATAATATCACTATGCCATACCGGCGTTTCTTCGTGCTGCTTACGAACAGGCTTCTCAATTCGAGATTGCCGTCTCAAATACGGCAAGGCAATGAAATTTCCGAACTGTTGCAAGACCACACCTTGCGTAAGGCTCATATCCACGTATTACCCAAAAATTCATCACATTGGCAGAGGCACATTGCATTTCGGGACTATCTTCAGACCCATCCTACAGTAAAAGAAGAATACCAAGCCCTCAAAGAAAAACTGACGAAACAGGTATGGCGAGACGGAAATGAATATAATGAAGCGAAAAATGCGTTCATCAAAGTCGTGGAAGAACGAGCTTTAAAATGGCATCAACGCAACTAAAGTGAATCATACAAGCTAAATTCGTGTATGAATTGTTGGGGGCAGTTATAGCACATAATTATTTCGTCACTATGTCAAAGTATATTTTAACTTGAAGGAAGGATGGAACAAAAATGAAAAAACGAATATGAAAGACAGCCAAGGAACCGAAAGCATTTATGGGCAAACATCCATAATGCGTTTCTTCTTATTAATGCTTTACGGCACCATAGGTATCTCATTTGCAATGGCGGGCCAGGAAATTCATTATGAGTTACAAGTTCCTGTGGATAACAAAGAAAATTTCAAGGTGGTATTAACTGTTCCTACAGGAGCACTGGCCGACAGCGTTTATCATTTTGTAGCCTATGCACCGGGAGTACACCAAAAACTAGACTTTGGCAGATTAGTAACGTCCTTTAACGCTTATGATGATCGCGGAAATAGCTTAGTTGTAAAACGGATTGGAACTAATGACTGGCATATCAAATCGAGTAATCAATTAAAAAAAATCGAATATGAGATCGGTGATACGTTTGATTTGCCAGCTACCGAAACTCTTGTTCATCCACAAGCCGGAACGGGAATTAGCACTGATTATGCGGTAATTAATCCCCATGCAGTTTTTGGATACTTCCAAAGTCTTTTAACGATGCCGATACGATTGGATATTGTCTATCCGGCAAACTGGAAAATGGGCAGCTCTTTGATACCGGATGCTGACGGTAGCCTCTTTGCAAATTCTTACAAGGATTTGCTGGATGCGCCAATAATGATTGGAAACTTGTCTTCAGCAAAAATGGAAGTTGGCGGAATTGATGTAGAAGTATTTGTTTATTCGCCAAACGACTCCATTGACGCCAGCAGAGTGTTGGAAGTTAGTACACCGGTACTTGAGTCTGCCACTCGATTTATCGGTTTTGCACCCGTTTCACGGTATGTACTACTGGTCTATTTACACTCAGATGAAGCGGCGGATGAGATGCCAAGCCTCAATTATTGGGGAGCTCTCGAACATGGTAATAGTTCTACCTACGCGCTGCCGGCGAAAACTGAAATGTTACCATATCTCAAAAATATGATCGCCCATGAGTTTTTACATATTTTATCTCCGCTTAATTTACATAGCCAAAGTTTGATCGCGTCCGATTATTCGAATCCTGTGAATCAAGACGATCATCTGTGGTTATACGAAGGAGTAACGGAGTGGGCAACGCATATTATGCAGCTCCGCAGTGAGAACATTTCATTAGACGAGTATTTGAACGTACTTTCTGGGATGATTAGGCGCAGTAGAACGTTTGAAAACCCTTACAGTCTACTTAAGTTAAGCAATGAATGGCACAGAGAAGATGTTGGCCGTCAATATGGTAATATTTATCAATTAGGGGCGCTAACGGCGACGATCCTTGACATCCGATTGCTCCGGTTGTCAAACGGCCGTCGTGGCCTTCGAGAAGTTTATTTAGAATTCATCAAAAAGTATGGAAAAGATAAACCTTTTGATAACGCTACCTTTTTCGACGAGTTTATCAAGAATACTCATCCAGAAATCGAAACATTTATCAAAAGTCATATTTTGTCTTATACTCCGTTTAATTTTGATGAGGAATTTTCTCCGATTGGAATCGCTTATTTGCCTATGGTGCCGGAAGGTGCTGGTGAGGTATCCCTAGGTTTTACGCTCGGTGTGAGAAATAATGAATATATAGTTGAAAAGGTGCTTTCACCTGACACGCTAAAAGTGAAGGTTAAAGTCAGAGATAAAGTATTGTCGGGGCGGTTGAGCGGAAAAGACATTCTTGACACCGAAGGATTTTTAAAGCAAATTCATCAGGCAGATGTCAACGACACTTACCAACTTTGGGTTATTAGAGGGGATAAAAAGGTTAATTTGCAGGGAACTGTCTTGCAAAACGCGAAATATGATGTCTTTATGAAAAGAGAAGAGGTAACCACCACACAAAAAGATCTCCACCAGAGATGGATATCTTTAAATAATTTTTGATATAAATACGTTTAAGTAATGCCGACACCGATAGAAAACAATTTAATGAAATGTCTGATCGAACAGTTTAAAATTTCCAATCAATTATTAACTTATCACCTGAACACTTTGACCATAGAAGAATGCCTTTGGCAACCGTCAAAAAAAGGTATATATCTCAAACGTATTGGTGCCGACAAATGGAAAGGTACTTTTCCCGAAAGTGAAGATTACAAAGTTGGTCCTCCAAACATCGCTTGGCTGACTTGGCATATCGATTTTTGGTGGTCTATGGTTATCAACCATTCTTTCGAAGAAGGGACACTTGGTATGGACGATATCGTTTGGCAACCATCCATTGAAAAAATCACTAACCAATTTGAAACTCTTGCACAGAAATGGTTAAAATTGATCTCAGGGCTCTCAACGGACGACCTAAATTCTTCAAAATATTCAAAATGGCCTATTACCGATTGTCCATTCAGTGGCGTGGTGGCGTGGTTAAATCTTGAGCTAATGAAAAATGCAGCCGAAATAGGCTATATACGATTTTTGTACTGCACTCGTGACATGCGATGACGTTTTTATGGCTTCTAAAAATACTAAACTTGATCAGGGAAATTGATCGGCTACTTTTAATCGAATTGTCTCCGGATTTGGATATCAAAAATCGAAGTTTTTTCTACTGACCAAATGAAAGAAGACGGTTTCTATATCAGTTAACCGACTTCAACCCAAAGGTTCGATCCCCAGGGCTATTTGGTCTGAATGTTTTAAAAATGAAACAGATGAGAACAGATGAACTCAACGCTAATATTGAACTAGTACTGAGATATTTCGAGGCGTTAAAGGAACGTGATATAAATGCTATTATGTTGCTTCTCGCAAAGAACATAAATTGGTGTATACCCGGTAACGAAGCAATTGCGCCTTGGGTGGGTGTTAGAACGAACAAGAACCAGATTAAGGATGCATTGGAATTACTCTGGCTTAATACCGATCCGATATCAGGGACTATTGCCCATATTGCAGCCGATGAAAATGTGGTCATTTGTTCGGGAGAGTTTGAAAGCTTGATGCTGAAGACGGGCAAGACTTTCAAGTCTTTGTTCTTTACCAAAATAACGGTGGTTGATGGACTAATCGTGAAATACACCTTACTGGAAGACACTTTCGGTTTAGTAAGAGCTTTAAGTAATTAATCGTTCGCTTAATACGGCGAGAGGATTCACACATTGAAGCCAAGTCACCTTTTAATAACTGAAAATTATTAAAAGGTGACTTAAGAGTACTTCCGCTGTAGTTGGTGTACCAACCATCAAAAGCGGAAGCGATAGTCAGTTTTTGGAATTATCTTACACCCAATTGTGCTTTTGCTCCGGCTATATGACCCTCGTCTTGAGTCTCTAACGCAAAGAAACCATACGCCAAAGGTGCTGCGGCAGCTCTTTCTAAAGACTGGTCATATAGTTTATCCCAGACTTTCCCTCCATATTTTTCATACTCCATGATCAGAATCTGGAGGCTTTCTTCGCCAAAAACAGTTGCATGTCCGGAAAAATCAATCGCCGGGTCACCGACATGGGCGGTTGACCAATCAATAATTCCTGAAACAATACCGTCTTCAGAAGTAAGCACATGTCCGGCATACAAATCACCATGTATAAACTGGGTAAAGTCCGGCCATAATGTATCATTGTCCAGCCATTTTCTGTAGCGGGTCTCAAGTTTATCGCTTATGCCGATTTCTGATTTAACCAACCGCAAACGGCCAGCTAGCTCCGGTCTTAAACTTTCAGGCTGCATTATTTTCAGTTTATTCTTTTCAGCCTTTGTTTTACATATACCGTGTATTTCAACCAAGGCTTTCGCCAACGATTTGATGTACCGTGGATTATCCTTATCCATATTCCAACTTACTTCATAGGTTTGGGCATCAAAAGTCAAGACAGGTTTGTTTTTGAGCAACGGATAAGCTACTAGCTCGGGAGAACAGATTCTCCAATCAGGAACTTCAACAGAAAGATTTTTTTTAGCCAGTTCTAATATGCGTTTCTCTTTCTCGATTTGTTCACCCATGTCTCCACGACGAGGGATACGCAACAACCATTGTTGCCCCTTGTGATCAGTAGCAAATCCAACCTTAAAGTCGATGCCCATCTCGTTAAAATTCATTTTTTCCGTTAGCAACAATCCGTGTGCTTCGGCAAGTGTTTGAATATCTTTAATTGTCATTTTTAAATTGTTTTTATTTAACATTTACATTTGTTTTCCATTCTTCGTCAATGCAGAGGTTAAAAACGACAGCACTCCAATAAGGACTACCACCACCCCTGAAATTAGAAAAGAATTGGCTACTCCGATTGTTTCCGCTATTGCCCCAGTGAATAATAAACCAACTATGGTTGGCAAAACCGCCATACTGTAATACATTGAAAATACGCGTCCCAACATACTTGGCGCGATTTCTTCTTGAAGAATAGCAGCAAAAGATGCTGAAAATATAGAGATCGCTACACCCCCCAAAAGTGTTGTCGTTGCATATCCGATAAACCAGCCTGACGGCAACCCACCACACAGGATAAAAGATGTCCCTAATAGTATGTGCATAGTATTAACCAGAATAATTTTAGGAATTCTGATTTTCACTGCGCCCAAAATAGTTCCACCTATAAGCATCCCTACGCTCCAAACGATTTCAATTAAACTCATTTCCAGTTTTCCGCCTTGGTAATGTCCCGTTGTCAGCAAGGGAAACATAATAGCAGCGGGCATAATAAAGAACGTAACCATCATCGCAAATATGAATAATAGCCTCAACACTCTATTTTGCACCACCGTTTCAAATCCATCCTTCAATTCCATCACTACGTTGTTGAGCGTTGATTCCGTCGATTGTCTGACATGGGGGATATGCACAGATACCAACGAAGTAATTGCTGCAACGGCTCCTAGAATATCCAAATACAATACATTAGGAATCGACATGTACGTTATTGCCAGTGTTCCGATTGCTGGCCCTGCTATACGGCTTAGCGACTGTAATAACTGGTTGATCCCCGCTACCCGCAGTAACTCCTGCTGGGGCACAATAAGCGGTGCGATCGCCTGCATTGCCGGTGAATGAAAGGCGTTTCCGATGGACCGCAACCCCAACATTAGATAAATCCAGTTCAGATTAACTGTTTCATAACGTAAAAGGATGATCATGATCAAAGCGCATAATGCTAAAAAAGCATCAGACAATATCAATACTTTCTTACGGTTCCATCGATCGATAAATACGCCTGCGAAAGGCCCAATTAAGGCCTGCGGAAATAGTGCTGATATTCCGGCGATAGCCAAAACTTCAGCAGAGCTATGTTCCAAACTCAACCATATAACAATCGCAAAATTAACAGCATAGCTGGTCAGCATAGAAATAAACTGTCCAGACCATATAAACAGATAGGTCTGCAACCATTTTCCATTTTCCATGAAAATTTATGAAATAATTATACAACAAAAATTGGAAGAGCAATACCAAGATTGTCTTCTAAGAAAGGGGAGTGTGTATTAAAGCGACACTCGGATTAGTTAATCCAAGGTTTCGCCATCATTGCTGTATTTCCTGAATAGTTCATAGGTGCAAATATATGAAAATTAAAAAGACGTTCTATAAGTTGACAAAAAAAATTGATTATTAAGAGTTAGTTTTCAATGACCTAGTTTAATTTACACTCTCTATCACCATCTATGCATTAGCGCCTACGTTTTCTTGGTTTCGTTGTAGTCCATATAAATATAAACCATATCCCAAAAGCTACGGTAAATCCTATCCAAGGAGTTTTCATAGATAACGCTGCAAAGAACCCTACCGTCGCAATGATGCAAGTAATAAAAAACCAAATTACATTTTTCATCATTATCCAAATTTACGTGTTTAAATACATTAAATGAATTACATGAGAAAATTATTCCTATGTAATTAATGCTCTTTTATTAGGCAGCGACTTTGTCTGTTTTGTTTCCCTTTTGTGTTTTCTTCACCCACTTGACTTCGACTTTTTTAAGTTGCGCAATTACTCTCCGCTGTACGTCATCGACGATCTTCCAATCTTTGGCTATATAGATGTCCGTGGTACGATTACCTTCGTCAACGTGATTGAGCGCAAGTGCCACATCATCTTTGCTCATACGGCAATCGTTGCGTGCGGTATTGGCAAAGGTGTGCCTTGCCCAATACAAGGTGAGCTCCGGTATTCCAGTCAATTTACGCAACTGCTCCATACCTTTGCACAATGCCCAATTGAGACCGTCGCAACTGGAATAACGTAAGGATAATTTGCCTGTGTATTTTTCGAGTAACGGTTTGGCTTCCTCGACAATCTTGATGCTGATAAAGGCATTGTCCTTACGTTTGCCCTCGGTCTTGGAACGGTTGTAATCCACCCGGCCGTTTCTAATATCACGGTCGGTTAATTGGTAAAGGTCAACGGCGTTCATTCCGCAGAGGTAGAACGAAAGCATATAGAGTTCTTTGGCCAATTCCGCGCGGCTTCCGGGTTTGGTGACACAATCCCTTATCACCAGCACCTGTTCAAGCGTATTGTTCCTTTTCTTGGTGAGAGGTGGCGAACCGACTTTGTATCTCTTGAACGGATAATGTTTGATGCGGTATATGCCGAGGTCTTCATTGTTGTATAGGTCACGTGCAGCATTGAATAACGTCCGCAGGTCGCGCATCTGATTATGCAGACCGCTATCGGACAACCCTTTTTCTTTGGTCGTAACTTCATTTCCCAATTGGTTGATCCGTGTCATTGTTCTTTCTGACCGCATATAACGTTCGTATGCCATCAGCATATTGGAATTGATCTCCTTGATCGAGACGGATGTCCGATTGAAATAGTCGACCAGACTGTTACGGATTTTCCTGTGATTGTTCGCCGTTCCCGTATGCTTTTCTTTTCTGAGACGTTCAATGTGTTGGTCGCAAAACTTGATGAAGTCGATATCCTCATCTTTGTCACGCAGGTAATCGCGCAGGGATTCAGCGGTAAAATAATCCAGTCGTTCGTCAAGTTCGCTAATCATCTTTCGATAATCCCTAAGCTGCTTCTCGACCTTGTCGGCGATAAACGGGTCTTTGACTTTAAAGTCTTTGGTTAATTGTTTCCTGACAACGAAATGAGTTGTGTCAAGATACTTTCTTAATCTTTTGTGTTGCACACAAATTTTCACATTGTAGGTGCCATCGGCTTTTTTGTGATGCTCGAACACCTTTGCACTAACGGTTGCCATAGTTCTTTCGAAATTGGCACGTAAAAGGGCTGTAACACATTTGTAACACTTTTACGTGAAGTTCAACAAAAATCTATGCAAGTCACGTCGTTTCGGAGTATCCGATTCGGCGTAGGACAGATGTCCCTAAAGTGCCCTAAGAAACGAAAAAAGTCGTTTTCCCTTGCAGAAAAACGACTTTTTCGATTTGTGCGCCCACCTGGGCTCGAACCAGGGACCAAAAGATTATGAGTCTCTTATTAAAGAACAATTATACACTAAATATCAAGCATTTACACCGACAAATTTATTCATGAGGCATAAAATGAGTAAAATATGTCCTTTGAAATCAAAATCTATAATCCAAAAGATTTATCCAATAGAAGTTATATCAATATAAAAATAAATGGTAAATGGGTCAAAGAGTACAATGGAAATAAAATCGGTATAGACATCAAACCCAATCTTGCTTCAACTTTTAGAAAGAGGTCAGCATTACTCACCCAGCTGGAATATTCCTTTAAAAAAGCAATTGATAGTGGTATTTATCCAGTAAAGGAAAAGAAACCAGATCATTCAACTGAATATGTTCTACAGCAGGCATTAAAAAAGAAACAAACATTAAATCTTAATCACAACTACCTAAGAAATCTCAAATATATCCATGATGCCTTTATTCACTTTTTATCCGATGAGGAAAGGAAATCACCGATTAGCTTGATAAAAAAGAGTAGAATACAAGAATTTCTTTTACGGTATAATAGTTCTGGCACATACTACATGAACAAGAGACGTGATTTAGGGGTATTATTCTCTCAAGTAGCTAATGATTTCGAAATCTCTGTACCGTCTATCAAATCAACAGATAAACTGAAATCTAAACCCGATCTGCATAAAATTTATACAGATATTCAGTTAAAGCAAGTTTTAGAATTTTTGGAAAGCAAGCATCCAAATTTATACCTATGCTGTCTTATCAGCTATGGATGTCTTTTAAGACCCCACCAAGAGGTACGTATGCTTACCAAAAGTCACTTTCACAATAATTATTCTGAAATCCATTTATCCGCTAAGGAAAACAAAAGCGGTAGACACAGGATAGTATATATACCCGATTATGTAAAAGAGGTCCTATTTACTCTAGTAGAAGATATAGAAGATAAGGATAATATTTTTTCAAAAGGGACAATTCCGTTTAATGAAGCCTACTTTAGCACAGCATGGACAAGAATGTGGCAGGAAATGTCTAAAATCAATATAGTAGAGGATAATCATACCATTTACTCTTTTAGGCATACATCCGCTGTCAAAATCTACAAGCAGACGAAAGACCTTCATCTTTTACAACAGCTAATGGGACATTCAGACATGGTGGTCACATTAAAGTATCTACGTGGTTTAGGAGTGCATGATATGGAAAATCTGAAACAGGTTATCCCCAAACTTTAATAAATAAACAAAATATCCCCCAATTCGTTAAAGGGGGATATAATTATCTAACGTTATAATTATAGGCGTTTACTATCCAATCTATAACCTTTAGAGTGCTTCTTGTTTTCTTTATCCCAATATGTTAATTCTTGTGCATCAAAATATTTGGCAATATCGGAAGCCTTGACTTTTTTAGAATTTGCTCCCAACGATTTAAAAATACTATCAAGTTCATACTTAATGTACGTGGACGAATAGGTATTTCCCATAAAAAAAGTATTATAAACGACCTTCTTTAAATCCTCCGATACTTCTAACTTGCTCACATTGGCCAATACATAAGCCTTTTCCATTTTAGTAGAACTAAAATTCAACTCAGCCATTTTTTCATATCCCAAACAAGCAAAATATTGATACAGTCTCGGATGTTTTTTAATCAAGTCTTGGTATTCATATAGTCCAGACAGATTAAATATATAACCTCCGTTAAAGCTTGTAGAAATCTCCCTACATTCTTTAAATTCCTTTATCTTATCAATAATCAACTTATTCTTTTTAGGCTGTCCAAATCTATTATTACGCAGAAATTTTCGTTCTTCTGTCTTCAAAACAAGATTGGAATGAACCACATTGACAGTATACCCTGCATCTTCCCAGCAATCTATAATTGATTGCTCATTATTGTATATATGGTTTGATAAGCTTCCATATACTTTAGCATCCACTTTGGTCAGATTGACGGTCGCGGTTGAATCGTATTCGTTAAAATCTGCAGTTTTAATATTATCTCTTACAGCTTCCATAAAACTTTCGTCCCGAAAGACCATTTTTTCATTGAGGTAGTTGTAGGCAATTACACCATTTTGGGTATCCATATGTATGTTAGCCATTTCAGAAGCCTTATCGATACTTGCTTTATTTCTAGAATTGGTAATATGGTATACGCCTTTGGCTTTATCTCTCAGACGCCCTATAGCCTGTACCCCTTTAATACGGATATTAAAACAAGTATGCTCTACAGCCACATCTGAAACCATCACGATTACGGCATCCTTATCATGCAAATCCCATCCTTCATAATATTTGGACGTGTAAAGATTCACACGTTTAAACTCTGATTTTTCAAAACTAGCATGCCTATCGCCAAATTCGCCTAGCTTTGCATAGTTTTCTTTTTTATTAGCACAAAATATACTTACATCGTCATTTTTATCTAGTAGAAGTAAAAACTCTGAAATGGATTTTACGCTATTGTAGAAAATATGAAGATTTACTTCTTCCATTTCCCTTACTTGGTCTATCAAGCTTTTCAATACGGCATAGATATCTTCTGTAAAAACAACGTCAAGAGTATCATTTATGTGCTTGGCTGCAATTTTTATTCTGTCAAACTTTTCAAATCTTGGGTCACTTGCTTCATAATGAGTTGCCGAGATAAGGCTCTTATCTTTGAAATCGAATAAGTAGTCCAAAGGCTTAATCATGTTATCCCGATAACTTAATTCTGTAATCATTGTATGGAATTCGTCCCATAATAAAAAACAGTCATTGTACAGGTCAAAACCTACTACTTGACATACCTCAACCAATTTGCCAAAACTATCGGGAGTTGTCATGAATTTAAGATAATCATCCTTCCCTAAGATGTGCTCTATTTTTTCAGCGAGTTCTTTCTTGGAGATTTTTCCATGAACTCCAATTATATCCTCATAGCTCAACATCTTGTTTGCTATAATAGGAAGATTAGGCACAACAAAGATACTATGTCTATGCCAGTTTAATTCCAAAGTAGTACCACCAATGCCACATGCTGTCTTGTCTATAATTGAATTACTTGGTAATCCATCTGGGAAAACCGTATCCAAATACTCACCTGCTTTTAATTCTATGATTTTTCCATCCTTCTCAATCTCTTGCTTAATCATATAATATTTAAATTCATTAATTTTTTAGACAGTTGGAGGCTGTAATATCCAACCGTTACTTTTTTTATAATTTTTTACAACCATATATAGTAAGATGCAATTTTTAGCAAAAAAAGTTACAACCCCATCTTATATACATAGGTCGCTGTTCTGTCTCAACAGCTATCTTTTATGAAATATGTTTTTGGAATTAACCGAGGTCTATTGTTTGGTTCTATAACTGCTTACTCATCCCACACTAATCCGCCAAAAACGCATAATTACAAATATAGCTAAAAAAATGAGAAAAACAAATTTATTTTAAAATATTTTTTGTTATATAAAAATAATTTTGTAAGAGAATGACTCTAATATTCCCTGCAAGCAAAGCCCCCAACTAAATCTTAGGACGGGAACACCCCCTCTTTATTAATACTATTCACAAGATTTTTCACTTCTAAAAAATTAAAAATTATGGTCACTATTACAGGTTATGAAAAACGTACAGGAGAAAATGGAGATTTTTTCTTACTGCAACTTCAAGGCGATTTAGAATTTGCCTAT